>Ga0315294_10002218_pt1 | contig 21259 bp, 19 predicted proteins | sample YL17G13_40_MG_FD_203626 | JGI IMG/M metagenome (GOLD analysis project Ga0315294, IMG submission 203626) | Sediment microbial communities from Yellowstone Lake, YNP, Wyoming, USA - YL17G13_40 | ecosystem: Environmental > Aquatic > Freshwater > Lake > Sediment | place: USA: Wyoming | collected...
AAACTTAAAACTTAACAGAATGAAGAAACTAATTTCGGTGTCAAAATTAAATCTGGCAACGCCCACAAAAATTTAGGCGTTGGGTGTCATTAATAATCTTGCAACTCGAGATTATTTAGGATTAGTATATTTTCAAGTTGTATGCTATAATACTACCTGTGAAATTCGTTCTCTATGTTTTCCCCAAAAAGGCAATCAATAAGAGTTATTAGAAATTTCCATATTTATTTTTTTATTTTTACGAAATGAATAATCGTAGGTTATTCATTAGCAACCTTTCGTGGGATACTAATGAAGAAACAATTAAAACAATCTTTTCTAAGATTAGCAAAGTTGAAAAGGTTGAAATTATTAAAAACCGATTTTCTGGTAAATCAGAAGGTATCGCCTTTGTTACTATAAGTAATGAAGATGATATTCGAGATGTAATCGAACTATTAAATGGTAAAACAGTTGATGGTAAAAAGATTATGGTTACTAAGCCAAATCCAGAGGAAAATAGGTTTAATAGAGCTATATTGGCATATGCCTAGAAAGCAAATGTAAGTATTTACATATTAGGGATTATTAAAATAATGAATCTGCTGATTGTAAATATGCATTGATATTTGGAAGTCTTCTATAACCAAAAGAAAAAAAATTTATTATTTAAAGTCTAATCTAAGGTACTATCTAATCTACTTGCTTGAGAATATTTAAATATGTATTTACTTGATCTCTAGTATAATCTTCTTCAAATGATATCATAAATTGATACTCATCGGATTCGATATCTAGTAAAGCAAATGGTTCATAAAGATCATTTGCTTTGAATTTACCAACATTAGTATTTACTTCCCAATCTGCATTTTCACCTGTTACTCCTCCTTGATAAATATTTAAACCAGCTGAAATTACAATTTCCTTATTATTTCCGTCTAATAAATGTACGCCAACAAATTGTTCCCATGGAGCAGTTTCATTATATGAACCTAAATAAATTGTATCATTAATTACCGTGTAGTTGCCATCAGCTGGATAGAATAAATCATAACCTATTATATCTTCTGCAGCTTCAAAAACTTCTTTTAATGACTTATCTTTTACTGAAATAGTTTTTAATATCTGTTCTTCTTTATATTTATACTCTCCGTTGATACATATATATTGATCATAGGTAAGTACTCCATTATAGCAATAACAAGTGATACAAAGTTCTTCTACTTTGTATGTATCATCATTTGCTATCTCTATTCCGTGATAATTGCAATTTCCACTGTTGTTTATTTTCTTAGATTCACATTCAATTTCAGTACAAGAAACTATACCGTCTTGACAAAAACATCTATTGCATCCATCAGGCGCATCGAATGATTCAAGTTCTTTGTAAATTTTCCCATTGTAAGAACAGGGTTGGTCTGCATCTTCGTCTTCATCACTTTTCTGAGTAGTATTTGCATTACTTTGAGTATTACTATCAGTTTCTTCTCCTTTTTGTTTGTTAATTAATAAAAAGTAAATAAGAAGTATTAAAATAGAACAAATAATTACAAATACTATAAAGGCAATAATAATTTTTATATATTTACTTTTTTGTTTTTGTGTGATTTGAGTAGTTTCATTTCTTAGATCATCCTTATCAGATAAAGAGTTATTTGTTTGAGTTTTATTTAATTCCATATAATTTGTGAATAATAAAATAAGATATAAATATAATAATGTTTTCTTTAATCGATATTATATAATAAATTACCATTTATAATTAAATCTTACAAGAAATATATAATATATTTAAACTATCTTGTTTAGAGAAGAATAAATACATTTAAGCAAGTTATTATTATAGGATATCCTATAATATAATTATCCTTATATTTATTATAATTTATATATGGATCAAGATGCGTTAATTCCTATAGTAAATACTGAAATAGTTCCTATTTTAGTTGAATCAGGTTGGACTGTTTCGAAGTGGGGTGTAGTAAACTCCATTTGTGAAGTTCCTGGTTTTGCTGAATGTCCAGTTATTATGCGGTATGGATTTAAACCTGATATTGGACTGGTAGAAGCTAGAGGTGATTCTGCAATACCACTTGTTACTTCAAGACTTACTCCACCTTTACAAAGACCAGCTCATTTGGTAAGACCTATTTTTGTTGAAGGTTCTCAAGATCCTATACCTTTAAATGTTTTGATTACCAGTATTTGTCAATCAAAAATAGGTATTGAATTAGATCCGAATACTATTCCTATGGTTGATTGTGTTGTATTTATGCCATTACCAAGAGATGGTGTAACATATTTGGCTGGCAGACATGATATTGGCTTTAGAGAGGGTGCTATGGTAATAATTGATAGAGGAACATGGAATGGTTCATATTGGGTAACCCAACCATATAATTTGGTTGGAAATAGTCTTCTAATTGCTCCTTCTAAAGATATGCAAGTGCAAGTTTTCAGTGTTGATGGAGTATTAGGAGATGGAAGTTTGACACCAGAAGTTATGTGGAGTAATTCTGTAACTGTCTTAGCATTCGTTTCAGATAAAAGAATACCAAAAATTCTTTTGATTAATTCGAATACACAAGTCGATGCGAACATGTATAGTGCTTTTAGACAAGAAGGAGGTTTCGGGAGAATGGGTCAAAATGTTGATACAGGTATATCAGCTGAAATAGGAGAGTTGTCAGGCAGACTTAAATATCTTGCATTAATAAACATTTTTACCCATGTAATTGTAGAAGAACCTCGAGTAATATCTCAATTAAAACAACTAGTGGCAAGTTTGAGTTAGTTATTAGGTAAAATTGAAATTAATAAGTTGTAAATAGATTTTTTAATTTGTTTTACATCAGATTATGTTTTCTATTTTTCTAATAAAAAGAGTAAAATTACTATGATTATCTTTTAATTTTAATATCAATGGCAACCAAACAGATTTTTTTTGCAGGAGACCATAATGCAGGGTTACATCCTCATGTATTTGAAAGGTTAAATAAGGTAAATAGAGGTAAAGTAGCAAGTTACAGTGAAGATGAAGAAACTAAAGATATGAAAAAGAGATTTCAAGAAATGATTGGAAAAGAAGTAGTGACGTTCACATTTAATACTGGAACTGCTGCAAATGTATTGGGAATTACTACTTTAACTAGACCTTATCATACTGTAATTTGTGCGAGGTCTGCTCATATATATACATATGAAGCAGGAGCTCCGACTCGTTTTGCTGGTGTTACTATGGAAGCTTTACAAACAAAAGATGGTAAGATTACAATTGATCAAATAGAATGTTTTTTATCAAAAAGAACTAATGAAAATATATATTCACAACCTAAGGTTGTTTTTATAACACAACCAACTGAGTATGGTATTGTGTATTCTGTCAAAGAACTAACTCGATTATCCCAGTTTTGTAAAAGCAAAGGTTTATGTATTTTTATGGATGGAGCAAGAATTGCAAATGCTGTATCGAAGTTAAATGTAGATATAAAAGAGATTACAGAAGATATTGGAATAGATGCTTTTACTTGGGGAGGAATTAAAAATGGTGGTTTGGCTGATGTTCTTGTCTTATTGAATCCAGATTTAGCTTCCGGTATTCAATATGTTTATAAACAATTTGGACAGGATGCTGCAAAATCTAGATATTATTCTGCGACTGTAAATGCTTTACTTGATAATGATATTTGGGTAGGAAATGCTAAACAAGCTAATGATATGGCATCGAAATTATTTAATAAAATTAAAGACAATCCTGAATTGGAAATTGTTTTACCGGTTGAAACTAACTTTATATGGGCAAAGCTGGAAAAAAATAAAGTTAAAAAGTTAAATGAGGGATTTGTCTTTTATGAAGAGGTTAATGATTTGGATATACAAAAGTATAAGGATATACTTTTTTTAAGCCGATTTCTGACGAACTGGGCGACAACAAATCAAGAGGTAAATGAATTTGCAGATGCGATTAACAGTTTTTAAGTTAATCTATTTATTGATTATACTAATAATTACTATTTGCTTTGTCCTTTTAATTCTTACTTACTATCTTCAGAACTTACAGGAAGATTTCCCAAAATAATTTGAGGAGATATTCCTTTTTCAGTAATAACAATTTTACTATTGTTCTTAAGAGAAGCTTCAGTAACTTCAAGCTGTTTTAATTCCTTAGCATTCCCTTTAAAATATTTCTCAGCTGATTCATTTACAAGTTTAATTGCTTCAGCTTGTCCTTCAGCTATTCGGATAGCAGCTTCTTTCTTACCTTCTGCATCTTGGATCATAGCAAGTTTTTCCTGTTGAGCAGCTTCATATTTACCAGTTGCAAGGAGCTTCATAGATCTTCTTTCCTGCTCTGCTGTTTTCTGTTTGTGCATAGCAGTTTTAATATCTTGTGGAGGATCTATCAATTTAATTTCAACTTTACAGACAATAAGACCCCATTCTTCAGTTAATATGTTTAAACTTTTATAAAGATTTTCTGAAATTCTTTCTCTTGAAACTAAACTTTCATCAAGTGTTAGTCCGCCGAATTCCTGCCTTAAATTAGTTTGAGCAAGTTGAAGTATTGCAATTTTCCAATCATCAATATTATAAAAAGTTTTCTTGACATTTTCTTCATCTTCCTGCGGTCTTGCCCATATGATTCCATCTACTACTATTTCAACATTATCTTTAGTAATTACAGGCTGGGCGTCTATCTCCATAGTATGTTCACGGATGTCACGTACTCTTACATTTTGTATGAATGGTATTTGGAAATTCAAACCGGGTTTTACAAATCCTGAATATTTTCCGAATGTCTCGATAATACCTCTTTCGTATTGCCTGATGATAAAAAGTGGAAAAAATATATGTCGCATGTTTATTTATTAATATTTTAATGGGGCATTTATATTATAGCATAGTAAATACATTTTTGCGAAATGTATAAAATATTGAAGTAGTTTTAGAAACGAATCTTGTTGAAAACTATATATAGTAAATATATAATCTATTATATGTTTAATACAAGTCCAAAAACAATTTCAAGTTGGAATGAGATTGCTTCATTTATTCTTGAGTCATACAAGCACATTCTAAAAAAGAAAATAAAAACAGGATTTAAAATAATTGACTTCTTTGACTTATACTTTACAAGAGTTAAAAATTATTACTTAAAACGAAAAATAGACCATCCGTATTTTCATGAGTCTTTAAAAGAGTTTTTCCGAATTTGGTTTTCATATAGAATAAATTTATCGAAGTACAGAAATCAAGATATGTATACAAAACTAGGTATAAATAGTTTATATTCATTAACCCATGCTTTATGCTGTGCACTTATTCCAGAACATTTTAATAGTTCCAATAAATCAATTTTTAAATTAATTCCCAGCAAATTTCTATCACCTGATACTAAATGGGAGTCATTTGACCACAAAAGAAGGTATAATATGGCTAAAAGAATAGCTTTGTGGATTAGACAAAATATTCATAAATTTACCCAACCTTGTTTAGTGGTAGATTATGCGGGAGGAAATAGCGAATTTGGGAATTTCCTTTCTAAAGAATTAAAAAAATATAAATTAGATAAAAAAGTATTCATCGTTGTTAAAGAAATAAATAAAGGAATGATTGATGAAGGGAGAGAAAGAAATAAGAAAGAGGGCATTCACAATATAATTTTTATTAAATGTTCAGCTGAATTACCGTTTGAAGAAGTAAGAAAAGTTCTACCTGCAGACTTAAAATCTTCTCCAATTATTGCATCTATTTCCAGCTATACTATAGGAGCTTTGTCTAAGAAAGTAGTTAGTAAAATGATTGTTGAAATGCATAGATCTCTTGAAGGAAACGGGATCTTCGCTATATGGGATTTTATAGACCCGAAAGTTGATCTGTTTAATTTTCTAAAAAGTACAGGGAAAAAGGGAATAATATTTCAACTTACAAGATTTTTCTGTTCAAAACCTTTAGCATTATGTTATGAAAACTGGGGACATGATATAAGTTATTTAAATATAGCTATAAAGTTGTTAAAAACTTTTAATCAAAAGTTGTCTGAAGATTGGAATATAACTTCTTGTACAATTCTTCCTTTATTGCTGATAAAAGATAAAATTTTAATATTAAATATCCCTGGTTTCGTCGAGAAAACGGTTAGTTATGTTAAGAAATGATGAATTAAGTAGTTTTAACTTCTAATTATTTGTTTACATTATTTTATCAATGTATTGTGTTAATCTTTACTAAATCTGATTCTATTCTTAAAGTATTAGTTCTTTTATTATTAACAAACTCTATTTATGGTAGAATAGCTAATATCTAACTTCTTATATACTTGATAAGATGCAACTTAAGAAAGCTTTATCTTTTTTAGTTATTTCTTTAATTCTTTTAACCTTTTTTAAATTTCCTGTTCAAGCAACTGAAATCCCAGTATATAATAGAATATATGTTTCTTTATCGTTTAATCCAAAAGAAATATATCCCGGCGAATCTTTCACAATAACAGCTACAATAACCAATACAACATTTAAAGAAAGCTATGAAGAAGAGGATATTGTTCTTACAAACCCTGGTGTTTCTGTTCTTTTTAACGAGAATAGTAAATATTTAGAACCAGTTATTGATAAGTGGGAATTACCAGTTGGTTCAATGGAAGGTTATCGTACATTAACCTTTACTAAAACTCTAAAGACTTCGATTAATACCCCATCGGGATAATTTTTTATGAGTGTTATTTCGTGGTCTGATAAAGATGATCCATCAACTCTTGATCATGAGACTCAGGGGCAACCATTAGTTATATTACAAACAAGTTCTACTAGTACAGTCACTAATTCTACTAGTACAATTATAACTTCTACGAGCACAACTTCTGAAGGCCAAGATAATCAAGATGAAGATCAAAACGTAAATGATAATAATCAAACTAATGATGAAGTTAAGGAGGGAATATCGACTAGTCAATCTGTAGAAAGTACCAATAAAAATAATAAAGATAATCAATTTTTTTCCTCTACTATGACAATTAAGTTATTAGTAATAATCGGACTTATAACGATATTTGGCATTTGTGTTTGTGTAGTTGTTAAATTAGCAGAAAAGAAAAGACTTAAACCTTTATTAAATAAGATAATAAAAAATAGAAACAAATAAAACATTTTATTTTTAGAAAGAGATAAAGTAACATTGAGAAAGGAATTAATTTTACAAGCTTCAAAGAAAAGAAGAATGGAGATATTGATTTATGGTATTTCATTAATTCTTATATTTATTATTATCATTTTCCAAACAATTGAGGGATAGTTCGGGATTTTGGGTATAACCGTAGTAATATTAATACTTATTTATATTATACTTGATATTAATTTAAAGAAAGTTTTAATTTCAAAAGATAAAAGATATATTAAGTTTGTCAAACCTTTTAAAACAAATGTAATTCTTGTATCGGATATTAAAGAATGGGGTATCAGATTAATAAAATTACAAAAACCAAGAGGATGTATTACCTATATTACTAGATGGATAAGAGGTGCTCGCTATATTATTAGATTTGAGTGTATTTGCAAGAACAATAATATATTTAAATTTGTAACTAATTTTGGTTTTAGGAAAAAAGATATTGAAAAGTTTTTTAACTCGGCTTTAACAGAAAAGAATAAGAAGATATATAAAACTATTTAATCTGGACTTTTATAAATGATATTTATAGTAATTTTTTTTATTACCTCTTAAATTATATTTAATACAGGAGAGTTAATTCGTGATGTATCCAGATAATTAATATTGTTTACTAGTAAAATCATGTGTATACTAATAGCATAATTTATTAGACTTAATATTATGGAATGCCCAAAGTGTAAAGCAATAATTCAAGATCAATCTAAATTCTGTCCGGATTGTGGTTTGAAACTGGAAGCTCCTCCTTTAGGAACACCAAAACCTGCTATGCCAAAGAAGTTAAGTTCCAAACAGGAAATAATATCTCTTGCTTTAGCTACGATTATATTCGGTATATTAAGTTATGTCATTCTCAAAGTGAAATTGGATTCTTTCTCTAAATCAATACTATTATTTATAATAGGAATTACATTTTTGATTTTACTGGTAGTTTTTGTGATAAGGTTAATAATATTACTACCAAAGATAATTGTGTCTTTTGGAAAATTATTCATAAAATTTGTTAAGTATCTAATAAAACGTCCAATTCTTATTGTGCCCACATTTGTATTTATAATTATTTTCACATTCTTATCTTGGAAACTTTTTAAATTTATCGAATATAAAAGATCGGAAAAACAGTTAACACTTATCCAAGATTATCTTACACAAGTTATAGCAGTAAAATTCTATGGTGATGATATACAGGAAGGACGCAGTATTCCCGAGGGAATAAATATGGAAGATCTTAATGTAAAAGCTAAATACATGTTATCGGAATTTCAAAATATAAATTCTACACATTTACTTGATTCTTATTATTTATCAATCGAAAACTGGATGGCGAGTGTTGTAACTGCAACCCAAAGTCCAGAAAATTGGAGAATTCTAACAGAAACACCAGATTATTTCGATATATCACTTAGTAATAGTAAATTAGAAGATACATTAGTGGATTCTATAGAAAAAGTAGTTCAGTTAAAAGAATTTGGGGATAATGCAATTGAGACTTCCAACAAAGAAGCTATGCGGTATATAGCAGCAAGACTTCTAGTCCAGAAACATTGGCTTGAAAGCTTGGAAGTGTCTTCAAATCCGTGGATATTTGGAGAAGACTTAAATGTAGTTTATGCAGGACAATTTACCAGCAGGAGGAAGCGCACTCAGTGTGTTTATAGAGATGGTGGAAAGATTGTTTGTTTAGGTGATACGATACAAATGACAGGGAATATTTACCGCTCAGCTCATAATTATACAGTTGGTGAGGCATCTCCGGAACAATGGACGGGAAGTTGGACAGATGCAGCTCCTATGATTGATGTAAGTGGGGAACCTCTTGGAGGAGCTGGTATAACAACTGAAGAAGAGGAGAAAAATCAGTTATCACCGACTTTACAGGCATTTCATAATGAATGTAGTGTAAAAGGCGGTACTGTCGGAGGAACTGGAGGGGTGAAAGATAGACTTCCAACTACTGAAGACGGTTATACTTGTTCGTATGGTGATAACGGGGGGTGTTGGGATTTCCTGACATATTCTGGAGGAAGGTATATGGGAGGAGCTCCAAATTGTCCTGAAGAAGGACTTATGCCGTTACTACCACAAAATCCTATTACTGATTTAATTGATGAAATTAAAGACGAGCTTCCTGATTTTAGTGACAATAATGATAATGATAATATAGAAGAAGATTCATGGGATGGAACTTATTATGTAACATTTACAGGAGGAAGCTGTAATGTACCAGGGTTTGCTGCGAATACATTTTCTCCTTTTAGTGAAGAACTAATTGTAAAAAATAATTATGCTGGATGGGGAACAGGCAGTGATGTTCCTATTGATGCAAATGGACAAGCAGTTTTTTCTTTTAATATTAATGAAAGCGGAGTATACGGTCAGTATACAGACACTATGACTTTTACTAGATCTGAAGATGGGGTAATTGTTAACGGGCAATATTCTATTACTGCTACGAGTAGTTCATATGGAGTATCGGTTAGTGTTCAATGCTCTGGGACTTATACGGGATATAGGGAGTAATATTAAAATGTATAGAACTCAATACTTTTTTTATTAATCAAACTTATGAGATAAATAAGTTTTGTTTAGAGGTTAAATTACTTGACGTCTTTGACTACTAATAGTAAATTTTATGTAAATATTAAATTTTAATTAATTATCAATGGATATATCATCAACTCCTACACCGAACACTATTTCTCAAGATAGTCAAATAAATAAACCTGAAGTTCAATTGACTCAAGGACAGGCTCGTGAACCAAAAAAACAATCTTCAGTTTTTATAATAATAATCATTTTAATTCTGCTTAGTGGTATTGGATTCATGGGTTATTTGTACTTAAAAAAGGATTCAGAATATAAAAAAGTTACACTCGAAAAGCAAAACATTGAAAGTGAAAAAGAAATTCTTACGGCTGAAAAGTCTACCTTGGAAAGTGAAAATGCGACCCTTAAAGAAGAAAATGCAAGTATTGCTCCACTTCAAGAAGAGATAGATGATATTAAGGCACATGAAGAGAAGATAAAAGTATATAAAGATGTTATTGATTATGTTTTTCAGATAGTTAAAAAACATAGTGGTTTCAATGGATGGACAGATGCAGAATATCAAGAAGGAAGAAGAATTGCAGAAGCAGCAGGTGATGAGGAATTTCTTGAACAAGTTGACTCAGCATGGAATGATAAACAAATCAGCCAATTGACACGGTTTTTAACCTTTATGGATTTTGTATGTACGAGGATAGATGATAATCTAACTACTACTACCACTCAGTAAAATAATTAAAAGAAGAATTTACTTTATTCTTTATGATATTATTATAAAAGTAGTTTTGTTTACTATATTTAATATTAAAGTATAGAAAGATATCGAGGGCGATAAGTAATTAAGTTTTAGTCTAATTTAGATACCTCGATATTTATATTGAGGAGTGTCATAATGCAAAAATCAATTATAAAGCAACGGGAGAAAAAGATTATCTTATCTGGTAATAGTATTGTTGAGTTTTTACCCTTAACCCGGGTTCAAGAGCCAGATGGTAAATATTATGTTGGTAGAGAAGAGACTAGCACTTATCTTCATCTTAAGAATAAGTATGCTGAGATCATAAGGCTTTGTGATGGCAAGCGAAATTTACGTGAAGTTATTGAGTTATATATTGCTTATAATGGAATTAAGAGAGAAAGAAGAAAGAAGGCACTACTTGGAGAAACTCTTTTATTAATTGAACAGTTGGTTGGATACGGGTTTGTTCGCTATATTGATAATATTAAATTAATGACCAAAAGAGGATCGGATAGTAAAGTATCTAGAAGGAAATATAAGTTTCTATCAATTTTCTTTTCTACTCCAGCGATGGCTTTTTACTTTTTAATTTTCCTTATTGGAATAGCAATTACAATAAATAATCCTGCTAAATATATACCAAGGACAAGGGATGTTTTTTGGCACCACCTTTTGACGATTTCCCTCATAACACAATTGGCAGTTTCCCTAGCTCTAATCTTTAAACATGAATTAGCTCATCTTTTATCGGCTTTAGCATTTGGTATTAAAGGGGAGATTTATCTATCGCGTAGGATGTTATATTTGGTAGCTGAGACTCGCTTAAAAGATATATATAAATTGCCACGAAAGGAAAGGATAATAATTTATTTGGCAGGAATTGCTTCTGATGCGATTGTCTATGGTTTTTGTCTAATTTTGTTGCATCTTGATGACGTTGGGGTTTTTGATTTTAGCAGTTTATTTGCTCTGTTTTTAAAACAGGTGATTTTAGTATCTTTTATTTCAATTCTCTGGCAATTTAGATTTTATATGAAAACTGATATTTATGCTATTTTTGAAGATGTATCAGGTTGTGATGAATTACTTGCCTTAGCAAAGGGGAAAATTAAATATCGGATTTATAAATTATTAAGCTTTTTCTTATCAAAATTTAGATCGAAAGTGTCACATTATAAAAAGTTATTTAGTAATGAATTATATATAGAAGCAAAGCACATTCTTTCCTGGTATGCTTTGTTCGTTCTGGCAGGGATTCTGATATCTATAACTCAATTTATAGTTTATGATGTTCCAATTACCTTTATTGCTGTAAAAGGAGGATGCCTAAAGATTATTTTGGGCTTCCATAATCATTTATCTAGTCTGATTATAGAAGGTAATGTAATTTTACTTCTTCAATTAATATACTGGGGTTTGTTTATTTATGTTTTTGTTAAAGATTTATTTTTTGTCAATAAGAAAAAGTGGGACGAGAATATAATTAGATGGATGAAAGAGATAAGTAGTACAAAAGAGGTCTGGGAATAAAATATAGGCTGTAATTTAATTAATGATCAATTTCTTTTTGATAAGGTAAATAATTTAATAAAGAAAATTGTATTAGTTTTTTACTGGAGAAATAAAAAAATCTTTGAGATCTTTAACCTGTTAAAATAGTTCAGTTTATTTGGTGCTAAATTTTAAGAAGTCAAAGCTTCAGTATAAAAAAACATCTTGCTGGAAAAGCTAAGATGTTTTTTTATCTTATTTTCAAGAAGATTTATTATATTTATCTATTAGCAGACATCCCTGTAAGTTTTACTCCCTTCTTCTTTCTTACAATCACTTTTCTTTTTTTAGTTTTTTTGCGTGGCATATTTACTTCCTCCTTTCTTTAATAATAATTTTTATGGTAACATTATTTTGTGTGGTCTGTCAAAGTACTTGTATAAGTCAGGTACATCGCACTGAGTGTCTAAACCTTACAAGTTATACTTAACTTTATTATATAACATTTTATTTCGTTCAATTGAATATCTGATCACCTATCTTCCCATAGTCATCCCTGTAAGTTTTACTCCCTTCTTTTTTCTTACTGATACTTTTCTTTTTTTAGCTTTTTTACATTTCATATTAAAAATCTCCTTTCTTTAATAATTTTTTATATTAATATTTTTTTAATCTAACGTGTTTCTAAAGGGTTATTAAATAGCATTCATCTGTCCCGTAAGTTTTACTCCCTTCTTTTTTCTTACTATTACTTTTCTTTTTTTGGTTTTTTTGCGTGGCATATTCACTTCCTCCTTTCTTTAATAATAATTTTTTATGCTAACATTTATTTTTAAGGTCTGTCAAGAATTTTAAATCTCAAATAAAAATTACTAAGTATAACTCAAACAGAATAGGTTATTTTATTATTGAACAATAAACAATTTATCTTCAAGAAACTTTTAATTACTGAAAGATCTCAAATAAATTTGATAAATAAATGCTTGGTAAGGGAAATGAGGTTTCAAAATAAGAGTATTTCCAATATAACTTTGTTTTATATTTTAAAAAGTATATTTTTGCGAATTAATTGTTTATATCTTACTCATTATATATTCAGAAATTAAAGGTTCAAGATCCTCTCTAGTTTCAATAATACCAGGAATTCTATAAGTAAAAAAAGCTGTAATAGTTTCTGCCCAATCTGGTATACGACTTATAAATTCGTCACTGGGTATTCTATCTAATAAATTTCTAACTGCTTTTATCCTACTTATTACTTTATTTGCTAATATTTCATTTTGTAATACAGGAAAATATATTAATAGAAATTCGAGTATCATATTAACCTCTTCAGATAGGCGATTTTCTATAAGTGTAAAATCTGTAAATGCTGAAGAACCCCAACTTACTTCAGATTTAATAACAGTTGCTGTTTTTAAACTTTCTATTAATTTATCGAGATAATCAGTAATTGCCCTAAAGTCAGTTTCTAATGCTGCTTCTTGCAGTTCTTCTGATCCAATTCTTGCTACCCATATTAACCTAGCAATATTTAACCTGTAATCTAAAGCTCCTATACCTTCAGGAAATCTAATTTCTCTTATTAGATTTAATGTATATAAAGATAACTTCATATATCTCCATGGATTTACAAGATCATTTAAATAATAATCCGTAGTTTCCTCAACGGGAAAGGTGGAATTTATAGTAAAACGATGAAGCATATATGTAACTATTAATCCATTATAGTTTCCTGTATCTTTATCTTCAACTGTTAGAGTTATTTCAGCTATTTTTCTTTGAATCCAATCATAGTCTAATCTTTCTCCTAATCCTGTTCTTTGTGCTACTTCATTTAAAACTACATAAGTTTCAGCTTCTCTTCTTATAACTTGAATTAATGTTTCGTCTACCCCTAAAAAAATAGAACCACCACCTGGATCATGATATCCTAAGGATATCATTTGGCTTTCAGTTTCTGAATATGCTTTTCTTTGGTCTACTTTTTGTTCTTCTTCTATCAATGTTTTTAGTTCTTGGTCACTTAATCCACATATTTCATCTGGAGTAAGATCATTAAGAGGTCTCTTTATTGGTTCTTTATCAGTCATAATAATGTTTAATTTTTATTATTATAAAAGTAGATCAATTTATACAATTAATATTAAGATAGTTCCAACTATTTTACAAATGAAATCCCGGTTAAAGATTACAAAATATAACTTAATATATTTAATAGAGATGGTGATATGAAAAAGAATAGAGAAAGAATAAACAACATAATAAAATCATTCTTAAATAGATAAATAACTTTATATTTTTACTTCAAAAATATCTTTGTAGTTTTATAAAAATATTTCTTCACTATTTCCATTGTTATAAGATATGCAAGTATTAAAATGAATATTAAATATATACTTTTCAAGTCAAGATTCACAAAACTAAATATATCATGCGTAAAGTATAAGAAAGGAGATAATATAGTAAGAATTAATATTAGAAATGAAAATGTAAGTATAGTTTTACTTGGTTTACTTTTATAAAAAGTTCGCATTGTCCTCACTGAAAAGGTTGCAGCAAGTTCAGTGAGAATTGATTCAACTACCCATGTAGTTCTAAAAGATTCTGGAGAATAATTTAATTTTGTCATTATTGTAATAAGAAGGAAATCGTAAATAGCACTTATTGGTCCAAATATCATCATAAATTTCAGCAAAAATTTATTGTCCCATTTGCTAGGTCTTGCTAAAAATTCTTCATCTACATTATCAGAAGAAATTGTAAGATGCTGGAAATCACTTAATGTATCTATAAATAATACCTGAGAAGGAAGTAACGGCATGAACTTAAGATACATCGAAGATATAGCTATAGTAAAAACATTCCCGAAACTTGAACTCATAGTATTAAATATAAATTTAAAAGTATTGTTAAATGTTTTTCTTCCCTCAATTACACCATCAGTAAGAATTCTTAGATCTTTTTTAAGAAGTATGATATCAGAAGTATCCTTAGCTACATCTGAGCCTGTATCAACAGATATTCCTACATCAGAAACTTTCAATGCCCCAATATCATTTATGCCATCACCAAGGTAACCAACAACATGATGAATTTCTTTCAATGAATTTATTATTTTTAATTTTTGTTCTGGGGTAATTCTTGCAAATGTATTATATTTATTTACAGTTTTTTTCATAGCCTCATTTGGTAAATTTTCTATTTCTTTTCCTGTAATTATTTTATTTTCTATAATTTCAAAACCTGCTTCTTTGCAGATTTCTTTTGTAATTATAGGACTGTCTCCTGTTATTATTTTCAGCTTTATATTGAGTTTCTCAAGCAGATCAAAAGTTTCTTTGAGGGATTTTTTAGGAGGATCTATAAAATGTAGAAAACCTAAAAATGTTAATTTTTCTAAATTTTCATCATTTAATTTTTGTTTGTCCGTATATTTATATGCTACTGCAATAGTTCTATAACCTTTGTTTTCAAAGTTTAATATTATTTCTTTAAATTTTACTCTTATCTGAGGAGTTATATCTTCTTCATGACCGTTTCTATAAATAAAATTTGAAAATTTAATAATAGATTCACTCGATCCTTTTACAATAAAAATATTACTTTTGGATAAATTATTATTTTTTACTAAAATACTCATTTCTTGTTTTTCAAAATCGAAATCACTTAGATCAATTACTTCATAACTCCCAACTTCCTCTATTAATTTCTGTGAAAAGTCACTATCCCAAATTGTTATATCAATCGGATTTTCTAAAATCTTATTATTTGTTTTAGGATTTTTAAAGTTGCAGATTAAGCTAAAAAGTAAAGTTTTTTCATCTTTTATGCCATCTATATTTATATGATCTATAAGCTGTAGTTTCCCTTCTGTAATTGTTCCTGTTTTATCAGTACAAAGAACGGTCATATTCCCTAAATCTTCAAGAGATGATAGCCTTTTCACAACTACACTTTTTTTGGATAATCGGAAAGCTGATGTTGACAGAGCAATTGTAATAATTATAGGTAGTATTTCAGGAGTAATACCAAGAGCAAGAGTAACTCCAAAAAGAAAAGAATTAACTATACCTCTATGAAGTAATGCATTTGTTATAAATATTGTTATTGTTATAAAAGTAACTGCAAGAAGGAGTATATTGCTAAACTTTTTAATGTTTTTTTCGAAGTTAGTTGGAACGATACATTCTTCTGATTTTTGTACAGTTTTTCCAAAGAATGTTTCGTTACCTATTGCTATTACAAGACCTTTGACATATCCGCTAGTAATAGATGTACCCATAAATAATCCATTTTTTATATCTTGTGGTAAATCAGAATTAATAGTATTTATTTCATTTGATTTTTGTACTAAATTTGATTCTCCAGTGAGGATAGATTCATTTACAGTTAGGTTTTTTGTTTCAATTATCCTAATATCAGCAGGCACAAGATCACCATTATTTAAGATAACGATATCTCCTTTAACAATCTTAGAAGAATTTATTTTTGAAATTTGATTATCTCTCAGAACTTTTGTTCTGAAAATAATATACTTTTTTAACTTTTCTAATGACTTTATTGCTTTATATTCCTGGGTAAAGCCTATAATAGAATTTATTAAAAGCATAACAAGTATTATTGAAGCATTGAGAAATTCACCAAGAAAAAGAGAGAATATGGATATTCCTATTAATATTATAATTAGCGGGCTTTTGAATTGACTTAATAAAACTGTAAATACTGATGTTGTTTTTAAATTGGGCTGTAAATTATGTCCATATTTTTTTAGACGAATCTCTGCCTCTTCTGTAGATAAACCATGATTAGTTGATTTGAGTTCTTTTAAAATTTGCTTGATTTTTTTCGACCACATACTTTCAGTTTTGACCATTTTTGAATATAAAGATATTTATTATTTTAGCAGTAAATAGAAAAGATTTTAAATAAAACTTAGATTTTATTCAATTATAAAAAGTAAATATAGAAATAAAATCCTAGAGAATTTTGATATATTAGATTTATATACAATATGATGATATAATGAGTATATCAAGCTATTATTTGATTAATAATGGTTGAAAAGTGTAACCCTATAGAAAATAAGCCTCTAGAATCTCAAGTAAGGTGTATTACCAGAGGTTCAGTAAACCATGTTAGTGTATCTGAGATGGGAGATATATTAGATCCTATTAGATGTAATGTTATAGTTAAATTATTCTTTTGTAAGTGTGTATTACTAAAACAAGATGGTAGATTAGTTGTTGGTTTTGAAGCATTGAATTTATATGATGGGAGACTATCATGTACTGGAGAATATTTCATACGTAATGGGACTAATATTAAGATTCAAGTTGTTTCTTTCCTGCCAGGTCCTGAACCTAAACTCTGAAGTAGAAAAAGAAAGTAATCAATTTATTATATATATTATAATTGTAATAAGATTAAATTCACTTCTACATGCCAGTTATTCATCACTTTCTTCTAAAATATATATATTCATGGAAGGTATTAAAACTCTTACTTAGAGATATTCTCTTCTTACCTAATCATAAAAGAGACGATATTTAATGAAAGCATTCATCAGTTTCTTCTCCAGACATGTCGTTAAAACAAGATCCTGACTCATTTAGAACTCTTACAGTATCTATCGTAGAAAATTGTTTTAATGTCTGAGTAATTTGGTCTGTTATTAGAGAACCAGACATATCTCCAGCAAGTAGTGTTGATCTGCAAAACTCGACAGTTGCTTTTTTGCTTTCGATATTAATTTTAAAATCCTTTCCACTGCAATTTGAATCTGAAGCAAATTCAACAAATGTATTTTCTCCAAAAGTTGGTTTTAGGTTTTGGGCTTTTTCAGAATTATTGGGACCTTTGATAATTTCTTCAATTGTAAAAGTAGCTATGTCTTTTCTACTGGTTTCTCTTGTAACAATAGTAAAATAATTTATTTCATCTTCTGTGTTGAATTTGTTTTCATCAAATAAATAAACTTTGACTGTTGTGACTTCATCGTTATTTATAGTCTCGGTTATTGTTGTGGTAGTGGAAGTTGACGTTTTCTCAGTAGTTTCTGATGTACTTTGATTTGTATCTTTTTGTTCTGATTGATTTGTTTCATTAGTCTCATCTCCCTTTTTATTATTTCTAATTAAAAGATAAACTCCAATAGCAGCTCCAATAAATACAATTAAAGCTACTAATGAAAGAATAATCAAAATTATGTTAAATGTTTTCGAATCTTTTTTTGGGATTGAATCTTCTACCGGATTTTCTTTGATCGGAGTTGTTTGAGTTGGTTGTTCAGGCTGCATCTGAGAGTTTGGCTTTTGAGAATCAGAAAAGGAATCTTTTAGTAAATTTTCGTTTTGCATATTAGTTAAATATAAAATATTTTATGTATTATAATATTTTAGCACACGAATTAAAAATTATATTATTAGTATTAATTATATCTGTTGATTTAGAATATTATTTCTAATCTCCAAATATGGATTAGAATTGTGAGATTATTGAATTTACTTCAACATACCAGTTATCCGTCATGATTGAATATCCTGCCGCGTTTGGATGAAATTCATCAGACATAAGTGAAGATTTTGCCTGACCAGTATTCCCGTCATAAAATGAATTCCAGTTTGAAGTGAAATATTTATCCTGTCCTGATAAATTATTTTTTAAGCTTTCATTATAAATTGCTATCCCAGCTGAACCTAAGATATTTTCATATAAATTAGGAATAAAAGCTGATACTATTAGTTTAGGATGCGTACCATCAGGGTTTGTGTGAGATTTAACTTTACTGATTATCGCTTGAACTTCGGTTGTTGTTTGGCTTACGACCTCAAGAAACTTTTCTAATGTCTGGGGATTTGTTTCTTGAATTAAATCATTCCCGCCAATTTTTAAAAGTACAATATCAGGGTTATCAACTGAGAGCCAGCTCTCAACATTTGCTGAAACTTGATCTGCTCTGTATCCTCCAATACCTCTATTTATTACAGTTGTTTTTTCCGATCCATAAACTGAGTTTAATTTAGATTGTAACCTGGCAGGGTAAGTTGAACTTGTCCCGCCGTAAGGAGTTCCGTATGTAATACTATCACCAAGACACTCGATTATTATAGGATCGACTGGTTCTTCAGGAGGTTCAGGTGTAGTTTGAGTAAATGATGAAGTAGTAACATTTGTTGTTGTTATGGAAGTACTGCTACTTGAGGATTTATTATTTTTCCCATCTGCTTTATTTCCTTCTTTAGTTGTGGTTGTTGTAGAATCGCTCGTGTTATCTTCATTAGTTTGATTCTGTGTATTTTCATCTTCTATGTATATATTTTTTGAACTTATATCTAAAGATGATAAATTTATACTTTGAGGAAATAATATTAAAGCAAAATATAATAGTTGGTTTAAAAGGAGTATATACACAAATGAGAAGAAAATGGCAAATATGATTACTTTTGGTTTAGAATTAAATATTCTCATTTGATTTTTATTACTTGTTATTAATAATATAAACGAATTTGGGGGAAATGTTAAATAGAATAAAGGATAAAATTTTATTCATGTATATTTTCTTTAGTAACTTTTTTTATAAAAAGTTACGTAAAAAAGCGTGGGAGAATTAATTTCTGACGGTAAACCCCGCTGATGCGGGGTTTACATCCTTTTAAAATTATTCCCACCAAATAATTCTCCCACACCCCTCTTTTTACAACCTTTATACTTTACAATATTAATCCTAATAAATTTTTGTTAAGATGGTTTATTAATATTACGGTTAATTTTAACTTGTTACTTAAAGTAATATGAGAGAACGAATTCCAGGATTATTTAAAAAGTATAGAAAGATAAAAAATTTTCCTAAAAAAGGTGTTATTTATTGGGATATAACTACATTTTTGAAAGATAAAGATACATTTAGAAGTGTTATAGATGCATTTGTAAAGAGATATAAGAATAAAAAAATTGATTTAATTGCAAGTATTGAAAGCAGGGGATATATATTTGGGAGTGCAGTTGCATATTTACTAGGTGCAGGTTTTATTATGATCCGTAAGAAAGGAAAACTTCCTTACAAAACTATAGAAGAAAACTATGAAAAAGAGTATGGACTTGATACTATTCAAATCCACAAAGATACTGTCAAAAAGGGAAGCAGAGTTGTGATTGTAGATGATTTACTAGCAACAGGCAGTACTAGCAAGGCAGCGTGTTCTCTTATCGAAAGATTAGGCGGAATCGTATATGAACTTGCTTATGTGGTTGAATTTGTAGAATTTGGAGCTCAAGAAAAACTAAAAGATTATAAATTATTCAGTCTGCTTAAGTGTAGAGAAGATGAATAGATGTTCTAATTAAAAAATTTATTATTTATTAAGTATTTCTTATGAGCATAAAATCTTCTATTGAGAGATCTCTTGATGACAATTTGAAACCTTCACAAAAGAGTTATTCTAGATGTAAATTTTTATAGAAACAAAAAAGAACGCAGTGAAACAGAAGAAAGACTTGTAGGAGGTGAGCTTGCACATGAACCAATCAAGGAACTAATATTAATAAAAGATGTTAATAGTGAAGAAATTAATTTGTGGAAGATCAGGGATATATTTACGATATTGGATTTAACACAGATGCAGATCTAGTGGAAACTTACTCTGCTGATTTGAATGCAGTATATAATTTTGGTGGGTATATAATCCCATATTATAAACAATTTGTGGAGATGATTTGTAAAAAGGGCAGTAAATTTAGAAAACTATTGCTTTATAAATTGGCCCCTGGGAAATCACGCCTGCATATACGTTTATTTGATATTGGGATGGGGCAGTGGCTTATTAGCGCACATATTGATCATGTGAATTGGATGAATTTTTTAAAATTGAGAGAAATAGGATTAACTCATTTGGGAAAAGGGAAGGGGGATTATATTCTTGGTACAAAATTTATGTATGAAATGCTGAGTGAATTTAACAAAGCTATTGAAGAAGACAGAGTCTTCGAAATCGACGCAGATTTGATATTAAAAAGGTTGTAAATGTGAGTCATTATTAAAGATAGTAAAATATTTCCCTAGATCTTCTACATTTTGTTATACATAGTCTTATAGTAGTAGTTTTGGTATAATCAAATATATTTATAAACTTAAATTACTAATTAGTAGTTTGTGCCTGAAAATGAATATTGTATAATAGAGACTGATTTAGATAGGTATGATAAAGGTGTTATTGTTATTGTTTCAGGAAAATTTCATTGTGCTAATGTTGATAGATATAATCAAGAACTTAGGGCAACTTCCATTGATTATTTAGAAGAAGATGATCTTGATGGACAATGGGCAAAGGTAGAAACTTT
>Ga0315294_10002219_pt1 | contig 21255 bp, 16 predicted proteins | sample YL17G13_40_MG_FD_203626 | JGI IMG/M metagenome (GOLD analysis project Ga0315294, IMG submission 203626) | Sediment microbial communities from Yellowstone Lake, YNP, Wyoming, USA - YL17G13_40 | ecosystem: Environmental > Aquatic > Freshwater > Lake > Sediment | place: USA: Wyoming | collected...
CAAATCCTTTAATCTGACTTGAGCTCTAATCCGGTTCGGGACCTCAATTCCGACTAAATGTTTACCGGGAATCGGCGCCTCAATCCGTATCGGATGACTGGCTAAAGCCAAGGCCAGGTCGTTAGATAAGGTAGTAATCTTGGAGAGCTTTATTCCATCGGCTGGTTTCAAAGCATACTGAGTAACCGTTGGTCCAATGCTTATTTCTGTCATCTCAACTGGGATATTAAAATTTTCTAAGGTTTTTTTGATAATTGCTGAGTTTACTCTGGTATCGCCAGCTGAAGGCATTCCTTTTTCAGCTTCTAATAAATCCAAGGGGAGGGGTTGATACTCCCCCCCACCTCCTACTGGTTTTGTTTTCAGCCCCAGAAGGGGCTCTTTGATAGCCTTTGTTTCTCTTCCAGCTATGGCTAAGGTCTGCGATGGCTCGACTTCTTTAACTGTGAACTTAGGGGCAAAAATTTTTCGGAAAAAAGTGGGTGTTTTTTCTTTTTCGGTTGGGACAAAAGGAGTTTCGCTCGGAAGTCTATCTCTAATGGCTGGCTGTTTTAATAAATACCAAAAAATCAGTCCGCCAATTATAATGACTCCTCCAAAGATGATTTGAGTCACCCAAAATCCAAAAAATTTTAACAAGGGAACGGCAATATATCCAGTTAAACCTGCCAGTTTTAAACCAGGCTCTAAACTCTCGAGAATGCCAGATGCTCCTAAAATTAGGAACAGAGAGGAGATAATTACTCCGCCCAAAAATTTCTTGTATTGGGTAACAAAAAAAATTAACCCCCCTAAAACCAGGATTAATGGTAAAAGAAAAACGACTCTTCCAATTAAAAAAGTTAGGCCGGAAAAAATTAGCTTCCCAGCTATCCCAGCTAAATTAAAAAAGCTCAGAGTAACAATTATTGCTAAGATAAATGTTAAAACTCCGCAAATTTTTCTTTTGCCTTCTTCTGGTAGAAAAAAATGGAAAGATCTTCTTTTTCCTTTCTCGAAGATTTTTTTATTCCGCTTCTTTTTTCTCATCTCGCCTTTATTCTACCATAGTTTAGACTATTTCCTAAAATTCGTCCCAGCTGGAATTAGCTTTCCAATAATTACATTCTCTTTAAGACCTCTTAGCTTATCTTCTTTTCCAGTAATTGATGCTTTAATTAAAACTCGGGAGGTTTCCTGGAAAGAAGCGGCTGATAGAAAGGAATCAGTAGTTAAGGACACCCTCGAAATTCCAAGCAAGATCGACACCCCTTTAGATGCTTCTCTTTTTTCTTTTTTTAATTTAGCATTTTCTTCAAGAAAACTTGCTCGCTCGATAACCTCACCAATAGAAAAATTGGAGTCGCCAACCTCTTTAATTCTGACTCGGGAAAACATCTGCCGACAAATTACCTCGATATGTTTATCATGAATCGCCACTCCTTGAGAAGCGTAAATTTTTTGAATTTCCTTAACAATATAACGTTGGGTGGAATCCTTGCCACCTAATTGAACGAGTTCTTTTAAGTCCAAACTTCCCTCGCAAAGAGGTTGCGCCCGTTTCACTGTGTCTCCCGGGCTCACCCAAACAGCCGCTCTTTCTGGAATTTTATATTCGACAATTTTTGAGTTTTGCTTGCCCGCCGAAGCTTTAGCGGAGGCGGGGACTTTAGATTTTATCCTTATTATTTTTTCTGGCGTTATTTCTAAAACTTCGCCGTCAACTTGAGCCATCTCGGCTTTTCCCCCCGGAAGACGAACTTCAAGAACTTCCTGGACTCGGGGCAAGCCAAAAGTGATATCCCCTCCCCCAGCCACTCCGCCGGTGTGAAAAGTTTTTAATGTTAATTGGGTTCCCGGCTCGCCAATCGCCTGAGCAGCCACAACCCCCACCGCCTCCCCTATTTTAATTAATTGATTCCTACCTAAATCCCAACCATAGCATTTCTGGCAAATTCCTCTTACCGATTGGCAACTTAAAGGAGAGTAAACTCTAACTTTCTCAATTCCTGACTCTTCGATAGTTTCTGCCTTTTCCCAATCAATAATTTCCCCTTCCTTTACAATCGTTTTTAATTTTTCATTTTTTATTTTGCATTTTACATTTTCTGATGCCACCCTCCCGACAATTTTAAAAATGAAGCTTTGGCCTATTTCCTCGCTATCTTTTCGGAAAACTTCCACTCCTTCTTTGGCATGGCAATCTTCCTCAGTTATCACTACCTCATGGGCAACATCAACCAAGCGCCGGGTTAAATAACCTGCTGCCGAAGTTCGAAGGGCGGTGTCAGCTGTTCCTTTTCTTGCTCCGTGAGTAGAAATGAAATATTCCAGGACACCAAATCCTTCTTTGTAAGAACTTCTCACCGGCAACTCAATGATTTGACCCATGGGATTAATAACTAAACCCTTCATTCCTGCCATTTGAACTGGCTGAGACCAAGAGCCCTTGGCTCCAGCCTCAACAATGGAATAGACTGGGCCTGAGACTGGTAAGGTTTTGGGTACCAATTTTTCAATTTTTGATTTTGCCTTGGTCCAAATTTCAATGACTTTGGCCGTCTTTTCTTCTTTAGAAAGTAAACCTTTTTTAAAGTGCGATTCAACTACTTCTAATTCTTTCTCGGCTTCTTCTAAAATTTTCGGTTTTTCAGGAGGAACAATCAGGTCATCCATCCCCCAGGTGATACCTGAACGAGTAGAATACTCAAATCCTAAATCTTTAATTTTGTCTAGGAGCTCTTGCACTTTCTCGGCTGGATATCTGATGGTGATTCTACTGACCAATTTTTCCAGTTTTTTAGAATTAAACCAGTCATCTTGAAAAGGGAAGTCTTCAGGTAAGGCCTCATTAAATAAAATTCTGCCGACCGAGGTCTCAAAAAAGGCAGGTTCAGGTTTATTCTTAATAGCTGGTTTTAGCGGCAACCGTACTCGAACCTTGGCCCTTAAGTCAATGTCGCCTAATTCATAAGCCATAATGGCATCTTCAGGTGAACCGAATACCTTCCCTTCGCCTTTTTGGCCTTCCCTAATTCCAGTCAACCAATAACAACCCAAAACAATATCCTGGGTCGGACTGCAAACTGGCAGCCCGGTGGCTGGTTTTAAGAGATTGAGACTAGATAACATAATCTCTTTAGCTTCTTTTTGAGCTCTCGCGGACAGGGGGAGGTGGACAGCCATTTGGTCCCCGTCAAAATCAGCATTAAAGGCTCTGCAGACCAGGGGGTGAATTCGAATAGTTTCTCCCTCAACTAAAATCGGCTGGAAGGCCTGAATACCTAATCTGTGGAGAGTGGGAGCCCGATTTAGCAAAACCAGTTTATCTTTCACTACCTCTTCTAACATAGCCCAGACTTCATCGGTTTCTTCATCAATTAATCTTGTCGCTCCCCTGACATTATAAGCCAATTCCCTATCTAAAATTTTTTTAATGACGAAGGGTTTAAAGAGTTCCAGAGCCATTTTCTTGGGGAGACCGCATTGGTTCAGTTTTAATTCGGGTCCAACTACAATCACCGACCTGCCAGAGTAATCAACCCTTTTTCCTAAAAGATTTTGGCGAAATCTTCCTTGTTTTCCTTTAAGTATGTCAGCCAGGGACTTCAACAATCGCCTTCCACCGGTAGTGGCCTGAACCATCGTCCCCTTTCTCATTCCATTATCAATTAAAGCATCGACTGCTTCTTGCAACATTCTTTTTTCATTTCTGACAATAACTTCCGGGGCATTAATTTCCAAAAGATATTTTAATCGGTTATTCCTGTTAATTACTCTTCGATAAAGGTCATTTAAGTCAGAAGAGGCATATCTTCCTCCGTCTAACTGGACCATCGGTCGCAGGTCAGGTGGCAAAACCGGCAAAACTGTTAAAAACATCCATTCTGGCCTTATTCCAGCCCTTTCCATTCCTTGAAAAATTTTTAATCTTCTTAAAATTCTCCTCCGATTTAAAGGAGCAGCTACTTCTAATTCTTTTTTTAAATTTGAAACCTCTTTTTTTAAATCAGCCTTTTCAAAAATTTTTCTAAGAGTTTCGGCTCCGGTCCCGGCTTCAAAAACTTCTCCGCATTTCAAAGAAAGGTCGTGATATTCAATCTCAGAGAGAATTTTTAAGGGTTTCAAACTCAAAATTTCTTCTCGGGCGTTATCTCTCGCCACCTTTAACTCCTGCAATTTTATTTTTTCTCCTTTCTTTTTGGATTTTTGCTTGCCCACCGAAGCCTTGGCGGAGGCGGGACTTTTTATTTTTTGCTTATACTCTCTCTCAATCTCTTCTAAAACCTTTTTCTTAGCTGCTTCATTAATGTTGGTGATAATATAAGCGGCAAAATAAATCACTTTCTCCATTTGCTGCATCGGAATATCCGAAATCATTCCCATTCTTGAGGGAACTCCTCTTAATAACCAAATGTGAGAAACCGGAGTGGCGAGGAGAATATGACCCATCCTTTCTCGCCTGACCTGAGATTTGGTTATTTCCACTCCGCACCTGTCGCAAATGATCCCTTTATATTTTATTCCCCGATATTTCCCGCAATAGCATTGATAATCCCTTTCCGGTCCAAAAATTTTTTCACAAAAAAGACCGTCCTTTTCCGCCCTCTGAGTTCGATAGTTAATGGTTTCTGGCTTTTGGACTTCGCCATGACTCCAACCTAAAATATCCTCAGGCGAAGCCAATTTTATTCTTATTGATTCTAAATCTTCAACGCGCATAATTTCCTACGAATTACGAATTAGTACGAACGGTCGAAGAAGATTCCTTCTTCTCCACCTTCGCTTTCGCTTCGCGAAAGCTCGGTATACGAATAACTTAAGCGAGGCAAGTGCCGAGATGGACATCCGCAGCGAGCGGCCAGGGTTTCGCCAAAGGCGAAGAGCGAGCGAGGACTAAGCAACAATTCTCGGTGGGAATTGTTGCGGTCCTTCGAGGCAGCTTGCCGAGCGAATAACCCTGAATCAGTCTGCCGAGCGTTCTTCTTTTGGTTTCTCTTTGACCTCAATACTTAACCCTAATGATTTTAATTCTGCAACTAAAAGATTAAATGAGGCCGGGATATTTGGTGCTTTTATTTCTTCCCCTTTCAATATTGCTTCGTAAGTTGCCGCCCTTCCCGAAACATCATCAGATTTTATAGTTAGCATTTCTTGCAAAGTATGAGCTGCTCCGTATCCTTCCAAAGCCCAAACCTCCATTTCCCCAAATCTCTGGCCCCCAAACTGGGCCTTTCCGCCCAAGGGCTGTTGGGTAATCAAAGAATAAGGACCTATTGAGCGCATATGGATTTTATCTTTTACCATATGGATTAATTTCATCATATAAATCCAACCTACGGTAATCTTTTCAGGGAAAGGAAGACCGGTTCTGCCGTCAAATAGAGTAACCTTGCCATCTTCAGAAAGTTGAGCTCTCTTCAATTCTTCTTTTATGTCTTTCTCATTTGCGCCGGAGAGAGCCGGAGAAACAGCATAATATCCAAGATTTTTGGCTGCCCAACCCAAATGAGTCTCTAAAATCTGGCCAAGATTCATTCGAGAAGCTACGCTTAGGGGATTTAAAATCATATCCACCGGCGTTCCGTCTTCCATAAAGGGCATCTCTTCTGCCGGTAAGACCTTTGAAACCACTCCTTTATTTCCATGGCGGCCGGAAAGTTTGTCTCCGGCTTGAATGGGTCTAAGTTCTGCCACTTCAGCCTCAATTTTTTTTATCACTCCTGGTTCCAACTTATGACCCAATTCTCGGGAAAAAACCTTCACTCCTACTACCCTCCCTCGCTTCCCGTGTTCCATTAAGAGGGAAGTGTCTTTAACGTCTCTGGCCTTTTCCCCAAAAATAGCACGCAGCAACCTTTCTTCAGCAGTTAAATCTGTCTCTCCCTTCGGAGAAATTTTTCCAACCAAAATATCATTCGGTCCAACCTCAGCCCCAATTCTAATAATTCCTTCTTCATCCAAATCTTTTAACTTTTCTTCTGAGACGTTGGGAATATCGCAGGTGGTAACCTCTGGCCCTAATTTTGTTTCCCTAACATCGCAACTAAAACTATCAATATAAATTGAGGTATAGGTATCATCCTTAACCAATCTTTCAGAAATCAAAATTGCATCTTCAAAATTCCCGCCCCGCCAAGGTAAAAAGGCAACTAAGATATTGCTGCCCAAAGCCAAATGCCCCTGGGAGATTGCTCCGCCATCAGCCAAAATGTCTCCTTTTTTAATACTTTTCCCTTTTTTAACTATTGGTTTTTGATGGAAACAAGTGTACTGATTAGTCCTAATAAAAGTCCTCAAATTATAGACTTTTGATTTTTGATTTTTGATTTTTGACTTTATTGTTATATGAGTGGCGTCAACCTCTATTACTTCGCCATCTTCTTCAGCTATCACCTCCTGTCCCGAGTCCCTAGCCACTCTTTCTTCTACCCCGGTCATTACAAAAGGCGGTTCTGGTTTTAAAAGAGGCACCGATTGACGCTGCATATTTGAACCCATTAAGGCACGGTTAGCGTCGTCATTTTGTAAAAAGGGGATCAAAGAAGTAGCGATTGAAATTGACTGCTCTGAAGAAACGTCGACAAAATCAACTTTATCTCTTTCAGCTACGCCTGGCTCGCCTTTTATCCTTGCTTCAACCAGCTGAGGAATAATATTTCCTTTCCCATCAATTTGAACAGTTCCCGAAGCGATATTATACCTTTCTTCATCATAAGCATTGAGATAGTGGATGTCTGATGTCACCCGGCCTTTTTCAACTTTGAAATAGGGCGTTTCTAAAAAACCATAGGGATTGATTCGAGCATAGGAAGCCATGTGTCCAACTAATCCGATATTGGGTCCTTCGGGAGTTTGGATTGGGCAAATTCGACCGTAGTGGGAAGGTTGGACATCCCTAACTTCGAAGCCGGCCCTTTCCCTGGTTAGACCGCCAGGACCGGTGGCTGATAGTCTTCTTTTATGTTCTAATTCGGCCAGAGGATTTTCATTATCCATAAATTGAGATATCTGTGAGGAAGTAAAAAATTCTTTTACCACTGCCATCACCGGCCGAGGATTGATGAGTTGAACCGGGGTTAAGGTATAAAGGTCCAAGGTTGACATTCGGTCTTTAATTATTCTTTCCATCCTCATTAATCCCACCCTTAATCTATTTTGTAAAAACTCAGCCAAAGTCCTTACCCTTCTATTGCCTAAATGGTCAATCTGGTCCGGCTTTCCCTCCGGGTCATTATTTAAGCGAATTATCTCCCTAATTACTGCTACCACGTCCTCTAACTTCAAAACCCTATTCGATACGCTAATTTCAGACTCTTTTTGAGATTTTAATTCCGGTAATCTTTGCCACATCCTCCACCTTCCCACCTTTGATAAATCATATCTTTCAAAGTTAAAGAACATGTTTTCAATCAGTTCCCGAGCGGTATCAGGAGTGGCCATGTCACCTGGCCTTAATCGACTATAAATCTCAACCAGGGCTTCAGCCTGATTGTGGGCTGTGTCTCTCTTTAAAGTCTCTTCAATATAATCTACTGCCCCCTTATTTACGTCTTGGAAAAGCTCTCGAATAGAGAGGTCCTTGTCAGTTCCCAAAGCCCTCAAGAGACAAGTCACTGCTATCTTTCTTTTCCTATCAATCTTTACCCCAATAAAGCCGGTCGGTTCCGTTTCAAATTCTAACCAGGCTCCCCGATTGGGGATGATTTTCCCGCCAAAATTTTGCCTACCTGATACAGTCTGACTGGTAAAGAAAGCTCCTGGTGAACGAATCAGCTGAGAAATGGCCACCCGCTCCACCCCATTAACAATAAAAGTTCCCCTCTCGGTCATCAAGGGGAAATCAGTTAAGAAAACTTCTTGCTCTTTGATTTCTTTAGTTTTTAGATTGACTAACTTTGTCCTGACTCTCAGAGAAACCTCATAAGAATCGTTATTTAACTTTGCCTCCAAATCAGTTTTATATTTAGGCGTATCCAATTTGTAGTCTAAAAACCAGAGTTCTAACTCTTTTTTAGTGTAATCTCGGATTGGGGAAACCTCTTGGAATAGTTCCTTTAAATCCCTTTCCCAAAAAACTTTCCAGCTTTCTTTCTCTAAACTCAATAAATAGGGCAAGGGAAGAAAAACTTTAGCCTTGCCAAAATTTTTAACTTTAATTGGGTTCATATTTTAAAAACAAACTAAAATACCCTAATTTCTGTTCTGTTTAGGGCAATAGAGATATTTAGTTTTAATATAAAGAAGAAATCAAGTATTAAAAAAACAAATTAAACTTAAACTCAAGTAAACTTAATTTTAGTCTATTTTAAAAAAATTGTCAAGCTCTTGTACGACTCCTGTGCACAAACTTTATTCAGTATAAATCGATGATTTCTTGACGATAATTTTGTAAATGTTCTCAATGAAATCTCCGCCGGCATAGCCGATGATAAAAGCTAAAGCCGGCGAAAAAGCATCTTCCAAAGTAAATCCCACTCCTTTAATGGCCCAAACAGCCACCAACCCGATAATTCCCGAAGCCATCATCGTGCCGACAAAATACCCCGGTTTAAACTTTACATCTTTATACGAAAACTGGTGCTTGATAAAACCAACTAATCCTCTTATGAAACCGCCGCCAAAGGCAGCTATGAAAATATAAAACATATTTTTTGCCAAACGGATTGAAGCCAATTTAAATATGTATAGGGCTTAATGTCTCGATAAACATTTTTAAAACTTTCTTTCCCAAAAGTAATCCCAGCTACCAGCAAAACAAAAACCAGCGCCACAATAAATCCAAAGCGAATTAGTGGCACTGACTGCTCTATTGGTAGATTTGCTGGAGGTGGAGCGGTTGCAAAAGTAACTTTTTTATTGTTTAGATTATTTTTGTATTCTTCAACCTGCCCTAAATATTCTTCTAACCATTCTTTTCTGGTTACCCAATTTCGACCAAATTTTAGAGCGCGCAATTTTCCCTGTCTAGCTCTTAATGCTAAATATTCCTGCGAATATGGGCAGTATTTAGTTGCTTCTTGTAAAGATGTATATACCAATTCGTTCTCGTTATCCATTACAATTAATAGTTAACTATATCGGATATCCAAGATATCCACAGATTATCTTATTATACAAGTAAAAAAACACTCAAAAAAGAGTGTCAACTGTGGAAAACTTTTTTAATGAGTTTTAATGCTCTGAAGGATCCCGAAACCGATAAAGAGAGCAATCAAGTTGCTTCCCCCGTAACTTATTAAAGGTAAAGGAATTCCGATTATCGGTAAAAGACCGAGGTTCATACCGATATGGATGAAAGTTTGAGAAACTAAAATAATAGTAAGACCGGAGGCAAAGAGTCGAGGAAAATTGGTTTGGCTCATAATCGCAATTTTCATAATTCGCCAGATTAAAATTGAAAAAAGAAAAAGTAAAACCGATACACCTATCAATCCCATTTCTTCAGCAATGGCTGAAAAAATAAAATCGGTTTGGGGCTCGGGTAAAAAACCATACTGGGTTTGAGAACCCTTTCCAACGTCTTGACCAAAAATTCCTCCAGCACCTACAGCTATTTTTGCTTGATTTTGACTCCAGCTTACTCCCAGCGGGTCATAGGGAAAAAGAAAACTTAAAATCCTTTCTTTCTGATAGTCCCTCAATAGAAAAGACCAGCTTAAGATTGAAATTAAAAGGAAACATAAGACCAAAATTAAGAAATGGCGGAGCTTTATTCCGGAAATAAGTAGAATCCCCACCCATAAGGCAATCAGGATTAAGACCTGGCCTAAGTCCGGCTGAGGAAAAATTAAAACGATTGGGAGTAGAATGTAAGCTCCAGAAAGTAAAATATGTCGTATTCGATACATCTCAATGTGACGCATTGAAAAATACTTTGCTAATAAAATAATTAAAACAATTTTAGTAAATTCTATCGGAGAGAGAGTGAAAGGACCTAATCTATACCAACTTCTAATCCCTCTAATTTCTGGAGCGAAAAAAAACAGGCCAAAAAGCCCAAGCAGACAAAGAAAATAAAGAATTAAAATTGAATAGGGATTCTCCCTTAATCCTCGCCAGTCAAAAAAACTGAAAAGGAACATCAGAAAGAGAGATATCGTAAAAAAAATAATTTGCTTTTTAAAATTTAAAAAATCATTTCGACCCATTGAACTACTATAAAGCGAGAGGAGTCCAATACTTACCAAAAGCATAACGGAAATTATAAGGATCCAGTCTAGACTTCGAAGATGAAGTATCAATGATTTCATTGTTAATAACTATTTTTTTATCATTTCTAAGAATTCTTTCTCGCTGATTGTTTTAATGCCAAGTTTTTTTGCAATTACTAATTTTAAACCGGGTCCTTTACCAACGACGACAAAATCTGTTTTTTTCGAAACCGTTTCTGAAATTTCTCCACCCAAAAGTCGAATTTTTTCTTTAGCTTTCTCGCGGGTTATTGTTTCTAAAGTGCCAGTTAAAACAAAAGTTCTACCTGTTAATTTTTTACCAACTCTTTCTAGTGGTAGAATTTTTACCCCGGCTCTGATTAAGTCGTCAATTAGTTTTTGATTGCTTTTGGCTTTAAACCAATCGTAAATACTTTTTGAAACTTCCGGTCCAACGTCGGGAATTTTCTCCAGTTCTTCTTTAGAAGCTCCTCGTAATTTATCAATACTGCCGAGTCGATGAAATTTCATTTCATCTCCATCTTCGCTAACGCTCGATAAATAATTAGCCAGGGCAATCGCCGTTTCTTCTCCAACATGGCGAATCCCCAGGGCATAAATGAAACGGACCAGAGGAATTTTTTCGCTATTTTGGATTGCCTTGATGATATTTTGGGTTTTCTTTTCGGCAAATCCCCGCAGGAAAGCCTTCGGCTTCCTACGGGGCATGCTTTCCAAAGGGATAATGTCTCCTATTTCTAATGTAAATAAATCTGCTGGATTTTGGATTAAACCTGCATCTACCAACTGGTCAATGATTTTTGGGCCCAGTCCTTCGATATCAAAAGCCTTCTTCGAGGTAAAATGATATAAAGATTCTCTTTTCCTGGCTCCGCAGTTTGGATTAGGACATCTCCAAACTACTTCGCTTTCTGGCTTTTCTAATTTGACTTCGCAAACCGGACAATTTTTTGGAAAATGAAATTCCCTCTCTTTACCGGTTCGAAGGTCTGGCAAAACTTTGACAATATCGGGAATAACATCCCCTGCCCTACCGACAATAACCGTATCTCCAATTTTCACTCCCAATCTTTTGATTTCGTCTTCATTGTGAAGAGTGGCTCGGGTAATGGTTACCCCGCCGACCTGAACCGATCTCAAGTGGGCAACAGGGGTGACCGCTCCCGTTCTCCCCACCTGAAGTTTTATATCTTCGATAACCGTTGTCGCCTGTTTAGGAGCGAATTTAAAAGCCCGACTCCCTCGGGGAGTTTTGCCCACTACCCCCAATTTTTTGAATAAAGAATTTTCATCGAGATTAATAACTATTCCGTCAATCAAAAAGGGCAGGGTTTCTCTTTTTTTTGCCACCTCCCGCCAAAATTCCACAACCTCCTCTAAACTTTGACATTCTCTGCCGGAGTCGGTTTTAAAACCCAAAGCAGTTAAAATTCGATGTTCTTGAGAGTGCTTTGTTTGACCAAAATCGGTGATAATATCATAAGCCAAAAATTTAAGAGGCCGAGAGGCAGCCAATTTCGGATTTAGTTGTCTGATGGAGCCGGCGGCCAAATTTCTGGGATTGGCGAAAGTTGGCAGACCTTTTTTCTTTTGTTCTTCATTGAATTTCTCAAAGGCCTTCTTTTCCATATAAACTTCGCCTCGAATCTCAATTTTCCCCTTTTCAATCAATTTTTTAACACCCGAGGTTAAACACTCAACCTCGGGTGTTGAATATTCTTCGCGGATTTCCAAGCTCAAGGGAATGCTTTCAATTGTCTTTAAATTCTGGGTGACATCTTCCCCTACCGAGCCCGAACCCCGGGTGGCACCAACGAGGAAAATACCATTTTCATAAATTAAAGCGATGGCAAATCCATCAATTTTTAATTCAGCAAAATAATCAAACACCGAGCTTTTGCGTAGCAAAAACGAAGGTGGAGATGAAGCTTTAGCTTCATCGACTACCGAAGGAGCCAGCCGCTTTAAATAATCTTGCCAATCTTTTAATTCTTCCTCAGAAAAAATATCCTCCAAGGAAATCATGGGAATTTCATGACGAACTTTTGCAAATCCTTCTAAAACCGAACCTGCCACCCTCTGAGTCGGAGAGTCGGGAGTAATAAATTCTGGATATTTTTGCTCTAATGTATAAAGTTCGTGCTTTAGAGAATCCAAAGCCGCATCGGAGATTTCTTGGCGATTAAGAACGTGGTACAGGTATCGATGGTAATCGATAACCTTCCTCAGTTTCTCAATTCTTTGTCTGGCTTGTTGCCTGTTCATACGAAAACATGATTCACCCTATTAAATAGGTCTTTGACCTAAAATCCTCTGGATTTTATTTAATAGGGTAAAGATAGCGGTGGTAATTAATCACCTTCTTCAATTTTTCTATCCTTTTTTTTGCCTCCTCCTTTGTCATATTAATAATTGATTTCGATGGCTCTTTTTACTCTTTGGTAACTGCCGACTGATTTCAGGCAATATTTTAAAGTATCTCCGTCGCAGTTTGGGTCAATATTAGCTTCGCCTAAAAGACAGCTGTCCGGAAGGTCAGGGTTAGGGTTAGCATCTTTATCGCATTTTGCAGAAGTCTGGTAATGAGCGCTATCGAGATTGCCAGAGTGCAAAGGGGAGGGAGGGTCTAAAGGAGAAGAGTGCAGGTAGAGGTCATAGAGGGCTTCTTCAATGCCATTATCAGCAGCATAAAAAGCAACCACTGAATAGCCAATCTCGCCGGTTATTCTCATCCCCTGAATCAAAAGAGCAGTGAGCCCCAAACCAATAGATAAAATCAAACTGGTAATTAAAACGATAAAAAGCAAGGCAATACCTTCTGATTTTTGGATTTTGGACTTTGGACTTTGGACTTTATCAATATGGCACATCGAGGTCTCTCTGAGAAATTACAGTTTGAATTTTGATTTCTGGTTGAAGTTCAGGTTTTTGCCCCCTTGCTCCCTTTATTTTTAAAAAGAGGGTTACTCTGGGCTGGTCGGTATCATCCTGGTCCCAGCTTTCAGCAGGACCAATTTTAAATGAAATTATCTCTAAATCTTTTGAAGTTAAAGCAACCGGAACTGATCCATTTTTTGATTCCACTATTTGGCCTTTAGTTTCACTTTCTTCAGTTTCATCTAAAAAAAATTCCTGGCAAGCTTCTTGATAATTTCTGAATTTAATCCCTGGTCCAGAATAATCTATTCCATTTAATTCTCTAAAATCAGTTTTTTCATAATTTCTATAATTTGTAGAATCAAGAGGCAAAACACAACTTCCAATTGTGTCCTTTTTTGCCATTCTTAAGGAACGACTAATATATTCTAAAGCGTAAGAGGTATTATCTAAAAGTTTTTGAGAAGCTAAAGCCTTTAACTGTCCTCTAAGGGAGCCGACGAAAAAACCAGTGGGAGCAGCAATCAATATGGTAAAAATGCCAACTGCCACCAAAACTTCAATTAAAGTATAACCATTTTTCATAATCTATTTATTCCAATTATATAAATATTCCTGGGCAGCCAGCGAATAAAGTTGGCCCTTTCCTTCCCAGAAGACTTCGACCGAAACCTTAAATTTATCTATTTGGCCATCTAGCGGGTCATCTAAATCTACCCCATCCGAAATGGTGATTCTTCTCTTAAAAATTGTATTCGTTCCGGAAAAATAATTGTAAAATTCATCAGTTTCAGGAATTTTAAGAAAACTGCTGTCGTCATAGATATGACAATTATAATGCTCTAGGTTTCCGCAATCCTCACCAAAGCTAGCAGTAGTATAATCAGCTTCCCAGTCCCCTGCCGGCAACCCCTGGTCCCAAGGTTGATTTTTAAGCCAATTGCTATCACGGATATTTCTCGCAAGCTCTAACCCCTCTTGGATAAGATAGCTAGCTGTTAGTCTCGACTGGATAACTAATATGGAGCCTATGGTTTGGCTGATTAAAATAAAACTTCCCCCAACTGCTATGGTTAAAACGGTGATGGCTAAAATTACTTCCAATATGGTGAACCCATTTTTTCTCATGGTTTTTTAGTATCAATTAGACCAACTTTATTAATGGTAACAGTTCTGGTGATGGTTGGAGCATCTTTTAGAGAAAGGGTGATTGTGGCTAAATTTCCTTCAGTCCATCCGGACTTAATGGTCACCGTAGGGTCAGGAGGAGTAAAAATTATGGAAAGGAAATCAACCGAAGAAGAATCAACTTGAAGTTTTTCTATTTTAATTCCTTCTTCTAAAGTGAGCGATTCGATTGTTTCATCTCGGGAAGTAGCAATCCCGGGCTCAGCTTCAGCACAAGTACAAGTCCTGACGTAAGGGGAATAATCATAATCACCCTCGCCATCACAATCAGCAAATAAAATAATACAATATCCTTTTCCCTCAAAAGCACTAAGACAACGGTCTTCAGGAGGATTAATTTCAAAATAAATTCCGTAGCCACCCCGAGGGGAAACTTCCCCTTCCGTATCCCATCCTGGTGGCGTTTTCTGAGAAGATATCGCCGTCTCCTCCGTTCGTCTCAAATCCTGAGCCAACTGGTGAGTTGAACGCAAAAGAGCAGATTGCCTTTCTCCTCCTCGGTAGTTAGCCAAAATAACAGCGGCCAGTAAACCGATAATAGCTGCTACCACCGTTAATTCTATAAGAGTAAACCCCCCACCACTTTGAAAAAAGTTTTCCTCATTAAGGGGAATATTTTTTCTCTTATTAATTTTTTTTTGCTTATTGGTTTTTTTCATAGAGTGGTGGGGGAAAAAAAATTTAAATACCAATTAATAATATTTTCGCCCCAGAAAAGGGCGATAAATGTGCCGGTGACCAAAAATGGGCCAAAGGGCACTTCTGATTTAAGAGTTTTTTTCCGGCTGACTACTAATCCTACTCCTATTATAGCGCCGATGAAAAAAGCTAAAAATAAGGCAACTAAAATCTTAGGGGAAGATAAAAAGAGCCCCATAAGAAAAGCCAACTTTACATCGCCCATTCCCATCCATTTGCCACGGGAAACAAGGACTATTAAGAGAAAAAAAATCGCCGCCCCAAAAGCGCTGTATATTGTATTTAGTATTTCGTATTTAGTATAAAGATTTAAAAAAATACCAGATACAAAATACCAGATACCAGATACTATAATGGCGGGATAGATTATTTTATCGGGGATAATATAGTGTTTTAAATCGTAGACAAAAATTATGATTAGGAAACTAGTAACTAGTAACCAGTAACCAGTAACCAGTAAATTGGGGAAGGTGTAATTGAAAATTAATAAAAATAAAATTCCCGTTACTAATTCAACTAAGGGATATTGCCTAGAAATTGGTTTTTGGCAGTAGCGGCATTTTCCTTTTAGAATTAAAAAACTCAAAAGAGGAATTAAATCCTGCCACGACAATGTATGTTTGCAATCAGGACAAAAAGAGCGTCCTTTTAAAAAACTCTCTCCCTCCTCCAGACGGTAAATGACGCAATTCAAAAAAGAGCCGACTATTAAGCCGAAAATATAAACTAAAATCTCCATTCTTTGATTTTAACATAAACAACACCCGACGTTGAGTGTTTAACGTCGGGTGTTAAACTGGCGAGAACCTCTCGCCAGTTAATTCAAACAATCCAAAACTCAGAAACAACCCTATTTACTTACAAGTAAAAACAGTAGCCGAACATACAGTAGAAGTAGGTGCAGCTCCAACGGCACCTGTGCTATCCAGACACCAGCCTCCTCCTCCATTCAGGGTCGACTGAATACAATAAGAGCTGCCGCTAATATTCGCAGTACCAGTAAATGAGGCACCATTGTTTTCAGCAGCAGCCTTTGCAGCGACATACGATGCATCAGTGTTACAGTTGGTGGGAGTAGTATAACTTAGTTGATCAGTATACTTCATTTCACAAGCCAACCTCATTGTATCCATGTTGGCTTTAATAGCCGCGTCTTTGGCTTTGGTTCTGGCTCCACCCAAAGAAACCAGGACAATGCCAGCTAAAATCCCAATAATAGCTATTACCACTAACAATTCAATTAAGGTAAAACCTTTGCGTTTCATTGTTTATTATCTTGCCCCATTAAATAATTTCGCGAAGCGAAAATTTAACAGGGGTAAATTAATTGCTAATTGTCAATTAAGATTCGACCTTTAATTTTTTTAAAAATAGATTTAGAAGCAACAGGCTCCCAGGCTGGGGACGGTAGTTGAAGATTTTATTCCTTTCTCTGAAGCGCAAAAGTAAGTGGCCGGAGAAACTAAAACTGCATAAATACAATATTGCTGGCGGGTTGCTGGCGGGGTAACAGCATTGACCTTTCCGTAATAATTTGCACCATTAGGATCTTTAGGAAAGGGAGAAAGATAGGTCTTGACACCCGAGACAATAGAAGTATTGGTGACTATACTTGAAGCATCTACGGTAATATTAGGATATTGGCCATCGTCGCTCAAACACATTTCCATAGCGTTCATAATTCCTCTGATATCAGCCTGGCGCATGGCATCTTTGCCCTTTTCCCGTTGGGGACCTAGAGAAACTAAAATAATTGAAACTATCATCCCCATAATAGCCAGGACCACCAAAAGTTCAATGAGAGTAAAACTCTCATTTCGCCTCACGCTCGAGCGAATGTAGTGAGCTCGGCGAAATGAACACGAATTGCTCATTGAGATCTTCGAGCGTTCGTGTTCGATTAAAGTAAATCCTCGTTTTTTCATTTTATAATTATACCACATTCCAGTTAAGTCAAGCTGTGGAAAACTATTGGTAATGTCTAGAAGGCTGCCATCTGATAGAGGGGAAGCAAAGTTGCCAGCATTAATCCGCCCACCACCACTCCTAAAATAACAATTAAGAGTGGCTCCAAAAGGCTCAGAAGATTGTCAATAGTTCGGTCTATTTCTTTTTTGTAGAAATCGACTACGTTCATCAAAGTGCTGTCTAAAGTACCAGTCCTCTCTCCAACTATGGTCATCTGGATAAAGACCGGAGGAAAAACCTCGGGAGCCGCAGATAGAACTGAGGAAATTGTCTCTCCTTTTCTAACCCGGTCTCTGGCCACAAAAATGACTTCTTTATAACAGGTGTTCCCAACAATCTCTCCCACGGTCTGAAGAGCAGAGGCAATGGGCAGGCCACCGGAAATCAAGGTGGAAAGGTTTTCGGCAAAACGAGCAAGATTAGTCATTTTTAAAAAAGGGCCGATGACCGGTATTTTGAGAGAGAGTCCATCAAAAAATTTTCTCCCTTTTTGGCTCCGATAATATCTAAAGACGGCAGACATTAAGAGCAAAATCACTAAACCAATGACCCAACCAAACTTTCTTAAAAAAGCAGCCGAATTTATTACTATTTTAGTGGCGGTAGGAAGTTCTGCTCCGCTGCTAATTAAAACCTCGCTTAAATTAGGAATGACAAAAAGAATCATCAGGGCTAGGACCAAAAGAACAACCAGAACAATCAGAGCAGGATAAAGGAGGGCCCCCCTTATTTTGCTGGTTAAATGATATTCCCTTTCTAAGTGTTCGGATAGATATTCTAAAGATTCTGAGAGAGTTCCGGAAACTTCCCCGGCTTTTACCATTGAAATATAAAAAGAGGAAAAAATTTCTGGATGCCGGGAGAGAGCTCCGGAAAAAGAAGTTCCCCCCTCTACCTCTTCGGACAAATCCAAAATCCTTTCTTTCAAATCGAGGTTTTGTGCCTGGCCAGAAAGAACCGTCAGGGCTTCTACTAAGGGAACCTTAGATTTAAACATTATTGAGAGTTGCCGAGAAAATAAAACAATATCTTTGCGATTGATTCCTTCGAAAAGTTTTACTCTTTTAGCATAAAGAGGAGGGGCAGCTATTTCTTCCAAAACAGTAACGTAGAGGCCATATTTCCTTAAAAGGGCAATGGCTGCTTCTCGAGAAGAAGCCTCAACAATTCCCGTTTGAACTTCTCCTTTTTTAGTTCTAGCCTGGTAATTGTATTTCACTGATTTAGGGTCTAGGGTTTAGGGTTTAGGGTTTAGGGTTTTAGTAAATTTTCATTGAATAACTAGACCCTATCCCCTATACCCTATACCCTATACCCTAATACCCTATTTAACGGACGAGCATTTTTAGTTCGGCTGGGTTCATAGAATAATTGATGGCGTTTTCCAGAGAGATTTCTTTCATTTTCACTAAATTAGCCAGAGCCCTATTAAGAGATATCATTCCCATTTCGGCTGAAGTTTCAATAACCAAGGGCAATTCATGGGCTTTATTTTCCCGAATCAAATTGGCAGTAGCGGGAGTATTGAGCATTACTTCGCAAGCTGGAATTAACCCTCCCTTGATTCTCGGAATTAACCTCTGACTAACCACCCCCAAAAGCGACCCTGACAACTGAGCACGAATCTGGTTTTGCTGCTCGGAAGGGAAAGAATCGACAATTCGATGCATAGTCTGAGCAGCCGAATTAGTATGTAAAGTAGCAAAAACCAGATGGCCGGTTTCAGCAGCAGTGATGGCGGTAGCCATCGTTTCAGGGTCTCTCATCTCTCCAACCATAATTACGTCCGGGTCCTGACGAAAGGTTGACCTGAGGGCTCTGGCAAAAGAAAGGGTATCTTGATAAACTTCCCTTTGGTCAATGATTGCTCTGTCGTCTTCAAAAACATATTCGATAGGGTCTTCAATAGTTATTATATGGTCGGTTCTGGTGTGGTTTATTTCATCAATCAGGGCGGCTAAAGTGGTACTCTTTCCATGAGAGGATGGGCCACTAATTAAAACAAATCCCTGAGTAGCCCTGGCGAATTGGTGTATAATCGAGGGAAGATTTAATTCTTCAATGGTCCTGATTTTAGCCGGGATTAACCTCAAAGAACAAGAAACCCCTCCTCTTTGAAAAAAAACATTGACTCTAAACCGGGCCATTTCTTGAAAGGAATAGGAAAAATCAATTTCTTTTTCCTGAAGAAATCTTTGAAGTTGTTCTTGGGTCATTAGGACTTCAGCCAGACCACGGGTATCCTCCGGAGATAATTTTGGTTTTTTTAAGAGAGGGACCAATCTATCAGCTATCCTTAAGACCGGCGGATGGCCAACTGAAAGATGAAGGTCGGAGGCCTGTTCTTTTACAGTTAAGGATAAAAGTTCTTCGAGTTGTTTTTTGTAATTATTAGCCATAAGTTATTTTAAGACTTCCTTTATCTCATCTACTACTTGACTTGGAGTTCAAAGAGATAAATCTCTTTTCGACCTCACTTCAGTAGTTGCTTTATTTCCGCAACTACTTCGCTCGGAGTATAATGAGCTTTAATTAAGTATTTTATTGCTCCGAGCTTTATCCCTTTTTCTACTTCTCCCTTCTGGCCAAGATTGGAGAGAATAACTATTTTTAAATTTTTCAATTTCTCACTGGCTTTAATTTCCTTAAGAATCTCCCAACCATCAACGTGAGGCAAAACAATATCTAAGACTAGGAGGTCAAATTTCTCTTCATTTCCTTCTCCTAATTTTCTTAAGCCCTCTTCCCCATCATTGGCCACCTCAACCGAAAAACCTTCTTCTTTGAATTTGGTGACATAGATGTCAATTAAGAAAGGGTCGTCTTCTACTAATAAAATTGATTTCATAAATCAAGTATCGAGTTTCCGCGAAGCGGAAACGAAGATGAAGAAGAGGATGAAATCCTCTTCGCTTATTACTTTTCCTCAGCTACCCGCAACACTTCCTCGATAGTAGTAGTGCCTGCCAAAACCTTCAAGATACCATCTTGTTTCATAGTAATCATTCCTTGGCGTTCGGCCTCTTTGCTAATTTCTCTCTCCGAAGGCTCTTTTAGGATTATATCAGATAGTTCGTCAGTCATCGACAAAATTTCAAAGAGACCAATTCGGCCGGTATAACCTTCGTTATTACACTCTTTGCAGCCTACCGCCTGCCAGATATAGAGAGGTTTGGGGATTTCAAAATCCTTTTTAGTCTGAGGAGGAAAATTCTCAATTTCTTTTAAGATTAAATCTTTAACTTCTTTTTTGGGGAGGAGGCGTTTTTTACAGTTATCGCATAACTTTCTAATCAACCTCTGGGCAATGGCAATGCTCAGAGTGGAAGGAATTAAATAGGGTTGAGTTCCCAAATCAATTAGTCGGGGGATTACTCCTGTCGCATTTGAAGTATGTAAGGTGCTTAATACAATGTGGCCGGTCAAGGCAGCGTGGGTAGCCAAAGACGCAGTTTCTTGGTCGCGAATTTCTCCAACCATGATAATATCCGGGTCTTGTCTGACTATGTGGCGAAGGCCGATGGCAAAGTCATAGCCAATTTCTGGTCTGATTTGCGACTGGTTAACTCCTTCAACAAAATATTCTACCGGGTCCTCTAAGGTAACAATATTTACCCCTTCTTTGTTTAAAACTTGAAGTACGGCATACAGAGTTGTAGTTTTCCCGCAGCCAGTGGGACCGGTAGCCAAGATTAAACCATAAGGTCTTCCAATTGCCGCCTTAACTACTTCAAGATTTCGTTTTTCCAGTCCTAATTCTCCAAAAGTTTTTAGACCAATTATTGGATCGAGAACTCTTACTGCCACTTTTTCTCCCAAAGTGGTTGGAAAAGTAGAAACTCGGAAATCAATGGAATTCCCGTCGATTATTGTCGAAAATCTGCCATCTTGAGGAATCCTCGTCTCATCAATTTTTAAATTTGCCAGAATTTTAATCCTAGCCACCACAGCTGGATGAGTTTTAAGAGGTAAAAAGATTGAAGAGTGTAAAATTCCCAATAATCTGAAACGAACCCTTAGCCTATCCCGGGCGGGCTCAATATGAATATCAGAAGCCCTCCCCTCCACGGCATGCCTGAGGATAACGGCGACAATCTTGGTGATCGGGGCTTCCTCGGCCAGCCTTTCAAATTCAGCTGCCGTTCTCAGCCTTACCTCCACTTTCTCCCCTTTTAGTTCCGTCTCCAACTCCTCCAAAGCCCTTCCCACTTCCCTTCTCAAAGTCCGATACTGTCTTAAGAGATTGCTAAAAGTAGTGGGGGTGACGAGAAAAACTTCAAAATTAAATTTTCCCTGACGAGCCAAAAACTTTAGAGCTTCTTGAGCTTTCAAGTCTTCAGGATAAACCATTCCCACCTCAAGGGTATTG
>Ga0315294_10002221_pt1 | contig 21245 bp, 16 predicted proteins | sample YL17G13_40_MG_FD_203626 | JGI IMG/M metagenome (GOLD analysis project Ga0315294, IMG submission 203626) | Sediment microbial communities from Yellowstone Lake, YNP, Wyoming, USA - YL17G13_40 | ecosystem: Environmental > Aquatic > Freshwater > Lake > Sediment | place: USA: Wyoming | collected...
CTGGCATGACGGACCTCCTATGCGGCCTTGCGTGGTTTTCTCTTCCCGGTGAAGTAAACCACGTTACCGAGGACGATGAACGCGATCATGATGAGATGAACGATCGACTGCACGTCCATACCCTTCGTGGCGGTGTACATGCCTGGAGTGGCGTACACCTCCGCGAGATGAGGGTACTTGTTAACCACAAGCCTCTCGTATTCGGAAGCGCCCTTGAGCCCTCCCAGGAGACCGGCCATCTGCTTTGACTCCAGGTAGGCATAGTACTTGGGCGCCGAGACCGCCGTGGGACCCACGATGACAGGCAGGCCAAACTGTGCGTTGACGAGGTTCGCCCACCATTCACCTATGATGCCCGTCGCGAGAGTGATGCAGAGCTTGATGTTTGCGTAACTCTTCACGTTCTTCATCATGGGTATCTGGCTGAGCGGGGTGCCGCGCACGTCGGTGGGGAAGACCTCGTGAATGTTCTCGTTCATCTTCCTCATGGCGGCCTGCGCTCCGTCCTTGTACCCGAGGTTCACGTAGTCGACGCCGTATTCGAGTTCAGGAAATTCGGCGACGACCTTGTTGAGCTCGCTCACCGCCTCGGAGAGACCGCCGAGAGGATAGAGAGCTATCACTATGACCTTGATGCCCTTGGAGAAGCAGTGCCGCAGGAACGCGTCGGCCATGGGCGCGTTCTCGGGGGCGGAGGAAGGACCGTAGTCGAAGGAGACCAGAACGACGTCGCCCTCTTTGAGCTGGTTCTCTATCCTGTCAAACGCCATCTGCACGGGTGGAGTGATCGAGACCGGAAGTCCGATCACGAAGATGATAGGCAGAATCGTACCTGCGGCGACGAAGAGGTAGATGATGCGCCTATCAACCCGCATTATTCTTTCTAGGTTCATCGCACTCTCCTCTCTACTCGCCTTTGCCAAGTCCGAGATACGACCGTTCGATTCCGACGATCACTCTGAGCGCCATCGAAGCCGCCCCGAGACCGGCTCCTATCATGATGCCGCGCTGTGCCGCCATGTTGGGCCTGGCCATGATCCATTCCGTTGTGAGCGGGAACCATTTGGACACCATCTCGCCGAACGGGATTCGTCCTAACATCACGATGAGTGCCGCGACGAGAAGAATGGTGGCTTCAACGTTCCTGGCTCTGAAGGCCCTGTAGGAGGCGCTCGCCATGAAGAAGGCCAGCAGGGCGAACATCGTGCCCTGAAGCGGAAGGAACGCGTTCTGGTACAGCCAGTCGAACGGCGTGGAAGTGCCGTCCGGCCGTGTGGCGATTCCGCCGAAACCCCCGAAGGCGCCAGCGAAGCCAAAGGCGCCCATTATTGCAAGCGCCCCGAGAAGCACAATTGCGTAGGGCCAGCCCGAGCTCTTTCTCTTTATCTTGTTGGCGTTCATCTGGATGACGTTCACTACACCCAGAAGCAGGGCGAATCCGGCGACTATTATGAGCCAGGAGTCGAGCGTCGTGCTTACAGCACTGACGTGTCTCTCCGGCACAAAAAGCGCAACAATCGGAATCATCCCTGCGAAGAACGTCAGAAGCAGTGGGACCTGTTTGCGCATGTCTGAACCTCCTTATGCTCCCCTATATCACTGCATCCTGAAGGCGTCTTTCACGAAAGCCACACCGAAGGATTCGAGAATAACGCCGAGTCCAAGAGCAAGCATGAGGAGGAGCTTGGTGATGTCCTGTCCTTTTATGCTTCCCAGGAGGACTGGCTCTCTGGATAGATAGGCGCTGGCTGCGTAGAGTTCCTCGCCTATGAGTGTGTAGTCGCACGCCACGACGAAGAACGGAAGCTGAGCGACCTCCGCCGTGCCGGAGATCTGAATTGCGCCGACGGACTGCCCGGTCTCGGCCAGAAGCAGACTCTCCGCGTAAAAGGAGCCTATCAGGAAGTTCGCGGCCGGCTTCTCTCGCACCATCTTCCCTGTGACCGAGGCCGTGTAGGCGAACTGGTCGTACGTCACGTAGTTGACCATTTCTTCCCGATACAGGTCGGGCCTTCCGGCCTCGAGATACGCCTCTTTCACGGTCTCCTGGGCGGACGCAAAAGTGAGCGGGTCCTTGTTGGGGACCTCGAGGTCGGCATTGTACTGGGCGCTCAACCTTGCGACGTGGCCGAGGATGGCCAGACTGGCGATGGTCTGTATCTCATCTATGCTCATGATGCCAGGGATGTAGAAGATTTTCTTGCCCATCTCGGTGGCTCTCCCCACCGCTTCGTCCACGGCGTTGAGGCCGGCGATCTTTCTTATGTAGATGGGCTTCGCCCTGCGAGCTCTCGAGATGTAATAGAGGACGGAGCAGGAGAAAACGATGAAAAGCACGAGGGCATTCAGCCGGAATGTCCTGAACCAGTTGCCCCTCGGAGAGGCAGGCAGAGTCGGAGCGGATTCCGCAACGGCGGACCCGACGACCGAGAGCACCTTGTAGCAGTACTGCTGGCCGTCAGTTAGGCCGGCGTCCATGTATTCGCTCTCCCCCGCTGCCAGCTCGCACACCTGGTTGTACTGGCCGTCCGGACTGTCCGCCCGCATCACGTGGTAGGTGAGACCAAGCTCGGCCGCGTTTGCGGGCTCTGTCCACTTGACCGTCATGCTCCCGCCTTCATCGCTGGGCGTGTCACCGGCAGTCACGTTTTCGACCGGCGGCGGCTGCACGGCCGCAGATTCTGCCACCGCGGGTGCCACACCCGCGGCCCCGGCCACACCTGCCTGCGTCTGTGCAGGCGGGGGCTGGCCGTTTACCTGGGCGGAGAAGAGAAGGAAGGGGACGATTGTGAGAAGGACTGCAGCAAGAGGCAGGGAGAAGACTCTGTTCCTGGATGAAACGGGCATTCCTTCCTCCTTTCGGAAAGACAAAACTCGCCCCGGGCTCCAGAACTAGTAGATAGAACTCGTATCCGGGGAAAACGTTACAGTCAGGGAAGGGTTTGGTCAACACAAAAGGATGGCGGCCGGGCGATGTTGACAGCGGAGCAGCGGGAGCAACGACCGGTGCGCCTCGTCGTGACGAGGGAGCTCGCGCTGGCGCTGGAAAGAGACGGAGAAGAAAGCAGATGTCCGACTACGACCGGACCCCGGAAACAGGCTCGAGGGTTTATTCCTGCTCTGATGGCCGTGTCCTCGGAACCAACTGCTCCATCAGCTCCATCTGGATTTCCTGTATTTCCATCAGTCTCCGCCATTGATGGCTCATCAGCTCGTCTATCTTGGCGTGGAGGTGACGGATCTCCAGCTCCGCCCTGAGGTTTATCTTGTAGTCGTGCTCGCTGCGCATCCTGTCCTTTGCCTCCTGCCTGTTCTGGCTCATCATGATAATGGGCGCCTGCGCGGCAGCGAGGCACGACAGTATGAGGTTCAAGAGGATGTAAGGATAGTGGTCGAAAGGTCTCCAGAGCAGGGCGACTGAATTGACGCCGACCCACACGGCAAGGACGGCGCCGAAGATGATCAAGAAACGCCAGCTGCCACCGAAATCTGCGACCCTGTCTGCCGCCCGTTCGCCGAACGTCAGTCGCCTTTCGAATTCTGCGTTGACATCTTTCGAGAGCGTTTCCTGTTCCCTGAGGCTGTCCACGACCTCTTTATCGAGGGCAGAAAGCTCCCCCCGTTCGGCTTCGAGTTCCTCCTTGACGTATTCCGTGCTGAAATGATTGAGATCGGAAAGGCACACGAAGCCGCCGGACAACCAATCAGGATGTTTCTTCCTTATCGTGTTGGCTATCGAATCGCGCACCATGCTGGCCGGCAGCACCTCGCTGAGCCGCTTCTGCTTCTTGCACACCTGACACACGACGAGTTCTTCACGTCTTCTCATGGTCCTGCTCTCCAAGGATTGCGTCAAGGGAGGAACGCGGAGCGGCCCGGCCTGCGAGACCCATGTCGTCGACTATCGCCTTGAACGCCGGCTCCGAATGGAGACTTTTGAAGACCGGTTCGACTTTGAGTGTGATCATCGAGCTCTCGCGTTCCTGATGCGCCCTACGCAGCATCCAGGAATCCGAATCCCGACACGGCTCACTCTCGTCTTATGACCACGAGCGTGATGTCGTCGAGTTGCGAGCGCCTCCCGGCATGCTGCGTGACTGACGCCACGAGCCTGTCGATCAGTCCCGATGCAGACTCGTCAGGGTTTTCAACCAGGAGGCGGGCAATTCGGTCCTCGCCGTACTCTTCTCCCGTCTCACTCATGGCCTCGGTCACTCCATCGGAGAAAATAACGACTATGTCACCCGGGTTGAAGGGCACACAGGTCTCTTCGTACGGAAATTGCTCGACGCAGCCCAGGATGATACCGCCGACGTCCAGCCTCACCAGCTTGCCCGTCTCTTTCGTGCCGGGCGTCAGCATGTAGGGCCGCTCATGTCCCGCATTGCAGTAACAGAGCCGGTGGTTCCGGCTGTCCAGGATGCCGTAGAACAGCGTCGCGAACTTCTGGGGGTCAGTGCTGAGGTAGAGGAGCGTGTTAGAGCGGCCCAGACATTCCTTTGGGCTGCACTTGAGAAGAGTCTGGCCGCGTATTGTGGCCTGGAGATTCGCCATCAGAAGGGCCGCGGGCATGCCCTTTCCGGAAATGTCGCCCAGGCAAAAAGCGAGCTGGTCTTCTTCCTTCGAAATGAAGTCGAAGTAATCTCCTCCGACCACTTCGGCTGGAATGCTCCTGCCTGCTATGTCGTACCCGGGAATCGCAGGAGAAATCTTGGGCAAGAGCCCGAGTTGGATATCTGATGCCAGTCTCAGCTCCTCCCGCATGTGGACCAGGGCCTGCTCTTCCTCATAGAGCCGGGCGGTCTCGATGATTTGCGACGACTGGCCGGCTATGATCGCCAGAAGTCTCTGGTCCTCCTCGGTGAAGCTGGTAGCGCCTCTCTTGTTGTAGACGGTGAGAACCCCCTTCAGCTCGGACTTGATGAGCAAGGGCGCGCACAGAAGCGACCGGACTGTCTCGTCCCACCTCACGCCCTTGAACCTGTCGTCGGTGCCCGGATCATTGATGAGAAGGGGCCGTTTGTTCAAGTACATCCAGCCGAGGAGCGACTGGTTCAGGTGAAGCGGCTGGTGCTCGGCCGAGCTCACCATGGTGCGGATGAGCGTCTTCATGGGCTGGCTGGCTTTCTCATCCACCAGCGTTATCACGCCCTGCTCGGCGTTGACCGCACGCAGAGACCGGCGGATGATGGTGTTCATTATTTCCTGGGAGTTGTGAGAGGCGCCTATGGCGCGCGCGAGGTCGTTCAGGATGGTCAGCTCTTCTACGGCCCGCCTGAGCCGCCTGTTCTCTTCTTCGAGAGCGCCTGACGGCGCCGGGAAGGTGTCGGGCTCGGGTACCATTTGTTTTTCCCTCTTAGTGGACCGCGGCTTGACCCGGGCCGCGCGGAGAATCCACGGGCACGCGGGCTAACTCTGAGCCGTCCTGCTTCTAGTTGTGCGAGCCAGATAGACGGCAAGTTCAGGTCCATCGCCTGCCATCATTCTACCAGAAGACAATGTAGGAGTGCGACGTCTAAGAGTCAAGCGGTCTCGGAGAATCGAGAGGAGCCCCTCTCAAGGAAGCCAGGCTGCCGCACAGCCTTGACGCAGCAAGGCTGCCGAGATCGAGAAAACGAGAGAGGCCAAGTCCGGGCAACGCATTGAGTGGAGGTGGGGCGTCGACTGGCCCAAAAACAAGAGGGCCCGCACCAGGCGGGCCCCCTTGTCGATCGGCTAGAGCTCGAACGCGCTCAGTTACCTCAGCAGTATCATCTTCTGTATTGCAGCCTTAGGACCGAACTGCACTCTACAGAAGTAGACACCGGAAGCCACCGCTGTTCCGCCCTCGTCCTTTCCGAGCCAGGTCACCGAGTGATAACCGGCAGACCTGTGCTCGCTCAGCAGGCTGACCACCTTTCTACCGATTGCGTCGTAGATCTCGATGGTCACGTTGCCGTCGGACGGCAGAGCGAACTCAATGGTAGCGCTCGGGTTGAACGGGTTCGGGTAGCTCTGGTTGACTCTGAATTCCTTGGGCAGCGCCGGAGCCTCGCCGACATCGGTCGTCCCGTTAGACGATTTGTCGGTGCCCGACCTAGGATCCAGCAAGCGGCCGATTTCGTCGGGGTCAGGCCCGTCGTCCGGCTGCTGGCACTCGTCATACCTCTCGTTCAAGCAGGTAGCCGTGCAGTTGACGTCTGACAGAGAAGCACCGTACGGCGTCAACACCTCAAGGCTATCAGCTAGAGCGAGGTTGGCGATGGCCAGGAACTCACTCACCGTCAGTCCGGCGAACTTGCTGTCGCTGCATCCCTCTGAAAGGCCGCAGTCCTCTGGAATCACGTAGTCGGCGTAGCATCCGACGCTCGGCAGGAGCCCGAGGTCAGTGAACACGCCGTGACAGGAGAATTCCAGGTTCAGGGTGAGCGCCAGTATCTGACCGCCCAGCACTCCGCCAGCAGACTGACTCGCCGGGTTGGTGACGTCAGCCGTCAGAACACAAGCCGTAGAGCCGGAAGGCAGGAAGTTCTCCACTGCAAGCGCACTGGTGAACTTCGCCGCGAACAGTGTCGGACTGACAGCGCCTACTCCGGCAGGATCACCGATGGTCACGCCATTCGGGAATACCTCGTCGAAGTAGTGGTCGCGCATGCAACCAGGTTGAGTCGACATCATGTCGTCCGCCTGGGAGTCAGGGCAACCCGAGCCCCATCCGCCCATGGTATACGTGCAGAACTCTCCAGGTGGCTCACACCCGAACGTCACCTCACAGGAATCCTTACAGCCGTTTTCAGCTGTCAACACGAGCTTGAAGGCACCCAACGTGCTGGCGGAGCCGGCCGTGTAGGTTATGGAGTTGGTGCCCTGACCACCCGTAATTGCCCAGCCGCTGTTGCTGACAGACCACACGTAGGTAACTGCATCTGCGACCGTGGCAGTCAGCGCGTTTCCAGTAGAGCCGCAGTCCGGCAGTGTTGCGGGAGCAGTCAGGCTGCAAGAAGGTTTCGCGATGTCCTGAGTGATCTCCGCATTGCACGAATCCTTGCAGCCAGTGGCCAAAATCGTCACAACGACCTTCTTCGTACCAGGCGCGTTGTAACGAGCATTAGGCGTACCCTGACCAATAACAGGAGCCGGACTCCATACGTAGCTCACTCCCACATTCGGAGTAGAAACCACGCTGGCCGACGCCAGCAAACTGTCACAAGTCAGCTCGTCCCCAGAACAACTCAAAACCGGCTTGGTAACGTTCTGAGTGATCTCGGCGTTGCACGAATCCCTGCAACCTGTGGCCAAAATCGTCACAACGACCTTCTTCGTACCAGGCGCGTTGTAACGAGCATTAGGCGTACCCTGACCAATAACAGGAGCCGGACTCCATACGTAGCTCACTCCAACGTTAGGAGTAGAAACCACGCTGGCCGACGCCAACAAACTGTCGCAGGTCAACAGGTCTCCCGAACACACCAGCTCAGGCGGGTAGTTCACCACCACGTCAGCGCTGTCCCTACCGGAGCAACCGTTAGCTCCCGACACTGTAACGTAGTATCTTCCTGCCGTTGTGACAGTTATACAGGAGTCCGCGGAACCAGTGCTCCATGAGAAGGTGAACGGCGGGACACCGCCCGTTATCTGCGCGCAGAGCTGGGCGCTACCGCCCTCACAGAAAGCGGCGTCGTTGACCGTGATCTCGGGCGTCGACGGGAACCTCTTGTGAACGAAATCCTTCAACTCCGCATTCACTTCGTCCGAGGAGCGAGTTTCACATATGAAGTCCGTGAAGCAACCCGTGATGCCGAGTGCACCAAGGTCTGCTCCGCCCTCGAAGAAGGAGCCGGGCGAAAACACTCCCGGCCCATCCTTGCCCTCGTAGGGCCATGGCGAGGGCTGGTCGGCCGAATTGACGATCGAGTAAGCGGTGTTTATGTCAATAGGTATCTCATTCAGGCTTCCTTCCGAGCCGCCCGAGCCAACCCACTCGTACACCTTGGGTGTTACAACCCCACCACCGTTTGTGAAGTCAGCCAGTATCAGGATGTCCCCGATCTGGTGACTGCCGGTGACGGAGCCGTCAGGGTTGAAGACGGCAGTTCCCTTGAGCAGCCAGAACCCGAGGTACGCAGTGCCGTTCGTGGAATAGCGGTCAGCCCCGAAAAAGAGATTGCCCCCGTAGACGGCAGCGTAAGCGTTCGTGATGTCGTCCTTGGGTGGGGCATTCTGGTCGGTCCACGTCCACGTGTTGATATCGTAGATGTCTTTCGACCCCTGGGTGAAAAGGCTGACTCCCTGCGGGTCAGTCTCAAAGATGTGCAAACCCGCGCTGCTTGTCCCACCGTAGACTCTGTCCCAGTCATCGGGCAGTCCCGGGTGAGCACCAGTGATTGCGTCGCCATCCAGCTCGAATATGTTGGTAAGCTGGGCCGGAGCTGCGTTCGCAATACCTGCGACGAACAGCGAGGCCAGCGACAGCACCAACATTCGAAGAACGGCTTTTCGCCAACAATTAATCATGACTAAAAACCTCCCAATTACTCCCCCGCGAATTCAAATCACGGGATTAAGCAAACCCGTTTCCCCTCACATCCTCCGCACGACCCCGGTGAACTGAAGAAAACACAGCAACCCTGGTCCACATTCCCCCTTTCGAGGTCGAAGAGAATTCAAGTCCTCTCGACAGTTTTTTGATTGGGAAACGATAGCGTGTCCCTTGGGGCAATGACACAGAGTGACACCTCGGGTCAAGCTTCGCCTCCAAGGGATTTGGCCTCTCAAAACACCCGGCTCCAATTCTCCTCTTCCCGCCGCGGTTCGACGGGACCAAGACGGTTCAGGCAGGGCAATCTACTTACGCTGGTAGACCAACACGGCAAACCGAATCTGTGTGAAAGGACCCGCTTTTCCAACCGTCTCAAAGGGAATTATCGTGTCTCTCGCAAGTGGCCTGCTAATTTGGTAAACAAGCAGGCCTTGGAATGTCATTTCTCGCGCGTTGCCACAGGGCATGATCGTGCGTCTAATGCAATGCCCGAAAAATGAATCCCAGCAGGAAAGAAAATGAAAAGCAGGCTATCTCACAGTGACGAGTTTAAGTATACGCCAAGGTCCAGGGGGAGTCAATAGAGAATTGGAGACGGCGAGGAGTGTTTCACCGCGCTCTCGCATGACGTTGCGAGGTCTGTTGCGGTGTAACTCAATGATAACAAAGAGGTTGGGAATGAGGTGCGGGGGTTCTTGAAGGGTTGGCAGGGCACAGCCGCAGCCCGTGCCAAAAGACCAGGACCGGCCGGGCTCACTTAACTCTACTATTGGCTTCGAGATCCTGCTGGAAGCAGCCCCATTCCCACCTCGCGGAGCCCGCCTCACTACAACCCGGCAGATATTGCGAGGGCACTCGCCCCCCAGCAGGCAGCAACGCACAATGCCGTGGCGAGGTAGTACAACGCCGGCCTGCTCCGGTGGGCGACGGCAACAGAATCCTCAAGCCGCAGTCCGAGCAGATACCCGAGAGGAAAGAGCACGGCTGACGAAACCGCCCAGAAGCTTCCCCTCGTGGCCATGTATGTAAGCAGACCCAGAGCCCGGTTGTAGGAGAGCAGATGGTCGCAGGGCGCAACTCTCATTCCTGCAGCATGGAACGCGCCTGAGGCGATGAGTGCGGCGCACCCCCCGACTGCGGCCGCGGTTATCCACTGTCCCCTCCGCACGCCTCCGGCACCGTCAGGACTCGCCTCTCGCCTGGTCAGACGTGGCCCTGCGATTGCCAGCATGCCTGCGAGTGCGCCTCCTTCAATCAGGAGCGCGAGACACGAATTGGCCTTACAGAGAAACGGAAGATGCAGAATGGGGACCACCAACTGCTTCACACAGACTGCGACCACCGCGATTAGAGGGAGCATGTAAAGCCGGCGGAATGCGCCGAGTCCCACTCCCATTATCCCCATGCCGAGACCCGTCACTATTGCCACGCGGTGCGGCAGTCCCGCCTGCTTTATCGCCCCGCCCAACACGACCTCCACCATGCCCCAGACTGAACCAAGCAGGACAACCGCGAGCACTATGTCCAGCGGCCGCATGGCGGTGAAGGCACCGATGGAGGGGCCGAACGGACGGGCCCTTGCCCGGGTATCAGACGTCATCGTTCCATCTTCAACTGGTTTCCTGCGCATCGACGACCTCCGCAGTTCATCAACTTCATGGGTATGCGGCTGCCGCATCGCCTCGCAGCAGCATTGCCCTGTTCATCACGCCCTGAAACTCAGCGCCTTCTCCGGGCAGACCTCAATGCAGCGGCCGCACGCGTGGCAGTCGGGCCGCGAGACTTTACCTTCCAGTATCGGCTGTACCGCCGGACACGGACTCAGATCAACGCACACATTGCAGCTTGTACACTTCTGCCTGTCAAGCTTCACTTTCGTGATGGCCGCGTGCTCCAGGACCCACGTCCCCAGGCCGAGAGGGCAGACGAGATAGCAGAACGGCCGGAACACAAAGAGTGCGGCAACGAGGGTCGCGGCGAACGCAACCACTACCGGCGACTGAAATCCCCAGTGCAGAAAATCGAATGGATTGAAGTAATCGTATAAGCCCACTCCCGCGGCGAAGGCCAGCACGATGGATGCCACGAAGAGCGCCGTACGAATGGGATTGGTCACGCCGAATGGCAGTTTTCTCTTGAGCCTGTCAGACAGTGGAATGCGATGGCAGATTTCCTGGATGGCTCCGACCGGACAGACCCAACCGCAGAAGAGCTTGTTTCCTACGATGCTGAGTATTGCCACTGAGGCGAGTATGGCGAGAAAGACGATGGGGACTGGCCGACCTGCGTCAAGGAACAAGAACGGTTGGGCCACGATGCACACCGGACTGGGATGAATGCCCATGCCCGCCGCGAACTTACCAAGGGGGAGAAGGAAGGACACACCAAACACGAAAAACGCCAGGGAGAGGAGCACCAGGCGCAGGTTCCTCGTCACCCTTGATTTGAGAAGAAGTGCCAGGCCGGCGAGGCTGAATATGGCGCTGACCCACACGCGCGGCAGAAGCAGTACGTCTGTGAAGCTCATTGTCGTCCCCCTTCGCCCGCATAGCTTGCACCATTCCAGTGCGTTGCGCAACCCAATTAGCCACGCTGTCAGTGAACCCGCTATCCGACTCGTTTCTGGAACCTGGCCACGCTCGCGGAGAAGATGAGAAGCCCGAAGGCGGCCATGGGGATTACGTCCCGCAAGAGGAAGCCGAGAGACGATCCCTTCTGGAAGATGTCGCGCACTATGCTCACGAAGTAGCGCATCGGGTCAAGATAGGTGAGCTTCTGGAGGCCCGCCGGCATGTTCTCTATCGGGATGAAGACTCCGCCCATGATGATCATGAATACCATGAAGAACCAGGCCACGAACATCGCCTGCTGCTGCGAGCGCGTGACCGTGGAGATGAAGATGCCGAGCCCCAGCGTGGAAAAGAGATACAGGGACGCCAGCAGCGCCAGCAGCACGAAGCTTCCGTTCATGGGGATCCTGAACAGCGCGATTGCTACGGTCATCACGATTGTGAGCTCGATGTATGTGAGACAGAGGAAGGGGATGAGTTTTCCGACCAGCAACTCGTGTTTCTTGAGAGGTGTGACCATGAGCTGTTCGAGTGTCCCGATCTCCTTTTCTCTGACCAGACCCATGGCGGAGAGCATCATGGGCAGAATCGTCAACAGCACGACGACGATGGCCGGGATCATGAACTGCTGGCTGCTCAAATCAAGGTTGTACCACATGCGCTCTTCCATTGTGACGAAGTGAAGCCCTAGAGCCTTACCGGGGTCCAGGAGGCTCTTGCCGTATTCCATTCCGACATCAGCCAGGATGCCGCGCGCATAACCCTGCGCCACCCCCGCGCTGTTTCCGTCCACTCCGTCAACCATGATCTCGATCTGAGGTTTCAGGTTGCGGCGCAGGTCCGCCGAGAAGCCCGGCGGTATGACGAGCCCCATCTGGGCCCGCCAGCCCTGCATGTCTTCTCTGATACGGCCGAGGTCGCGAGTCTGACCGACGACGTCGAAGCGGTCGCTGTGGGCGAACGCCCTCACAATTTCCTGACTGACTACGGTTTCGTCCAGGTCCGCGACCAGGAGCTTCACGTGCTTCACGTCCGTCGTGATCGCGAAGGAGAGCACCACGAGCTGTACGATCGGCACGCCGAAAATGAGCGCCAGCATCGGTTTGTCCCGGAACACCTGCCTGAATTCCTTGCGAACCACGCTCTTTATCCGTCTCATGCTGGTCTACATCCGTCTCATGTTAGTCTGCGTGCGCGCCGGCTCCTCCGCGGCGCCTGCGGTCCCAGTGCACCTGCCGTCCTCTGGCATCCAAAAGCGCGTTGCGCCACTTTCATTTTTCTAGGGTCATGTTGAAACGTCTCACTGACACGGTGAGCATTATGACGGCCACGGCAACAAGAAAGACCGTGGGCTGCAAGAGCTGCGAGAAACCGCTTCCCTTGAGCATCACCCCTCGCACTATCAGGAGATAGTAGCGAGCTGGCACGACATACGTTACGTACTGAAGCGCTGTTGGCATCGAGGCGATCGGGAATATGAGCCCGGAAAGCATCATGGTCGGCAGAATGGTGGCTGTCTGCGCGACCATCATGGCCACCTGCTGGGAGCGCGCGTATGTGGATATCATCAGCCCCAGGCTCAGCGCAGTAAAAACATAGAGAGTGGTCAACAACAGAAGCAGTGCGACGCTCCCCCTGAAGGGCACGTGGAAGACCACAAGCCCCACGAGCAGAATCAGTAATGCATCTAGAAAAGCCAGTGTGACATACGGGAGCACCTTGCCCACGACGATCTGCTGCGGACGAATCGGAGACACGAGTATCTGTTCCATGGTGCCCGTCTCTTTCTCCCTTGTGATCGCGACACTGGTGAGGAGAGCAGAGATCATCATGAGGATCATGGCCATGAGGCCCGGCACGAAGAAATGGGAGCTCTTGAGATGTGGATTGAACAAGACGGCGCTCCGCACCTCGAACGGCATGGGAATCTCAACGCCCCGGGATTGGTTGTAGTCGATGAGGACCTGGGTACAGTAGTTCTTGACGAAGGCCGCCGCGTTCGCGTCAGAGGCGTCTATTATGAACTGGAGGGAAACCGCCGTTTTGACGCGCAATTGCTTGTCGAAGTCGTGAGGAATCACGAGGGCGAGCCGGGCTTTTTCGGCCTTGAACAGGTTCTCGACCCCGGACACGGGCCCGTCGAAGTAGAACGGGTGGAAGAAGCGGCTGCCGTGGAATTGCTGCACGAGAGCGCGCGACCCCGGGGTCCGCGCCAGATCGAGGACCGCCATGTCCACGTGCTGTATCTCGAGGTTCATCGCGTAGCCGAACATGAGAAGCTGGATCGTGGGCATGAGAAACACTATGAGTAGAGTGCGCGGGTCGTAGATGATGTGCAGGAACTCCTTCCGTGCAATAGCTAGAACGAGACTTCTCCGAGCGCCCCTGTCCGCTGGTGGCCGGCCCGGCCCCGAATGTTCTTGTGCGTGAATGCGTCTGGCCATGTGTTTCTCAATGGTCCTTGACGAGAGCAACAAAGACATCCTGCACGGTTTCTTTGCCGTGCGACTCCTTGAGACGGCCCGGCGTGTCTAGCGCCACTATGCGGCCGTCATCCATGATGGAGACTCGATGGCAGTATTCCGCCTCTTCCATGTAGTGTGTCGTCACAAAGACCGTGGTGCCGCCGGCCGCCGTGTCGTGGATCCTCATCCAGAACTCGCGACGCGCTTTGGGGTCCACGCCGGAAGTCGGTTCGTCTAGGAACAGGATCTCCGGCTCGTGTAACATTGCGCAGCCCAGGGCAAGCCGTTGCTTGAAGCCGAGAGGCAGGCTCCTCGTGATGGCAGAGCCGTAAGTCTCGAGCCCGAAGCGACTCAGGACGTCCCTTCGTTTCTCCTCGATCTGGCCGGCGTCCAGGCCGTAGACTCCGGCATAGAACTCTATGTTCTCTCCCACGCTCAAGTCGTCGTACAAAGAGAACTTCTGGCTCATGTAGCCTATGTTCTGTTTGATACGCTCGGCCTGGGTGTAGACGTCGAATCCAGCCACGGTCGCCTTTCCCGCTGTCGGTCTCAGCAGGCCGCAGAGCATGCGGATCATAGTCGTCTTCCCGGCGCCGTTGGGCCCCAGAAAGCCGAATATCTCTCCCGTGCGAACAGTGATGCTCACGCCGTCCACCGCGACGAAGTCTCCGAACTTGCGTGTCAGGTTTTCCGTTTGAACTGATACGTTCTCGTGCTCTGTGCGCTCGGTGCCTTCCTTCAATCTGTTACACCTCATGCTTGGAGGGCGCGACTGTCACTCCTGCGAATTGCCGACCCAATCATTGGGCACGTCGGGGGGCAACGTCAGCGTGCGTACCGTGCTCCTGACTGCTGATGAATTCCATAAATACGTCCTCTATGCTCGGCGACTGCCTGCCCCAGCTCTCGAGATTTCCCTGCGACAGTGCCTGCCACTCCTTCCATCGGTTCTCCGGCGGCTCGACATCGAAGACGACGTGCAGGGCGTCGCCGAAGAGCTGCGTGGTCCTCGTCTCGGCCAATCCGGCAAAGAATGTCTGGAGAGCGCGGACGTCCTTTCCCTTCAGACGATAGAGCGGATGACGGAAGTTCTCTCTTACCTCAGACGACGTGCCGGTCACCACGATCTGGCCGGAGTACATGAGGGCCACCCTGTCGCACTTGTCGGCCTCCTCGAGATAGGCGGTGGAGACGAAGATCGTGGTTCCCTGTTTCTGAATCGAGTGGAGGATGTCCCAGAACTCCTGGCGGGACACCGGGTCTACTCCGGTCGTGGGCTCGTCCAGCACCAGGACCTCCGGCGTGTGGATGAGCGCGCACGACAGCGCGAGCTTCTGCTTCATGCCGCCGGAGAGGGCCGCGGCTTTCCTCTTCTTGAATTCTCCGAGACGGGAAAAACGATAGAGCTGCTCCTCCCGAGCCCGCCGCTCGGCGGACGGGACCTGGAACAGGTCTGCGAAGAAACGGAGGTTCTGTTCGACAGACAGATCCTGGTAGAGCGAGAATCGTTGCGGCATGTAGCCCAGGAGAGCGCGAATAGGCATGAGGTCGTCGGACGCGTTCAGCCCCTGAACCAGAAGGGTCCCCTCGTCCGGCACGAGCAGTGTGCATATCGCACGCATCATAGTGGTTTTCCCCGCACCGTCAGGCCCGATCAGGCCGAAGAGCTCCCCCTGGCGGACGGAGAGGGAGATGCCTTTGACCGCGACCGTCGTCCCGTATTTCTTCCAGAAATTATTTATCTCGATTGCGTTCATCCAGAACGACTTCCACCGGCATTCCGTGTTTGAGCACGCGCTCCGGGTTCGGTACCGTGACCTTGACGGCGTACACGAGCGAGGTCCGCGTCTCCGGAGTGAGGATGTTCTTGGGCGTGAACTCTGCCTTCGGGCTGACCCAACTCACCCGCCCCGGAAGCTCCTTGTCCAGCCCGTCCACCCGTATTTTCGCCTCCTGCCCCTGCTTAATCCTGGGCAGCATTTTCTCGGACACGTATATCTTGATTTCGAGTTCGCTCACGTGGATGAGTTCCAGGATCGGCTGCATCGGGACGATCGCCTCGCCGACTTCGTAGTACAGGGTGCTGACCATGGCGTCTGCCGGCGAGATGATCACCGCGTCGCTGAGCTTCTTGTCGACAGTACCGATCTGCGCTCCGAGCTGTCTCTGGCGGGCGTCCAAGCTGCGCACCTGTTGTCTCGCCGCCTCGTACCCGGACCTGGCTCTTTCCATCTCGTTCCGGAGGTCGTCCAGGTTCTGCTGGGGGGCGGCCTGTTTCTCAAAGAGCATCTGCGCGCGCTCTTCGCGCTCCCGGATGTAGTCGAAGTCTCTCTTGCGCTGTTCGAGATTGGTGCGCGCTATGTCCTGCTGAACCTCCAGCTCTTCCAGCCCGGCCGAAAGCTGCTCGCGCTGCAGGGAGAGCTCTGCGACGTCTATCAGGGCCAGGGTGTCCCCCGCGGCGACTTCCTGTCCTGTGTCAACAAGCAGTGAGACCACCTTCCCGCCGGTGAGGGCCGGCACCTGGATGGACTTGCCTTCCAGTACACCAGTGTAGACGGAAGACTTCGAGCCGCGACCGCAGCCGCCCACAAGAACGAAGGCGAGCGCGATAAGAACGGCCGGCAGCACAAGCGCCCACAAGCATGCGGCACGAAGCAGACGTCTGCCCGAGGACCCGTCTGCCGGTTCGGCCAGGCATCTCATGGCTGCAAGTGATTCTCTCATGGTTGACCTCCACGGAACGTCGAGCGAGAACTTCTTAACGGGTGTCTGACTAACGAATGTCTAATCGAGCGATTCTTTCCCTATCCTGCCAGTTGCGAACTGGAGCTCGAGCTTGTGCCGGAACCATTCCATGTAGTTCTGCTTGAGCGTAAGCTCCGCAGACGCGAGAGTGTTCTCGGCCATGCTCAGATCCAGGGACGTCGCGTTTGCCTGCTCGTAATTCTCCCGCGTGATGCGATAGCGCTCCCTTTCCTGGCTCACGAGCCGTCGCTGGAGCTCGATCTGCTGCCGCACGGTCTTGAGCTGCTGATATGCTTCCGTGACCTGCTGCCGGACGTCGAGCTCGAGCTGTTCCATTTGAAGCCCGAGCCGCTCGTGGTCGAGCCGCGCTTTCTTGACCTGGCGCTGGTCCTGCAGCCAGTTCCAGACCTGCCAGCGCAGATTAAGGCCCACCGTGTAGTACTCCATCCACTCGTCCTCGAAGAAGTTCACGCCCGGCCGGCCGTAGTGGTAAGAGGCATTCGCGTAGAGCTGGGGGAACTGGGCGGCCCTCACGGCGCGCATCCGGAACAGCTGTCCTTTCTCGAGAGAGGATGTTTCCTTGAGTTCGGCCCTCTCCCGGAGGGCTTGCGACATGTAACCGTCCAGCTCGCCGAGAGAGAGATTCACAGTCTCTACGGCCACGGGCGCCACCTGCGGCACAAACGTCACGTTGATAGCGTGAGCCAGTTTCGACGCCAGCACTTCGTGCAGGTTCACGAGTTTCTCGAGCTGACTCTCGAGCTGGAGTCTCCTGTTGCCCACTTCGAGAGTGTCGAAGGCGGTGGCCTGCTTCGCGAGATAGAAACTCCGCGCCCTGTCGAGATGGTGGCCGGCGCGCTCCACGGCCTGCTCCAGCACCTTCTGCTGGAGCTCGTTCTCCTGAATCTGGAAGTAGAGCTGGCCCACCAGAAGGAGAATCTGGCTTTTCAGCGTCTCTTTCCGCGCGGTCTGGGCCTGGAACTGCATTTCCGCTGCCCTGACCTGGTTACCGATTCGAAAGCCGGTAAACAGCGGCAGGTCGACTGACGCGGCAGCGTCGTAGCGGTCACGCGTGCCCGCCTGTATCTGGGGAAGAGCCAGGCCCGGGATCGGCGATTCGAGCTTGAGTTCCGGGACCTCGGAAGTGTAGCCGTAGCTTCCGAGCACACTGAAGGCCGGCAAGTATCCCGCTCTCTGAATCTTCAGCTCTTCGCGGCTCTGCTCAAGCAGGAACGCCTGCTGGCCCAGGGTCAGGTTTTTCTCGAGCGCGATGCGCCAGGCTTCCTCCAGCGAGAGCGTTTCAGATGCTGTCGTTGACGGTGGCACCGGAGCCGGAGCCTGCGTTTGCTGTGTAGATTGTGCCGGCGTTGCCGCCTCGGGCGAGGCCGTGTTGGGCCGGCTCGCGCCGGGTCGGCGCACGGTGGGTTGGCGGGCGTCCGGCCGGCCGGCCACGGGTTGACCCGGACCCACCAGGATCACCAGGGCTGCAGCGAGAAACACGGAGACGGACAGCAGGTGTCGCCGCGACCTCTCAGGACTGCCCGTGTTTTCTCTCTGTTTCGTTCGTCGCACCTTGCGCTCCTTTCCTGTCACTCCTGGCCCGGCTGGTCCTTCGCTCTTGCTGGCGGAGGCGCGTCCGCCTTGATTCCGTTCCAGATCAAGTCGAGGATCTCCTGTTTTCGCTTCTCGAGAAACTCCGGAGAAGTGAATCGCACGTCCGGGAGTATTTTCTCGATGATGAGGCGCGCCACAAGAGGTAGATAATACCCCATGTCAAGTAGAAGATTAGCAGCTTTCTTGGAGAAGGCCCGAGACCCAATCCCCACACTTTTTGTTGCATGATCTCTTGTCACATCCGGGCGACCGACACGACTGTGAGTCCGTTCGAGTCAGACGGTGCGTGTGCGCTCTACCCCTGGTCTACGCCCTTCCCCGCGTGGCTTGGGCGCCCTCGGCGCGGCCCGCGTGCGCGAGCTCGTGCAGATGGTCCCGGGGAAACAGCCCACCACGTCCAGGCACCCGGACGTGCTCTTCAAGGCGGGCGTTGTCAGATGAAGAAAGGAAGGGGCCAGGATGATCTACGAGCTCGCGATGCCGTGCTGTTTTTTGTGACCAAGAAAGCGGGCGCAACCTGCGGCTGGGAATGCCTACCTAGCTAGCGGTGACGGCGCCGGCGTCCAACCTCAGGGTTCTCTTTGCCTTCCCTGCGGCTCTAGGGTCATGTGTCACCATTATGACGGTCCGATTTTCCCGATTGAGCTCTTCTAGCAAAGCTATGATCTGCTCGCTTGTATCCGGGTCAAGATTCCCGGTGGGCTCGTCCGCCAGGATGACGGCAGGATTGTTCACAAGCATACGAGCAAGGGCTACGCGCTGCTGCTGGCCTACGCTCAGTTCAGACGGCTTGTGGTCGAGCCTGTCGCCAAGCCCTACCCGCTCGAGCAATGCGGCTGCCCTTTCTTTCTGGCAATGTCCATTCGCACCCGCCAGAATGAGTGGGACCTGAACGTTTTCGAGGGCCGAAAGGTACGGGATCAAGTTGAACGTTTGAAAAAGAAATCCTATCTTTTCCCTTCTTAGGCTCGCACGTTTATCCGAGGAAAGCGAATAAAGAGACTGCCCATCTAGCAGAACCCGGCCTGCCGTTGGAGAGAGCATCCCACCCAAGATGAGAAGAAGAGTACTCTTGCCACTGCCGCTCGGGCCGACTACGCACAAGAAATCGCCCTTCGAGATGTCGAGTGTGGTGTTGCGCAGGGCGGTCACAAGCCGCCCTCGACTATTATAGTTCTTGGTAACAGCTTCAATTCTAAGCATCAATCATACCTCTTGGAGAACGACACTGGGGTCCAGGTGAGCCGCCCGCCGGGCGGGGAAGTAACTTGCCACCAGAGCGATCGCGAGGGAGAGTCCGGTGGCCCAGGCCAAAAGCGACCACATGGGAAGAACGGGAATACCGGCAAGCCTCGGCCCAAGACTAACAGCAAGCACAGTGCCGAGCACGTAACCACCAACTCCACCCGCGAGCCCGAGAAGAAACGCTTTCAACAAGAACATTCTCAGAATCAGAGAAGTGTTGGCCCCTAGAGCCATCAGCGTGCCAATCTCCCGTCTGCGCTCAAACACATTTGCGTACATGTAATTGGCGATGCTGGCTCCACCCACTAGTATTATGATTCCCAAGAAAACGAGGGAGAGCCGCGACATCATGCGATTCGTCTTGATCTGTGTATCCACTACTTGCGTGATGGTAACAACCTTCGCATCGGGCAAGAGTCTGTTAATCTTCTGGACCAAACCCTTGGAGATCTGATTGCAGCACCCGACTATTTCGATCGCGCTGAGCACCGAACCCTTGCCGGTGAGCTCCTGAAGTGTGTGCAGGTGAACGAAGACGCGGGAGTCATCCACTGTTCCCGTTTGCGGCAGCACGGCAATTACCTCAAATGGCCTGCCCAGCAACGTGACTGTCCCCCCCTCTTTTAGGTCTAGAACAGTTGCCACTTCAGCTCCCACAAGGGCTTGCGCACTACCGAGCGTGTCGATGACCCTCCTGCGCACCAGTGTTTCCGGGGCGGGCTGTGGGCTTTGACTGGTCAGGCCTACCACCTCACCGCAGCCCTCCGGCCGAGAGAATATGCCTGCTCCCTGCCAGGCAGCCTTGGCCTGGAATTCACTCTTTGGCAATATCCCTGTTAGCGTGAACTGTCTTCCTTCTATTTCTGCTGGGACTGAGAGCTTGGGCGAGAGATTGTCCAAGCCTTGCAGATCCGATGATGACAGTCGAGTAACGTACTCCTCTGGAAACTCTTCCTCCTGCATGTCCGCACTGTAGTAGCCCTGAAGAGAGGCCGACTTAGGAAGAATGAGAATATTCGCACCGAGGGCATCCAGTTCCTTGGCAACGGCCTTCTCGGAGTAGAAGGTGACGTTCTTGATAGACACGATTGCGGCAATACCGACGAGAATCGCCAAGAAACTCGTAGCCAGTTGATTCTTGCGCTCAAACAATTCACGCCAAACGATTGTTCGTAGGTGCAATTCATGACCCCCCTGTCATTTCGGTGCACAGCTCCGGTTGCTACCCGACGGGCAGCAACCGGAGCTGGCCGAGCTGGCCTTGCGGAGCGCCGTTTCCAGCATGGCCTTGTCGGTCCGGCCCGGGAACTTACCAATGACCGCACCTGGAGGTGCGAGAAACACCGTGATCGGTTCATCTGACTTCGCGTCGACCTGAAGCTGAGTGAGAAATCTCTTCTCAGTTGAGTTAGTCGGATCGAGTTCGACAATCTCGGTAGATTGGGAAAAGCGGCTGTCCGCCTTGAAATCTCTGACGCCTTGCATCGCCACACGATTGGACTCGGAAGATGCGGTTCTGACACACAAGAGAACAAGCTTGCCATCTTGAAGCGCCTTCAGACACTTCTCCGAGCAGGGACTAACAAACGCTTCCATAAGCTTCTCTTCGCTAAACTCTGTTGGGAAGCCCCCGGTAACCGCTCCGTTCGGGGCCAGTACCAGGACAAGAGGGGTGGGCGCACGTTCAAGCTTGAACTTCTCGACAATCCCTTTTTCTGCAGGTTCAGTAATATTAACGACGGCTGACGCGGCTCTGCTGCGAGCCTTTCTTGTCACTTTCTCAAAGACCTCTCTCATCTTCCTGGTTTGCTCGTCGTCCTCCTTGTAAAGGAAAACAAACAGATACTTCCCTGCTCTGGCCGCGCGCTCAATCGAGGAGAGACCGTTTCCTTTACGTTGAGGGTCCATCTTCACCGCAGAAATCTTGTCAACGTTCCGCGTGGCCGCTTGGGAAATCACGGACGACGCCGTGGCTTCTTTCGCTGGCTCGGGCCTCTTGTCCTTTGCCTGTTCAGGCCCATTTCGAACTCCCATTGCCACGGAACCAACCATGGCAAACAGGACAATGATTATGGCGGTAGCAGACCT
>Ga0315294_10002223_pt1 | contig 21241 bp, 22 predicted proteins | sample YL17G13_40_MG_FD_203626 | JGI IMG/M metagenome (GOLD analysis project Ga0315294, IMG submission 203626) | Sediment microbial communities from Yellowstone Lake, YNP, Wyoming, USA - YL17G13_40 | ecosystem: Environmental > Aquatic > Freshwater > Lake > Sediment | place: USA: Wyoming | collected...
CAATGCGAGATGTTCCGTACCTTTGAAGCGCTGGGGTTGGCCGTTTGATCGCAACCCCTTCTTACCAACATGTTGGTGTTAGTTGCGCAGTAAGCGCCTAATGTTGTGTCCCGGAAATAATCTGGCAAAGTTGGACTCTGGTGCCAGGAGCCGAGGGTCGGGCCGCTGCGCTTGCCAAAATAGGCAGTGGTGCCGCACCAGCCCACGGTGATTTTACGATGGATGCTGCCCAGGGGTCCGCTTTTTAGGTGTTTACCATGGCGCAGCTTTTGTGTTCGCGTTCCTTTGCGGAACCCCAGGGATGCGGTCGAAGGGGGCTTCCCCCCGCCGGATTTTGGCGGCGCGCATCGGTCCGATCCTCGGCTCCACGTGGGAATTTGTCCTCATTATTTCCGGGACACAACACCAGGAAAGAAGGCAAATCATGAAAATATTGGCGTTGCAGGGAAGTCCGCGGCCCAAGAAATATACCCAGATGGTATTGGATAAATTCCTGGAAGGGGCCGCCAGCAAAGGGGCGGAATGCGAGACGGTCCATCTGGCCGGCAAAAAAATCCACCCCTGCATCGGCTGCTACAGTTGCTGGTACAAAACCCCGGGGGTCTGCATCCACCGGGATGACATGCCCGGCCTGCTGGAGAAGCTCAGAGGCTGTGATGTGGAGGTCTGGGCGACCCCCCTCTACCATTACGGTATGACCGCGTACATGAAAATTTTCCTGGAGCGTACGCTCCCCCTCGTCGAGCCTTATTTGATCGAGTCCGGGGGGGTGACCCGGCATCCGCCCCGTTTCCCGGGGGAGAGAGCCCAAAAGATGGTCCTCATCTCGGTATGCGGCTTTCCGGAGGGGGATCATTTTGCGGCGCTGGTGGAAAATTTCCGGCTTCTGGCCAAGTCTTCGGGAAGGGAATTGGCCGGGATTCTGCTGCGCCCCGGGTCGGAAAGCCTCCTGGCCCCGGAGTGGCTGGGAAAAAAAGGAGAACAGGTCTTCCAGGGCCTTTACCGGGCGGGGCAGGAGGTGGTGGAAAAGGGGAGGGTCTCGGCCGAGGCCGAAGAGATTGTTCGCCAGCCGTGGACCCAGAACCGCCAGGGATTCCAGGAGCAGGCGAATTTATTCTGGAAGGTGAGGATCGAGCATGCGGAGCGATCCCGCCGGGGAGAGGAGACCAGGCCCTTCGAGGAAGCCGTGAGGGAAGATATCCGGATCCTTCTGGGGGGAATGGCCGTAAGAATGAGACGGGAATTGACGGGGGACCTCCGGGCCACGATTCAATTCGAGGTGAGCGGAAAACAGCCCGGCCAGTGGTACTTTGACATTCAGGATGGGATCTGTGCCTTCAAGGAGGGGAGAGCGGATCATCCCAGCCTTACGATTCATTGTCCCTCGGAAGTGTGGGTGGCCGTAGCCTTGGGGAGGACGGATGGGGCCAAGGCCTTCCTGGAGAAGAAATATACGGCGGAAGGGGATCTGAGCCTTCTCATGGGGTTTAAAAATTTTTTCGGCCAGGAGTAAAATCGAACGCCCGGGGCCGGGAGAAATCCTGTTTTTTTGAATCCTTTAGGGAATCAAATCATCTAAAAAGAGAAATTATTATTTTATAAGGTAAAATTGAAGGAGGAGGATTATGGGAGAGGGATCGAATTTAACGGTCGGAACGGATGCCAATTTTCAAAAGGAGGTTCTGGAAGCGGAACAGCCGACCATCGTTGACTTCTGGGCATCCTGGTGCGGCCCCTGCCGTATGATTACCCCCGTTTTCGAAGAGCTTTCCAATCAATACGCGGGGAAGGTGAAGTTTGTCAAGGTGAACGTGGACGAGAACCCCAAGACCCCGGCCAACTACGGAGTGCGGGGGATTCCGACCCTGATCATGTTCAAAGGGGGAAAAGCAGTGGATCAATTGGTTGGGGCCGTTCCCAAAAACCAGTTGGAAACCATCGTAAAGAAAGTATTATAGAGGGGAAATTCCCATGGCGTTGAAAATTGTTCTGGGGCCGGTCATCGGGGCGGCCATTGGTTTTGCCGTAAGCCTGGTTTCCATGAAAATCGGCAGCACCTGAGGTTTGACCTGCAACCCGTACATCAGCACCGGCCTGGGGGCGATGATCGGGTTGATGATGGCCTTAGGGTAAGGCCAAAAAGGCTCATTGCTCATGGCTCATAGCTCATAGCATTTGATATCAGCTATGAGCTATCCGCTATATGCTATTTGAAGGAGGTCTGGAGGATGCCCATTTACGAATACAAGTGCTCCAAGTGCGCTCATCAGTTTGAGATGATTCACGGGGTTTCGGATAAGGACGCGAAGATCGCCTGCCCCAAGTGCGGGGCGGCGAATCCCCAGCGGATGATGTCTGCCTTCTCCTGCGGGGGCCCCCAGAGCAGCGAGAGCGGGGCGGGTTCTTCCTGCGCCCCCCGGCCGGGCAGCCGATTCAGCTGAGGTTGATGGGGCGCTGCCGTGAGCAGCAGGTAAAAGCCGTAAGGCGTCAGGCGCAAGGCGTAAGGCGGAATACGGAATACGTAAACGAAAAACCCCTTGCGCTCTCGCGCCTTGCGATTTACGGTTCTTGCTTAGGAAATTATGAAAATCTGAAACTGTTTATCCGCAGATTCCACAGATTACGCAGAGAGTACAGAGAAATAAATCCTACCAATCAGAATAGCTTTACAACCGTATTTGTCCTTAACGCTTCATCCGTGTTTATCCGTGTTCATCCGCGTCCCATTCAGTCTTTTGTCTTTCAATCTTTTGCGAGCATAAAATCTGTGTTCATCTGTACTACTGTAGTGTAAAATCTTTAAATTTTGTTAAGCGTTTTTCATGAATCCTTTTCTGTGTTTATCTGTACTACTGTAGTGTAAAATCTTTAAATTTTGTTAAGCGTTTTTCATGAATCCTTTTCTGTGTTCATCTGTGTTCATCTGTGTCCAATAAAATTTTTTTGGTTGCGGCGCAGCCGCGCTAAGTTCATCTGTGTCCAATTCATTCTTTAAAGAACTGTCTTCTGGCCGGTTTCGATCCGCAGGGCTCCCTGGAGGGCCCGCAGGGCGATTTCGATCTGGTCATCGGCCGGCGGGCGGGTGGTCAGGCGCTGCAGCCAGAGGCCGGGGGCGATGATCCATTTCAGGAGGGGATGATCGGCTTTCTTCCCGCTGAGCTTGATCACCTCATAGGCCAGCCCGGCGATGGGAAAAAGGAGCGGAAGCTTGATCCCCACGTAAATCAGGTTGGTGAGCCCCTTCCCTAAAGACGGAAACTTGGGCAGAAAAGGAAAGATGGCGGAAAAAAGAAAAATGCTGACGATGACCACGATCAGCAGGAAGGCCGTCCCGCACCGGGGGTGGAGAGTGGAGTACTTGCGGGCGTTGGCCACGGTCAGTTCCTCTCCAGCCTCATAGGCAAAGATACATTTATGCTCGGCCCCGTGGTATTGAAAGATCCTCCGGATGTCCTTCATGAGCGAGATCAGGTAAATGTAGCCGACTAAAAAGAGGACCTTGATCAGACCATCGATCAGATGGAAGAGAACGCTCTCCACCCCCAGCTCCCGCCCGAAGAAATCACCCAGGAAGCCGGTCAGATAATGGGGAAGGACGACGAAGAAGAGAATCCCGATCCCGAAGGCCAGGGCCATGACCGAGCCGATGGCCCAGGAGCTGAGCTTATCCTCCCCCTTCCCCTCTTCCAGCGCCTGGTTGGCGGAAAAAGAAAGGGCCTGGAGGCCGTTGATCAGGGTTTCGATCAAAACCACCGAACCCCGGATCAGCGGCCATTTCAGGAATTTGAACCGGTTGGACAGGGACCGCCATACGTCTTCCTTCACCACCACTTCACCATTGGGCCTGCGCACCGCAATGGCCAGGGCGTTGGGAGCCCGCATCATCACGCCTTCGATGACGGCCTGTCCTCCAACAGCGATCTTGGACATAACACCAAAGCCGGGGAGAAAAAAGCCTCGTCCCCCTTTAAAGTACCGGGGCGCGATACCCCTCCCGGGACATCCGACCCGAAATAAAAAAGGGGGCCAAGGGATCCGGGGACCCAGGCGGAGAATTTAGCCTTCTTTCCCCGCCTCCTTGAATCCCGGAAGCCTCGGCCCCTTCCACCGGTATGACTACTGGGCAGACTTCTGGCTCTTCAGGCCGTATTTCTTCTGGAAACGCTCCACCCGTCCGGCCGAGTCGATCAATTTCTGCTTCCCGGTGAAAAAGGGATGGCACTTGGAGCATATTTCCACCGAGATTGCCTTCCGGTTCGACTGGGTTCGGATCTCGTTGCCACAGGCGCATTTGATGATTGACTCTACATACTTGGGATGAATATCCTTTTTCATTGAGTCCTCCATAAAAAGCGGTCAGCAAAGATAAAACCAATCATACCATAGCCTTTAGCTGATTGCGGACCGCTGACCGCTGCTCTTCTACTTGCTCATGGAATCCAGGAACTCTTTATTGTCTTTCGTTCCTTTCATCTTATCCAGCAGGAACTCCATGGCATCGATGGAATTCAAAGGCTGGAGAAGCTTCCGTAAAATCCACACCCGGTTGAGCTCCAAGGAGCTCAGAAGAAGTTCTTCCTTCCGGGTTCCCGACTTATTGATATCGATGGCCGGGAAGATTCTCCGGTCCGCCAGCTTGCGGTCCAGGACAATCTCCATGTTGCCCGTGCCTTTGAACTCCTCGAAGATCACCTCGTCCATCCGGCTGCCGGTATCAACCAAGGCGGTGGCAATAATGGTCAGGGTTCCTCCCTCCTCCACGTTCCGGGCGGCACCGAAGAACCGTTTGGGCTTGTGCAGGGCGTTGGAATCCACCCCGCCCGAAAGGATCTTTCCGCTGGGGGGGATGACCGTATTGTAGGCCCGGGCCAGACGGGTGATGCTGTCCAGGAGAATAATCACGTCTTTCTGATGCTCGATCAGCCGTTTGGCTTTCTCCAGCACCATCTCGGCCACCTGGACGTGACGCTGGGCGGGCTCGTCGAAGGTGGAGCTGATCACCTCTCCATGGACGGAACGCTGCATGTCCGTGACCTCTTCCGGCCGCTCGTCAATCAGCAGAACAATCAGGACCGTATCTTTGTGGTTCTGGGCCACGCTGTTGGCGATGGACTGGAGGATCATGGTCTTGCCGGCCCGGGGGGGGCTGACGATCAATCCGCGCTGGCCTTTCCCGATGGGAGTTAAAAGGTCCATGACCCGCATGGACCGGTTGTCCTCTCCCGGAACTTCCAGGCTGAGGCGGGAATTGGGATAGAGGGGGGTGAGGTTGTCGAAGAGGATCTTCTCTCGGGCCAGGTCGGGCTCCTCGTAGTTGACCGCCTCGACCTTCAGGAGGGCGAAGTACCGCTCCCCTTCTTTGGGGGGCCGGATCTGTCCGGCGATGGTGTCCCCGGTGCGCAGGTTGAAGCGGCGGATCTGGGAGGGCGAGACGTAGATGTCGTCGGGGCCCGGGAGGTAGTTGAAGTCGGGGGAACGGAGAAAGCCGAAACCGTCGGGCAGGGTCTCCAAAACCCCTTCGCCGTAGATCAGGCCGTTCTTCTCGGTCTGGGCCTGCAGGATGGCAAAGATGAGATCCTGCTTGCGCATCCCGCTGGACCCTTCGACGTTGAGCGTCCTGGCCAATTTGTTCAGCTCATTGATCTTTTTTTCTTTCAGCTCAACAATATTCATTTGTACTCCTCAAAAAAAAATTGTAATTTTAAAAAATTGCCGACCGGTATCACGGTGAAGTGGCGAGAGAGACTCTTCCAGGTTGATCCATTTATGGATTTCTTTTCGGGTCCTTGTGCTGGGAGGGGGAAAAGTCTACGGTCTTAAAGGCCTGATCGATTTTCACACCACCGCTTTACATTAAAATCTACTGAATCCTAAGCTGAGCATGAGAACCTTATTCGGATTCTCAGAAAGGACTTCGCTGGATCAGATTTCAAGGCAGATTTTTTGGCCAATCCCTGTGGAAGGATTTTACTCACTTATTTTAAAAACAGCCCAACCCTTTGTCAAGCACAATTTTGGAGCTTTTATGGGGTTATGGGCTTTCCCCGTCCCGGAACCCATCGGGGGTTCCCGGCCTATTCCTTCCTCAGGGCAATGAAATTCAACTGTCTCCCTCCCGTCTTATCGGCATTTCGGTAAGAATAAAAAGTACCCCCATGGCAGGAAGTACAAATTTTTAAGACCTGTATATTTTCTTTTGAAATTCCATACCTTTCCAGAAGATAGAGGTTGGCCCGGTAGAGGTCCAGGAGCCATTTCCCCTCCCTCCGGGGGCGGGAAATCAGGTCCCACGGGAATCCTCCGGAGATGAATGCATTTTTCACCGGTCCATCCACCTCATAGCAGCAGGGACCGATGCAAGGCCCTAACGCGGCCAGGATATTCGAGTTTTTGGACTGGAAGATTTCCCCCATTTTCTCCACGGCCTTCCCGGCAACTCCCCCGGCCGTTCCCCGCCAGCCCGCATGGACGATCCCGATCGCCCCCTGAATGGGATCATAGAGAAAAATCGGCAGGCAATCGGCGGTAAAGACCCCCAGGGCAACCCCCGGGGTACGGGTGAGGAGGGCATCCCCCTCTAGCCGCCAGATCTTTTCGATCTTCTGCACATTTTCCTCAAAGAGGACGACTCGATCTCCGTGGACCTGGCGTAGGGACAGTAAAGGGAAAATTTCTTCCCCCGCTTTGACCGACTTTCCATGCCAGTCTTTGCGGGAGGTTTTCTCCCCCCCCGGGTTCTTCCTCCCAAATCCATGGGCAATTTTGTTATTCTTCCCCTTCCAGGCCTCGACTTCAAGAAATCCTGGTTCCTTCATCGGGATCATTTCCCAATTCATCATTACCAGCTCTTATCTCCTCCCCCGGCGGATGGAAATTACGAATTTCCACTGGGCAGTCAATCCTTTAATCCCGCAATCCCCATGGGTCATTCCTTGTCTATCTTTCTAAGAAGGACGATGGCTTCTGACAGATCCCCGGGGAGGGGTGAAGAAAACTCCAGGGTTTCTCCCGTAGTGGGGTGAACGAAGCCGAGCGTGGCCGCATGCAGGGCTTGACGCCGCATTTTCTGAAGCCCCTGCCGGAGGGGTGAGGGTTCAATGGAGGCCAGCCTTTTCCGCCCGCCGTACAGGGGGTCGCCCAGGATCGGATGCCCGATGGAAGAAAGGTGAACGCGAATTTGATGGGTCCGTCCCGTCTCCAGGCGGAACTCCGCCAGGTTAAAAGATCGGAAGCGTTCCAGGACCCTCCAGTAGGTCCGGGCTTCCCTCCCTTTTCGGGGGCGCGCCGACATCTTCTTCCGATGGGCCGGGTGCCTGCCGATACTGGCGTCCACCCGCCCCTCATCCGGCAGCTGGCCAAAGACGATGCCCTTATATTCTCTTTTCGCGGTGTGCTTCTTGAATTGTTCCGACAGGAACCGATGGGCCAGGTCGTCTTTGGCCACCACCAGAACACCGGACGTGTCTTTGTCCAGGCGATGCACGATTCCCGGCCGGAGAACCCCGCCGATGCCCGCCAGGTCCGGACAGCGATGGAGAAGGGCATTGACCAGGGTCCCTGAATCGTTCCCCGCTCCCGGATGGACCACCATTCCCGCGGGCTTGTCCACCACGATCAGGTGGCGGTCTTCGTAGAGAACTTTCAGGGGAATGTCCTCCGCCTGGACTTCCAGCCTCTGCGCCTCAGGGAGGGTGAGGGTCACCTCATCGTTCTCCCGGAGCCTCAATCCTGCCTTGGCCCTCCGTCCCCCGACCTGGACTTTGCCCATTTCAATGAGCCGTTTGATCCGGGACCGGGAAAGGGCCGGGTCCCTCTCGGAGAGAAAGACATCCAATCGCTTGGCGGAATCCTGGGGATGAACCCGGAAGGTGGTGATGGAATTCATTCTTTCAGGATCGGGAAGCGGAGAGGCAGCCACGGAAGGAAAGAGCTTTCTTTATTTTTTTTCTCCGGGTGAAGCTCCGGATTTCGTCCAATCTTTCTCCCGCTGCTTCCTCACCGGCTTTCAGGCACTCTTCGAAACGGTGGAAATCCGACCAGCGAATCCCCGCCAGGGACGGGCGGATCACGATATCCGCCTCTCTCAACTGCAATTGACTCAGGCTGCTTTGGGTGATGTCGTAGGTCCGAAGAACGATATCCAGTCCCGTGTCAAAATCCAGAGATTCGTTGATCCCTTCGGCCACATCCACGGCAATGGCTAAATCCGCCCCCATTTTGCGCAGCGGGCCGACCGGAACGCGGTTGATCCAGCCGCCGTCCACCAGATATCTATCCCCCATGATCACCGGGGGAAGGATCCCGGGGATGGCGCAACTGGCACTCACCGCCTTCTGCAGCGCCCCTTCCCTCAACACCACTTCTTCGCCGGTCTTCAGATCCAGGGCCACCGCTACCAGGGGAATCTCCGTTGTTTCCATGTTCACCGGGTCCAGTAAGAAATTGATGTTCTGAATGAAATCCTCTTCGGAGATCGGGGCTTTTCGGGTCAAGGACTGGGTGTAGAAGACCCCTTTCTTGATGAAGGTGGCAAAGCGGTGGAAAATTCCCTTAAAGGTCGGCTTTTCTTCCTGGTCCGGCTCGCGGAGAAAATCCGGGTTGGTCTTCTGAAACTCTTTACTCTCCAGGTAGCGCCGGAACTTCTCGGCCACAAAATCACACCGGGGAGTCAGAGCGTAGGCTGCACCCACCAGGGCCCCCATGGATGTGCCGGCCATAAGATCGATGGGGATCTTCGCCCGCTCCAGGGCGCAGAGGACCCCGAGATGAGCTAACCCTCTTGCTCCCCCCCCTCCCAGAGCCACCCCGATCTTAAACCATTTGGCCATGCTTTTACAGAATGCTGAATCCGGCGGCCGCGCCCCCTTCCCGCGGACGGGCGCCCGCGGGGACCTATACCGCAAACCTCACAGGATGAATCCTATTCGCGGGCAGTCCTCTCCGTAACCCGGAGTCGAACCTTGGCCCGCTCCAGGGCTTCCAGTTCCTGCGGATAGGCGGGGTCTTTGGGAGTCAGGGTCTTCAGCTTCTCCTCCGCCCGGGTTTTCGCCGCCCGGGCCCGGTCCACATCGATGTCTCCGGCGGATTCGGCCGTATCCACCAGGATGGTGGTCCGGGCCGGAGTGATCTCGGCAAATCCCCGGTTGACCGCCAGGTAATGGACCTCCTTGTCCAGTTTATAGTGCAGCTCCCCGATTCTTAGAGAGGTGAGGAGCGGAGCGTGTCCCGGAAGAACGTCGAAATCTCCCTGGCTCCCCGGGACGTACACCTCCTCCACTTTGGAGCTGACCACCAAGCCGTAAGGAGTTACAACCTCTAGCAGGAAAGTCTTATCCACGCCCGGTTCCTTTAGACCATCGCTCCCAGGCGCTTGGCCTTGGCGACGGCATCTTCAATGGGCCCTACCATGTAAAAGGCCTGCTCCGGAAGATGGTCCCACTTGCCTTCCACCAGTTCCTTGAACCCCCGGACGGTATCTTTGATCTTCACGTAAACCCCGGGGGTCCCGGTAAATTCCTGAGCCACAAAGAAGGGCTGGGAAAGGAACCGCTGGATCTTCCGGGCCCGGGAGACGATGAGCTTGTCTTCCTCCGAGAGCTCGTCCATTCCCAGGATGGCAATGATGTCCTGGAGGTCCTTGTACTTCTGCAGAATGAACTGGACCCTGCGGGCGACGGCATAATGTTCCTCCCCGATGATCAGGGGATCCAGGATGCGGGAGGTCGAATCCAAAGGGTCCACGGCCGGGTAGATGCCCAGTTCGACGATCTGCCGGGAAAGAACGGTGGTGGCATCCAGGTGGGCGAAGGTGGTCGCCGGGGCCGGGTCGGTCAGGTCATCAGCGGGAACGTAAATGGCTTGCACCGAGGTGATGGACCCCCGCTTCGTGGACGTGATCCGCTCCTGGAGCTCGCCCATCTCCGTGGCCAGCGTGGGCTGGTATCCGACCGCCGAGGGCATTCGTCCCAGCAGGGCCGACACCTCGGACCCCGCCTGGGTGAAACGGAAAATGTTGTCGATAAAGAGAAGCACGTCCTGCCCCTCCTCGTCGCGGAAATACTCGGCGGCGGTCAGAGCCGAAAGACCCACCCGCGCGCGGGCTCCCGGCGGTTCGGTCATCTGGCCGTAAATCAACGCGGCTTTCTCCAGAACCTTGGATTGCTTCATCTCCAGCCAGAGGTCGTTTCCCTCGCGCGTCCGCTCTCCCACGCCGGCAAAGACGGAAAAGCCCCCGTGTTCCATGGCCACGTTATGGATGAGTTCCATGATGATCACCGTCTTGCCGACTCCGGCCCCCCCGAAGAGCCCGATCTTCCCCCCTTTCAGGTAAGGAGCCAGGAGGTCTACGACCTTAATCCCGGTTTCAAAGGGCTCCATGTTGGTGGATTGTTCCGCAAACTCCGGGGCTGGGCGGTGGATCGGATATCGCATCTTGGTCACCACCGGGCCCATTTCATCCACCGGCTTTCCCACGACGTTCAGAATCCGGCCCAGCGTTTCGCGTCCCACGGGCATGGTGATCTGTTCCCCATAGTAGCTGGCTTTCATGCCCCGGACCAGCCCGTCGCTCGTATCCATGGCCACGCAGCGCACGACCTCGTCCCCCAGGTGCTGGGCCACTTCGACGATCAGGTTCTCCTCCTGGTCATCGATGCGGGGGTTGGTGATCTTGAGGGCCCCGTAGATGGGGGGAAGCTCTCCGCCGCTGAATTCCACGTCTACCACCGGTCCGATAACCTGGGCAATCTTTCCGACTTGGATCACAGTATTCCTCCTAATTTTTATATCACCACAGAGATCACAGAGGACGCAGAGGAAAGATCAAATTTAAATCTAAAAACCAAATTCGGCCAAAAATTTCGATTGACCGGAAGAGGCGCGGGTTTTGTAGTTTTATTTTTATAACCTCTGTGAACTCTGTGCCCTTTGTGGCTAAAATGTTCTTACTTCAGCGCCTCGGCCCCGCTGACGATCTCGATCAGCTCTTTGGTGATGGAGGCCTGGCGGGCTTTGTTGTACCCCAGGGTCAGCTTGTCAATCATATCCCGGGCGTTGTTGGTGGCATTCTCCATGGCCGTCATCCGGGCTCCGAACTCGGAGGCCACGGATTCCAGAAGGGCCCGGTATATTTGTACTTCTACGTACATGGGCAGAATTTTTCCCAGGATCTCCACCTCGGAGGGTTCATAGATATATTCCACGGCCGTCGGCCCTTTGGGCGTTTCCTCCCCTTCCCCGGCTTTTTTGGGGGTTACCGGAAGAATCTTCTCCAGGACGATCCGTTGCTGAATGGCCGACCGAAATTCACTGTAGAGCAGGTAAATGGCATCCACCTGCTCGGCGATATAGGATTGGACCAGGTCCTCCCCGATGCGGGCCGCCAGGGGAAAATCCACCTTTCCAAAAAGGTTGACGTATTCCCGCCGCATTTTTACGTTCCTTTTGCGGAAGTAATCGCGGCCCTTGCGCCCGATGAAGGATAAGGCCAGTTCTTCGGTCCGGGGCTTTTCTTCCTCCAGGAATTTCTCCGCTCGCTGGATGAGGTTCATGTTGAAAGCCCCGCAGAGGCCCCGGTCTGAGGTAAAGACCACAACTTCCACCCGTTTCGGTTCCCTCCGGTATAACAGCGGATGGGCGTCGGGCGAGGTCCTGGCGGCCAGGCTGCTGAGAACCTCGAACATCTTGGTGGCATAGGGACGGGTGGCCAGGATGTTCTCCTGAGCCCGCCGCAGTTTTGCCGTGGCCACCATCTTCATGGCCTTGGTGATCTGCTGGGTGGACCGAACGCTGGTGATTCGCTTTCGAATGTCCCGCAGGCTTTCTTTGGGCATGGCTGTTTACTCCGCCTTAAACTTCCCTTTGAACTCTTCCAGAAGGGTTTTCACCTTCTTCTCCAATTCCGCGTCGATGGCCCGCTTTTCGCGGATTTCTCTCAATATCTCGGAAGACTTCTTTTCCACGAATTCGTAGAGCTCCGCCTCGTACCGCTGGAGAGCGCTCTCCGGATACATTTCCAGGAATCCGTTCGTGCCGGCAAAGATGATCAGGATCTGTTTTTCCACCGGGAGCGGTCGGTATTGGGGCTGCTTGAGAATCTCCACCAGCCGGCTTCCGCGGGCCAGCTGGGCCTGGGTGGCCTTGTCCAGGTCACTGCCGAACTGGGCAAAGGCGGCCATCTCGCGGTACTGGGCCAAATCCAAGCGGAGGCTTCCGGCTACCTGTTTCATGGCCTTGATCTGGGCGTTACCCCCCACGCGGGAGACCGAAAGCCCCACGTTGATGGCCGGCCGGACTCCGGAATAGAAGAGTTCCGACTCCAGGTAAATCTGTCCATCGGTAATGGAGATGACATTCGTGGGAATGTAGGCGGAGACGTCGCCGGCCTGAGTCTCAATGATGGGCAGAGCGGTGAGGGACCCCCCGCCCAGGTCGTCGCGCATCTTCGCCGCTCTCTCCAGCAGGCGGGAGTGCAGGTAAAAGATGTCCCCGGGAAAGGCTTCCCGTCCGGGGGGGCGACGGAGGAGAAGGGAGATCTGCCGGTAGGCGGTGGCATGTTTGGAAAGGTCGTCATAGATGCAAAGGGCATGTCTTCCCGAATCCCGGAAATATTCCCCCATGGCGCAGCCGCAATAAGGAGCGATGTACTGCATGGGAGCCGGCTCGGAGGCCGTGGCGGCCACCACCGTGGTGTATTCCATGGCCCCGTATTTTCGAAAAATGTCCACCACCCGGGCGACCGTGGAACGCTTCTGGCCGATGGCTACGTAGAAGCAGTACACCCCGGCCCCTTTTTGGTTGATGATGGCATCAACGGCCAGGGCGGTTTTCCCGGTCCCCCGGTCTCCGATGATCAATTCCCGCTGTCCCCGGCCGATGGGGATCATGGAATCAACGGCTTTCAAGCCGGTCTGGAGCGGCTCTTTCACCGGCTGGCGGACCACGATTCCCGGCGCCTTCTGTTCAATGCTACGAAAATTTTTGGCTTCCACCGGCGGCCCCTCATCGATGGGCTGGCCCAGGGAGTTCACCACCCGCCCGATGAGCTCCTCCCCTACGGGGACCGAGGAGATGCGGTTCGTCCGCTTGACCGTATCCCCTTCCTTGATCAACTCGCCCTCCCCGAAGAGGACCGCCCCTACGTTGTCCTGCTCCAGGTTCAAAGCCATGCCGAAGACGCCGTGGGGAAATTCCAGAAGTTCCCCGGCCATGACCCGGTCCAGGCCATAGATTCGCGCGATCCCGTCTCCCACGGACAGGATGACCCCGGTTTCGGCCACATCCAGCTTCCGGTCGAATCCCTGAATTTGACTGCGGATGATCTCGGTAATCTCGTCGGCTTTAATCCGTACGGCCATCTTGGCTCACTCCTTGTATAGGTTCTCTTTGGCCTTCAAAAGCTGGGTTTTGAGGCTTCCATCATAAATGACGTTTCCGATTTTGGTTATGACCCCCCCGATGAGCGAAGGATTCTCCTGGGTGGAGAGGATCACTTCTTTGCCGGTGGAGGATTCCAGTTGCGCTTTGATTTCCCCCACGAGCGGGGAGGGGAGCTTCTCCGCGGAAATCAGCGACGCCCGGAGGCGATTGGAAACTTCATCGGCGAGACCTTCATAGGACTTGACCATCGCGGGAAAATGGTCCACCCGGTCCCGTTCGATGAGCAGATCCAGGAAATCGAGGGTCGCTTTGGATAAGCCCAGAGATTCCCCCACGTTCCGGGCAATCGCCTTCCTCCGGGGAGCAGGGTAGAAAGGGCTGAAGAGAACCAGCCTCAGCTCCTTGTTTTCTTGAAAAAGTCCGGCCAGCCTTTCCAGATCCCTTCCCAGGATTTCGTGATTCTTCTCTTGCAGGCCGATCTTCAGCAGGGCCTTGGCATATTTCCGCGCGATGGTTAAGCTGATCACCGGATCTCCTTCATCTTCCCGATATACTCGCGGACCAGCCTCTCCTGGTCCTGAGGTTGAATGGCTTCCTTCAGGAGCTTTTCCGCCAGCTCGAGGGAGAGATCTACCATTTCCTTCTTCAGCGCCACCCGGGCTTTCTTCACTTCATGCTCGGCGATGATCTGAGCCTGTTTCCGGACCCGCTCTCCTTCTTCCTGCGCCCTCTCCACGATCCTCCTCCGTTCTTCTTCGCCTTCCTGGCGAATCGTCTCATGGAGGTCCTGGATCTCCCGGGTCAGAGATTCGAGCTTCTTCTCCCACTCCCCCAACAGCTTTTGCGCCTCACTCTTTTTTTGGGAGGCCTGATCCAGAGAGCTGCGGATACCTTCTTTCCTTTTTACCAGGAATGAGCCCAGGGGCTTCTTCAGCATCTTGGCCAGGAAAAACAAAAGAAAGGCGAAAGCAATGATCTGCCAGATCACTTCGGTGGAGAACCCGCCCCCGCCCCCGCCCCCGCCCCCGGAGGCCCAGAGATTTTCGGTAACCAATATTTGAAGCCCTACGCTCCAACCCAACCAGCGGGCGAATTTTTTCACTGAATACTCCTCCCCAGCATTTTGGCCGCGATCTCACGGGACAGATTCCGGGCTTGAAGCCTCAGGCCGGCCCGGGCGGCCTGGCTTTCCTCCTGGATCTTTCCCTTCATCTCCTCCAGGAAGCGATTGGCTTCTTCCAGCGCTTTCTGCAGGATCTCCGCTTCCCGGCCCAATCCCTCCTTGCGGATCTCTTCCCGGACCGAGGCCCCCTGGGCCTGGGCCGCATTCATGGAATCCCGCTGTCGCTCCATCAATTCCTCGGTGCGCTGCTGGAGTTCTCGGGCTTTCTTCTCGGCTCCCTCGACCCAGTCTCTTCTTTCCTGGAGAACGCGCAGAAAGGGCTTGAAGACCATGCCGCTCAATGCAACCATGAGGATCAACACAATGGCCAGCTGAAAAATAACCGTGAAGTTGAGCTCGATCATCTAAAAATCTCCTGGGATCAAATTCCGAATTCCAAGGCCCAAATCCCAAATCTCCTCGAAATCTAAATCGCCCATGACCGCAACGAAGCCCGCTGAATTTTTACCCTTGGGTCATGAAAAAGTTTATCCTACGGGGTGCTCGGTGCCTTGGGCTTGTCTTCCTTTTCGAGGTCGCCGGTCATATGCGAGGTTCCCTCAAAGATCACCCCTTCCCCGAACACCAGCACGGGGGCATGAAGGTCTCCAAAAATTTTAGCCGGGGCATAGGCCTCGATGCGGTTTTTCGCGCGGATGATTCCGTGAACTTCTCCCCTGACCATCACCACTCCGGTTTCAATTTCGGCCTGCACTTTCCCTTTTTCCCCCACGATGATCATCCCCTCGCCGCGGATCTGGCCGGTGAATTTCCCGTCGATCCGGACCGCTCCTTCGAAGGACAATTTCCCTTCGAATTCCGTCCCCCCGCCCAAAAGGGCGTTGATCTCTTCGCTGGGATTCTGCGGGTTCTTTTTCAGGTCGGTCCCCCCTTTCCTTTTTTATCTCCGCAGGAGCTCAATGATTCGGTCCAATTCATCGGGGGAAAAGAAATCGATTTCGATCTTCCCCCGTTTTCGCTTTCCCACAATCCGCACCTTCGTGCCCAGGGCCCGCTGGAGTTCTTCGATCAACGCGCTCCATTCCGGATTGGACCGCCGGGGAGTGGGGGAACTCCGGGTCCGGAGCCTTCTGACCAGGCTTTCGGTCTGGCGGACCGACAGGCCACCCGAGAGTAACCTCTTCCATAAGAGCTTCTGTTTATCGACTCCGTCGAGGCTGAGGAAAGCTCTCGCATGGCCCATGGTGATCTTGCCTTCGGCCAGGCTCAGCTTGATTTCCGGCGGGAGTCTCAGCAGCCGGACCATGTTGGCAATCGTGGTCCGGTCCTTCCCTACCTTCTTGGAGATCTCTTCCTGGGTGAGATGGAATTGCTCCATCAATCGTTTATAGGCTTCGGCCTCTTCGATGGGGTTCAGGTTCTCTCGCTGGATATTCTCGATGAGTGAGAGCTCCAGCATCTCCGAGTCGGAAACGTCCCTGACCAGGATGGGGATTTCTCTCAGGCCCGCCCGCTGGGCTGCCCGCCACCTTCTTTCACCGGCGATCAGCTCGTAACCGTCGCTCTTGCGCCGGACCAGCAGAGGCTGGAGAATTCCTTTTTCCCGGATGGAATCAACCAGCTCCTGGAGTTGTTCGTCGGAGAAGGCCTTCCGGGGTTGAAATGGGTTGGGCTGAACTTCCTCGATCCCGCACTGCTGAAGGGCTTTTTTCCCTTCCCCCTCGGGGACTCCTTTTTCCGGGATCAAAGCCCCGAGCCCTTTTCCCAATGCCTGCCGCGCGGTCAAATTTACCGATCCTTGCTAATGCTTTGCCGGGAATTTTTCCCCAAAAATGAATGACGATTCACTTTAAAATAAACAAAAGAAAAATGTCAAAGGAAAAATATATATTTTTAGCCCTTCGCGCGGTGAGCGATGATCTCCCTGGCCAACTCCAGGTAGCTCTCCGCCCCCCGGGAGTTGGCATCATACAAAATGATGGGTTTACCAAAACTTGGACACTCGCTCAGGCGAACGTTCCGGGGGATCATGGTGTTGAAAACCAGGTCGGAAAAATGCTTTCGAACCTCTTCGGTGACCTGGTGAGAGAGGTTGTTCCGCTTGTCCACCATGGTCAGCAAAATACCCTCGATAGTCAGGTCCGGATTCAGGTTCTCTTTAATTAATCTAATAGTTTTAATAAGTTGCGATAATCCTTCCATAGGATAATACTCGCACTGGAGGGGAATCAGGACGGAATCCGAAGCGGTCAGGGAATTCACGGTGATAAGTCCCAAGGAAGGGGGGCAATCGATAATGAGGTAATCGAAGGCCTCCTTCACTTCTTGGAGGGCCCTTTTCAACCGGACTTCCCGGTCCGGGAAGGGAACCAGCTCGATTTCAGCACCAATCAAATCCATGTCCGAGGGGATGATCTTGAGAAAATCAAGCTCCGTGTCTAGAATCAGGTCCTTCAAATTGGCCTGATCAATCAGGGCATGATAGATGGACTTGCCCGATCTTTTATCTCTGGTGACTCCCAGACCGCTGGTGGCGTTTCCCTGAGGGTCGATATCGATAAGCAGGGTTTTCTTCTCGGCCACCGCCATCGACGCCGACAGGTTCACCGAAGTGGTGGTCTTTCCCACTCCCCCTTTTTGGTTGGCCACGCTGATGATTCGTCCCATGACTGTTTTTCTCCAGTCCGATTACTTATCCCATTCAGCCCATAAATTTCAAGAGAAAAGTGAAATGTCCGGAAACAAAAATGCCCGTGTTCCACGTGGAACATTCAACTTATTTCTTTTTCAAGCCTATGAGGCTTCGTTCATGGCGGAGGTAAGGAAGCTGGATCGCCTCAAGAAAATTCAGTTCCAGCCCCATATCCTTCAGCGAAGCGAGGCTCTTCTCCAACTCCTCCCGCCCTCTCTTCCCTTTCATGGCCAACAGGATTCCCCCCTTTTTTAGAAAACCGACTCCTTCGGAGGCGAAGGCCAAGAGAGAGCCGAAAGCCCGGGATACGACAAAATCAAAGCTCGCGGATAAATCCTCAACCCCCCTATCTTCCCCGGTCCAGCGAACTTCGACTCCGCTTAATTTTGAAATTCTTAAAACCTCTTTCAGAAAAAAAGCCTTTTTCCGGGTCGCTTCCAGCAATACAATTTTTAGATCGGGGCGCACAATTCTCAAAGGAATCCCCGGAAACCCGGCCCCGGATCCCAAATCCAGGACGGATGTCTCCTGAGGAAGGTATTTTAGCAGAGTCAAAGAATCCAAAAAATCTTTAAGGATGATCTCCCGGTCATCTTTCCGGCTGGTCAAATTAATTTTTTTGCGCCATAGATTCAATTCCTTCAGGTAGAGTTCGAAGGCCTTCATTTGGTCATGGGTCAATGAGATTCCCAGGATGGCTGCCCCCTCGAGAAGGAGGTTCCATGGTTCCTTGGCCGTCATGATTTAGCCCTTTGAAATCAAGTCATGGCCTCCGGCAAAGCCGGAGGCTTGAAAACGTGAACCGCTACCGCTCAAAGCGGATTCAACTACGGGCCACCTGAAGGAGGCCTTCGATCGGGTGCCAGGCCCGGAGGCAAGGACCTTCTGCGCAAAAACCATGAGGCATTTTTTATTTCATGGCCCGGGCGGGCCAATCGCTTTACCCCCCGATGAAGGTGTTCTCTCCTTGTAGGGGCGGCGGGCCGGTCGCCCGATCGGCCCGCCGCATCCTGCGGAAGCTGGTCAAAGCCTCCAAGAAGAGGGCCAGCCCGGCCGATGCTTTTTGCGCAGAAGGTCCTTGCCCCCGGGCCACAACCCAAGCATCCCGGAACGGAAACAAGAAAGGGTTTCTAAGGCTGGACCCCTTCCTCCATTCCAGACGTCTTCTTTAGACAGACCATCAGAATTGAGAGGGCGGCGGGCGTAATACCCGATATTCGTGAAGCCTGTCCGATGGAAAGCGGCCTGACCTTATTCAATTTTTCTTTCACTTCGGTCGAAAGGCCCGGGATACGATAATAGTCCATCCCTGGCGGAAGCTTCATTTCTTCCAGCTTTCTAAGCCGTGCCACCTGCTCTTCCTGCCTCTGGATATACCCCGCGTATTTCACCTGAATCTCTACCTGCTCGGCTACTTCTTCCACCGTGGAGGCGCATTCCGGATCAAACCTTGCCAAGTCCCTGAAGGAGATTTCCGGGCGGCGGAGAAGCTCCGTCAAGGCCATAGGGTTTTTAATCGGGGCGGTCCCCATGGCTTTCATCCGGTCATTCTCCCCGGGAGTCGGGTAAAGGATTATTTTCTCCAGCCTCTCCAGCTCTGCTTGTATGCTTCCTTTTCTTTTGATAAATCCATGATAATCTTGATCATTTACCAGCCCCAGAGACCTTCCCTTCTCTCTTAATCGCAGATCGGCATTGTCTTCCCGCAATAGCAAACGATATTCCGCGCGGGAGGTAAACATCCGGTAGGGTTCTTTCGTCCCCTTGGTTACCAGGTCATCGATGAGCACCCCGATATAAGCCTCATCCCTTCTCAGGATAAAAGGATCTTCCCCCTGGATTTTCAGGACCGCGTTGATGCCGGCCATCAGCCCCTGAGCGGCCGCTTCTTCGTATCCGGAGGTGCCATTGATCTGTCCGGCGAAGAAGAGATTCTCCACCAGTTTGGTCTCCAGCGAAGGCTTCAATTGGACCGGATCGGCATAGTCATATTCGATGGCATACCCGGGGCGGACAACCTCAGCCCTCTCCAGGCCGGGGATGGAACGGAGCATTCGCACCTGAATGTCCATGGGAAGGCTGGTGGCCAGCCCGTTGGGATAGATCTCCAGGGTATCCAATCCCATGGGTTCCAGAAAAATCTGGTGTTGATCCTTCTCCGCGAACCGGACGGTTTTATCTTCGATGGAAGGGCAGTATCTGGCTCCAGTCCCCTTAATCACCCCGGAATAGAGGGGCGAGCGGTCCAGACCGGAGCGGATGATTTCATGCGTTCCGGAGTTGGTATAAGTAATGTGGCAGGGCACCTGCCGCAGAGGAACCGTCTGGTTGCTGAAGGAGAAAGGCCTGGGTGGATGATCGCCCCGCTGTTCCTGAAGCCCGGAAAAGTCTATGCTCCTTCCATCCAGCCGGGGGCAGGTGCCGGTTTTGAGGCGTCCCAGAGTGAACCCCAGTTTCAGGAGACCTTCGGATAATTTGATGGAAGGGAGATCCCCCAGTCTTCCTGCGGGGAAATTCTTTAAGCCGATATGGACCAGCCCCCGGAGAAAGGTCCCGGTGGTTATGACTACCGCTTTGGACAGAAACCTCTCTCCCACGTTGGTAACGACTCCTTCCACCCTTCCGTGGTGAATAAGGAGGTCATCCACCAGGGCCTGCCGCAGGAAAAGATTCTTCTGGCGCTCCAGCACCCTCTTCATTCGCAGGTGATAGAGATGCATGTCCGCCTGGGCTCTGGAAGACCGGACTGCCGGCCCTTTTTTAGTATTCAACCGGCGGAACTGGATTCCGGTCTCATCCGTATTTTTTCCCATCTCCCCACCCAGAGCATCGATCTCCTTCACCAGTTGTCCTTTGGCCAATCCCCCGACAGCCGGGTTGCAGGACATCCGGGCCACCGCCTCCAGGCTGATGGTAAGGAGCAGGGTGGAATGGCCCATCCGGGAACAGGCCAGCGCTGCTTCGCACCCGGCATGGCCGGCTCCGATTATGATGACCTCATATTGGGTAGGATAAGTGTCCAATAATTCTCCCTAAAAAGCATAAGGGGAAAGATGTTTCACGTGGAACATAGGCGATAAATTCTATCTAACATGCCAAAAATAATATATTTTTTAATATCACCGGGATAAAATTTTGTCAACTATTCTTTTTTTCTTTCCCACCTTCACTTTTAAGATACCTTTTCTTGTGGCCCGGGGGTAAGGCCGTGGTTTGAAGGCAGGATCGGCGGGCGGGGAAGATCCGATGAAAGATCACTTTCCTTCCGCAGAAGAGGGCGGTAAACGCTTGGCCATCTGCGCCCCCCAGGGCCGTTTCCGCCCGGCCCGATGAAAGAATCCGTGCCTCATCATGCCGAGAACCACGGCCTTGCCCCCGGGCCGGGCACGGCCTCTAAGCTATGGACATTGATCTGCTTTCTGGAAAGTGAAGGTTGGCAAGTTCTTTTTTGGACATCAGCCCAGATTCAATCCCGTTTTCTAACCAATCGAATAAATTATGGATTCTATTTTCCAGTCGTTCCGAAAGATGCTTCCTTCGAGCTCGCTTATCATTCTTGTATCTTCCTTGGAGTAAGAGGCTTTTCCAAAAACAGGGGTTTTTCATTTTATTTTACAAAAATCGTATAAAAATCATAAACTTAAATTACTTTCCTGACTTTGGTGCAAGGCCGCGCTTCTTGGCATGATAAGGCGGTATTGCTTTCATCGGTAGGGGCGGAAGGCATGATTGTGGATTGGAAAAGAATAAATTCCGAAATCCGCCCTGCACTATATAAAGTGCAGGGCAGCCCTGAACCTTACATGGTTCAGGGCGCATTCCGAATTTGCAATGCCCGATGGGCCCGCCTGCGGAAGCACGGGGGGATCTCCGGCTAGAATTATTTTCCCGCCGATGCTTTTCCCGCGCAATCCCGCCAAAGGCAGAGATTTTAACGGAGCATATAATTTTACGGTTCGCTCAATATTGTTACGGTTAAACTGAAAGGTATGGGGCAAATTTCCCCCAAAGGATCGACTTGCCTCATGGTAACGTACAATAAAATATGG
>Ga0315294_10002224_pt1 | contig 21240 bp, 23 predicted proteins | sample YL17G13_40_MG_FD_203626 | JGI IMG/M metagenome (GOLD analysis project Ga0315294, IMG submission 203626) | Sediment microbial communities from Yellowstone Lake, YNP, Wyoming, USA - YL17G13_40 | ecosystem: Environmental > Aquatic > Freshwater > Lake > Sediment | place: USA: Wyoming | collected...
AAAGAAAGGATGGCAAAAAATGGTTCGGTTTAATAAATCAATGAATCTCCCCCGCTGGCTGTTCGGGGAGAATATGAACGGCAAGAGACAATTTATATTTCACACCCACGAACCGCGTTTCATCGGCGAAATTTTCGATAATGATTCCGGCGGCAATGACATTGAAAATGTTCAATTTATTGACGACCAGCCGGAAATTTTCGATGGTATCGAAAAAGAGTTGGCGAAGTTGATGCGTGAGGCGGGCGAGGCGCTGGCAAAATATGACGAAAAATTAGGAATTTAGGAGCAAAAAATGGATTTTCGCGAAAAAATCAAGAGCCGCTTAGCGGCCCGAAAAATGAAAGTGCCGGAGCTTTCCCGCCTTGTGGAAATGAATCAGCAAAACATCTACAAATATCTTTCCGGCAAATGCGAAATGACAGCGGCAAACCTTGAAAGAATCTTTGACGTCCTGAAAATCAAAATAAAATAATTTTAGCACTTGACTCCTGTTTGCCGATGGATAAACTGTAAGAAGATCCCCCTCTGCTTCGCTTTGCGAAGCAAAGCGTGAGGGGGCAGGCGATTGTTTCAGCAGTCGCCTAACGGACTTGAAATCAAGCCCGCTGACTGAGAGTTGGAATCTTAGTGGCGGGCTTTTTTTATTTTCCCCGCCGAAGTAAAAAAAATGGCCACAAAGACGCGAAGGCACGAAGGAAAAAAATACACAAAGAATTCTTAGGGTCTTGGTGCCTTAGTGGCAAAAAAATTAACAGGATTATAGGAATCGGAAAGGAGTCCAAAATGAAAAAGTCAAGTCTCAAAACTCCCCCCGCAGCTTCTTGCCAGCCTCCGCGTCTCTCGACGCGAGTCGAGGCGGCAGGCGAAGCAAGAGCGGGGGTTCTTTTGCTCTTCTGCTCTTTTGCTCTTCTGCTCTTCTCCGGCTGCGCGAACCTGCGGTTTGGTGCTACTGAAAGCCAAAAGCAGCTTGCCCTCAACGATTATCACGCGGCGGTTCTTGCCGACAATCAGGGACTGCAGCCGGTCTCGCCGCAGTCAAAGCAGTTGGTCGAAGGGACATTGACGAGCCTGTCGTATATCGGCCTGCCGGATAATCCGATAATCGCAGATTACAATTCAACGCTGGCTGCAGCCAAACAGGATGCGGCGAAAAGACCAACCATAAAAGACATAAGCGAATCCGTGGAAGGAGGTCTCTCGCTTGCGTCCGAGCTTGCAATTCTTTTCGGAGTCGGCGGCGTAGGCTTTGGAGGCAAAAAGCTATCCGACTGGATCGCAGCGATGCGAGAAAAAAATAAGCAGCTCAAAACCATTCTTACGACTAAAAATCAGGCGCTGGAACAAATCGTAGCAGGAGCGGAGGTCTTTAAAAACCAGGCGGCGCCTGAAGCGGTAACGATATTCAAGGATTCGCAGGATATGGTCCAGAGCGAATCAACCCGGCAAATTGTTGCAGCGTTAAAGGCATAATGAGCGGTCCACCTATCCGCCTAAGGCGGATAAAAGGTGGATAAAGGGAAAAAAGATGTCGAACTTGGTCAATATCGCCGCAACGATTGCATCAATCATCGCCGCCGTAATAAGCGCATTGGTTTATCGTAACCAGGCACTCCAGGACAAACGGTTCGAATCTGTGGAAAAACGGCTCGAATCGGTGGAAATCGAGCAGCGGCGAAATGCGAACCACAAGGTTGACTGCCAGCGGGACTTTGTGTCCGCCGAGCAGTGGGTCCGCTCGGAGGCTTATACCCGGCAAAAATTAGATGCAATTGCCGAGGCGGTAAGCGGCCTTACCGGCAGCCTGAAAATTGTCGAGCAGATGCCGCAAATATGCGGGCAGATTGCCCGTGAAATCGTGAAGGAGTTCAAAAGATGACATCAGAAATCGAAGCTATAAAAATTAAACAGGTCCGCCGCGTAATCTTGGGCAATCTCGGATTGGTGTATCCATCAGCGATGCAGCTCGATGCCCTGTATCGCACCGTCTGCCCGGCAAATCCGGACTACGAGCATGCCCTTTTTGTGAAGGACATTTATTACTTAGCAGAGAAGGGCTACATCGAATTCGTAGATGACAAAATCGGAGGTCTGCCCTTTCGCAAGAAATTCGCAAAGCTCACCGCCGAAGGCAAGGAAATCGCCGAGCAGACGATGACGGACAAGGCGCTGGAAATTTAAGGAGCGTAGAACGGATAACGTAAATCGAGATACGCTTCACGAGATACGAGATACGAGTTATGAAAAGAGCACATAGTTCAATCGACAGGCTGCCTGCGGGGCTTAAGGAAGCCCTCACTCGGATGTTAGTTGACAATGAATGGCCGGCTGATTTTGCCCCCGCTCCTGCTTCCGCAGGAAGCTGCGGGGGCACGCCTCGCTATAAGGACTTAGCCGCTTACTGCAAGTTGAAGGGCTTCATCGTATCCGAATCGGCAATCGGGCGGTTCGGGATGCGGATGCGGACGTTAGCGCGGATGAAGCAGGCGGGCGTTATTACCCGCGAAGTGATGACGGGAATTGACGATGGCAAGGCAAGTCAGACTCAGAAGGCCGTGGCGGAAATGATAACGGCAGTCGCAATCGAATACATCAGCGGGCAAAACGACTTCTCCGCAAAGCAAATAAGAGATGTTGCCGTGGCGATGAAAGATTGCACGAGCATCGCCATTAATGCGGACAAATACATCCACGGGCAATTAGCCATGAAAGTTGCAGCGGCGGATAAATCGATAAGCGATTTTGCGGTGAAGAAAAAAATACCACCTGAAGTTCTCAAGCAAATACGCGAGGAAATTTACGGAATTATAGAATCCAAATGAGCGAACCGGCAGTAAAACTTTACGAATACCAGAAGCGATGGCTCGAAGACAAGAGCCGCTTTAAGATCGGGCGGTTCACCCGCCAGGGCGGCAAGAGCTTTATCGCAGCTTTGGATTCGGTGCTGACAGCCGCCGAGACCGGCGTAAATGAAATTATGCTCTCAGCAGGCGAGCGGCAGTCGAAAGAACTGATGGAAAAGGCCAAGCTGCACACCGAGGCGATGAGCATTGCCGCATCGTCAATCGAGGAGGATTTCTTCGAGGACACAAAGAGCAAGCAATTGTCAATCGTTCTGCCAAACCGGGCGAGAATAATCGGATTGCCCGCCAATCCCGATACCGCTCGCGGATTTACCGGCAACGTGTCGCTCGATGAATTCGCGTTTCATCGTGACAGCGACAAAATCTGGTCGGCTTTATTTCCGACAATTTCGAGGGGGTTTAATCTCCGCGTGATTTCCACGCCTCAGGGCAAACAGAACAAATTCTACAATCTTTGCACGAACGAAGAGAATGGCTACTCGAAGCACGTGGTGGATATCTATCAGGCGGTCGCCGATGGAGCGCCTTTTAATATCGAGGAGCTTCGCAAGGGAATCGATGACGAAGATGCCTGGCAGCAGGAATACGAAGTCAAGTTCCTCGACGAAGCAACCGCATTCCTGACCTACGAGCTGATTTCGGCCTGCGAAACGGACGGACTGCTTCTTGAAATCGACTTCGAGAAATTCGATATCTCGCTGCTGAATTATCCGATAACGGGGCCGGTATATATCGGCGTCGATATCGGCCGTAAAAAAGATTTAACGGTCATTTACGTGATTGAGCAGTTGGGCGATGTATTCTGGACTCGTTTTATTATCACCCTGAAAAATCAGAAATTCGAGACGCAAAAACAGCTGCTCTGGCAATTGCTCGAAAAATTAAAGGCCGTGCGAACCTGCGTCGATGCCACAGGACTCGGAATGCAATTGGCCGAAGAGTTAGTTAATAAGTTCGGGACGTATCGGGCGGAGGCGGTAACTTTTACTCTGGATGTGAAAAACGATTTGGCGACCAGGACCCGGCGAATTTGCGAGGACAGGCGAATCAGAATTCCGATTTCGCAGCCGCTGCGAAACGATTTGCACAGTGTCAAAAAGACAACGACGTCGGCGGGCAATATTCGCTTCGACGCCGAGCGGACAAAGGACGGCCACGCAGACCGGTTCTGGGCGCTTGCCCTGGCTCTTATGGCATCGAACGAAGGAACGGTTAAACCGCAGTGTTTTGTGGCTCATTAAAAATTATGCTGAATATAAAAAAGACAGTTCGCAATTTTGTAATCAAGTCGCTCGGATTAAGCGATGCGGCAATCCGCTGGCTCAGCGGCGGAACGATGCCGAACAAGGAAAACAGCAAGCCATCATATCCTTACGGGCAGGTGGAGCTTGTTTTCGCCTGCGTTGAAAAACTCATTTCCGCAATATCGGGACTTCCGCTTGTTCTGTCGGCAACGGACGACAAAATTGTCGAATCAGGTCCGTTTTATGAAATCCTTTTTAATAATCCGGTGATGAGCTTCGAGCAGTTCATCACGGAAACCGTCGGCCATTACGCTCTCAGCCGTGATGTATTCTGGGTATTCACGGAAATGGAGGGACTCAAACCTAAAGAGGTTATGGTTGTAAGCGGTCTGCAAATGAAGGCTCTCACTAATAACGGTCTGCCGGGCGGAACGCTAATCGGCTGGGAATTTAACGGGGCAAACGGCGAACGGGAAAAATTCAGCGTTCTCGAAGTTCACCAGATTAAAAATTTCAATCCTTACGACAAATATCACGGGATTGGACCTCTTACGGCAGGCTCGCTATCCATTAACTACAGCTACGCCTCTTCACTGTTTAATTCATCAGCGCTCGCCAACGGAGCTGAGCCCGGCATAATCCTGACCGCCGAACAGCAAATTAATCCAGAATATTCCGAATATCTGCTCTCGCAGTTCGAACACAGACATGCCGGGGCGGGAAAGGCAAAAAAAACTGCACTTTTGACCGGAGGCCTCAAGGCCGGAACTATCGCAATGAATATGGTCGATATGCAGGTCGCGGAGTTGTCGGAAAAAAGCGATAAGAAAATATGCGCGGTGTTCGGCGTGCCTCCGCAATTAGTGGGACTGGTGACCGAGGCGCAGTATTCGGCAGGTCCAGCCCAGAGGGACTTTATCTTTAATGCGATAATACCCTTAGCGGCAATGATTGCCGGCCATATAAATAGCGGCATCGGCTCAAGGTTCTATTCGAGCGATTCCCGTTCGGTAGAACAGAAAGAATCTAAATTTTATCGTAATTCAAGGAAATTTGCCTCGCTGGCGGTTTATCGCGATGCCTGTCAAAAGGCCGCTGCAAGAAAGCAGAAGCTTTTCGCATGGTTCGATTCCTCGCAGCATCCTGCTGTCCAGGAGCAGCAGCGAGAGACGGCCGAAAAGGTTCTTAAATTCACGCAGGCGCTTATCCCCGTGAACCAGCTTATCCGCGCACACGACCTTCCTTACGAAGAATTGCCGTGGGGCGATGAGGCATTCACCACGATGGGAACGGTGCCGGTAAGTTATATCCTCGAGGCGGGAGTCGAAGGAATCACGGGACCGGCGCTCCCCCAGGGAGAGGAGCCGGAAGAAGAGCGTTCAGCCCCGATAAATCGGGGTAAACTCCAGAGCGTGGAGCGGATAGAAAAAGAAACAGATGAAGTTGCAAAAGATAATGAAACACGAAAACGGCGAATCTGGCGCAATTGGGTTTCGTCCTGGTTAGGCCTGGAACGCGAATATCACGCCGCAATGAGAAGCTTTTTCCATCGCCAGCAGAGAGAGTTGACGGACAAACTGAAAAAGGCGATGGCTGGACAAAAAGCTGCCCCCTCAGTTTGCTTGTGCAAACAAGCAGAGGGGGAAGAACTAATTATGCAGGTGCAGTTCGATCTGCGAAAAGAAAATGGCAAGCTCCGCGTAATCAACCACACATTTTTCAGGCGGGCTTCGGAACTTGGAATCAGGCAGGGTTTGACCGAGGTCGCGGGACTCTCAGGTGCGGAATTAAATCAGCGGACAGAGCAAGTACTCAACCTTCCGGCAATCAAAGGAAAACTCGTAATTTCAACAACGAAGCTCTCGCATACAAATACAGTTACACAGCGGGAAGTTGCAAACCAGCTCCGCGAAGGACTAAACGCCGGTGAAGGCTTAAATGACCTTACAAAGCGAATCGGTGACGTGTTAGGCTCATCGCGGGCAAGGGCACAAACGATTGCACGAACCCAGATAAGCGGCGCAGTCGGAACCGGGCGGCATGAAGGGCTCGCGGCGGCCGGACTCGAACTTCACGGCTGGCTTTCTGCCCACGATGACCACGTCCGCAAGCCGCATCAGGATGCAGATAAAGATTACGCCGATGGAATCCCGGTGAATCAAAAATTCAAGGTCGGAGATGACCTGCTTATGTACCCGGCTGACCCGGCGGGTTCGGCGGCGAACATTGTCAATTGCCGCTGCGTTGAAATTGCGATCGCAAAAACTGGAAAAACATTCGATTATTCAAACGTTAAATTTTATTCGTATGAAGATTTGAAAAAGGATTTGGCCACAAAGACTCAAAGACACGAAGAATAAAATAAAATTTAGTGTCTTAGTGCCTTCGTGGCAAAAAACAAAAGGGACAAAAAATGAAAGTTAAATACTTTTTCGCGAACGTAAAAGAGATAAACCAGCAGGACAGGACCATCACGGCCGTCGCTTCGACGAGCGATAAGGATCGTGATGGCGAGGTAATATTGCCATCAGCCTTCACCGAATCGCTGGGGCCATTCAAGGCAAACCCGGTAATATTGGCAACGCATCACCATCGATTGAATAACGGCTCAAGCCCGGTAATCGGCTCGGCTATCCCTGAAAGTATAGCGGTCAGTGAAAAAGAAGTAACCTTCACAATGCGGTTTGCGGATACGCCATTAGGCGAGGAATACTGGAAACTTTATAGAGATAAACACATGCGGGCTTTCTCCATCGGGTTCATCCCTGAAAAATGGGAAGACTCCCGGGATGAACAATCACAATATTCGATGCGGACTTATACGAAAATTGAACTGCTGGAAATTTCGGCAGTGCCGGTGCCTTCGAATCGAAGGGCATTGGCCAGGGCAAAGGGATTCTTCGATGACGATGAGGTAGAAAAAAATATCCCCGAAACAATTGCAGAGCTAAAATCCGACATCGAAAATCTGAAAAACATTATCACCGAGCAACTCGATGAAATCAAATCGCTTTTAATCCCCGATTCCGAAGGGCTTGCGAGAGAGTTTCGACTCGGCAACTCTCTCGATTCGAGCGCATCGGCTGGGGATAAAGATAAGACCGAGAAACTGTTAAACACATTAAACGAAATCAAGACAGAAGTAAAGGAGAATTAATATGCCCCCAGTCACACTGGAAATGATACAGGAAGCCGTAACCGACATAAAGTCGGGGCTGGCTACCAAAGCAGAGGCGATTGATGTCATTAATCGCAAAATGAAGGAAGATGAAGAAAAGGCAAAGGCAATGCAGACCTCGATGCAGACTATGGTCGAGGAAATGAAGACGGCTAATAACCTCCTGGCCGAACAGATCAAGAATCTCGTTAAAACACGATTCGCCGCAATCAGGGATTCGAGCGGCCATTACAAAGGTATGTGGGACTCCATGGAACAGGCGAAGAATTTCGGCCTGTTTGTCCTGGGCTACGCCCTGAATCAGGCATCCGCGAAAAAGAGCTTCACAAACAGCGGCATCGAAGTCAAGGCTTTCGGCGACGGGACAAACGTGGGCGGCGATGTCGTTATTCCGCAGGAATTCTATCCGCGACTGATAGATATGATCGGCGTTTACGGCGTATATCGCAGGAACGCGGGAATATGGCCGATGGCTTCCGACAGCGGTTCGGCCCCCAAACTCACGGGCGACCCTGAAGTCTATTGCCCGGGCGCCGGCGTAGCACCTACAGCAGGCACGCTGACCTTCGGCGGCGTCGGACTGCAGGCGCAGAAGTGGATGACATACATCGCTATTCCACGCGAAAGCGCCGAAGATATGGCTATCGCGCTGGGCGAAGTCGTAGGTCGCTCTATCGCCAGGGCGTTTGCGAAAAAAGAAGACCTGTGCGGATTCAATGGTGAAGCCACCGCGACTTACTTCAACATCGTTGGCCTCATAAAGGCGCTCCTGAACGTGAACGCAACCACATCGAAGATATGCGGCCTCCGCATACAGGCAACAGCAGGGACGTGGGCGGCCATTGTTGCCGACGACATTCTCGCCCTGCCGGGTCTGATTGCCGACGATGCCGATGATGGAATCGACTGCAAGTGGTACACGCACAAGAATTTCTTCTCGACCGTGATGGTCAAGTTGGCGCTTGGTCTCGGCGGGACAAGCGCGCAGGAGGCCATACACACGGCATTCACGCGCAACCCGCTATATCAGGGCAGGCCGGTCGAATTCACACGGGTAATGCATCGGGTAAAATATTCAGCCGACCATATCCCCGTGCTGCTGGCGAACCTTCGAACAGGCGCCATCCTCGGCGAACGCAGACAATTCGAGATTGCGCAGGACATCTCGGTACTCTTTACCAGCGACCAGATCGCGATTCGCGGCACGGAAAGAATCGCAATGAACAATCACGGAGTCGGCACCAGCACGGATGCCTCCGATGGCGGCGAAGCAGGCCATATCGTCGGACTTCTCGCAGATATCGCCTAATGACTAACAAACAGAAGGTAAACAAACAGGCGGCTCCGTTTATGACGGAGGCGGAGCCGCCTTTGAATTAACCGTCAAAAAAACGACAGACTGAATACTTAAAAAACAAGCAAACAAAACAAGGAGAACAAATATGAACCAATTTGAAACTGAAAAAGTCGTAATGATGCTGCCTCCGCAGCTCAAAGACAACGGTAATTTTGCCGGCAACACCTACATCGACACGATGGGCTACCACGGAAGACTTCGCGTCGAATTCCACGTCGGCACAACCGACGCCGCCATCGGCTCGACCGATGAGGCAACGCCGCCTAAGCTCGAAGAGTGCGAAACGTCCGGCGGAAGTTATACCGCAATCACAGATGCGGCGCTTGCGGCGGTCATCGGCGCCGGGGATGACAATAAGATTTTCGCCATCGACGTCGATTTGCGCAAAACGCACAAGCGTTACATCGAGGTTACGGCCCCGCACGCCGCAGATGGAACCACGGGAGCCAACCTCTGCATCGTGGGAAGATTGTCAGGGCCGGAAAAACTGCCCGAAACGGCGGCTGAACAGGGACTGGAAGTTCTGGTCTCCGCTTAAGGATAATTATGGCCAGGATATTGTTTGTCATTCCAACGGATGAAGCAATCGCGGGCAGGACGTCCGCGATTGCAGCGGTGTTGTCCGCGAGGCCGGACACGGTGAACATAGTAACCATCGGGCGGCCCCACGATTACACTCGCAACAGCTCAATTCGGTGTTTTCTCGGTGCGCCGGAATTTACGCACCTGTTCTTCCTCGATAGCGATGTCGAGCCTCCTTTGGATGTGATAGACAAACTCCTGGCTCTTAATTGCCCCCTGGCAACCGGATGCTACCCGATAATGGACGAAGACAGCGTGGCATGGGCACTGGCAAGGATAAAAACAGACCGGCGTTATCGCCTTCTGCAGCTGCTCGAATTGGACAAACCCTTCGAGGTGGATGGCGGTGGCGCCGGCTGTCTTTTGATTCGCCGCGATGTATTCGACAAAGTCAAATGGCCGTGGTTCAAGTGGACCGAAGAAGAGAATGGATACCAGGAGGGCGAGGATTTTTACTTCTTCAGAAAATGCAACGAGGCGGGATTGGCCGTAATGGCTGACCCTGAAATTATCTGCGAACACCGCAAGACAATCGGGCTGTTGCTTATGATGAGGATGAAGATGCAAATAGCGAAATTGAGAATCGAAATCGAAAGGTTAAAGAATGTGGATAAAGTTTAAAGAGAGTTATTGCGGCCCGCTCGGGATGTTCCCAAAAGACGGTGAGATGGACCTGCCGGAATCGACCGTTAAGAAGCTCACCGAGGCAAAGGCCGCCTTCGAAGAAGTCCCTGCTCCGTGGGACAGGAAAAAAGACCTTGCCGCTGCGAAGAAGGCAGAGCTCGTCGGCAAGGCAAAGGATGCTGTCAAATGGCTCAACGAGCTCATCGCCAGGCACAAAGCCTGTATCGACACGATAAGAAAACTCGTGGAAGAGAAGAAATCTATCTTAAAGGAGCTGCCGGATGCAGAAAAAAAGGCAAGGAGCGCCTGCAAAGCAGCAGGAATCGAATTTAAAAAAGTCGATGTCGAGTCCGAAGGATAAGCAGTTCAGGCCGGACAAACCGGGCAATAACTACCGAACAAAGTAAGTTTGAACGGCGATTGAACCGGCCTTAAAGAGGCTTTAAAATGGCCGCAAAGACGCGAAGGCACGAAGGAAAAAAAGACACAAAAAATTTCTTAGAGTCTTGGTGTCTTCGCGGCAAAAAGAGGATTTGAAATATGGGCGAACTTATTGCAAAAAATAGTTCTGTGGTCGCAATAACTAACAGTTTGACCACGTTGCTCGACTGGGTGAATGTCGAACTGTTCTCCGGCTTCACCATTATCGTCGAAAACGCAGGCGGCGGCTCGGGACACGATATCCTCGACGTGCAAATAGATACATCCGTCGATGGCGGAGTTACAATCCTTACCGACCAGCACGCGGGAGTGCCGGCGGTTCCGATTATATCGGGCAAATCATCGACCGCAGCGTTCACCGAGACGGCCGCTTACGTGCGGGTGCGAGCGAAATGCGATACCAATAAAGATACAACCGCCAAAGCATACCTCTTAGCCGATTCGGCTGCTGCCAGACTCTGCACTCTCGATGACGTAAAATCCAGATTAGGCATTACAAAAACAGACGATGATACGGTCATCGGCAGCATCATCGCCGGGATGGAATCAATTTTTAACATCTTTACGAGCCGGCTGCTTTTGCAAAACAGCGCCGATGCAACCGAATACTATACCGGACGTGGGATGTATCTGCATCTTAAGCGTTATCCGATTATTTCGCTCACGTCCGTAAAAGAGGCACTCGATTATGATTTTACATCAGCCATTGCTTTAACGGTAAATAGCGAATACAGGCTGATTAACTCGGGTAAAAACGGCATTATATATCGTGTATGCTCAGCCTGGCCTGATTTACCGGACTGCATCGAAGTCAAATACAGGGGCGGATACTGCGCTGCCGGCGCAACTCCGGCCAGTGGAGAAATTGCGCTGCCTGCGGATATTCGCGAGGCGGCAATCCTGCAGGTGTGCCTGTTCTTTAAGCGCAAAGATGATATCGGTTTGTCCAGCATGGGAGCACAGGGTGGTTCGGCTAATAAGTTCACGGATATGGAGCTGCTGCCGATAGTTAAACAGCTCCTCGATAACTACAGGAGGCCGTCGCTATGATGATAGAGCTTTCACTCGGGCCGGAATTTCAGCAGACCTTAGCCGAACTGCAGGCGGCAGGCAGAGACCTCGTCCCAGCCGTTTCCAAGGGCCTTGCCGAGGGCGTTAAATTCGCGGCCGGAAAAGTAATTTCAGAATACATGAGCAGCCAGAGCCTCAAACGCCGAAGCGGCAATTTGGCTCGTGCGGTAGAAGGCTGGCTTGAAAAGCCGTTAGAGGGCATTGTCGGCGTCCGTGAAAACGCGGCGGTTTCAAAATACAAGTGGCTCTTAGGCGATGAGCAAATGACAATCACGCCGAAAAAAGGACGTGCACTGACAATTCCAATTGGTGAAGCGCTGACGGGGGCAGGAATAGCTAAATATGATTCTGTTAAAAATGCAGAAGATGTGCTCGGCACAAAAATATTTCGCCTAAAGGGCAGAAATGTACTCGGCTACAAGGTCGGGAAAAAGGGAAAATTCCGTCCGTTGTTTGTTCTGGTTAAAAGCGTGTTCGTCCAGGGCAGCGGCGCCCTAATCGACGGTGTATTAGACAGCGTTGATGCGATGTCGGCGGCAATTGAAAAAAGAATCGATGCGGTAACGGGAGCGGCGTAAATGGCTGATAACTGGGTAAGACCAACAAGTGTAGCGATTGACGGCTCTGACTGCTGGAGCGGTTCAAAAGATTATGCCATTGATGCTGATGCCGATACTCCTGCAACAGCCCTCATCCCACCGGATAATACTACCTCGTTAATATGCTCAATAAATGTCATTGCCAACAAGATTCGTTACAAGGCTTACAACGATGGCGAACCTGATACAAAATTGACGGTTAAAACCGTATATATTTATAATGCTCTCCTTCAGGATTTAGGCTCCGCAGACCTGATTTTCGATAATGCCTATCACGAAGTCTCAATATTATCAACCTCGGCAATTGCAACGATTGTATTTCGAGGGATGAGCCATCCGGAAAATGAAACAAATGCTTATTTCCAGATATTCGATGTTCAGGCAAATCAACTTCCTGTAATTACTTCTTTGGATGTTATCACGGGGCCTGCGGCTGGCGGCACGACTGTCCATATCGCTGGAACAGGGTTCATAACCGGCGCAACTGTAATGTTCGGGGCTTCCTCTGCAACAGTTACCAATATCACTTCTACTCAGATTACCTGCACAACTCCTGCACACGCCGCCGGTGCGGTGAATGTTCAAGTAACTACTGATGGCGGGGATAGTAATATATTAACAAACGCTTATACCTATGTTGCCGCTCCTGAAAAGGCATCAGCCCCCGACCCGGCTGATGATGCTGTCGGCGCAGCCCTTGCTAAAACTTTAGGCTGGACGAACGGGGCAGGAACGACAGCGAACGATATGTTCTTTCGCGAAAAAGACAGCGCAGAATGGGTAAAGAAAATCGATAACACGCTCGCAACAAGTTGGGCGGGCTATCTCGCGGGCGGCAAAACTTACCAGTGGCGCGTCGATTGCAAGAACGCAGGCGGGACCACAACGGGCGATACCTGGGAATTCACTATTGCAAAAAATGACGGTGGAATGACTGCGCGGCTCGAAGAAAGAATGACCGCAATCCTCGCCGCCCTTACCTATAACGGTTCACCGGTATTTAAGACTGCCGATATCTGGAAACATCAGATTGCGGCGACCGCAGGCGGACTCGATGCGATGGAAAGATTCGACCGGTTCGCCTTCGCAGCCTACAACGGCGCTGATGGCGGGCGCGAAGGTGACTACGACTTGCGGCAGGCGCTTCGGTTCAGCGTTCTTTTCGGCTGCGTTTCTGTTGAGGATGGCATCGCACGCACGGGCGATGCGAGCCATCTCGGGACGAGTAAAATAAGGGAGCTTATAATCGCAGCGTTCGACAAGGTCCACCCGGGAGCAGCTTTCAATACGGACGAATGGTTCTACGAAGATGAGGTCGAGATTGTGGATATGGAGAAAAAACACGCAATACAAATGAATTTTTCTATTAACTGGTTATCAGGATAAAATTAGGAGATAAAACAATATGGCAACGGTAAATAACAGGACTGGACTGCCTCAGGCGATGTCGATTAACGGAGTAGATGCCGGCGGAGGGATGTCGGCCTCGATAAAGTCGGGTTATGACAATGTCATCCGCTCTTCGCCCGATGGTCTTCAGGTGCCGATGAAGGACAAGGAATGCCAGTTTGTGCGCGGCTCGGTTGTCACGCAGGACTGGGTCGAGGCCATCAACCTCCTGACCGGGGCGGTCAGCACTTACGTTTTTTACGAACGTAAAAGCGGCGTTGCAGAGGCAACCGGCTTCATAAAGCACACGATTACCAACCCTGTAATTCATAAGATGAATTTGCGATTCCAGCAGGGTGGTTACGCAACTGCAAGCTTCGACTTCGAATGCCGTTTCGCTTCGGAGACGGCGACGCTTGCTAATGCCTGGGCCATGACGGATACGCAGAATGTTCCGACTTACATCACGGCCGCACGCGGCGGATATCGAATCACATCCGCCCTGCACGGAGCCCTCGCTATTCACGCCGTTACAAGTTTTGATTTCTCGCTCAATCTGCCGCTGGTAAAGGCGTGCAATGATTCCGATATCGGATATACCTGCGTCGATGCGAGAGTTGACGGACTGACTGCGGATGGTTCAATCAATTTCCAGGATTCCGGAATCACCTCAACCCAGTTGCTTGCTCAACAATTGCTCGTTGCGGCGAGGGCGAGCCTCGTTGTTACGGTAGTTCAGTCGCAGGGGGCTACGGCGAAGGTGATAACCATCGCAGGCGTTGACTTCAATAGCATCGGCTCCGACCCATCTGCAGACAAGATGTTCACGGAATACTCGGCGGCGTTCGAGGTCTCGAACAATACTACGACGCAGCTGACGTTAGCCGGGTCAAATAAGATAATCGCAATAGTGTAGAGCGTTAATCGTGAAGCGTGAAGCGAGATACGCTTCACGAGATACGAAATACGATTAAAATTATGGCAAAAGACATAAACATTCACGTTCGCACGCCCGGGGCTGCCGAGAGCAAGCAGCAGCTCGATGGTGTTTCGCAGTCTGCGCAGAAAATCGGCGATTCGACTGAGCAGATGGGCAGCCGCTCATCGCGGGCGATGGACTGGTTTATGACCGGCCTGAAATCCTTAGCAGGCCCGTTGGGTTTTGCGGCGCTGGCGACCGCTGCGGCAACTACGGCCATTAAAATTGCTCAATTTTTCGATTCGGTAAAAACAAAAAGCGACGAGGCCGTCCGAAATCTCGCGGACGTGCGCAAGGAATTTGCAGACCTGTTCGAGGCGATGGATGCCTTCGATGAAAAGAGCCGCCAGAAAATAACGCTCGATGTTGCGAAATTATTGCAGCAGACGGCTGTCCCGAAAGAAATCGGACTGCCGATTATCAATCAATACACTCGCCAATTCAAAGGCGAGGTTGATGCGGGCAGATTAACTCAGGCTCAGTATGACGAGGGTTTGCAGGGTATGTTAGGCTGGGGGGCAAGGCACGGTGGAGCGGCAACACCGGAACTGATACAGCTTATGGCCGGCTGGAAAATGACAACGCCGCAGCAGCAGGGAGAATTCCGCAGGATGCTCACCGCAGCGGCCGGACCGGCTGGACTGCAGGAGGAAGATTTAATAACCAGTCTCGGAAGAGCATCGCCAACTGCGCTAGCGATGGGATGGACGCCGCAGCAAACGGTAGAAGCAATGGCGATTATTGCACAGGGCGAGGTGGGCAGAAAAAAAGCTGCGATGCCTGCAACGACAATTGAAGCAATCGGTGCACCTCAAATACCATCAGCCGAAACGATGGGCATTACGGGCAAGGGTCCTGAAAAACAATTTGAAAAAAAGTTTAAGGAGCTTGCAAAAACTCCGCAGGCTCTCTTCGATTATTTGCAGCAGACAACAGCAGGAATGTCACAGCAGGATAGATATAATACGCTGTCGGCTTTTTACGGGGCTGGGGCTACGCCCGGCGTTCTCAAATTGATGGGGGCGGATAGGGGACTTATCGGCGGACTTATAACCGGCGCAGCCGGGCCCGGGGGAATCGCAGCAGAGCAGGCTGAAGAGCAGGCCAGAATGGGAACGCTCGAAGCGAAAAGGGCAAAAGCGGCAGCAGTTGCGCTTAAATATTACACAGAAGTTGAACCAGAAGAAGTAAGCGCTGAATCAGTTCGTGCAATCGGAAAAGAGAAAAGAAAAATATATCTTCGTAAGCAGCCAGTCTTACAGAAACTTATGGATAAGTTTATCATTGGTGAAGAAGCAGAAAGCGAATATGGCGCTTATCGGGCATGGCTTGAAAAGTTACCCCCGGAAGAGTTAAAGGCTATATACAAAAAATATCCTTTGATGAATATAACAACTGAGGGCATTGTTCCGCCAGGTCGAAAGGCTTGGTTACAAATGACTGAGGAGCAGAAAATGCAATCGCTAATCAAAGGAGAAGACAGAGGAGAAAATCAGACTATAAACATCCACTATCACAACGAAACGATTTACAACCCGAGAGGCGATGACCAGAGAGGGCCGAGGTTCACGCAGGACTAGATATGGCAACGGCATTAACTACAATCTTCGGGGATGAAATAAAGGTTTACGCACAGCCCCGCAATATCGACCGCCAGTATGTCGGATTCCCCGGAGCAAACGGCGTGGTCTCGATGCACTTAGGGACGCGGGGCAGGCAAATTGTTGTAACGGGAACAATTTACGGTGATGGAGCAAACTACGCAGCGGCGAGAACGGCTTGCCAGGTGAAAATAAACGCAATCGAAAGTTACTTTTACCCTGATGTTCAGGTTGATTCTTATAGTTTTATGGGCGAAACATTCTATAACGCTGTTTTCGATAAATTTCAGCTTATTCCCGATTCCGAAGGCAAGGTGTTTCATTACACGGTGGCAGGTTATGTCATTGTGAGTTTTATTTGCTACTTGAGGGAGCAGGTATGATGCGAACGGCGGACAGATTGAGTGTAAGCAGGACGGGGCAGCCGCTTGTCATCGAGGCCAGGCGAGGGAACGGCTCTCCGCCGCGATACGGAAGCTGGCAGCCGGTTTACGATGCAAAGGTCGAGCGAATCGAAATCAATCGCGACCACCAGCCATCGGTAGCGACAATATGGTTACCATTATCGCGATGGAATCAGACACCTGACCTGATGTGGGGTGATATGATTCGAATACGAACTGATGAAAATTATCAATCGCAAAGAACGGTAGTCTTTTGCGGATTTTTGACACAGTTTCTTTCCGATTTTTCCGGAGGGACGGAGGAACCCGGCAGCAGCTTCGAGCGATGCGCAATCGTATGCTTAGATTTGCGGTGGTGCCTTTCGACAACCTCGAATATTTTCGGGCAGATTGTCCGAAGCCAGGATGATTACAATAATTACGGCACGCCAACGCAGGCGCCCATAGACGGGCGCTACACATTTGCATCGGGACGCAGAACAATTTTCAACGCCAACGGCCTGCCTAATATGTCGCAGGATGAATTGCTTTACCAACAATGCTGGACGCCGATATTTGATGATATCGAAAGGGCGACCGCGTGGAACGCACGCGAAATGGTCAGGTATATCCTCTCGCCCTTGAATAATCTTGCTTACGATTATTTTCCGATTGCCAATCCCGCAAATATAGCCGGATTAGAACATTCGGACTGGAACAAGGTTCTCAGCAACGTCGTAGTTGACGGTCTTAATACATTAGACGCTCTTTTGGCGGTCTGCCGAAATTTAGGCTGGGGATTCCGCGTTGACCACGGCAACGATGGAACGAGCGACCTGGTGCTTTATAAAATAGGCGATGCGGATAAGTATTTCCGAGAAGGAAAAATGACAATCCTTCACCAGCTCCACGCTCCGGCAGTAAATGAAAATATAGCAGTCGCCGTATCGCAGGGCCGAAAAATTCTCTGGGCGATGTCGCTTTCGGAGGACATCGGGCCGATTGTGAATAATCCGGTGGGATTAGGATATCCGAATCGCTTCGAGTTCACGGCGGAGCTTGTGCCTGCCTGGGCGGATTCACAATTAGTTCCGGATGCATCAGAAAGTTATGACAACCTGTTTTTTTACGAGGCCGATTTGCAGGAAATGGCCTACCCTGAAACAAAAAGTTATTATCAAAAATATCACAAGCGCGGCAGTTTGTTTCATCTTTCGCGGGATGTCGGTCGCAAATGGGCGCTGAATGAAGCGGGATACTATTCCAGCGAAGAGGGTTACGACAGAGGGCCATCGTTCGATTTTAAGAATGTAATACCGGCGGAATATATCCTCGATAAAAAAACCGGCCGCAGATTGTTTGCTCCTTTTGCCAGAAAATTGCTTTCGGCTCTTACACTCGACAAAGAATCGATCAACAGCGTGGGTATAAAGGTCGAATTTTCTTTCGACGCAGGTGTAACCTGGCAGGTGATACCTGCTGAGATACATCCCCTTACGGATGAAGGTGGTCTTTATATTGAGCTGGCAAACCTTGCAGAGATAGCACCTAAAGATGCAACTGCCGTGATAGATTCCATGACAGTTGCCGAACCTCCCGTTCCCAGCCCTCTTAACGGTAAGGATCTGAATTACTGGACGAGTATTTGCGATGATAAGCTCTGCGGCAGGATTTTCAAAAACAAATTCAGTGAGACTGAAGAGGAAGAAGTTAAGGCGTGGAAAACTCGCATTCGAATCACAGGCAGCGTTCAGATGGACCAGAGGATGTGGGGGCAATCGCTGCCATCGACTGCGAATGGTTCACCATTTTTCCAGTCGCAGATTTACGATTTCTCGGAAAAATACGGTCTTAAAAAAAGGACTGCGTCGAGTTCTTTTGCAACCAGCGGATTGCCAGCCGATGAGCAGGATAACAGCGACTGGTTCTCGAACCATCTCGGCGCGGTGCGAAGGGCAAACGAAGATTTAACGATAAGCGGACAGTTCACGTTAGAGCGGCTCTGGCTCGGTGATGGTGCAGGGGTGCCGGATTTTATGATTGGAGATGGAATCGAAAAAATCACGGGCAGGAAATACGATTTGTCTTACGCTCTTGGCGGTGGACGGGTCTATCCGGAAATCGTCCAGATAATTTATCTGCCTGAAAGGCAAAAAATGAAACTTATAACTCGCGATTTGCGATTTGCGGAGAAAATTTTGACGTGAGCGCAAATATTACTTTACAATTTGCGGTGCCAGTCGGACATACGGAAGGCGACTATGCAAAGCTGCACGGAAACGGCGGCAGCGGAAATATCGACTGGAATAATCCTGTTTCGTCCGAGGTTTTCAGTTTATTTCCGCACCGGGCAGGAATTTACGGATGGGGACACGCTCCGTGGGGACATTTTCGCTGGGGACACGCAGCGAGCCTTCGCACGAGCGGATGGGGACATCTGCCCTGGGGACATTTCCCCTGGGGTTTTGGCACGGCGTTGATAACAGCGAAGCAGCGTGTCGAATCGTGTGGGGCCTATAAGTTCGCATTTGCCTGCTATGATTCGCTCGGCAATCTGCACGAAGGCACACCGGAGGAAAAACTCTTAAATATCCATATTCCGCCGGCAACACCGACGGGGCTGACAAAAGTAAGCTACGACAAAGATACGGATGTTCTGGTTCTGGAGGCGGCATGAAGGATTTGATTATTTACAATCTGGCAACCTGCCCCGAAAGGCAGCATCTTTTGGGAGATATGATTGAAAGTATTTATGAACAGGCGGACATTATCAATATCGCCCTTAACCGCTACGACCATATTCCGAAAGAGCTCGATGGCCGCCGAAAAATTCACGTTATGCTGGATACGAAAGACGTGTGGGCGGAGCGGGGGAAATTTGCCTCGGTCAGCAGGGTCAACGGGTATTATTTTGGCGTCGATGATGACATCATTTACCCGGATGATTATAGCCGCAAAATGATTGAGGCGATTGAACGCTACGGGCGCAGGGTGATTGTGTGCGTTCACGGCAATATCGCAAAAACCCCCTTCACCAGCTTTTATAAAGATTGCGAGAAGTTTCTATTTCACTCATCGCTGCTAAAAGATACGGCAGTCCATTTCCCCGGCACAGGCACCATAGCTTTTCATACCGACACGATTAAATTGTTAATCGACCAGTTCAAGTGTCCTTATATGAGTGATATCTGGATGGGAATCCTTACCCAAGAAAAGAGAGTGCCGGTAATTGCTATTCGGCGAGAAACCGGCTGGCTTAAACCCGTATTTATTACGGGAATTTACGAAAAGGTGGAGAAGTCGCCCCAGTTAAGGGAGCAGCAAAACAGTTTGATTCGCAGATTCCTCGGCATACAATTTCAAGGACGATACTGGCGGGTCTGGTGAAAACTATTGAAGTTCAAGAAAAAACCGAACTTGTGATTACGAATTATCCGCTTCCGAAGAAGTGGTAACTTATTTGAATGACGGCGGTTTTTGGATGTAGCAAAAGCCGTGCCAACAAAAGAAAAAGGGAAATTTATTATTCGTATCCGCGAGAGCGGGCGTAACTGATTTATGCAAATCATACAAAAATCAGGCAGAGATTTTATGTGCCTGTAAAAAATTCTCAAAAACCTCCAACAAAAAATGTCCGAAAGCATGTCCGATGTCCGAACCAAAATGTCCGCCAAATTCCGCATTTTTAGAAAATCAATTTCGCTATAACTGGCCTTTGGTTGGCGTTTAAATGGGTCTTAAATCAATCCGGCATTCTGCTTTTCTCCGCCATATAGACGCAACGGTTTCGCCCCAGTTGGCTTTTTCCGCCACATTAAGCCCCCAGTCCCTCGCCCGTTAAAACCCCCTTATAAGCCCTTAAACCCGCCAATTCCCGCTATTTCTCGGTATTTCCCGTCTTCCGCCATATAATGGTAGGTTTTACAACTGTAGGTTCTCCCTTGAAATGGCGGAATTTATTCGAATATGGCGGAAACTATGAGCGCAGAAAACCACCGCCCAGGGTTAAAAACCCCTCTGGCGGCTAAAAATTCAGTTTTTTTCAAAAAATCTTAAAAATCTTTCACAAAAAAATAATTTTCAAAATTTTTATTTTTTCTCCGACTCCACACTCACTTCGTCGTCGAAATCGCAAAATAACCTCGTTCCATTACTCGCCACGCCCTTCCATCCAATCAAATTATTAGTCGATTCATCCCACACATCTTCCCAAGCTATCCGGAAATACCACTTGCCATTCACCTGCTGACAATTCGCGGGCACCCACGGATAAACTCCCTTTGAACACACAGTAATCAACGTTTAACAGCCCTTCAAATCCCGAATAAACCATCAAAATTACCATTTTCCAAGAGGACATTTTTCGCTTTCAATCCTCGCCTTCGCTGGAATAAAGCACTTACAGACCCGGCAAAATAGTTTACATCTACGCTCATAATCTTTTTTAGGCAGCAGCGGCAAAACGGACAAATCCGCAATGTTTTTTATGACGGATGTAATACGCGGCATTATGAACGCACGGTATTCGCCCTTCGTAAGCCAGGTGTTGTTTTCGCAGGCCTGACAAATCCGTGTTCGGGTATCGGTTTCTGCGCACTTGCCAATACTCAATCGAAACTGACTCTCTAACCAATATCCGACATTGCCCGCCGCAATGTTCGCTATCGCCTTGACTGTTTCTCCGCAGCAACTCATCCGTTCCCCTCCACAACATCTGCATAACCCCCATAGTATGGTTCAAGAGGTTTTCCTCCGTAATTATAACATCCACGTGCATATGTCACATCATTGGGAATATCAGTAACATTAAGGCATCCACCCTGCCTCATTTTAGAGCCTGAAAACGACCAAGATGGACCACAATATATAGAGGCTTTTACTGAGATAAACCCAGTTTCTAATATCTCAACGTCTATACACAGGGCGGA
>Ga0315294_10002225_pt1 | contig 21234 bp, 20 predicted proteins | sample YL17G13_40_MG_FD_203626 | JGI IMG/M metagenome (GOLD analysis project Ga0315294, IMG submission 203626) | Sediment microbial communities from Yellowstone Lake, YNP, Wyoming, USA - YL17G13_40 | ecosystem: Environmental > Aquatic > Freshwater > Lake > Sediment | place: USA: Wyoming | collected...
CCGAAAGTGGCTTCCTCTCCATGAGCGCCCCAGCCGTAGTCGATCCTGAATAGCAGATCGTAGGGGATGAAGGGAGCGGTGTACAGGCGAACGCCGGCGCCGTAACCGTATTCCAGGTCGTTGAAGTTGAACTCGTGCCCGTCCCAGCTACGCCCGTAGTCGGCGAAGAGGACGCCCTGGAATATGTCGGGCTCCGCGATGAACCGGTACTCGAAGTTGAAGCAAAGCATGCTTTTCCCGCGATGGGTTCCGCCGGTATAGCCTCTGACCTGCCAGTCGAAGGGAAGGAGCTCATAGTTCGGCGGATCGCCTGTCAGGTAAGAATAGATCATCCGTCCGCACAGGACATTCCGACCCTGATAGATGTCGCGGAACGCGGCGGCTGTTACGGTGTGGCGGGTGAAGTCGAAATCGCTCAGGGTGTAGCTTCGTGCGAATTCATTGAAGAAATCCCAATAGTACCCTGTCGTCGGGAAGTATCGCGAATCCAGGCAACCGCCGGAGAGCTGGAAATTGAGGACGCCCACCTGCCCATCGGGAATCCTTGCGCCCGAATAATAAAAATAGTCGTCGGTTCCGAAACTCTTGAACGGGTCGCCGTATTTCTCGGTTGAGACATCCTCCAATTTGAAGCCGACACCCACAGACGTGTCGTCGTTCCAGCGAGTCCGGTATGTCAGCCCGCCGCCGTTTCGATCGACAAGGTAACTTTCCCCGGTTGAATGGATGTCATCGGTGCGTATCGTGTGGGTTGTGTCCAGGATATGACCCTCGAGATACATGCTGTTGTGACCGCCGAGGAACTGGGGATCAAGGTAGCCGATCGTATAGTAGTAGTCGTCGCCGGCGATAAACACGCCCAGCATGGCCATATCGCCCGAGCCGAGGAAGTTACGGTCGCCGATGACGCCGCCGGCCTGAGAGGGGGAGAGGAACCACGTGCGCCGGGGTTTCAGGTCGACCGTCACGACTATGTGCCCTTCCTCTTCCCCGGGAGCGCATGTGATGTCCGCCATCCAGTAGATGCTGTTGAAGCCCAGAAGTCTCTGACGGGACGTGTCGATATCGTGGGGAGAGATTGTGTCGCCCACCTTGAATGTCATTTGTTTAAGGACTGCGCCCCTCGACGTCACGATCTGCCCGATGAGAATGATGTCGTCGACGATGCCGATCGGGGTAGTGTCCTCCGAAACCGGCACAACCACGCCTTCCTCCTCCTCCGGGACGGTGGCGGTGGCGGCCTCCTGGCGTATCGTGCCGCTTTCGGTGTCCTGCGCCCTGAGGGGAGTTGCGAGCAACAGGCAGACAAAAGCCGTAGCCACCATCAGGACTGCCGGAACGGAAAGGATCTTTTTCGCCATCAGCGGACTCCACGAAGCGGAAAGGGAAGGTTAGGGTTAGACGGGCGTGATTATATCAGGCTTGAAGTTCGTTCAATAGTTAATTGAGATCAATGTTTGAGAATTTTCGAGGGGAAATCGGGGGAATCCGGCGGGACTGGGCACGAAAAGCGGCTCGCGGCGCATCAAATCTAATTGCAGGTATTCCCAACCGTCAGGTTTGATCGGAGCGGAGTCATGGAGCTTCCCAAGCCGCTGAAATGCTCCGAGGTGGGAACCCGGGAAATCCTGCGGGCGCTTCTGCATCACGAGCTGAGCCCGCAGGATGAAGATCGACTTCTGGCCCATCTCCGGAGTTGCCCTCAATGCCTTTCGATAATGGCTGCGGTTCTCAGTGAGATCCGATTCAGCGACCTTCCCGAGGGCGAGGCCAGGCTCTGATCGTAGCGCAGGCACAGATAACCGAGTGGAGAAACCGAGCATCTGTATCCAAGGCCCGAACGTGAGGAGCTGTTGAAAAAGCACATCTCTCTGCACCCTGCATGCCCCCCCTATAATCCCCCCCGGAAGACCGGGGGGGATGGTGGGTTTGAAACATGCATGAATACCCGGTTCACGAGGAACCTTCCCCCCTGCGAAGCGGGGGGGATTGTGGGGGGGGGCGACCCATAGAAGCGTGAAACCAGACTTTTTCAACAGCCCCTCACGTTCGGGCCTTGGATGCAATCGCCGTCGAAATCGGGCAGCCTGGGTTGCCCTCAGAAACGGAACTCGTCACCCTGCATGCGACCGGATTCGTCGATGAGGATCACTGCGGTGGCGATACGTCTGCCGCCCGACGGAAGCTCCGAGAGGGGGGTGTTGAACCCCAAAGCCATTCCGGAGGATGACCCGCCGTCCAGGTTCATTCCCCATGTGGCGCCGAGATCGAGGAGTGTCAGTGCCATTTCCTCCAGGGTGGATCCGATGCTTCTTCCATTGTTGGAGCCTTCGACGGCAATGAGAAAAACGCGACCGGAATCGTCGAACCCGATTGCCGTGCGAGCCGCGCGACCGTTGGCGATGTCCCTGCCTATGTCGTCCTGGGCGGATGTGATGCTGATCCTGCCGTTCCTCACGAGGAACGGCCCGCCCTGGATGGCGTGGATGATTTTCAAGGGCCCCAGAGATGCGACCTCGAGGTCTATGTCGACCGGCTCGCCGACGCTGAGGAAGTCGATTGGCGGGTAGCGCTTTCTTGACCACAGGATGTACCGGTCCGACAGGTCATCTACGGTCTCGGACCCCACATACTCGACAGTATCGTTATGAAGGATCGCGACCGTTTCTCCCTCCATGCCGTCTCTAAGGCGGGAGGGATGTCCCGGCGTAAGGAGGGCTACTTCTCCAGGACCGGGCGACTGGTTCACGACATCGGCCTCCCAGCGGAGGCCGGAGCCCGATTCGATTGTGGCCCGGACCGGGGGGTAGTCCATGATGTAGCGGCCGTTATCCAGAACCATAAATGCGGGTCTGTGAAGCTGCGGAGGCGCGTGAATCTCGCCATATTCCATTACAAAGGACATGCTCAGCCCAGGCCATGAGAAGTACCCCCCATTGATCCCTGCGGCCGCCCTGGAGTCGTTGACAATCTCGCCGATGGACATGAGACCGCGGCTGCCCAGGTCGGAGGCCATGACTACCCTCGGTCGAAGCTTGCTCTTCGAGGGATCGGAGATCACGACATGGGTGAATCTCTGACCGGACGGGGTGACATACCTGCGTGCGATGTATTTCGTTCCTGCATCGATTTCCACCTCTTCGAGGGTCTGTCTGAACCTCAGAAGGCAGAGGATGTCGAGCTCGTGCTGGTCCTCGGAGGATGTGAGTTCCCAGTGGACCTGGTAGCGGGATTCCAGGACCACCCTGGTCCTGTCGGGTGTGATGCTTGCTCTCAACTGGTTGAGAAGGCGTATGTCGTCGAAATCGCAGGCCTCGCTTGTTGAATCTTTCTCGGAGCAGGTGATTCCCGGGATATCGATAACGATACGCGGGGGGTCGTCCATTTCGTAAAGATCGTAGGTCCCCGGCTCGACTCCCGAGAGTCGGAGGAGCAGGGAATCGCCGTTCCAGGTGGCCCAGATCCAGGGGAAGGACGGAAGGACCGCCCCGCCCTCGTCAGCGAGTGCGGGCCCTGAGGTGGAAACGGTCAGAAACATCAAGACGGCGAGCAGTACCGATGCGCCCGCCGGTCTTCTGCATGTGCAAGCGGGTGTTGGAAAAGGACGGTAAAACATGGCTGTACGTATGGCTATCCTCCGGCGACTTCCGAGCAGGACTGTCTGGACGGTTCGCCCTCGGTGACGTGTGCTCCAAGTCCGGTGAGTTTTTCGACAGGACGCTCGTAACCGCGATACAGGTGCCCCAGTCCCCTTATACGCGTGACGCCGTCGGCCCAGAGGCCCGCGATAAGGAGCGCCGCGGCCGCCCGAATGTCCGGCGCGCTCACTTCGCACCCGACCAGTCTCTTCCCGCCGCTGACGAGGGCGCAGTTTTCAAGTACCCGGATGTCGGCGCCCATGTGTCTCAGCTCGTCGGCTGCGAGGAACCTTCGCTCGAAGATGGTCTCGACAAACAGGCTGTCGCCGGCCGCGCGTGTCATCAGAGCCATGTACATGGGCTGCACGTCGGTGGGGAAACCCGGGTAGGGCAGGGTACGGACATCCGCGGGTCTGAGTACGTCCGGCGCCTCGATCGTGATTCTGGACGCCTCTGTTGTGATCCTGCAGCCGGTGAGAGCCAATTGCTCGATGGTTGCCGAGACATGGTCGGGACGCACATCCAGAAGCGTGACCTTGCCGGCGGTAATGGCTCCCGCAACGAGATACGTGCCGGCTTCGATGCGATCGGGGATCACCCTGTAGTCGGCGGGTCTCAGGGCGTTCGCGCCGACCACCGTGATGGTCTGCTCGCCTGCGCCGACGACGGTAGCGCCCATGGCGCAAAGGAAATCGGCCAGGTCGGCTATCTCAGGCTCGCGGGCTGCGTTCTCGATCACCGTTACGCCGTCCGCCAGGGCGCTCGCCATCATCACATTCTCGGTGGCGCCCACGGACGGGAATCGGAACCTGACGGTGGAGCCCCTGGGTTTCCTGCCGGAGGTCAGCCTGACCGTCACGCTGTCGGTGTGGTCGATAACAGTGCCGCCGAGGCATTCGAGGCCGGCAAGATGAAGATCAATCGGTCGCTTTCCCAGCGAGCATCCGCCCGGAAGCGGCATCATGGCCTGGCCGAATCTCGCAAAGAGCGGGCCCATGACCAGCACGCTCGCCCTCATCTTCCTCATAAGCTCCGGATCGGGCTCAAGGCACGAGACATCGGTGCAATCGATCGCGAGGCCGGACGGACCGGTCCACTCGACCCTGGCGCCGAGCGATCTCAGGACATCCGACAGGGTGAAAACGTCTCTCAGCCTGGGAACATTTTCGATATGGCTGGCTCCACGGGCGAGAAGGGTCGCGGCCATGATGGGGAGACAGGCGTTTTTGGACCCGGAGATCCGGACCTCCCCGTTCAGCCTCTGACCGCCTTTCATGTCCAGATAATCCTTGTTCTCAGGCATGATCCTTCGGCAGATGCGAGTCGACATACTACCACATCCCGGCCTTTCGCGATGAGGATTTCGGCCCACCGGCAGCGCGATTCGCCGTGCCCCCGCCCGTTCAAAAGCATCCGGTGTGCCAAAACGCCGTCCTTAGCGACCACTATATAATCCGCTCGAATTAAGTCCGATTAACCGGTTTTGTTGGGGTATGGCGTGGAAAAACCGGCAAAATCAGGAATGCGACCTCTCCCCTCGCTCCGCGGGAGATCCCGTGAGCGGGGACATGCTTCCGCCGGCCCGCGCCACCTTGATTCGGTTGAGGGCCCTGCGATATGCCGCACGTGCCCGCTCCACATCGATACCCGGCTCCGAAGTCGCCTGATCGAGCCTCTTCTTTGCCCTCTCAAGCGCTTTCCTGGCCCGTTCGATGTCGATGTGGTCCGCGGTCTCCGCAGCGTCGGCGATAATGGTGGCGACATTGCCGGAGACCTCGAGGAATCCGTCGGTGACCGCAAAAAGGTGTTCGTAGCCGGCTGAGTCCCTGTAGGTGAGGGCGCCGATGCCGATCGCGGTCATCAGGGGGGCATGGTTGGCCAGTATCCCGAGGTAGCCCTCGACGCCGGGAACGATGAGGCTTTCTGCATCATCCCTCGCGACCCATCCCGACGGTGTCGCGAGCATCAGTTTGAATGTTGGTCCCGGCATATCTATGCTCAGGCTTTCGCCGCTTCCTCCCTTAGCTTCTTGTCCTTCTCGACGGCCTCGTCGATGCCGCCCACGTACGTGAAGGCCTCCTCCAGCAGGTCGTCGTGTTTGCCCTCGATGATCTCCTTGAAGGCGCGGACGGTTTCCTTGAGGGTCACATATCTGCCGGGGGTCATCAGGAACGCCTCGGCCACGAAAAATGGCTGCGAGAAGAACTGCTGGATACGTCTGGCGCGACCGACAATGATCTTATCGTCGTCCGACAGCTCGTCCACGCCGAGGATCGCGATGATATCCTGGAGGTCCTTGTATCTCTGGAGGATTTCCTGCACCTTCCTTGCGACCTGGTAGTGCTCCTCGCCGACCACGAGCGGGTCGAGGATACGGCTGGTGGAATCGAGCGGGTCCACGGCGGGATAGATTCCCAGCTCCACGATTCTTCGGGAGAGAACCACGGTGGCGTCGAGGTGCGCGAACGTGGTGGCGACTGCTGGGTCGGTCAGGTCGTCCGCAGGGACATAGATGGCCTGCATGGACGTGATCGAGCCGGTTTTGGTCGACGTAATGCGCTCCTGGAGCTGGCCCATCTCGGTCGCCAGCGTGGGCTGGTAACCGACCGCGGAAGGCATCCGGCCCAGCAGAGCGGAAACCTCGCTTCCCGCCTGCACGAACCGGAAAATGTTGTCTATGAAAAGGAGAATGTCCCGACCCTGGTCGCGGAAATATTCGGCGTGCGTGAGTCCGGCGAGACCCACTCTCAGCCTCGCGCCGGGGGGTTCGTTCATCTGGCCGTAGACGAGGACGGTTTTGTCCAGGACCGTCTCGAACTCAGCGATCTTCCAGGTCTCCCCGTCGATATCCACTTCCGTGTCGAACGTGATCGGTGCGCCGTTTTGTGTCAGTTTGAACTGACGTCCGCGGAAATCGTAGTCGAACTCGAACTCGTTGTTCCCGAACTTGGACTTGCCCTGGGGTATGGTTTTTCTGATCTGCTTGTCGTCCTGGGTGGTTCTCACCAGTTGGAACACCGGGCGTTTCCTTCGAATGTTGGTATTTCTTCTCCTGTCACGTTCCTCCTGGCTCCAGGTGGGGGTGATAAGGGCGTCCTGGAAGTCGAGCCAGAGGTCGTTGCCTTCGCGGGTGCGCTCGCCCACGCCCGAAAAGACGGACTGTCCGCCGTGGACCTTGGCTATGTTGTTGATCAGCTCCATAATGAGAACGGTTTTTCCGACACCGGCGCCGCCGAACAGACCCACCTTGCCGCCTTTGGGGATTGGCGCGAGGAGATCGACAACCTTAAGCCCGGTTTCGAATATTTCGGTTTTGGTCTCCTGAGCCTCGAGGGACGGTGGGTCTCGATGGATGGAATATTCCTCAGTGGTCTCGGGAGGGAAGTCGGGGATGTCGACGGGTTTTCCGAGGACGTTGAAGAGTCTGCCGAGACAGTCCTCGCCGACCGGAATCCTGATCGGGCCGCCCGTGTCTTCCACGGGCATGCCGCGCCTGAGTCCGTCGGTCGACCCCATCGATATGCATCGGGCGGTGGAATTCCCCAGGTGCTGAGCGACTTCTACAGTCACATCGATATTCCGAGCCGGGTCCTGGATACGCAGGGCGTTCAGAAGCATGGGGAGCGACTCCTGCGGGAATTCGACATCCACGGTGGGTCCGATGACCTGAGTGATTGTTCCGTTTGCCACGGCACGTTCTCCTTAGTGTCGCCGGACGTTCTCCGGCGTGAGAATCAGCATCAGTTGTCCGTTCAGCCGCGAAGAGCTTCGGCTCCGCCGACGATCTCCGCGAGTTCTTTGGTGATGGAGGCCTGCCGCGCCTTGTTACGCATGAGAGTGAGCGTGCGAATCATATCAACTGCGTTGTCGGTCGCGTTACGCATGGAGTTCATGCGCGCGCCGTGCTCGCTCGCAAGGCTGTCGGCAAGCATGCGAAAAACCACGATCCTGGCGTACTTGGGTATCAGAATGTTGAAAAGCTTCTCCGGCTCAGGCTCGAAGATGTAGTCGACCGCCGCGGGCGACCGGTCCCGGTCCTCTTCGCTCTCAGGTTCGAGGCCCACGATCGGCAGGAACTGCCTGATGACAACCTTATGGACTATCGCGCTGTGAAACTCGGTGTACACCATGTCCGCCCTGTCAAGCTCGCCCTTCTCGTAGGCCCGGGTGCAGATTTCCGTGATCTCCTGGAGAAGACTGACCGGCAGCTTCTGATCGATGCTCAGGTACTTCTTCGATTGCGGATGGATGTCCCATTTCCTGCGCCTGAAGAACTCGTAGAGCTTCCTCCCGACAAGGAGGAGTGAGACCTCCATACCCTGATCCTTGAAATGGCGGGCGTGTTTCTCAACGTGCCTGACTATGCTTGCGTTGAAACTGCCGCAAAGGCCCTTGTCCGACGCGGCGCCTATCACGAGGACCTTCCTGATCTCCTCGTGAGGCTCCATGAGGGGATGCCTGGCGGTTTCAAACCCTACCGATTTCGCCAGATGGCTGAGAATCTCATCCATCTTGTCGGTGTAGGGTCTTGCCGCTTCGATCCGCTGCTGGGAGCGCCTGAGCTTGGTTGCAGCCACCATCTGCATGGCGCGGGTGATCTGGCGGATGCCATCCACCGACTTGATGCGTCGTCTGAGTTCTCGAAGGCTTGCCATTTGTCCAAACCCGACTACTGCGCCGGTTGCTCAGCGGGCGGAACGCGGCCGCGCAGCTCGTGCGCAAGCCCCGTCTCCGCCTCCTGGGCAAGCTCGCGCAACTTCTGGTCTCGGCTGCGAGGATCGATCGGCGTGTATTCTTTTTCGCCGGTGTAAAGCACGCCCCCCTGTACGTACACCATTTTCGCGGCCATTCTCCGCTGGCCGGTGGCGCTGAGACCCTCTGCGAGGAATGAGATGACTATTCGGTCGCGCGTATCGAGAGGATCGTAGTTTTCGAAGGAATTGCCCACCTGCCCGAGGTCGATGGAATAGGTGAAAGCGCTGTCCTGGATATCTCGGGCGGTCTGCTCGATCGGCGCCCCGTTAAACGTTGCGGTAATGTGGATCGTGCCGCTCGCGATGTCGCACTCGAGGAGATCCGCGGTCAGCGCAAGGAGATGCGAGCCAGGGTCCAGCGGCATCCGTGCGGGAAGATGGAATCTTATCGGCAGCGTATTCCCGGGACTGATGACGTAGAACTCCCACGCCTCGCCCGGGTTGACGCCGAGGATCGAGCCGGTCTGATCTCCCTGTATCAGGGAGGTCCTGACCTTCCAGACTCCCTGGCGGTCGAGGACGAACCGATCCCGCATGGCCTGGGCGTAGCCGGAGTTGCCGGCGGTTGCTGTAATTGTTCTCTGGTTGCCGCCGGGAGGAGTAATCACCCATTCCACCGTGGATTCCGCGGGAAGGGGTAGGAAATAGGAAGTGGGAGTGAAGGGGTCGCCTTCCCCGACGATACTTCCTGGACGGACCGCGAGATTGTGCATGACCGCGCTGTGCGTGCCCCAGCCGTCGCTTATCATAGGCGTACCGGCTTGATGGACCCGAGGCACCATGACATCGTCGCTGACAACGATGCCGGTCGAGTAACTGCCGTATTTCGTCGAATTCGCGGGGATGTCGCGATACACCATTGCCGACCAGAAGTGATAGATATCGCCGGAGGCGTCGGCGGCCAGCTCGCCGGGGTTCCATGGGAACGTCGGATAGGGAAGATGCGCTCTTGCGGACCCTTCGGTGACACAGCCCTGGAAGTAGCCGTCATTTCGTGCGGCCGCATCGATAATATAGCCGAGGCGATCGATGTCGGCGGGATATGTGAGGGGGAACAAGCCTGAGGATGTCGCCATGCGGGGTGTGACAAATGTACCCGCGGCGCCGCTGTCCAGGGTCCTGAGCGCCGCGTCATCCGTGCGGAACCCCGTCTGGTTGCCGAGGAAAAATCCGAGCGGAAAAGTGTAGACGGTCGGCAGGCTCCCCGAGGTATTCTCCGGAAGGAGAACGGTATCGCCCGTATCGGCGGGTACAGGCACGTATCTCGCGTCGGAGGTGATCGAGAACGATCCTGCAGCGGGAGGTCTGCCGGCAAGAAGGATCGCGTCGCTCGGCAGGACCACTCCCGCCAGAGTTTTCTCGCCCATCCAGAGAGTCCCGTCAGGCTCTCTGTAGGTCGCAAGGAAGGCGACGGTGTATTCGCCGGGGGTCCCGAACTGGATTTGCGAGACCCTGGCGAAACGATCGCGCCCCATCAGGATTGCAGGCGAGTAGTAGCCCCACTGATTCGCCTTGGCGGTGAAGGATTCCGAGTTGGGCCGGTTCCCCGAATACGGATCGAGCTTCCATGTCACCTCAACATCCGCAGGGACAGGGGGATAGAGCTGGAATCCGGGATCGAAGAAATCGTTCTTTGTGAACGGGGTCCCGGGAAGGATGTTGGTGTCTATCTGGATCGGGCGGGCGATGTAGACATCGTAAATTCCGCCCCCGACGTAGGCCTGGTTGGAAGTGTCTTTGATCCAGCCGACCATCTCGATCCTGTGACGCCCATAGCTGGAGAAGCTGAAGGCGAACCTGTCCTGAAGGGTCGTGGCTCCGATGCCTCGACGGCCGTCGAGCGGCGCGCCGCCGAGGTCCACAATCGAGCCGTCGGGATTCTCGATGCGAACCTCCATCCATCCTGAATGGTAGTCAAGGTTCAAGGCCGAGCCGGTGGTCCGCATGAACGGGTTCCAGACGAGGGGAAAATCCGGTTCGAGTAAATAGCGTATCTGTTGTCCCTTCGAGTCGCACATGGGCAGGACAGTCGTGCTTGAGTAGCCCAGATGGTGAGTGGCAGCCAGGTAGCCCCGGTCTTCGACGGCCACAACACCCCCGGAGGGGAGACTCGAAGAGAAGAGCGTCCAGATCATGCGGGGCTGGTTTCGAGTGCCGATTGCGATCGGGGAGGTGACGCCGTAGGTCATCTGGTCGTCGGTTGTGGTGGGGACGTTCGGGTTGACGCCCCAGAGCGTGACGATATCGCCTTCCCCAATCTGGAGGCCCAGATCGATTCGGAGCTGATACCATCCCTCGGGTATGCCGGGATCGAGCAGGATTCCATGAACTGCGGTGCCGGTGATGGTCCCGGCCCGTTCGTTTACGGTCAGCTCGGACGACGGCGTGAGGAGAAGGGAGTCGATGGGATGATGGAATGTCCCGCCGAACCTGTCGGTGGGCAACCCCTCGTAGGCTCCTTCGATGGGGAGGCCGATCCCGGTGAGGACCGTGCTGGCCATGGCGTCTGGAGCGCCGATCATGTCTCCGTCCTGGTTGAAAACCCTGGCGCCCGTGACGAGAGTGCAGACTCCGGCGACCCTGTTTACGTTCTGGGTGAGGCCCGGGGAATTGATGTTGAACTCCACCGCCAGCGTGAGTCCGTCCCCGGCATTGAACTCCCTTCCGGAGGCCGTCACACGCATCTGCCAGGTCCCGCCCTGCGCCACAGCGCCGGAGAAGTTCCAGGTCACCTGCGAAGAGGCATCCTGGCTGAGCGCTCCCGGCCCCATGGTCAAGAGGAACGCGAGTGCGGCGAGCGCCGTTATGCTCCGTGTCATTTTCATCCTCCAGCAGCTCCTGCCTGGTCCGGACTGTGTTCTCTTGCGCCGGTATCCAGGGAGGATTCTATTGCCGGCCCGACTCGCCGGCCTGGGTACTTCCCGCCACGAACCGTTTTTTGAATTCGGCGACGGCTTTTTCCAGCAATTTATCCGTGTCTTTGTCAATCGACTTTGTGGTCTTGAGAGTGTGCAGGGTTTGCGGATATTGCTCTCTCAGCCAGGGAAGGAACTCGACCTCGAAACGCCTGACGTCCTGAAGGGCGATGTTGTCGAGGTAGCCTCTGACGGCAGCGAAAATGACCGCGACCTGCTCCTCCACCGGCATGGGCACGTACTGCGGCTGCTTCAGGATTTCGGTAAGCCTTGCGCCGCGAGTGAGCCTTGCGATCGTGGCGGCGTCCAGGTCGCTCCCGAACTGCGCGAAGCTGGCGAGCTCCCTGTACTGGGCGAGCTCGATCCTCAGTCTTCCTGCGACGTCTTTCATCATTTTTGTCTGGGCTTTGCCGCCGACGCGGCTGACGGAAAGCCCTACGTTAATAGCGGGACGGATGCCGGCGTAGAAGAGGTCGCTCTCGAGGTATATCTGGCCGTCGGTGATGCTGATTACATTGGTGGGGATGTAAGCGGACACGTCCCCGGCCTGGGTCTCGATGACCGGCATGGCGGTCAGGCTTCCCCCCCCGAGCTCGTCGGAGAATTTCAGCGCCCGCTCCAGAAGCCTCGAATGCAGGTAGAAAACGTCGCCGGGATACGCCTCGCGTCCGGGCGGCCTCCGGATCAGAAGCGACAGCTCCCTGTATGCGACCGCGTGCTTGGACAGGTCATCGTAGAAAATCGCCGCATGCTGACCGTTGAACGCGAAATACTCGCCCATCGCGCATCCGGCGTAAGGCGCGATGTACTGCATGGGGGCGGGATCGCTTGCGGTCGCACACACGATGGTGGTGTAGGCCATCGCGCCGTGCTCCTCGAGGGTTTTTATCACCTGCGCGACAGTGGATTGTTTTTGCCCGATGGCGACATAGATGCAGTGGACCGGCGGTTCGGCGTCCTTCTGATTGATGATTGTATCGACAAGGAGGGCGGTCTTGCCGGTCTGGCGGTCGCCGATGACAAGCTCGCGCTGGCCGCGACCTATCGGGATCATGCTGTCGATGGCCTTCAAGCCCGTCTGCAAAGGCTCCTTGACAGGCTGTCTCTTGACCACACCGGGAGCGATGCGCTCGATAGGCTGCGTCTCGGTGTAGGCGATCGGGCCTTTCCCGTCGAGCGGCTGCCCGACCGCGTTCACGACCCTTCCGATGACGGCGCTTCCGACCGGGACCTCGGCGATCCTCGCCGTGCGCTTCACTGAGTCGCCCTCCTTGATGTGTTCGCTGGGCGACAGAAGCGCGGCGGCCACGTTGTCCTCTTCGAGGTTGAGCACGATCCCGTATGCCGCTTCTCCGGTCGGGAGCCGCGGGAATTCCAGAAGCTCGCCCATCATGGCTTCCTGCAGCCCGTAGATACGCGCGATTCCGTCACCGATCTGCAGAATGGTCCCTTCGCTCTCAAGCTTGAGAGGCTGGGCGAAGCTTTCGAGCTGGGCCTCTATTATGGTGGCGACTTCTTCGGGTTTGAGTGAAAAGGTCACGATCGATCAGGTCCTTCCGTGCGTTCAGGTTAGGTATTTGAAAAGGCGATCAATCGCACATCGATCGCTCAACGAGCGTCTTCATCACCGGCGGTCAAGACATAGTTGAGGGCAGTGTCGGGAGGAAGGGAGCCGAGCTCGGGATGCAGGAGCATCGCCCCTGCGGTTGCGATGGCGGCCGTGTGATCGATGTAGTATTTCCGTCCCGAATCGTAGCAGGCGATAAGCCCGTCCTCGTAGCAGAGAACGACGGTCTGGGTGAGCGACCAGTCGACCCAGACCAGCCGGATGTCGTCCCAGACATTCGTGTCGGGATTGTCCGAGTAGCGGACGTTGTGCCAGTTGCGGAACTCTTCGGGCACGCCCGGGGCATCGCCCTGGTAGGGCACGGTCAGCAGGACCGGTCCCTGGATCAGCTTGAAATAGAGTCTCTGGAGGAGGCGCTCGAGGTATTCCTCTTTGTCGTACCGGACAGCGACGATGTGGGGATTATCCGGCGTTTCGAGAAACACTTCGCTGGGGGAGAGATCGAAGGCGTTGAGTTCAACCTGTTCGGGAAGCGAGTCGGCGTAGTCCAGCTGAAGAGTGCCGAGGATCTCGACGGCGAAGGGAGCGAGCCTCGGCCATAAACCGGTGTAGCCTTCGGCCATGAGCCGTTCAGTCTCGATCTGTTCGGATGAGGCGTGTCCGGCGTACAAAAGCCCAATCGCGCGATTCAGCGCGCCCGCGGCCCCCAGCGAGGGATCGAATTCCCCGTATGGGTCGACGCAATCCCAGGACGCGTCCAGGATGTAGCTGGAGTGAGACACTTCGGAATCGGTGCTGTCCGGGCCGATCAGGTCGATTCTCTCGCCGGCGTCTGCGATTCCGCCGACTGCGAGAACCAGTAGAGTAGTGAAAAGAATTCTGCGAAACATAGGTTAGGATCACCAACTGCAGCTCAAATTACTCTTTATTGCCCTTAAAGGCAATTCAGCCTTTCGATGGAAGCCCGCGCGGGATTCGTGCCGCGAGCATGGTACGCCTGATGTCCTCAAAGCGGCTCGACAGGCTGCCGTCGACCACCTTGTCGCCGAGGCGAATCTGGACACCGCCGATGATTCTCGGGTCGACCCTTATGGCGATCTCGACTTCCCTGGAGCTGAAACGCTGCACTGCGTCGAGCATCCGTCTCTGAAGATCGGCCTCAAGCGGTCTTGCTACGACGATCTCGGCGTGTTCGACGCCGCGGGCGCTGTCCGTGAGCTCATTGAAGCGCGTTGCGATCTCGGGAATTATCTTCTGCCGCCGCTTCTCGATCAACAGGACGAGGAGTTTCATCACGACTCCTGAGAACTTGTCGGACAGAGCACCGTGAAGGATCCCGATCTTCACCTTGGGCGGCATTTTGGGATTGAGAAGGAATTCTCTTGTCTCACTCGATGTCTCATAGACGCGCTGGAGGACGGCGAGCTCGTCGTCGACCCGCTCGATGGTGGCGAGATCGGGGCAGCTTGCGAGAAGCGCCCTTGCGTACCTGTCCGCCACGATCCTACCGTACATGAGTGAGCTCCTCCACGAATCGTTCCACCAGCCTGCGGTGGGTCGGCTCATCGAGTTGTTCCATGGCGGCTTTTCTTCCGGCCTCGACCCCCACATTCACCACGTAGGCTTTGAGCTCGAGCTTGGCTTCCTCGAGAATCCGTTCCGTGTCGGCGCGTGCTTTTTCGAGGATGTCGCGGGCTTTCTCTCTCGCCTCATCCTCTATCTGGTGCGCTGCGTCCTGGCCATGCTTGATGGCCTCCTGTACCCTGCGGGTCGCTTCCTCCTCGATTTTGTCGAGGTGGCCTTCGTAGGTGAGGCGCAGCTTGTCGAGATCGGATTTCTCCTCCTCGATCTTGCGGTAGTTGCCCGCGATCTCCTCGCGGCGTTCGTCCAGCTTGCCGAGGATGGGTTTCCAGGCATACCGGGCCATAAGCCAGAGGAAAATCGCGAAGCCGATTACGTTCGTGGCTATCTGTGCAGGATCGATGCCCAGGGTTTCAGCGATGCTTCCCATTCAGGTCGCCTCCGTTCAGGTCACGGTTTGTTCTATCCTCCGCCGCCGACTGCCTTGGCGGCTTCGATTGTGGCGGTGATAGCCGGCTGGCCCGCGAAGAATGCCACCAGCGCGTAGATCGTCAGCGCCTCGATCAGCGCGCAGCCGATTACAAACGTCAGGAAAAGTTTCCCGGACGCTTCCGGCTGGCGACCGATCGCGTTCATCGCACCTTCCACAGCCCTGCCCAGGCCCAGCGCGCTTCCGAGAGCGGCCATGCCTAATGCCAGCGGGAGTGCGAAGCCGATACCGAAACTAAGGTCCATTCGAGTTATCCTCCTTGCATTGTTTCTCTTTATCTTTCTATGACAATGTCCTGCCGTTCGCGATCCTCGGAGGAATTCTAGTGCTCCTCCTTGTGAGGGCTCATGAGCAGGAGATATACGGTCGTCAGCAGTGCAAAAACCAGAGCCTGAATAAAGCTTGAAAGCAGTATGATCGGGTAGACCATGACCTGGAGCGGGATGAGATAGCGGGCGGCAAGCATTACAAAGACCGCCAGCAGGACATCCTCGCCGGTGATATTTCCGAAGAGACGCAGGGACAGGCTCACTGGCTTGGCGAGCTCTCCCACTATGTGCAGCAAAAGCATCAGCGGAGCGAGAATGAATTCGACGATGTGGGGTTTTTCGGAGATGCCTGCGAAGTGCTTGAGGTAGCCCAGCAGACCCAGGGCTCTAATGCCGTGCACCTGAACAATAAGGAAAACGGAAATCGCCATCGAAGCGGTCACGTTCAGACTGCTCGACGGCGAATGCCCGAAAATCGGGATAATGCCCGCAAGATTCATGACAAGGATGTAAATGAAAAGCGTGCCGACCAGAGGCACGTAGGTTCGGCCCTCGGGCCCGAGGACATCCTGGACGAAGCGGTCGAGACCGTCGAAGAGCAGCTCGACGAAGCTCTGGGATCGTCCGGGCACCTTCTTCATCCTTGCGGCGAACCGGGCAAAGACGAAAACCAGGATGAGCATTATCGCCCAGCTATAGATGACGTTGACCCAGTTGGAGAGGAAATCTGCGACGGGCAGGTTGTGGGCGATATTGCCGAAGTAACTGGAGAGGATTGCGACGATGTTCGTTAGATGCGGGGCGCTCTCGGTTGCCCCGCCCCCACCTTCAGCCTCAGATGCGGCTGAAGAGACCTGGTGTCCCTGGAGGATGACTGCGTAGAGCAGGCTCAAGGGGCATCCTCCCTTTTATTCTCGAAATTCCCGGCACCGGCGATGATCGCGAGTATGGACATGGTCGCCAGGAAAAGCGTAAAACCGATTGCAAAGCCCAATGGATCGAGCCAATGGCGCCAAAATGCGAGCACGAGCGTCCCGTAGACTATGGGGAGCTTGATGAAGAGGGTGGCCGCTGCGAGTACGGGGCTGCGTTTGACTGGATCGAGGGTCGCTCTGGCCAGCAGAGCGATCAGCCAGGTGTTGACTATGCCGAAAACGCCCCCGGCCAGAACGCCCAGTGCGGGGTTCAGGCCGGAAACCCTTGCCGCAATCACGAACGCGCAGCCTGTGATCACTGCGCTCACAGGATAGGTCTTCGAGAGTATGGACAGCTCCAGACGGCTCATTTCCTCTCCCTTGCAGGCATGCAGAGTACGGGGACAGCGCTATTTCGTTTGTCAGATATCATCTTTCTCAGTCTTTTCTCCGTAGACCTTTCTGCTCAGCCTGTAAACTTCGCGGATGGCTTGCACGAGTCCGAGCAGCATGGTGACTATGGGAACCCAGAAGGGCCATCCGAGGTATTTCACTGTCAGATATCCGAGCAGGAATCCGACGATGGGGTAGACGATCAGGATGGTCGGGGTCGCGTACAGCGCGCCTTCCCTGATCAGCTCCCCCGGTCTCTTCTTCCTCCCTTTCGAGCTGAGAAGTTCGTCGGGAACCGGATCTCGGCCATCATTTCGCTCATCCCTCCTCATTCGACTGTCCCGATACGCTGAAGCCGATAACCTGGTCCAGTTTAATGGTGAACATTAAGCCGACATCGGGCTTCGTGAAGTCGCCGCAGATTTGCTGTGCCGCACCGATGGCGGCGTCAAGAGTCTCCTTCGTTCTGATGACGGACAGAATTGTATGGTTATAGGCCCGGGTCTCGGGGTCGAAGATGCGCTTAAGGCTCGCTATGACTTCCGTGGAGCCGTAGAGAGTCGTTTTCCCGACGCCTACGGAGTCGAAAATGGTCGCTCCGGTAACCCCGATCTCGCGGAACTTTCGAATGATATTTTCGAGGTCTTTAGCTTTGTCCAGTATGATGACGAGAAGATACATGTCTTATCCTCCCCCGGACGGACCTGTATGAACGGGCCCGCCGGTCCTCGGGAACACAAACCTCAGAAGCACCGGCGTGACCAGTGTCGTGAACAGAACCATGATAACCATGACTGAGAATATCTGTTTGTCGATGATTCCCGCCGACAGTCCGACCGACGCGACTATGAGTCCGACTTCTCCCCTGCTGATCATTCCAACTCCGACCCGTAAAGATTCAACCGGGGAGAATCCGCCTATTCTGGCTCCGGCGAGAGAGCCTATGATTTTCCCGACGACGGCCGCGATGCAGACGACTATCGTGAACCAGAGCATCTCGCCGCCCAGCTCCCTTGCGTTTGCCTCCAGTCCGATGTTGATAAAGAAGATCGGGACGAAGAAACCGTACGTTATTATTCCCAGCTTCTCCGTGATCTCATGCCGATGGGATGTCTGACCCATGATGACGCCGGCGAGATAAGTTCCGGTGATGGCGGCGACGGCGCCGATGTACTCGGCGGCCCATGCGAAAAGAAGGCCCAGCCCGATCGCGAACGCGAGCTTCGGCTCGCTCACCGGCAAACGGGCGGCCCAACCGAGGATTCTCTCGAAGAAGACGGCGCCGAACATGTAGAAGACGACGAAAAAGAGAAGCATGCAGACGATGAGAACGATGATCCCGACGGCTCCTGAGGCCACGGTGTCCAGACCCATGCCCTGCGCGATCCATTTCGAGAGGACCTCGTACATCTTTGCATGAGAGGTGGTCCCGCCCAGCTTGATGGGGTTGAAGGCAATGACGAGCGACAGCACGATGATGCCCATCACGTCATCGATGACCGCTGCGCCAAGGATGCAGGTACCTTCCTTGCTCTTCAGCGCACCAAGCTCTTTCAGAGTCTGGGCGGAGATGCTTACACTGGTGGCACACAGGATTGCGCCTGTGAAGATGGCCGGATAAATTCCCAGATGGGGGACCATCAGGACCGCTACGGTTGTGCCGAACGCGAACGGGACGATCACTCCGCCTGCTGCGGCCCCCAATGCGGCTTTACCGACGCGCTTCATCATCGCAAGATCGGTCTCCAGACCCGCCATGAACATCAGGAAGAGAACTCCGATCTCGGCCAGCATCTTGATGGCGTCTTCGAGGAAGCTCTTTCTGTCGAGCAAAATGGTGTGAAGGCCGCCCGTGGCTGCCTGGGCGATTTCCTCGCGGCCCTTTTCGGATGTCGCACTCAATTCGGGCGCATTGATCACGGCATCATGGGTCTCGGTAACGATCCTGGACAGCACTTCCCCCTCAAGCTCCTCGTCGCTGCGATCCGTCCCGGCCACGCCGGTCTCACGGTGGGCTTTCGCGATTTCCTCGATCACTGATTGCTGCCGGCTGAAGGCGAGCATCTGCTCGCGAGACTCAGGGAACATGGGCTGTCTTGCGATGACGATGAGGGTTGGTCCTAGGAGGAGCCCTATGAGGATCTCGCCGAGGACGGCAGGCTGACCGATCCTGGTCGAAGCCCATCCGGCGGCTTTGGCAGCCAGAAGGACTACGACAAGGAACAGGAAGACTTCAACGTAGTTATGGAACATCGAAAATGCGGCCTTCCGCCTTTTAGGGGGGCCTCGCGCGAAGACCACGCGAACACGCGCTCAAACATTAGGTTCGCACTATAAACCTTATCTTTTTCCATTAGATATGTTTGAAACCGATTGAAGAGCATCAGGCGGCGGAAAAACGGAAACGGTCGTCTTCGCGTTCGCCGGGCTCAATGGGCTGATTTGTGAGGATTCTTTCCAGGATGTTGGCGATCCTCCAGGATGCCTTTCCGTCCCCGTACGGATTCCCGGCATGGGACATGCGGGCGTGCAGGTCTTCGTCCTCGATCAATCTGCCGGCGGAGGCGACGATGCGATCGGTCCTGGTGCCGACCAGCTCCAGGCATCCGGCATCGATCCCCTCCTGTCGCTCGGTCACATCGCGCATCACCAGCACAGGTATGCCGAGTGACGGAGCTTCCTCCTGGATGCCTCCGGAATCGGTGAGGATCAGGTATGAGCGGCTCATGAGGGCGACGAAATCGAGGTAACCCAGGGGGTCGATGACAATCAGGTTCTTAGCTTCACCCATGTCGGGCATCATCGATTCCCGTACCACAGGGTTCAGATGGATGGGGAAAACGAACTTAAAATCGGGGAACCTGTCGGCGAGGGTCGCGAGGGCCCTGGCGATCGAGGCAAGGTCCTCGCCCCAGCTCTCGCGGCGGTGGGCGGTGATTGTCACGATTTTGCCGGGCTCGAGGTCCCCAAGGGGCTCGGGCAGGGGATGTCTTTTCGCCTTCTCTACAGCGAACAGGAAGGCATCCACCACCGTGTTCCCGGTGACGAAAATCCCTGCAGGGTCCATGCCCTCATTCAGAAGTGCCTTGCGAGCATTTTCGGTGGGGGCGAAATGGAGCGCGCAGATCGTGTCGATCAGCCTTCGATTCGCCTCTTCCGGGAACGGGACATACAGGTTTGGGGTCCTGAGGCCGGCCTCCACGTGCGCGACCCTGAAGCCGTTATAGTAGCTCGACAGGGCGGAGACGAACGCGGTGGACGTATCGCCGTGGACGAGGACCATGTCGGGCCGGACCTTGTCGAGGACCGTCGGCAGCTCCGTCAGAACCCTCGCGGCGATCTCTTCGAGGGTCTGTCGCTCGCGCATGATGTCGAGATCGTATTCGGGCTTGATACCGAACAGGTTCAGGACGACATCCAGCATTTGCCGATGCTGAGCGGTAACGCACGAGGTATGCCCGAGGGACGGCCTCTTCTGAAGCTCGAGCACGACCGGCGCCATCTTGATGGCGTCCGGACGAGTGCCATACACCGACATCACTTGCGGAATCTTCGCCATTGCGTCGTGTCTTCCCACTGGGGAAACGGTACTGATTTTCGCCCGAGTGTCAAACGCCGGGGGCGGCGGGCAAAAATCGGATTGAAAATGTCGTATACTTTCCCCAATTGCCGGAAGGTCAAGGAGACATCGATGAAGTACCAGTACTGCGTGGTTGAGGTGTCCGATGTCGCATGGCAGGAGATCATGGATTCGGACGAGGAAGACGAAGCGAACCAGCACATGAACCGGTGGGGATCGAGGGGCTGGGAGCTGGTCTGCGTGGTGCCGAAGATGGACAACGGCACGTCGGTAGGCTATGGAATTGTGTTCAAGAAGCAGATTCCGCAGGACACCGGACCTGAGCCGTGTCCCAGGAGCGACAAGGGGACTAAGTAGCCCGCCCGATCTTCGCGTGCAGGGATTGCAGGCTTGTTCCGACATGCGCTCCCGGAAAGACCGGGAGGCGCGAACAGAGGAGATGCGTCATGCAATATGAGTACAAGCTGATAGAGATTTCGATTCTGCCCCGACGCCTTGAGGGGGTGTCCAACCTGAGAATAACCCCGATTCTGAACAGGCTGAGCAAGGAGGGTTGGGAGGTCGTGTCTCACGCCTCGGACAATGTCATGTACTCTTTTGTGCTTCGACGTCCGGGAGAGCCGAACGTCGAGGACGACCCGCAAGACATCGGGGCCCAATGACCTCACGTGCCGCGGGGTCAAGCTGTCTTCAGCGGAATGAGTCGGAGACAGGGCACAACTGCGGATTCGCGCTTCTCAAGGCTGATTCCAGATAGCAAGCACAATAAGAACGCACACGATGGCGACAGCCACCACCCCGAGAGTGATGAGCAGCGCGTTCCTCGGGGTCATCCTGTATTTCGCCAGAAAGTCGCCGATTTTTTTTTCGGCTTCCTCGGCCACATCCTCGGATTTCCGGAACTCCCCATTGTTGCAGAGGACAAGGTCGATTTCCGCGGGGGGTTTGGAGCTGCGAGAGCTGCTGTCCCGGGGAATTTCGACCCAGAGTCTCGACGCATAGGGTTTGAATGCGCTGCGGGAGACGGCACGGAGCTCGGGCATCCTCAGCCCCTTGTCTTTGAGAACAGTCTCATGCTTTTTCGCGGCATTGCTCACGGTTTGCCAGAGATGGGCCTCGGTATCCTCGTTCTG
>Ga0315294_10002226_pt1 | contig 21231 bp, 14 predicted proteins | sample YL17G13_40_MG_FD_203626 | JGI IMG/M metagenome (GOLD analysis project Ga0315294, IMG submission 203626) | Sediment microbial communities from Yellowstone Lake, YNP, Wyoming, USA - YL17G13_40 | ecosystem: Environmental > Aquatic > Freshwater > Lake > Sediment | place: USA: Wyoming | collected...
CTTATCCGAAAAAGTGCCAGTCCCCATCGAGAAGCCAACAGAAAAAACCCGCGGGTTCTCCGCGGGATTCCCGGCCGCTCAATTGGACCGATCTCTACGCTTCGACGTCGATGATCTGGCCCGGACTCAACTCATTTCTCTTCTTGACCTTCTCGATGTCCTCCGGCGTTATCACCCTCGGCGGGGCGGCCGGCATGGGCGCCTCCGCCTGCTTCTCCTTGTCCCCGTTCTCCTCACGCTCCTTGTTTTCCGCGAACTCGAACAACTGCTGAAACTGCTGTCCGCCGCCCGCTTCGCCTTCGCGCTTCTGAACCTTGCGAATGTTCTCCATCCGCTGAGTGAGGAGAGTATCGCGTCCGTCATGAATCTCGTTTACGCCCATACTATCACCTCCCTCACCGCTCTTCCCGGGTTAGATGGTTGTTTGACCTCCGATTCAAATGATTCAAAAGCCGAAAACTCCTTACCCAGGCTAATTATATCACTCCCACAGTAATTATCGGCTCTCAGACGGCATTTCTTGATGCTCCGGCAGGCCGGAAAGCCTGCCCCATGTGAACGCTGTCATTCGCATGCGGGAGTTCCGCCGAAGCGAACGTCCGGCTTGCGCGCAGCCAGAACGTCATCGAGACGCCTGACGGGGGTGAAATGCGGCGCATCGCGCAGCCACCCCGGATCGGTCCGGGCTTTCTCCACTATCGACTTCAGGACGTCGGCAAAATGATCCAGCGTCTCCTTTGACTCGGTCTCCGTCGGCTCGATCATGATAGCTTCCTTGACGATCAGCGGAAAATAGATCGTCGGAGGGTGCACCCTGTAGTCAAGGAGCGTCTTGGCGATATCGAGAGTGTGCACGCCGGTCTCTTTCGCGAGCTTCTCGCCGCTCGCCACGAACTCGTGCATGCATGTCCGGTTGTACGGCACGTCCAGGAACTTCGACACCTTCGCCCTCAGGTAATTCGCGTTGAGTACCGCGATCTGGCTCGCCCTCCTCAGTCCCGCGGCCCCAAGCATCCTGAGGAACGTGTACGCGCGAACCATCACGAGAAAATTGCCGTAGTACAGCTTCATCCGTCCGATCGACTGAGGCATGTCGGCCCATTCCAGCACACCGTCCTCGCGCTCCACGATTCGCGGGTTGGGCAGGAACGGCTCCAGGTGTTGCTTCACTCCGACAGGTCCCGCCCCCGGACCTCCCCCGCCGTGCGGGGTCGAGAACGACTTATGCAGATTCAGGTGTAGCACGTCGAAGCCCATGTCGCCTGGACGAGCGATCTCGGCGATTGCGTTCGCGTTTGCGCCGTCATAGTAAAGCTGCCCTCCCGCGTCGTGGACAAGCCTGGCGATTTTCGTCACATCCTCCTCGAACAACCCGAGCGTGTTCGGGTTTGTCATCATGATCCCGGCCGTGTTCTGCGACAGCTTGCTCTTCAGTGATTCGACATCAACAAGCCCGCGGTCGTTCGACTTGACCTCCACCACCCTGAATCCCGCCATCGCAGCCGATGCCGGATTGGTGCCGTGAGCGCTGTCGGGGATCAGCATCTCTCTTCGGTTATCCTGCCCTTTGGACCTGAGGTATTTCTTGATGATCAGAAGCCCGGTGAATTCCCCGTGAGCGCCCGCCGCCGGCTGCAGACTGAACGCGTCCATCCCGAATATCCGGCTCAGCCATTCCTCCAGCGACCGCATCATCATCAGCGCTCCCTGACATTCCTCCGCCTCCTGGTATGGATGCAGGTCGGTGAATCCCGGCAGGCTTGACGTGATGTCGTTTATCTTCGGGTTGTACTTCATCGTGCAGCTTCCCAGCGGGTAGAAACCGTTGTCCACCCCGAAGTTGCGGTTTGAGAGTCCGATGAAATGACGCACCAGGTCGATCTCGCAGATCTCAGGCAGGCTGGGCGGCGTGTCCCGAAGGCACCCTTCCATCTCTGATTCATCAAAAATCGAGTCGTCCGGAGGCCTGAGGCAAGTCCGGCCTTCTCTCGACTTCTCGAATATGGTCGGGAACTCAGGATGGAGGCTCTGGATTTCGGCCGACATATCAACGTTCTTTGCTGTCATAACTCAATCCTTCTCGCTGTTCATCTCCCCATCGCGGCGAGCGCGTCCACGAGAGCATCGATCTGCTCGATCGTGTTTTCGTCGCTGATGCCCACAAGCATGTGCTCGGCGGGCTCGCCCCATCTCTCGAGAGGAAGGCCGCCCAGAATTCCCTCCTCCTTCAACGCGTCGTTGATTTCCATAGCGGGCGCAGGACATCGGATCGCGAACTCGTGGAAGTGAGGGACGTCGGGATGGACAAGCTCGCATTCTGTTCTCTCGCTGATGGCCCTTTTCGCGTACTGGGTGAGCCCCATGATTCGCCGGGCCAGCTTCGGAAGCCCCACCTTGCCGTAGTACGCCAGGTACACGGCCGCCGCAAGCGCACACAGCGCCTGGTTGGAGCAGATATTCGACGTCGCCCGCTCTCTTCGTATGTGCTGCTCCCTGGCCTGCAGAGTGAGCACGTATCCCGTCCGACCCTCCACATCCACCGTTTTCCCGCTGAGACGTCCCGGCACTTTCCTTATGAGATCGCCCTTTGCGGTGAAAATGCCCAGGTGCGGACCGCCATAGCTCATCGGCATCCCCAGAGGCTGTCCCTCGGCTACGGCGATATCAAAACCCAGCGCTCCCGGCGGCTTGATCGCGGCGCACGCGAGGGCGTTTGTTACCGCAACCGCCAGAGCGCCCCTCTCATGGACCGCCTGCGTGAGCTTCGGAAGGCCGCCATCCGAGAGGTCCTCAATCACGCCGTGACGGGTCGGGTACTGGATGAAAACCGCCGCAACATCCTCTCCGAGCTCTTTTGCCGGGCCCTCGGGATCGATACGACCCTCCGCATTCATCGGAAGGTCCACCCAGTCCATTTCCAGCCCGATGTTGTACGTCTTCATCACTTCGACAATCTCGGGATGGAGGGTTTGGCTGACCAGCACCCTGGTGCGCTTTCCCCGATGGAAGTCTCTTGCGACAACGAGCGCGTCCGCCGCTGCGGTGCCGGTGTCGTAGGATGAGGCGTTCGCGAGGTCCATGCCGAGAAGCTCCGACACCATCGTCTGGTATTCGTAGATGGCCTGGAGCATCCCCTGGCTGATCTCGGCCTGGTACGGCGTGTAGGAAGTGATGAATTCGCTCCGGCTGAGTATGGCCTGGATCACCGCCGGGCGATACATCCGCATGGGTCCGCCCCCCAGGAAACACGCCTCGCCCACGAGGGGCATGTTCTGTTCCGCGAGCGTGTAGAGGTCATAGAACGCTTCCTGCTCGGACGCGGCCTCGGGAAGCTCGTCCAACTCCTTAACCCGAATCTCCGGCGGTATGCTTGAGAACAGGTCCTCGATCTTCTCAACGCCGATTTCCCTGAGCATCTGACGGATATCGGCCTGGGTGTGCGGCACGAAGGGCATGTAACCACCTCCCGCAATCGCTGCGGGTTGATCTTAGGGAGTGGTATTGTAGCACCAAGATATGCCGTTCGCATCCGGGAAGATGCCGCTTGGAAAAGCGGCGGACCCGGTCTGGATCAATTGCCGGATGCAGCCCCGAAACCTATTGCCAAACACATACCGTTCCTGTAACATAGGATGGTTCCGGTTGAGCAAGTCCCCTTTCTGAAGGGACCGACAATAATGCAGAATGTTCTACCCCTGATCAGAGGCTTCCTTGCTGAGATCGGCGGCCGCATCTCGCCCGAGGCCACCATCGAAGAGGAGCACTACCATCTGCCGCCCGCAGAGCCGAGGATGGCGCCGGGGAAGTTCTTCGAGATCCCGGCCAAGCCCAGCCGTCCGGTAGGGCTCCAACTCTTTCAGACCGGGCGGAGCCGCACGTTTCTCGTCGGGAAAATCGTGACCGAGAACGATGTCCGTCCCGTCCACTACGCGAGCGTGGCGAGCGCAATCCTCAGCCGTCGCGACGGGTACCTCAGCCCCTACACTCGCCCCCTGACCGCCGACATCATTCTGCTGGACCTTTCCGGGCTTGACGAGCAGGACACTGTCGAGCGTTATCGCGAGGGCATCGAGATCATCGACACGAAGCCCGACGAAGCAGGCTACAAGTCGCGCCGGCTCGCGGCAATCAGGGAAGCCGCCAGGGTGCAGCACGAGATGATGGAGGAAGGGCTGATAGCTCTGCACGAGGGCCGGGAGCCGGGAGTGCTCATTGTCGTGGACGGCAGCCTGTCGAACATCGAAGGCGCCGCCGGCATGCCCGGCATAATCGGACTTGTGCGCGGCGACTCCGACACCCTCGGCGAGGGAAGCTCGGTTCTGGAGTGCCCGTTCGGAGCGAGAAGCGCGCTCGACCAGGTCGGCTATCCCCCCGCCTTCTACATGCGGCTCAGGGACGCGTCCGGCTACAACCCCGACTTCGGGCTCGTGCGGGTCGAGCTCGGCCTCAATCCCGACGGCGGACCCGCCGACGAGACCTGGGCTTCCGACGTGGCATGCCTCGTCCTGACCGAGCGTTTCCCCGTCGACCTCTCCATCAAGGGCTGGGACAAGACGATCTTCTCACTGCTTCATGCAGGTAAATATATAGACACCCTGATTCTGAATCCCAGGGTTGTTACCACCTACTTCGGAAGGAGCACCGTCTAGCCATGATTACCGAGGCAAATGGAAAGTATCTGAACCTCCTGGAAGGAGTGCTCGGGCGAACGGTCTCGACACCCGACTACCCGAACACTACGGCCGAGTTCTATTTCTGGATAAGCAAGGAAGCCAAAACCGTCGAGCTTGGTAACCTGATGGCCGCGGTGGCGCCCGACGGGATTGTCACGTTCGGGACCATCATCGCAATGCACGCCATGATGGATATGGAGAATTTCCACACCGACTACATCAGTCACGATTTCGGCTCGCCCGAGGTCCAGCCCCCCACCGAGATCAACGAGGTCGTGATCTGCAAGGTCGAGATCATCATCAACACCTCCAACCGCGTCAGACCCGTCGAGAGATCGGAAGTCTATTTCGCGAGCCCGACGGGTATCGAGTTCGCCCTGGGGATGGACCAGTACAAGGGCGACGACAAGGGTATCCCGGTCGGCGTGTTCGAAAACGGCGACGGGGAGATGACTCCGCTCCTGATCGATGAGAGCTTCCTCCTCGGTCCCGAGGGCGCCCATCTCAATATTTCCGGCATCTCCGGCCTCGCCACGAAGACCTCGATGATCGAATTCGCGCTCAAATCGATATTCGAATACTGCGGTCAGCAGCGCGGACGAAAGATCGCGGTCGTCGTCTTCAACGTCAAGGGCAAGGACCTTCTCTACTTCGACAAGCCCAACCCGTTCCTCTGGGAGGACACGCCGCTGGCGATCAAGTCCCGCCAGATGTACGACCTCATCGGCATCGACCCGGAGCCGTTCAACGATGTCAGGATCTTTGCCCCCTGGGAGCGCAGAAGCCCCGCAAGGGTCAAATCAATCCGAAAGGACGGCAAGGTCGAGCCTTTCGTGTGGGACATCGGAGAGCTCCAGGACGATATCGAGCAGCTCTTCGACCGATCCAGCTGGGACGACTCGATCGAGGCAGTCTGGGTCGACATCCAGGCCGTCCTCGAAAAGCAGGACATCAGGGACTACGACAGCCTCATGGGCTGGCTCGCTGAGGAGCGCCGCGCCACCTACGACCCCCGTCACACGAACTGGCACGGACACCCCAAACACATTTTCTACAAGTGCGTCAAGAACCTGTCGAGCCTGCGCGGGTTCTATGACGGTCTGGTCGCGGTCGACGGCGCCAAGCCCATCGACCTTCCACTGCATGAGCTGAAGAACGGCTCGGTATTCGTCATCGACCTCCAGCAGCTCGACGAGCGCGGCCAGAGACTCGTCTTCAACAAGGTCCTGAAGAAATTGCAGAGGCTCCTCGAAGAGAAGCGAAAGGGCTCGGAGTTCGACAACATAATCGCGTTCGTCGACGAGCTCAATAAATTCGCGCCCAGGGTGCGTGAGGGCGGCAAGGAGCACATCCGAGCCGATTTGATCGACATCGCCGCGCGAGGCCGATCGCTCGGTCTGACCCTCTTCGGCGTCGAGCAGTTCGCCTCCGAGGTGGACAAGCAGATCGTCGACAACTCGGCCACGATAATGTACGGACGCACCGGGTACGCGGAATTGAAGGACGCGATCTACGGTTGGCTCACGCCCGAGATGAAGGCCCGCCTGGGCACAGTCCCGCGCGGAACCATCCTCATGAAGCACGCGAAATTCACCCAGGCGTTGTTCTTCAGGTTCCCGCTCCCCGCATGCATCCCCGGCGACCTCTACATCCCCGCCGAGGACGAGGACATCACCCGATTCGCGGAGGAGGAAGACCTCAGCGCCCAGACCGCTTTCAGTCAGTCGGAAGGTCGCGAGTTCGACTTCTAAACGCCGGAATCTACCGGGAAAAAAATAACGCCACCTCTCCGGAGGTGGCTTTTTTTTGTGTGGAGCAGGTTTCCCAGCCCGGTACTCCATTCGGGAACTGCACAGATCAACGGGAATCTCTTCCAGGAAACAAGCCCATCCGATCCTTTATTCCACCAGGTCGATATTCCCCGCGAGCATCTCGTCCAGACCCATCACTTCCGCGGCTCCTCTGCCCCCCCGCACGTGCTGGAGCAAATTCACTTCGTCGATGATCTGATTCCTGCACTTCTCCGCGGCATGTTCGATCTGGTCTTTCGGCACGCACAAAACCCCGTCGGAGTCCCCGACTATCAGATCGCCCGTCCTCACCGTCACCCCGTTGATCGTCACCCGACACCCAATCTCTCCGTCGGTGCCCAGAGCGGCGGGAATGGCGCTCCCGCCGTATCCGAAAAGGCTGAATTCCTTTTCCAGCTTCGTCCTTGTCTCATCGATGTCGCGGAGATATGCCGCCACAACGGCGCCGACGAAGCTGACCTCCCAGGCCATCGCGGACTGCAGGTAGCTCCACATCGCCGTACCCCCCGTCTCCGATTCATCCTGAGGCGCGACCACCATAACCCATCGCCCCGAGCTCGGGTTGTCCCGCATGTACTGAAGGGCCACGTAGGTAGCCAGGTTGCTGTCGGTCGGACACGAAACGGTAAGCGCCCAGCCCGCAGTTATCCCCTGCCCGCTCAGCCTCCGAATCCTCGACCCCAGAAAACCGGCACCCCCCGTGGCGAGTCCCCATTGTGCGGTCGGGATCGTGCGCGCTTCTTCGACAAAGTACGTCTCGGGAACCCTGGGCAGCTTGTGGATCGTGATCGGCATCTCGTTCCTCCAAATGGAATACCGTATTCTACCATGCCTTGCTTTCTTTATACCTCACCCCCTTTCCCCCTCTCCACAATTGTGGAGAGGGGGAAAGGGGGTGAGGACGACTCATAAACGGCTTCATTGTCTGGTATACTTCCTTTCCCTCTGGAGGACAAAGATGAACGGTCTTGACGCCATTTTCAAGCCCAGGGCTATCGCGGTCATCGGCGCCAGCGACAGGGAACACACAATCAATCGCGCCCTGTTCATGAACCTGATCCTGGGCAACTTCAAGGGACCCGTCTTCCCGGTGAACCCGAGACACAATTACGTTCACGGCATCCGGGCGTACAAGACGGTCGAGGACATACCCGACCGGGTCGATCTGGCGGTGATCATGGTTCCCAAGGACGCGGTGCCGTCGGTGATCGACGGCTGCGCCCGCAAAGGCGTCAAGGGCGTTGTCGTTATCACCGCCGGCTACAAAGAGACCGGTCCCGAGGGCGCCGAGCAGGAGCGCAAGCTCATCGAGCAGGTCCGTAACCACGGCATCCGGATGATCGGTCCCAATTGCTTCGGCGTCATGAACACTTCTCCCGCGGTCAGCATGAACGCGACATTCACCGCCTACGAGCCCTTCCCCGGAAAGGTCGGCTTCGTGAGCCAGTCCGGCGCGCTCGGCGAAATCCTCATCGACAAGGCCGGACGCGAGTCCCTCGGCATGGCCATGTTCGCCTCGATTGGCAACAAGGCGGATGTGAACGGCGACGAGGTCGTCGAGTACTGGGAGCATGAGGACGATGTCAAGGCCATCATGATGTATTTGGAGGACCTTGGCTCTCCACGCAAGTTCAGCAATATGGCACGCAGGATCGCGCGCGTGAAGCCGATCATTACGCTGAAAGCCGGACGCACTGCGCGCGGAGCCGCCGCCGCGTCGAGCCATACCGGCGCTCTCGCCGACCAGGACGCCGCCAACCTGGCCATCTTCGAGCAGTACGGCGTCATCCAGGTCGATTCCGTCGGCACCCTCTTCCAGATCGGAAGTTTACTTGTCAACCAGCCGCCGCCCAGGGGACGGGGGGTGGCCGTGGTCACCAACGCGGGCGGACCCGGTATCCTCGCCACCGACGCGCTCATACAGGATGGCCTGATCCTGCCGGACATCTCCCCCGAGGGCAAGGCTAAGCTGAGCAAGGTCCTCGATCCCGCGGCCAGCACCAGAAACCCGATCGACGTGATCGCGTCGGGCGGTGCGGAGGACTACAGGGCCGCGCTTGAGGTCGTCTACGCGCAGGAGGACATCCATTCGGTAATGGTGCTATTCGTCCCGACGATTATGCTCGACGCAATGGATATCGCGGTGGTGCTCGCCGAGTTCTCCAGGCGATGGAAGAAGCCCATGCAGGTTGTCTGGCTGGCGCAGGGGAAAATCCACGGGGTCGAGGCGGAAAAACTCCTTCGTGATCAGGGCATCCCCATGTACGAGCTGCCCATCGACTCCGCACGCGCGCTCGCAAGCGCAGTCAACTACTACGAGTGGCGCGCAAAACCTGTCGGGAAGAAAGTCAATTTCCAGGTGCAGATTCCCGCCGTGAGATCGATCGTATCGACCGCCGTCCAGGAAAAGCGTCAGGCCCTCTCCGACAAGGAATGCATGGATCTTCTCCATCTGTACGGGCTCCCGACCGTCGAATCGAGATGGGTCGAGACGCTTCAGCAGGCCCTCGACGCGGCGGATCAGCTCGGCTGGCCGGTCGTGCTCAAGGCAAGTCGCGTAGGGCTCATGCACAAGACCGACATCGGGGCGGTCGAGCTCGACATCCACGACGCGGACGCGCTCGCAGGAGCGTATAACCGCATCACATCCAGCCTCGAAAAGCACGGTCTCGCCGGGAACGCAAAGATGCTCGTGCAGCCCATGGTGACTATCGAGGGCGGCGGGGTGGAATGCGTCCTCGGCATGAAGAACCTTAAGAAATATGGGCCTATGCTGATGTTCGGCCTCGGCGGGATTCTGGTCGAGGTCATGAAGGCCGTGGGATTCAGGATGGTGCCCATGACCGATGCGGACGCGAAGGAGCTCGTTTACACTTCCCCGGGCTGGCCGATTTTTAAGGGCACGCGCGGCAAACCGCCCGTGGATGTCGACGCGATTGTCGAGTCCATACTCAGGCTGGGCCAGCTCGCGTGGGAGAATCCCGAGATTTCCGAGATAGACCTGAACCCGTTCCTAGTCTTCCCCGACGGCCGCAGGAATGCAGCTTTGGATTTCAAGATCCTGCTCGGATAGCCGTAGTCTCTGCGCGTACCGTGTTATCTTCGCAACGAAGCGAGGCAGCCGAACAAAAGCAGGAGATAGATGGCCAAGAAGGGGATCTGTATAGGCTGAGCGAAGAGGAGATGGGAGTTAGGGGCTGATTCATCGGTTAGGACGCTGAGAGGCATTTCCTGCCAAACCCGTACATCTTATCCTCAAACCCTTTATTGGTCCATTTCTCCCGGTAGTTTTTGGTCAGAAGATGCTTCAGTTCTTTCCTTAACCCGATCTTTGCCAGAACCTCTTCCAAAGAAATTCCCTGGTCGCGCATGCCAAGGTTTCCCAAAACTTGAAACACTACAGGGTCAGTGGAGCATATTAGATACCCCTCATTCATCGTGAGCCAAGCCAGCGATTCAGTTTCACCATCATGCAGTTGTTCAACATACAATGAATCGAAAGAATCTCGAAATGCCTTTGCCTGACTAGCGCTAACATCAACGACTGTGATTTTTTCAGACTCTTCGTAAGGCGCCAAAAGGATGGGGTGCATCAAACCCGCGTCATCTTTAAAGTCGATCGATTCCTTTACAACAGTCCTGGCGAGAAAGATTTCGCATCGATCGACGACCTTATCCCAAATACTAAACTCAAATAAATAGATGACGATGTTTGCATCAAGCAGGAGTAATCTCAATATCTTGGCCATCTTCTACCTCCTGCTCTACATATTTCAACGCCTCCCGTCTTGATATTTCCAGGTACTCCGCGAAGCGACCAATGGATATTTTGCCATGCCTGAGCGCATTCATAGCAAGCGAATGGTATCGTTGCGGCCATTTCGGAGGGGGGTTATCATCTTTTTGTTCATTCTCCAGGATTGGCGCGAGAGCTTTGGCCTTTTCTATGATTTTTTTCGTCTCTTCAACATTGCGCCATTTGAATGTGTTGTGCAAACGCCAGACAAGAGCCTCGGTTGACACATCAAAAAGCCTCGCGATATCGAACAAAGCCTCAAATGGGACTTTGCCTTCACGGGTATGTTGATTTAATGCGTCTTTGATTGCATCCTCAGGCATTAAGAGAAATGCTGCGAACCAATCGGCAAGACTTTCTTCCCTTTGGCCCGCTACTGAACTTGGGCTTTCGATATCGGAATGCAGAATCTCCCAGGCAAGAAGGTGAAACAGCTCATGAGCCAGATCAAAATTGCGTCGCCATCTCGCGTTAAGCGAGTTCAAAAGGATTGCCGATCCACAGGCTTCACTCTTAGTGGACGCCGCAGTACCTGAAGGCTGAAACTCCATGTGGAATATCTTGACCCCGCACTCCTCTTCCAGAACGCGGAGCAGGGAATGCCCCGGCTGATCGCCAAGTTGAAGCATATCACGCACCTGCTTGGCAAGAATCTCAGCCTGAGGATATTCGAAGGTCTGGGCGTTGCCTTGCACCTTGGGAAGGCTTTCGCGCTTTGGTTCATCGCACCAAATTTCAAGATTGCGATATTGGTTGCACAGCTTGAGAAATCGGCCTTCTATCTCTTTCGCTTCTTCGGGCTGTACCCGCCAGAGAACCATTTCCCGTGGAATCGCTCCCTCGGAAAGGAAGAAGGAGACCGAAAGATGATAGACTCGGGCAAGAGCGTGAAGCTGACTCAGCTTAGGCTCACGTTTCTCGTTCTCGAAATCTGAAAGGGAGGATGGTCCAATATCAACCCTTTTCTGCACCTGAGTTAAGGTAAGACCGACCCGTTCACGCGCGTATCTTAACCTTTCTCCAATGGACATATCCCGGCCTCCGTTTGGATAATATTCCATTTTGTAGAAAATATATCACAAAAACAAGCTTTTGTCAAGGCCTGACGTTCTGTATTGCAGAACTCGACAAACATTACCTCACCGGCACCGGTTTTGTTCAATAACTTCCTCTGCCGCCGAAGACGGCGCCGGGGGTGAGCGTCAGGATTCGAAGGTCCTCCCATAGCGTCCAGCGCTCGATATAAAGCAAATCCAGTTTCACTCGCTCCTCGTAGCCCACGTCGCTGCGTCCGCTCACCTGCCATAGACCCGTCATGCCCGGCGTGACCGAAAACAGCGCGTCGGCGAACACTCCGTACTTCTCCACCTCGGTCTCGACAATCGGACGCGGTCCCACCAGGCTCATCTCGCCCCGGATCACGTTGAACAACTGCGGAAGCTCATCCAGAGAATACCGCCTGAGAAATCTCCCGGCTCTCGTCACCCTCGGATCGTCCTTCAGTTTGAACCCTTCCAGAAATTGACGCATCAACTCAGGATCCTTCTCGAGCATCTCGTCCGCGTTCTTCACCATGGTCCGGAATTTGAGCTGCGGGAATATCTTCCTGCCTTTCCCGAGTCGCATGTGATTGTACAGGACAGGCCCCGGACCGCTCATCAGAACCATCAGGGCGCAGATTCCGAGGACCGGGAGGAGCAGAATCGTGATCAGTCCTCCAATCACGATATCGAAAATCCTCTTCACGAGCTGGGGATAGTAACGACCGAGATTGTTCCCCATCTCGACCATCGGGATGCCCTCGACGCCCTCCACCGAGAGCTGCCCCGCGACCACATCGAGAAGGTCCGGCACCAGTTTCAGCGCCACCTCATTCGTTCGACACGCCTGCGCGAGCTTGTAGAGCGACTCCCTGGGAAAATCGTGCCTCGCGACAATCACCTCATCGACCTTCCCGCCCTCTATCCACTCCCTGCCCTCATCAGCGCTCAGCGTCGGAATCTCCAGACCGGGTTCCGTCAAGCCTTCTCCGTCAACCACCGCGACAGGCGTCTTTCCGCGCCACCGGTCATGCCGGTAGAGCTTCAGAAGGCTTCGCGCGACATCGTTCCCGCCCCACACGATGAGTCGCCTGCAGCCTGCGCCGCCCGCGAACATCCTCCTTCTTATCACCCTCAGAAATCCCCGCTCTATCCAGAAGACAACAAACGCGGTGATCCATGCGGTGATGAAAACCAGTCGGCTGAATTCGAAGTTGCGGAAGAAGAAGGTGATCGCCATGGCGCAAACCATGGAGGTCGAGACCGCGGTGAGAATTCCGCCGGACTCGCCCATGAAACTCCCCCAGGGACGTCGCGAGTAGAGGCCTCCGAGGCTGAAGATCAGCACATTGAGGAAGGTCCAGATGAGGGCGAGCTTGATGTACGGGAGGAGCGGGAGCCAAGTTGTATACGGATCAGTCCACTCGTGGATGAGACGCGAAACCTGGAATGCGACGTAAAATGCCGCCACGCCGGTGATCAGATCGAACACCAGAAGCGCAAGCAGGTGAAGTCGCTGGAATGCTTTGAAAGTCACGAGGGATCAAACGCTCCGCGTTTCCCCGGAGACATAATCGTTTCCACAATATTGTCAGATACCGAGGCGTCCGGAAAAGACCATCAGACCTCACCCCCCCTTCCCCCCTCTCCATCCGCCGCGGCGGATGGAGAGGGGGCTAGGGGGTGAGGTGGAAAATCAATCGCCGGTCCCGGGAGGCGCGTCGCTCGACGACAGCACAAGGTCGACCTGCTCGAAACGACCCGCTCGCACTTCGACAGTCATTGGATTTCCGACCGGGTTGCCCTGGGGACTGATGCAAACGAGCTTGTATGTGCCCGGCTCGAGATTTTTGAGCTGGTAATGTCCGGCAGTTGTGACCCTTTCCTGTACGACAAGAGTTTCCTCTACGCCGGATATTCTGAAAGCCTGAACAGTGCAGAAAGCGAAGGGCCTCCCGTCCATGAAGACCGTCCCAGCGATGTTGCCTTCCGACCCAGCGCCGGTCTCCGGGGCCGATTCCTGCTTGATTTTGTCGGCGATCGATTTGAAGAGATCGATGCTCGCGCGGCTGGTCAGGAGGTCCAGGATCAGCTTCCCGTCCTGCTCGACCTTCACAGACCCCGTGCTCGTTCCCAGCTCGCCGGCCTTCGCGACCTCGTCGCCGATCGAATTGACCAGCGCTTCAAAATCATCCGATCCCCCCGATTCGACAATCGCCTGTTTGATGGACGAGTCGTAAAGACCCTTGAGGAGGTCGAGATTGAGTGAGGCCTCGAGCGTCTCGGAGCGACCGGTACCTTCCGTTCCCTCTTTGTATGCGCCCAGCGCCGCCTCGACCGCCGTCCTCGACCCGATCAGCAGATATCCGTGGGCCGCAACGGCAACCGACGGTCCGACGCCTTTGTATGATTTCAGGTAAGCCTGCCCCTCTTCTTCATCGCCGAATCCGCCCATGATTTTCAGCAAGTCCTCAACCGGAAGCTCGATGGCTTTCATGCCGCCGATCTCGGTCTCCTTGAGTTCAAGTTCGACCTGGCCGAGCTGGAAAGTGCCGTTCACGATTTTCCTGAGCACCTCAAGCCCCTGGTCGGGCTGCTCGCTCGATATGGCTATCAGCGGGAAGAACGGCGGCACCGCAAGAACATCGGCCGGGAAAGTGTCGGCGTTAATCTCTGCCTCGGGATTGAAGCCGGGATTCTGCAGAAGGAACAGCACGAGCTCGCCGCCCATCCAGCCGTAGACCTCCGACGCTTCCTTGAAACCGTACATCGACAGGTATAACTGCATCATATCGAGGTTCTCGGGCCCGCCGTACAGTTTCTGCATGGCCTTCGAGTACTCATTGGCGGCCTCGAAAGCCTTCTGAGCCAGGACGCCCGGATTCCCGACGAAGACGTGCCCTACCCATCTTTCCGAGGGAAATCGCGACGGGAGCTTGATGTCGGCGGGTCCGAGCTGAGCCAGAAGATCAACGGGAAAATAGTTTCCGAAATCCGCCTCGAAAAGCTTCGAGACGGACTCCTTGTCGAGACGGTACTCGCCGTGAGCGCGAACAGTTGTGGCGTTCGCCTCGGCGGAGATGTTCTCCTGGGTCACGGCGCTCGTGAACTGCTGCTCGAGCTCGGCCTGCTCCTGCTCGGTGTAGCCTGCGTCCGCCCCCATCTGTTTGCCCAATTGAGGAACGGCACCCGAGTAGTCCACAAGGTATTTGTACTCGTCGGCGGGCTTGAAAACCTTCGGATCGACCGCCGGACCTCCCGCACCGCCGCCGGTTCCGGGCTTCGGGCCCGGGCAGCCCGCCGTCGCGAACAGAAATGTCGCGAGGATAACAACTACTGGAATGATCGCATACCTGGATAATCTGGTCATCTGGTTCTCCTTAAACGGTTCAGCGCTCCGCGAATCCGCAGAGCGCTCTTGAATCTCCACATCCGCACCTTAGTTCGGCACGGAAAATCGAATCCAAACCCTATGAGACATAAAAGAAATGCCGGGTTCACTACTCGCTGTCGCCCATGGAACCCATCGGACCGAATGCGCCCGCTCCGCTCGACTCCTTAAGCCACTTTCCGAACTCCTCGCCGAGCTGCTCCCACGTCTCGTCCGGCGTCTCCTCGGCGACCTTCTTGACGATCTCCAGGAGCTTGATGCTCTCCCGCGTGGTCGTCATATCCAGCTCGAATTTCCTGCCTTCCGTGACCACAACGGTCGTTCGGCTCACCCCAAGCTCCTTGAGGTCCTTCGTCTCGTTGTACAGCCTCATCAGAACATCCTTGAGCGCTTCACTCTGCAGCAAGCTGAGCCATACGCCCGGGTTGCTGGGTGTGAAGTTCTGCACGGCAAGATCCAGGTTCCATTCGCCTTCCAGCGTTGCCATCCGACCGGTGCCCGTGCCCTTGGGATCGAAAAGCGCAAGCGCCTTCTCAACCGAGGTCTGGTCACCAACGAAGAAATAGCCGGGCACCGCGACCGCAACGGTCGACGGCATATCTTTCATCTTCTCCTTCTGCTCCTGAGTGACCATCTCCTCGAACATGGAATTCTCGAAGGACGGCGGCGGGATCACCACCGCCTCGTAATCTCCGATCGTCTTGCGCTCGGGCTTCACCTGGAACAACGTCGACATCGCCATTCCGGTCCAGAAATTCTCCACCATGTCGAGGCCCTTCTCGGGCTCTTTGCTCGAAACAGCCAGCACGGTGTAGATGGGTACGTTCTCGTTGCTTGCGGCGGAATCCGGATCGAAATCGGGGTTTGAGAGGTTGAAGATCATCGCCTCGTCGCCCATCCAGCCGTACACCTCGTCGGCGCTCCCGAACCCGTACATACCGAGGAAGAAATCCATGTTCATAGAAAAACTCATACCGCCCTGGTCGGACGGCATCTCTTCGCTGAGCTTGTTCAGCTCTTCCTCCACGGCTTTGAAACCCGACTCGATCAGCGCACCGGGTTTCGCCAGGAAAAAGTGACCTATCCATCTCTCCCCTGGAAAGTACCCCGGCAGCTTGATCTCGGCCGGGCCTGTTTTCGCAAGCGATTCGAGAATGCCGTAGTCGTCGGTCGTCAGGTGATACGTTCCCCGGGCGTGGACGACGGTGTCATTAGCCTCCGCCATGATCGAGTCCTGCTCGAATCCCGGAAGGCCCATCGACTCGGTCAGCTTCTCGGATTCGTCCTTGCTCAGGCCCGACGTCATTCCGGTTTGTTCGGCCACCTTGCTGAAGCTGTCGGCGGCTCCCTTGATGTCGACGAGGTACTTGAACTCGTCCGCAGGCTTGAACGCGCTCTGATCGGCCATCGGATCCTTGTAGCCCGCAGTGCCGACCTTCGGACGTCCGCATCCGACCGCCGTTCCCACAGCCACTCCCAGCAGAATCACCAAGAGCACCGTGAATCTTGCGTGTTTCATCATCGCATCCTCCGACATGAAAGCAGTATCACCAATAACAGACACTCCCGCCCCCTGCAAGTTGCGCAGAGACAGGCGGGACCCCTTTCGATAACGGAATTGTAGATGCTGAATGCGACTAACGCAACGGTATGCGCCATCGCGGCGGTGTAACATGCGCATCCTGCGCATGGTTCTTGGAGAGCGGCCGATGGCTGACGCCGTCATGCGCTCGCTGACGGGGCTTTTGAAAAACTCTAAAATGGTGAGGATCCGGATCAGTAGGGGCACGGCATGCCGTGCCCCTGCTGGTCGAGGACGGTCGGTGCCCTCCACAAACGAGTCCGCGAGTTTGTGGAGGTGTCCAACTGTCTCTTCTTCGTACGAGACCTCCACAAGCTCCGAAGACTCCGCTTGTGGAGGGCACCCGCACCCGGAACACGTAGGGGCACGGCATGCCGTGCCCCTACGAATTGGACCTTTTTCGACAGCCCCTGACGCGCGCGCTTCGGACCCGGTGACCGCTCAGCGGGTCTTAGCGCCGGTCTTCACCACGGGATCCGGCCAGCGTCCAAAGACTCCCTTGCCCGCGTAGCATGGCGACGATAGCTGATCGTTGATCCTCAGGAGTTGGTTGTACTTTGCCACACGGTCCGTGCGACACGGAGCGCCGCTCTTAAGCTGACCCGACCCGGTCGCGACCACGAGGTCGGCTATAAAACTGTCCTCGGTCTCGCCCGACCGATGGCTGACCACCGCGTTCATGCCGTGGTCGGATGCGAGCTTCATGCAGTCGAGCGTCTCGGTCACCGTGCCGATCTGGTTGAGCTTGATGAGGATGGCATTCGACGCACTCTGCTCGATTCCCTTCTGCAGCCTTTCGATGTTCGTCACGTACAGGTCGTCCCCGACGATCTGCACCTTCTTGCCGAGCACCTTGTTCAGATGAATCCATCCCTCCCAGTCGTCCTCCTGAAGCCCGTCCTCGATCGATATGATAGGGTAATTCTCGACCCATTTCGCGTATCGCTCGACCACCTTTTCCGAGGTCATCGGATCCTCTTTGCGCTCAAGAGTGTATTTGCCCGTCGAGGCGTTGTAGAACTCGTTCGCCGCCGGGTCTATGCCGAGGTAGATGTCTATGCCCGGAACGAGGCCCGCTTTATGAATCGCGAGCTCGATATACTGGAACGCCTCTTCGTTGCTGTCCAGGTTGGGAGCGAATCCGCCCTCGTCCCCTACACCGCCGAGCTTGCCCGCCTCTTTGAGGACCTTCTTCAGGGCTTGGTAAGTCTCGGAGCAGAGACGGACGGCCTCCGCGAAATCATCGACACCCACGGGCAGGATCATGAATTCCTGCACGACGACATTATTCGCCGCGTGCTTTCCGCCGTTCAGGATGTTCATCTGCGGGACCGGAAGGATGTTCGCCCGGACTCCGCCAAGATATCTGAACAGGGGCACGTCGAGCGCGACCGCCGCGGCGCGGCATGCTGCCATGCTGACGCCCAGGATCGCGTTCGCGCCCAGGTTCTCCTTCAGCGGTGTGCCGTCCAACTCCCTCAAAACCCGGTCAAGCTCCTGCTGATCCGACGCATCCAAGCCGAGAATCTCAGGACGGATCACCATGTTGACGTTCTCGACGGCCTTCAGCACACCGTTGCCGAAGTACCTCGATTTGTCTCCGTCCCTCAGCTCCAGCGCCTCGTGCGTGCCGGTCGACGCCCCGGACGGCACGATCGCCCGACCGACGAACATCTCGTCCACCGCAACCTCGACCTCTACCGTCGGCGTGCCCCGGCTGTCGAGCACCTCGCGCGCATGCATGTCTGTGATTTCCAGTCTGATCATTTTCCGGCCTTCCTGTTCCTGATTGGATTGAGATCGATCAAGGCTCGACACGACATCCCCTGTCGAGGCCCCCCACCTTAATCATTGTATTATCGACCATGTTATGACTCCCGGTGCTTAATCGGGTTCAATCCGCGTTCATCCCGACCGGAAGTCCCCGAGCGGCTCCATGTCCAGCCAGTTCGATCCCGCTTTGCAGTTTACCACAACGGGAACTCTCAGAGATTCCACCTCGCTCATGGTTGTCCCGACCAACGCGGCCATCTCCTTCAGCCGCTTCTTCGGAACGCTCAGCACAAGCTCGTCATGAACCTGCAGAAGGATCGCGTTCTCAAGGCCGGCATCTCGAAGCTTTCCGTGCAGCCTGACCATCGCCATCTTGATTAAATCCGCCGCAGTCCCCTGGAGCGGCATGTTCGTCGCGGCGCGCTCGGCTGCGGACCGTTTCAGGTGATTCTCGCTCTTCAATTCCGGATAGTATTTCCTTCTTCCGAACTGCGTCTGGACATATCCGTGCTCGCGACCGAACGCGACATTCCGGTCCATGAAGCCCTTCACACCGGGATATTTTTCGAAGAACCGCTTTATGAACTCCTTGCATTGGCCCCTGGGCTGCTTCAACGATTTCGACAGCCCGTCCGGACCCATCCCGTAGATAATCCCGAAATTGATGACCTTCGCGTTTCTGCGCATCTCCGGCGTGACCCCGTCGGCGGTCACTCCGAACACCTCCATAGCCGTCCTGCGATGTATGTCCTCGTCATGCTTGTACGCCCCCACGAGCACCGGGTCGCCCGAAAAATGCGCCAGGATTCTCAGCTCGATCTGAGAGTAATCGGCCGACAGCAGCGCTTCGCCCTCGTCATCAGCCTCGAACGCTCGCCGGATCTCGCGGCCCGATTCGGTTCGGATCGGTATGTTCTGAAGATTCGGGTTCGAGCTCGAAAGCCTGCCGGTCGAAGTGACCGTCTGGTTGTAGCTCGTATGTAAGCGACCGTCCTGAGGGTCGATGAGCTCGATGAGATTCTGCGTGTACGTGCCCCTCAGTTTCGCCAGCGACCGATATTCGAGGATCATGCTCGGAAGCTCGTGTTCAACTCCGAGCTTTTCCAGCACTTCGGCGTCCGTGCTCGTGCCCTTGATTTTCGGCAGTCCCATCTTGTCGAACAACAACTCCGCCAGTTGTTTCGGGCTGTTCAGATTCACCTCGTATCCGATCTGCTGGAAAATGACCCTGCTCGTGTCCTCCATGCGCTGATCGAGGTCCTTCGCGACCTCCCCCAGCACCTTCGGATTCACGCGTATCCCCACCGCCTCCATACGGGCAAGGATCGGCACAAGCGGAATCTCCACCCTGCGATAAAGCTCCTCGAGACCGTCCCGGTGAAGGCGCGCATGGAATTCCTGCGTCAAAAGCCATGTCGACATCGAGTCGGAAGCCGCGTACGGCGCGCATTTCTCGATCGGCACGTCGGCCATCGACAACTGGTTCTTTCCCCTCTTGCCGATCAATTCCTCGATCGTCGTCATCTGCCAGCCGAGCTCGCGAGACGCCATCTCCTTGAGGCCGTGACGGTTGTCCGGATCGATCAGGTAATCGGCGATCATCGGATCATCGACAAGCCCGTTCAGCTCGACGCCATGCCTCTTGCACACAAGCCACTCGAATTTCCCGTTCTGACAGATCTTTTCGATCTTCGCGTTTTTCCATATCGGCCCGAAAACATCGAGCACTGTTTTCAGGGGAATTTGAGACCGATGCTTGTCGGTGATCGACGGGCGGTGCCCGACCGGCACGTACCATGCTGCTTTGTCGTCCACCGCGCATGCCAGCCCCACAATCTCGGCCTTCCGTGCGTCCAGATCGGTCGTCTCGAAGTCGAACGCGAACCGCCCCTTTTTCTTTATGGCGGCGATGAGCTCAACCAGATCCTCCTCTTTCTCCACGACCTTCACCTTGAAACCCGGCCCGGCCTTATCCTTCTCGGGCATGGGAAGGTCCAGCTTCTTGAGAATGGAGACGAACCCGTACTTGGACAGCAGCTTCGCAGCCTTGTCCCTGTCCATGTGCCCGAGATCGTAGCGAAATTCGTCCGCCGATTTCGTGTCGAGCTTCAGCGGCAGGTTGGTGCGGATCGTCGCGAGGTCCTTGGAGAGCCTCGCCGATTCCTCCCCAGGTTCGAGCTTCTTCCGGAATTTCTCGTCTATCTTGTCAAGGTTCTTGTAGATTTCCTCGATGGTTGGATAGATGGCGAGAAGTTTCTTCGCGGTGACCTCGCCGACGCCGCGGACGCCGGGGATGTTGTCGCTGGGATCGCCGACCAGGCCTTTGTAATCCGTGAGATTCTCCGGGTTCGCAATCCCATAGCGCTCCCGGACCGTCGCGACATCCAGAGTTCTGCTCTTCGTCACCCCCACGAGCGTTTGGATGATGGTGATCCTGTCGCTCGCCAGCTGTCCGAGATCGCTGTCTCCGGTCAGGATCTTCACGTTCCAGCCCTTGTCCGCGGCCTGGCACGCAAGCGTCCCAATCACATCGTCCGCCTCGTATCCCTGCAGCTCCTCCTGATCCATCCCGAGCGCATCGACCAGCTCGCGCGCTATAGGAAACTGTACCCTCAGCTCCTCCGGAGCGGCGTCCCGGTGAGCCTTGTACTCGGGGAAGAGCTCGTGACGGAACGTCGGGCGCTTCGCATCGAACGCGACCAGGAGGTAGTCCGGCTTGAAGTCTTCGACGGCCTTGATGAGCATGAGCGCAAGACCGTAGAGCGCGTTGGTGGGCGTGCCGTCCGGCGCGGTCATTTCCTCCATCGAATAGAAAGCTCTGAACAGGAGGGAATAACCGTCAATCAAGAGAAAAAGCGGATTCCCCGCTTTCTTCGAATCTGCGACCATGCGCCAAATGATACCCCGGCGACTGTGATTTCACCAGAAACAGCAAGACCAATAAATGTCGCGGCTCAGAATTCCGGTTGTGTTAACCCTTTTGATGTGCTAACATTGGTTGATAGGAGATCAAGAGCATATGAAAATCGGAAACAACTTTTTCTTCTGGATCATCGTGCTCTTAATTGGAGGCTGCGTGAATTTCTGTATGGAACCGTTTCAAAATGCACCTGATGGGGAAATCGACCGCGCGAGTGAAGAGACCCGGATGACGGATGAGGAATA
>Ga0315294_10002227_pt1 | contig 21229 bp, 20 predicted proteins | sample YL17G13_40_MG_FD_203626 | JGI IMG/M metagenome (GOLD analysis project Ga0315294, IMG submission 203626) | Sediment microbial communities from Yellowstone Lake, YNP, Wyoming, USA - YL17G13_40 | ecosystem: Environmental > Aquatic > Freshwater > Lake > Sediment | place: USA: Wyoming | collected...
GGGGACTTTCGTTGAGCTCGACCGTTTTGTTACTCATCGCTGTACCGATTTTGGAATGGAGAAAAAGAAATTCTTTGGGGATGGGGTCGTCACTGGCTATGGAAAGATTGAAGAACGTCTGGTCTTCGTCTTTTCTCAAGATTTCACTGTATTCGGTGGAGCTTTGGGCATGGCCTTTGCGGAAAAGATCTGTAAGGTGATGGATCTCGCCATGAAGACTGGGGCCCCGGTCATCGGCCTAAACGATTCTGGTGGGGCAAGAATTCAAGAGGGCGTAGAGAGCCTCGCTGGTTATGCCTACATCTTTTTGAGGAATGTCCTCGCCTCCGGAGTCATCCCTCAAATCTCTGCCATCATGGGACCTTGTGCAGGGGGTGCGGTCTATTCCCCCGCTATGACCGACTTCATTTTAATGACCAAAAAGACAAGCTACATGCATATCACCGGACCCGATGTGATCAGGGCAGCTCTAAAAAAGACAGAAACCGCAGACGGAAGACCCATTACCTCTGAGCTCTTAGGAGGGTCTAAAGTCCATATGGAAAAGAGTGGAGTGGCTCATTTTGCAGGAGAGAATGACGAGGATACCATACGCCTCATCAAAGAGTTGCTCAGCTTTTTCCCTCAGAATAATCGAGAGAAACCGCCTATTATCGAATGCAAGGATGATCCCAATCGAATGGACGAATCGTTAAAGACGGCTGTACCCGAAGATTCAAAGAAAGCCTATGATATGAGAAAGGTGATCTTGCCGGTAGTGGATAACGGCTCTTTCCTTGAGGTGCAGAAGGATTGGGCAAAGAATATCATCGTCGGCTTTGCTCGTTTTAATGGAATGCCTGTGGGCATCGTTGCCAATCAGCCCAACTGGATGGCTGGGTCTCTTGACCCAGATTCTTCGGTCAAGGCGGGCCGATTCGTCCGCTTCTGTGACTGTTTCAATGTTCCCATCATAACCTTCGTTGATGTCCCAGGGTTTCTCCCTGGGATTGATATGGAGGAACGGGGCATTATCCGACACGGATCCAAACTTCTCTATGCTTTCTGTGAGGCTACGGTTCCGAAGATCACGATCATCACCCGCAAAGGTTATGGTGGGGCTTATGATGTGATGTCGAGTAAGCATATCCGAGGGGATATCAATTACTGTTACCCAACAGCCGAAATTGCCGTTATGGGGGCAGATGGTGCGGTCAATATCATCTTCCGAAACGAGATCAAGAACTCCAATGACCCTGAGGAGACCCGTCAACAGTTGGTCTCCGAATATCAACAGAAATTTGCCAGCCCTTATAAGGCAGCTGAATTAGGATATGTTGACGAAATCATTGAACCCGAGGAAACCCGTCCCAAAATTATCCAGGCTCTGGATATTTTGAAGACCAAAGTCGATACCAATCCCTGGCGAAAACATGGAAATATTCCATTGTAATCCCCCCTCGCCCCCCTTTACTAAAGGGGGGTTGGGGGGATTATGAGGATGAGGTGAAGCATGGCTAAAAACATTCGAGAAGAATTTGAGCGGTGGGAGAAAACGACTCTGAATAAAGTGATCTCAAAGGCACCTGAACGGGAACCCTCATTCAAAACCACTTCGAATATCGAATTGAAACGGCTCTATACGCCCCTGGATATTTCTGATATCGATTACTGCAATGATCTTGGGTTTCCTGGAGAATTCCCTTTCACCCGAGGGGTGCAACCCACTATGTATCGGGGTCGGCTCTGGACGATGCGTCAGTATGCCGGATTTGCAACGCCTGAGGAAACAAATAAACGTTACAAATACCTCTTAGAGCATGGACAGACAGGCTTGAGTGTTGCCTTCGACCTCCCGACTCAGATTGGTTACGATTCCGACCATTCTCTTTCTGAGGGCGAGGTTGGAAAGGTCGGTGTCGCCATCGACACCCTCAAAGATATGGAGATTCTCTTCGATGGCATCCCTCTTGATAAGGTCTCCACTTCGATGACGATCAATTCCACAGCCGCCATCCTTCTGACGATGTATATCGCTGTGGCAGAAAAACAGGGTGTGAAAAGCGAAGTCCTTCAGGGGACCATACAAAACGATGTCCTGAAAGAGTATGCTGCAAGGGGAACTTATATCTATCCACCTCTCGAATCGATGCGCATTGTCACCGATATTTTTGCATTTTGTAAAAACCGCGTCCCCCGATGGAATACCATCAGCATCAGTGGTTATCACATGCGTGAGGCAGGTTGCACGGCTGTCCAGGAAGTCGCCTTTACTCTGGCCGATGGCATTGCTTATGTGGAGGCAGCCATTCGGGCAGGTCTTGATGTAGACTCCTTTGCATCCAGGCTTGCTTTCTTCTTCTGCTGCCATAACACTTTCATTGAAGAGATTGCCAAGTTCAGGGCGGCCCGAAGGCTCTGGGCAAAAATCATGAAGGAACGATTTAAAGCGAAAAGGGACGAGTCGTCCATGTTGAGGTTTCATACTCAGACGGCCGGTTGTTCGCTCACCGCTCAACAACCCGATAACAATGTGGTAAGAGTTGCCTTTCAGGCTCTGGCTGCCGTGTTAGGAGGAACACAATCGCTTCATACCAATTCGAGAGACGAAGCTTATGCCCTGCCTACGGAAGATTCTGTCAGGCTTGCATTGAGAACCCAACAACTCATTGCCTATGAAAGCGGTGTCGCCGATATGATCGATCCCTTTGGAGGTTCCTATGCGGTGGAGGCCCTTACGGATGAGATAGGGAGTAAGTCGATGGAATATATCGAAAAGATCGAAGCCATGGGCGGAGCCATCAAAGCTATCGAATCGGGTTACATTCAGGGAGAGATTGGTGAAAGTGCTTATCAATACCAGAAGGAAATCGAAAACAAGAAGCGGATCATTGTTGGATTGAACCAGTTTCAGATGGAAGAAGAACCTCTCAGGGATATCCTTCGTATCAAACCTGAGATGGAACAATACCAGAAGGAAAAACTGGCAAGGGTCAAAAAAGAAAGAAACAACACGAAAGTGAAGGAGACCTTAGCTGTTCTAAAGAAAGCAGCCCAGGGAACGGACAATGTGGTTCCTCCCATTTTAGAGGCGGTCAAGGTTTATGCCACCCTGGGAGAAATTTCAGACACCTTAAGAGAGGTATTTGGAGAATACCGGGAACGATAATCCAAATGCGGATTGCAGATTGCGGAATGTAACTCAGCCCTTTAGGGCTGATACATCAGGGCTGAAGCCCTGAGCTACATTCCGAAATCCGAATTCGGAAGGGAGATAGTTATATGGTTCGGAAGATTCGCGTGCTCATCGCTAAACCAGGATTGGACGGTCACGACAGAGGCGCAAAGGTGATTGCTCGAGCCCTGAGAGATGCTGGAATGGAGGTGATCTATACAGGCATAAGACAGACTCCTGAGCAGATTGCAAATGCTGCCATCCAGGAAGATGCGGATATCGTAGGTCTCTCCAGTCTCTCCGGTGCCCATAACAATCTCTTTCCAAAGGTTGTTCAGATTCTCAGAGAAAAAGGCGCGGCGGATATCCTCGTCTTTGGAGGGGGCATCGTCCCTGTCGATGATATCCCAGAGTTGAAAAAGGCTGGAATCTGCAAGATATTCCAACCCGGTTCCTCCACCGAAGACATCATCAAATATATTCAAGAAAACGTAAAAACCACATGACTCAAATCCCCCCTTCCCCCCCCCTTACTAAAGGGGGGTGAGGGGGATTATTATAAAAGGAGTATGCCATGCTAAAAAAGATCAATCATATTGCCATTGCGGTCAACAACCTTGAGGAGGCAGCCAAGTTCTATCAGAATGTCTTGAGCCTCAACCTCTCAGGTGTTGAGGTGGTTACTGCCCAAAAGACAAAGGTGGGCTTCTTTAAGATCGGTGAGTCGAATATCGAACTGGTCCAACCTTCCGAACCGGATTCTCCACTGGTTAAATTCTTGGAGACCAAAGGCCAGGGGATCCATCACATCTGTTTCGAGGTCGATGATGTTGAGGCAGAGGTCAAAGCCTTTCTTGAAAAAGGAGCGACGTTGATCGATCAGAAACCCAGACCGGGCGCTCATAACACAAAAGTTGCCTTCATCCATCCCAAGTCTTCCAGCGGTGTGCTCATCGAACTTTGTGAGCTTCCAAAAGAACACTAATGATGCATAGCAGCACATGGCACAAAGGGTCTTGTATCTCAGGGCTTTAGCCCTGATTCCTCAGCCCTAAAGGGCTGAGTTACAGGCTATACCCTTTGTTCTCTGCTTTTTGCGATAAGGGAGGTTTTTATGTCTGATCTTAAGTTTTTTGAGCAAGAGATTCAAACCTATATCAAACCAACCACCTTACCCTTGGCCATTAAACTCCTGACTTTGGAGGAGGAGATTCCGGAAAAGACGAGAAGGCCCAAGAGGGATTTCAAAAAGAGGTTTGCCATTTGCCAGTCCGCGGGAATGGCAAGGAGAACAGGATGGACATTTGCTCTTGGGAAAGAGGATGTCTCCTGTCCATTGAGCCAGGTAAGTTTGGGTTTTGAAAAGGAACAGCCCTTCCTCAAAGAGGGAAATCTCTGTGAGGGGATGTATACGGGTACGAAAGAAGCTGGGAAGAAGACAGAGGCTGCTGTTCCTAAGTTCGAATACGGTCGATACAAATATATCCTCATCGGGCCCGTCGGCCGGGCCGATTACGAACCCGATATCATCCTCATCTACGGAGATTCGGCTCAGATCATGAGGCTCGTCCATGCAGCTCTTTTTGAAGAGGGTGGAACGCTTACTTCTAATTTCATGGGACGCTATGACTGCGCAGATTACACCGCCGGCGTAATGAATTCAGGAAAATGCCAAGTCATTCTTCCCTGTAATGGAGATCGGATATTCGGATTTGTCCAGGATTTTGAAATGGCCTTTGCCATCCCATATTCTCAAATTGATAAGATTATTCTTGGACTCCAAGGGACCCATAAAGGAGGGGTCCGTTACCCCATCCCCTTCTTTATGAATTGGGAGGCCACCTTCCCGCCGAAATATGTTGAACTTGAAAAATTATGGAGAGAAGGTAAAGAATGACCCTTATTCCTACCTGGCTCATTTTGGATCGAAGGTGATTCGGAGTCAACAATTGGGATTAGGTGTGGGAGGATTTCGACCTTGGAAGGTATTAAAAGACGGAGGGATCCTGATCGTCTCATCCTGATCAGCACCGCCTCCCGTTGCCACGGCGTCACTCACGCTTTATCTTCCTAATCTCCACCCTATAAAATACTTGGTCTGGGGCTCCCGGCCCGCAATGCGTTAGGGGATCAGTGAATAGACCTGGGCCTTCTTTGCCCACTCGCTATTGGGATAATCCCTCCGAAGGACTTCTAACCCCAATTTCAATTCCTTTGGATCATGGCTCGCCTTATATTTGGTAACCCCAAGGTAGTATTGAGCTTCAGGAGCAGCATCTGTTTTGGGATACCGAACCAGAATCTCTTGGAAGCATTGGATGGCCTGCTCAAAATTGTCTAAATTAAATTCAGCCTTCCCTCTGCCAAGGATGATCTGACCAATAAAATCTTCTGGCGGTAAATAACCTATGAAACGGTGATGCTCATCTCCATCTGAATCTAAGATCACAATCGTTGGAGTCCATTTAATCCCATACCGTTTCACCAAAGCTTTATTCTTGTTAAAATCGACCTGAAGGGGAATGAAATTCTTCTCCACAGAAGAACAGACATTGGAATCGGGATAAGTAACAGCTGCCAGCTGTTTGCACCCAATTCAGAGATTGTTGTAAAAGTCCATTAAGATCAATTTCTTCTCCTTCTTCGCTTTTGCCTTTGCCGTGGTTAAGGATGTTTCCCAGTGGATTGGTGTTGCCATAACGGATCCTCCTTTCATGGAATGTATTACAAACGCACTAAATAAAGCATTAAATCACCAATGACCAAATACCAATATCCAAATTCCAACGATCAAACTTTGTTTGATTATTTGATAATTGGAATTTATTTGGAACTTGGAATTTGGTTATTGGAATTTTATTACCATTGATCGTTGGGCTTAATACAATCCTCTCTAAAACAACATTGAAACTGATCGCAATAGTCCTTGGCCGTTCCGAAACAATCAAAATTCCCTTCTTCTCTCTGAATCTGTCGAATCAATCCTGCCTTTGATAATCCAAAGGTCTTTTTCATACCCAAGGCCTTTGCCTTTTCTCTCACCTCTTGCATTTTCATCTCAAACCCCTTCATTAACGGTGAAAATTGTCATTAGGTTATGGTTAGGAGGCCCGTTTGGTTTGTGGTAAAAGGGCTATAGTTAAAGACTAATGACTTAACCCATTGAAGAAACAAGCATCTTTGCCTTAACCTTTGAACCAAAGACTTTTATTTCCTTCATAACATTGTTTTACGATTCCGGTTGTTTGTCAAGTCCATTTTAGTTTATCCAAAATGGTAAATCAAAATTTTAAAGACTGAGTAAGGCCTTTTAAGATTGATTCTGTTATAATGGACAGACATTATGGAGGACCAGGATCATCACCACAAATTAACCCCTCTTATTATCCCGAGGTCGGAGCATCCGATTTCGAGAAAGATGATGAGTGAAGAGGCGTTAAAGGTTCTCTACCGCCTCCATCGACATGCGTTTATAGCCTATCTCGTTGGAGGAAGCGTCCGCGATCTCCTCCTTGGGAGGGTCCCAAAAGACTTTGATGTCGCCACCAACGCCCACCCTCATGAAATCAATACCCTCTTTAAAAACAGCAGGGTCATCGGTCGCCGATTTCGATTGGTTCAGGTCTTTTTTAAGGGTGGGAAGGTCATCGAGGTCTCCACTTTCCGAAGCCGTTCGTTATTTGAAGAGATAGAGACAGAAGATGGAAATATTATCCGGACAGAAAATTTTGGAACACCAGAGGAGGATGCCCTACGCCGGGACATCACGATCAATGGCCTCTTTTACAATATTGCAGATTTTTCTATTATCGACTACGTCGGTGGGATGACCGACCTTAAGCGGCAGATCATCCGAACGATCGGTGATCCGAATGAAAGATTTCAGCAAGACCCTGTCCGAATGATTCGGGTCATCCGCCATGCTGCCCGAACTGGATTCCCTATCGAAGATCCAACACACCAAGCCATTATCCGGCATCGGAAAGAGATCCAAAAATGTTCTCCTTCTCGTGTCCGAGATGAATTCATCAGAGATCTGAAGGAAGGTGTGACTCAGCCTTCTCTCAACCTGATGCTCCAAACAGGCTTGCTCTCTTCTCTCTTCCCAGATCTTGATAGGGTTTTCGGAGATCGAAATCCTTGGAAGAACAGGGATCAACAACTCTTCTTAACTCTCTTCAGCCTTGTCGATGAATTGATTCACATGGGTAGGGCAGTTCCAGAATCGGTTCTCTTTGCCCTCTTTCTCACTCCCTTCCTTCAAGCGATCACACCTGAACACCCTTTTCTTGGAGAAAAGGAGCGATCCATCTACTTGAGACAAATAATCCAGTTGGCCGTTCGCCAAATCCTTACTCCTTACTCTTTCCCTAAAGGAACAAAAGAAATGGCCTCCCAGATCTTAATGGTCCAATCGACTCTAAAGAAGGCCATCCAACGTGGAGTGATTCCTAAGAGGCTGAAGATGAAGAAATATTTCAAAGAAGCAGTTCTTCTCTATGGGATCGAAGCTCAGGCAAAGGGAGAGAAGGTACCTCACCTTCTTCGCAACGCAGTACCTTCAGATCTATTGCCTTGGTGGCCGAAAGGATTTAGAAGACACCGGAGATTTGGCAAGAGGTTCCTTCTACCTCATTAATCTTATTAACAAAACAGGCAGGAAAAGTTCAGATCCGCCATGCACCACATAGGGGTGCATGGCAGTCCTGAACCTCACATGGTTCAGGGCGCAATCTACACTCAGGAATAACTCTTCTACATCAGCATTAATTTATTGGGAAGGTAAAGGCAGATCTGTGGAAATAGAAACAACAAAGCTGCACAAAGGATCATACCGATCAAAAAGGGATAGACCCCGCTATAAATCACGCCAAATGGCTCCTTGGTAATATTTTTGACCACAAAGACATTGATGGCAACAGGAGGAATAACCACCCCGATCATTACAAAAATATGAAGGATGACACCAAACCATATCGGATCGAATCCAAGTTTGAGGACGACAGGATAGAAGATTGGAGTGGCCAGGACCATAAAGGCAAGGTCATCGATAAAAGAGCCTCCGATAAGATAGATTAAAAGAATGAGAACCATCGTGAAGGAATGAGGAAAAGGAAGCCCCATGGTCCAATCTGCGGCGATAAAGGGGATCCTCGTCACAGCAAGAAAATGGCCCAGGATGGTAGACCCTGCAATAAGGATCAAAACCATGCAAGCAGTGCGCAGTGATTCTGAAACCGATTTTATAAAACCGCCAAAATTGATGTTCCTTTTTCCAATAGATAAAAGAAGAACGGCCATTGTCCCAACACTTCCTGCCTCTGTGGGTGTAAAGAACCCCTTCGACATCCCTCCTGTTACGATAATGAAGACAAGGAGAACCCATATAACCTCTTTGAGGGATACCCACCTCTCCTTCCATGTCGATCTTTCGGCCTTAGGCCCCATGGATGGATTGATCTTACACATTCCATAGATGATCAACATAAAGAAGAAGGAGATAATCAGCCCTGGAATGGTTGCAGCCAGAAATAATTTACCGATGGATGTTTCAGTAATCATGCCGTATACAATAAGGGTGATACTCGGCGGGACGAGACTACCAAGGGTCCCTCCGACGGCAACGATCCCAGCGGATAGCTTCCTGCTATAATGATATCGATCCATCTCAGGAATAGCCACGCTGGCAAAGGTGGCTGCCGTAGCAGTTGCAGATCCGGTGACGGTTCCAAAGGCAGTGGCCCCCGCCACAGTGGCCATGGCCAGACCTCCGGGGATATGACCGATGCATTTATGTGCCGCATTATACAAGCTTTTCGCAATCCCTCCATTGAATGCGATCTGACCCATGAGGACAAAGAGGGGAATAATGGTAAACCCATACGATGCGAAGACATCGAAGATATCCTTGGCCAATAGGTTCAATGCAGCCTTTGTGGATATAATAATGCTGAATCCCAGGAAACCGATCAGGGCCATGCCAAAACCTAACTCAATGCCTGTAAGGAAAAAGGCTAAAATCACTGCCAGGCCAATAATTCCTATAGTGACCTCATTCATATTTCCCCCCGCGGATCTTTAAGATATCGCACAAAAACACCAGACATTGGAAAAAGCAGCAAACTCCTATTCCGTAGGCAACAGGATAGAACGGGAAATGTAATGTTGGGGAAACCTCTCCTGATTTATATAGATCCATTCCATACTTGATCAGGTTCCACCCAATCATCAGGAATAGACATATGACCAGACATCTCGTGATGATATTGAAAACATTTCTTATTTTTTGAGAAAATCTTAAAATAAGAAAATCCACATAGACATGTCCCCTTACCCAAGAGGTAAAAGGCATAGAAAATCCAATTACCACTGCCCCTGAAAAAGCTACAAGTTCATAAGTCCCAACAATAGGCCTTCTAAAGAATCTCAAGATAACGTCGCTGATGGTGAGACACATAAGGAACGAGAGGCTGACCCCTGCAATAACGTTCAGTAAACGACTGATTCCACTGATTTTGTCCAGAAATCCTTTCATTGAGTGCTCCTCTTCTCTGTCCGCTCCCTTTTAGGCAAAAAAAAAGGGAAGGGACTTGGTAAAGACCCCCTCCCTTCGCTTGATCCTACTGAAGTTGTTTCAGTCGCTCTTGGCAGAATTTCAAAGCCTCTTCTGCAGGCAGGCCTTTCGCCTTCTTTTCCTTCACATATTCGTCAAACATGGGCGACACCGCCTTTGCCCACTTTGCATCCTCCTCTTTTGAAAGAGGGATGAATGTGACGCCCTGCTTTACAGCAAAATCCCTTCCGATTTTGTCGATCTCATCCCAAGTTTGCCCCTGCTTCACAATCCACTCCTCATTGATCTGGTCAATGATCTTCTGGATATCTGGAGGCAGCGCATTCCACTTCTCCTTATTCATCACCACGAAGAACACCATATTATAAGCAGAACCATAGTTTTGAGTCGAATACTTTACTACTTCTCCGAGCTTCCAGCCATGAAGAGCCTCCACCGGACAAACAACCCCCTCCGCAACACCTCTGCTAATTGCATCATAACTTTCGGTCATGGGCATGGCAACAGGGGTTGCTCCAAGGTTAGCCACCACCTTTGCAGTGGTGCCGGTGCCACGGATCTTCACGCCTTTCAGATCCTCCAGTTTGTATACCGGTTTCTTGGTATGAACGATTGCCGGACCATGGGCATGGAGGTACATGAGCTTTGTCTCATCTAATTCTTTCGGTTGGAATTTTCTATAGAAGTCGTTGACCAGTCTTGTTGCCCCTACTGCGGTTCTGGAGCCCAGGGGCAGGTCGAGGACTTCGCATAGAGGGAACTTTCCCATGGTGTAAGAGAGAACAGAGAAACCGAAATCTGAAATCCCTTTCACAACTCCATCGTAACATTTGTCCGCTGGGGTAAGAGTTCCGCCGTAAAAATAAGTAATTTGGACTCTTCCATTGGTTCGTTTTTCAATCTCTTTTCCCCACTCGGCGGCTAACACACTATTCCTGTGAGGTGCCGGGAAGAAGGTGGAGTAGTTGAACTTTATCTGTCCAAATGCAGATGACGTGAGAAATGAAAACCCAATCACCGATAAACATAAATATAGACATGCCAATTTCCAAAGCTTCATTTTTAACCCTCCTTTCCAATATTTTGATTAAAAGTTCCGTCTTCCTTTTTTTTAGCCCTATCACCCCCTTCGGCTCTCATTATCTTGAGAATTTTTTAACAAATATATTTGAAAAAAAAATATTGTCAAGCAAAATCTTGGGGCAAGGTTTCAAGGAGGCTTAATAAGGGGGATAGATTTATTTGAAAAATGAAGAAAGTGCAGCATCAATCCCCAATCGCTTCACCGTTTCTTGGTAGGGCTTCAAAGAGGATTCAATTTCCGCTCTCAATTTTAAAGGAAAGATCTTATTTTGGGGTAATTCTTTTGCAAGTTGAGACAGGGTGGCACGCAAACATTCTAAAATCCCCTGGGCTAAATCCTTATCCACCGCATCCCCTGTAAACTGGACCGTTCCTTCTCGATATTCGAATTCACTGCTAAACGGATCAAGAAAGGGATATTTATCTGACTCTTCTAAGAGAGACTTCTTAAATGCCCCAAGAAATTTCCCCTTTTGAGAGATTCCATCCACCAAATTTTCCACCTTAGAGAGGACCTCTTGGAAAATAAGGGTGAGTTCTTTTAAGTCTTCCACTCCTCCTGTGACATTCTTCTCTTCTTTCTTCTCTTCTTTGGAAATTTTATCCAGGGTTCGATAGACATTGAAAATGGCCCCCGCCTTGACGGCATTCTCTACAAACGTTGGAATCGATTTTCGGCCAAAGACAGAGGGGCCGGATGCTGAGGTGGCAAACATTTCTGTCGGCTCTCCTTCCTGTAAAAAAAGAACGCCCATGGGTTGATGGTCTCTTGTAAAAACCTCTATGAAGCCATGGTGCTTCTCTTCTCTCAATTTCATAATGAGCCGATCAAACCGGGTGAAATCCGTAGAGAGTTCTTTGAAAATGATTTCGTGGTTGAGGTTGCTGGCTACGATGGCTGCTTGTTCCGGTGACAGCCGATAGACATTGAGGACTCCGTCTTTCTGCTTGGAGAGGGTAAGAAGGCATTGAACCGCCTCCGGCCCGATCATCCTTTTTGAATCAGCCCCTACCTCGGCCTCTGCATTGATGATCTCTCCCGTATCGATGAATAGGACCCCCTTTTTTTCGGGAAATTCAATTTCAATGGTTCCGCTGAAGCCCTCCGATTTTAGGGTAGATAAAAGGGCCGGGAGATCTGTATAGGATGTCATTAAATCTTGATGCCTTATTTTTCCTTTTGGGAATATCATCGGTTCCCCTTTTATGTCCTCACACCCTTAGAGTCCTTTAGATCTCAGAAGGAGACAAAGGTTTCATTTCGACTCTTTTCTCTTCTGCAACCGCTCGATGGCAGCTTTCACGCTCATCTGCATTCTCTCGATGGATTCAGCAAGAAGACCAACTTCTCCCCTTGCTTTGATTTGGATGGGAGTATCCAAATCCCCCATACTGATCCTGTCAGCCACTTCGGAAAGATAGCGAATAGGCCGAATCACGGAACGGGAATAGAAGTAGGCCATCATCAGCATAAAGACGAGAGACACCAGAATGACGAAGTAAAACATCTGAATTTTTATCTCATAGGCTTCAAAATACCCTCTCTCGACAAACTTCATTCTCCCTTCGATGGCCCTCGCAGGCTTCGAGAATTCGTCGAGGTAAGTGGTGCTAGCAATAATATAAAGTGTTCCCCCAACAGGTTTGCAGACCATATATTTTTCTCTGAAAGTCCCGTCTGCATCCTGCCAAGTATAATACCCACTTGATTCCAGACCCCTTTCGACACCGGTATAAACCTTCCAGAAACCAGGAAAATTTTTTCCGAGAGATTCTCTCAATTTACTCATATCGATACTAATAATTTTAGGATTGACATGGGCCCATGTCCGCCAAACCCCTTCTGTATCTGGCAATTCATATAGGGCGGTATAACCTGTCAACCCGACTTTTTGTACGGCCACTCTCATGAAATCCCAATCTTTGTTAAAATCCTCTTTCCTTAATTTCGGACGAGCTTGAAGATAGATCCTGACCTGTGTAGCCACATCGATGGCCTTTTCCTTGATGATCTTCTCACCCAACTTATTCAAAGAGGATTTTGCTTCTTTCACAGAAACCGTGCTCAATTCTCTTAAACTTTCGGCCCCGATGTCTTTGAGGCTTGTAAACCGGTTTCCTCCAAAATCAAAACTGTAAAAAATCAAAACCCATAGGAAAAAGAAGACGATTAGGATTGGAATGAAAATTCTTATTAATAGTTTGGGTAAGAGACCAAGTCCTCTTCTCTTTTTCTTCTCTTTCTTCTCTTTCTTCTCTGCCATAAGGTTTCCTCCTATTTATAACTTAAATTCTATTCCGGGAAGGCGTGGAGATTCAGCCATCTTCTTCTCGGGGTTGAGAAATTCCATCATCGCCCTTTTAAACTCCTTCCTCTTCTGCTCATTGTGTATATCTTCGCTCAATGCTTCAACAAAGGATAATGCTTGATCCTGGGGAAAAGAATCTTTGGCCCCTCCAAATGCGATGAGTTGATCATCGATGATGAAAGGAGCCACCGGACCCATAATCTTTTTCAATTCATTCTCGACCATCTGAAAAAAGCCTTTATCTATATATTTTTTACTCGGAGCACCCTTTTTTTCTCCTTTCTCCAACAATCCTGATTGGACAAGTTGACATATTACCTTCGAGGTGTTGAATTCATCCCATCCGAGCATCCTCGCAATTTCTAAGACCGTCCTGGTTCCGTCAGCCAACGCTAACACATTCCATTCATCTCCCTTGATATTCTTATCCTCTGAATGACTCTGGAGGGAGATATGGAAGATGGCATTGGGGGATGGAACCAAATCCCTGATCTTTCCCCATTCCTGTTTTTTGTAGGACCAGTTGAGGAGTAAGTTTTCTGTGGGAATGAAGATCGTTTTTTCTCGAGGAGGCACATCTGGATCAAATGTGGTCTTCCCTATCTGCCAACTCATGATGTTTAAGAAAGCCTCTTCTCCAAAGGAATGCGCAGTTTTAGCATGGACGATATTTCCCATCTCTAAAAAGATCTCCCCATTCTCGTTGCCTTTGATCGTTATTATTCCAGTCTTTCTCCCAACTAAAAGAGGTTTTATAAGATCGAAAAATTTGGTTTGGAAAGTTCGCCTAAGAAGGCTTCAGGCATAAAAGTCCCTTAAATTTATTGTCAAAACATGTAAAAGCAAAACAAATGCCAAAATTTGACACAGATTTTTTGTTCTATCAAATCAATTGGAATCTATTGAAGTTTAAGGAAGTTTTTAAATTTTGAGAGAATAGGTAAGAATTCTATGGGAATTCACCAGGATAAAAAATGGTAAAATATTTGTCATTTTACTGACATTTTCGTCCAAAACCCATGTGAATCATACTTTACTTATGATTCGTAGTTCGGGTCGAGTAGGAGGCTCTGTTTTTTTGATTTTTGAGGCCAGCTTCAAACCCAAAGAGTTGTTTTTATTAAAGTGGTTTGATAATAATCGAATTGATCATTTCCATGAAGGTCTTCTGAAAAACCTCATACACCTTCTTTTCATTTCCTGAAATCGACTCTCTTTCCCAGTCCTTCCCCTCCTCAGAAATCTTTAAACCAAAGGAATGGACATCCTTTGAATACCTGATGAAGACGGCGTGTTCTCCTTGAAAGACAAATAGGAATTGTCCTTGAAGGGCCCAATGGGATGGAATCACAATGTCTTTCTTCACAATGGGTTGAAGGGAAGGGGCATCGGGATTCCATCTCATCAATTGAATCATGGAATCAACTACTAACTCTCCCTTCTTTATTTTATCCTTCAGATACATTCTTTTCTCTGAATCAGGTTTCAGTGGAGGCGCGTTTATGGGCTCAGCTTGAGGATTGGTCTTATCCGCAATTTGGACAATGAATATATCTTCGACCTGTTTATTTTTTTCTTTAATAAAGAAATAAGATCGTGTAAGCGAATTTTCCTTTGGATATTCTAAAGAAGAGGAATAGCTTAATTGTAATTCCGAGGGTAACATCAAGGTAAAGGGGGGCTTTTGCGAAATCAATTTCTTACCCTGAATTTCTATGGCCTTTTCTGGACTGACACGTGTACAGGCAAATAGAATCAAAATGATCAAGGCGAAATATTTTTTTTTCATAGTCGCCTCTTTAAGAATAGATCAATGGTTATATAATTGTAGGGGCGGCCTTCCGTGCCTGCGCGCTGTAGCGCTTCGGTGCGCAAGCGTGACCGCCCAATTTGGGAGCCCACAGAGGGGCTCCCCTACAATTCCCAAAACCCAATCCCTAACCCCGTGAGAAATTACTTCTTTTTTGTCAGCAAGGCTCTCAATTTTGGGCCTGTCTCAGGACATTTGGCAAGGACATCCTTCCAGCCTTCGTCATCAGCGATCTTCAGGAATTTCTCTTTTTCAGCCGGGGGAAGGTCAATCACCTGAAGACCCGCCTGTTTCAGAAGAGGGATCTCCTTTTTGCGCAACTCCTCGTATAAGGCGACTGTTTTTTTCTCAGCTTCCATGGCAGCTTGGTTGATCACATCCTGGAACTTCTTGGCAAGCCCGTTCCATGTCTTCAGGTTCATGACCATGGGGTGCGGTCCTGAATAAAATGAAGGCTCCACAATATACTTAGTATGCTTCTCCCAACTCCACTCACGAATGCCAAAGGCCGGCCAGCCATAGCCGTCGACAACGTTTCTTTCAAGGGCGGTGTAAACCTCGGTGGGAGGTATCATGACAGGATTTCCGCCAAGACCTTTCACAAGCTGAAGGTACATAGGGGAGACTCGGATATTAAACCCTCTCAGGTCCGCAGTTTTAATGGGTTTGGTAAGGTAAAGGCTAAATGGCAAGTCGGTCCCGATCCTTCCTATAAAATAGAGCCCCAGCTTCTTTTCATGCAGATCACTGTAATATGCCCAGGCCCCGCTTGCTCTCTCTTCCCAGGGAGTGAGGTGCGAGAGCTTCATTGCATCGACCTCAGGTAGCAAGTGGACGTAGTAGGCATTGGTCGTATGGACTATATCGACCATGCCTGTCTGCGCAGCTTGGACCTGGTCCTGAATTTTGACGACCTCTGGCCCACCGATAAGGTTTATCTTCAGTTCGCCGGGATATTTCTGCGCGATCTGTTTTTCCACGCTCTCCAGGAAAAAATCGAGAGACTGGTTGCCCTCGAGCGCGTTTTTCGGCCATGCAGTAAGTGCTTTCAGGGTAATCTGTTCAGCTTTGGCAGGCACATATTGAGTAACCAATACCGCAGATGCGAAAAAAAACAAGAACACCAAAAAAGCTAATCTCTTTTTCATTGTCTTCTCCTCCTTTTTTTTATTTTTTTCAAAACATATTTTAAATCACTCCTCAGCACTCCTTCGTATATCGTCCTTCGTCTTTCGTCTATCGTCCATCGTTAGAAACTCTCACTTCATTCCCATCAGACTGGGTATAACAGTTGCTAAGAATGGCATAACCAGCACAAGGACAATACACAAAATATCTACAATGACATAGGGAGTGACCGCTTTCCAGATATCAGCCATGGTGATCTCCGGAGGGGCCACCCCTTTCATCACAAAGAGAGTAACGCCAAAGGGAGGCGTAATCAAACCTGTCTCAAGGGCGATAAGCATGAGGACCCCGAACCAGATGGGATTATAATGAAAGGCATTGACGACAGGCATGTAGATAGGTATAGTGATCATCATAATTGCAACGGTTTCCATGAAACAGCCAAGGATGAGGACGATGATCAGCATGCCAATGAGGATTACTATCGGCGGAATACTGAGTTTGGTAATAAATTCCGTCATGCCTGCAGCAGCACCGGTAAAGGCTAAGATTTGACCATATGTGGTGGAGACAATGACAATCATGAAGATCATGACCGTGACTTTGACGGTGCCCATGACTGACTTCTTGATCACTTCCCAATTCAAATGCCTGTAAATAAAAGCTAAAATAAACGACCCCAATGTCCCTGTCGCAGCAGCTTCCGTAGGGGTTGCCACACCAAGAAAGATGAATCCTAATACCATAAAGATAATGAGTCCAAGGGGTACCAAGTCTTTCAAAGTGACCAGCACTTTTTCTTTCAGAGGGATATGGGGCACATCATACATGGGCGCTTCTTCAGGCTTGATTCTCACCCATAATACCACGTAGACAAAATAGAGGGCAGACATGATTAAGCCCGCCGGTATGCCAGCCATAAGAAGTTGTCCCACATCAATGTTTGCAAGGCTTGCGAGTACCACCGTAAGTGCGTTGGGAGGAATAAGCGCGTCAACCGTACCTACTCCCATGAGTGGCCCAAGACTCATGTTCTTGCTGTAGCCTCTTTTCAGCATGTCAGGAAGGAGGATGGTGCCAAGGAGAGCGCACGTTGCAATCGTGGAGCCGCTCAAAGCACCGATGATAACCCCCATAATGATAGCTAAGATAGAGAGCCTGCCCCGGAACTTCCCCAGCCATTTATCGAGCACATTCACGGCATTCAGCCCAAGGCCTGAATGGAAGATCAATTCACCCATAAGGATGAAAAAGGGTACAGGGAGCAGAGTGAACGTGGTAATGGAAGAAAAGACCCCTGTCACCACCGCAATAAGGCCTGGTATTCCCCCCAGGAAAAAATAGGCGGCAACAATATTCACCACAAGAAAGGCGAAGGCAATGGGCAGGTTGGTGAGAAGCATGAAGACCATGCTTCCAAAGAGCAAGCTGATGATCAGCCACCATTCCATCGGCTACCTCCCTACCCTGATATCGATAAGCCCAGCCGTTGTATAAAAACCAGTCCAAAAGGTAGTTGGGTGTGCTGGAAAACCTTTACAGCGGAACGTCTGAACGTTTCCCTGCCTAGTTCCCAGACCAATTCCAAAGGTTACATCAGGTGACATCGCATGTTACCCATAAAACATAATAAAGAACCGCTTGGTAAAAGTTTGAAGGCATACTCAACTGCCTTTTCAATGCAACATCTGGGTAAGCCTGCTCCATGCCATCCTGAAGAACTGGATGGTAAGGAGGATGCTGCCTATGGGAATAATGACGAAAATGATCCATTTCGGAATCGTTACCCCCCTTACGTCGGTTATTCCTTTTATGATGCATTCACGCGTATAGTCAATTCCGAAATAGACCATGAAGGCACAAGCTAGTCCGCCGATGATAAATATGATGAGGTCGAGATAACGTTTTGTTTTCTCATTGAGATGAGTGTAGATGACATCGGTCGTGATATGCCCTTTCTCTCTCAAAAGCCAGGTGGTTGCAAGAAAAACGATCCATAACAGGGCATATTCGGTCGTCTGCATGATCCATATCGTCGTCTTCGTAAATAAGTACCGCATGCCGATGGTGTAGCAGACTGCAGCCGTGATGAATAGGAGTATGACGCCAGCCAGAAAAGCCAGGAGATCAATCAACCTATCAAAAGAAGTCCAAAATTGCTTCATAAGAATGGCCTAAAAAATATCAGCCCGTAGAGAAAAGGTCAAGAAAAATCTCTTTATTATAAGGAAGGATATTATAGTGAACGACTCTGAAAAGTGGTCATTGCGAGGAGCGAAGCGACGTGGGTCGTATCGACCTTCACTTCGTTCGCAATGACACATTGGGTATATGTCAACTTATTTTTGTTGTTCACTATACCTTCCTTACTTTTTAACTAATGAACCCTTTCATGATTTGTGCCTTCTTGCGGCAGGGAGGGTTGATGTGGAGTGATCTGCCCTATGCTTCAATTTCTCCCACTCCTCATCCACATCCATTTGGATCTGTCTAATCTGCTCTTCCTTCAAGTGTCTGAATCTCCCCTGCTTCAGGAGGTACTCCTGGACAGGGAGACAGCGTGGATTATGATTGATGGTATATCTCTTCCCATATTCCACTTCATAAAGGGGAAAAACATTTGTTTCCACGGCAAGGATGGAAATTTCAGGAGAAATATCGGATGGCATTCTCCAACCGGTCGGACAGGGAGAGAGTAAATGAATAAACTTCGTTCCTCGGATCCCTTTGGCTTTCATGATTTTCTGCTGAAGATCTCGTGGAAACCCGGGGGTTGCTGTAGCCGAATATGGATTGTAATGGGCGGCCATGATCTCCATGATATTCTTCTTTCGATTCGGATTTCCTTTAGGCGTCGTCCCTGTCCAGGCAAAGGCGGGAGTGGATGAGCTCACTTGAATCCCGGTGTTCATATAGGCTTCATTATCCAGGCAGACATAGACAATATCATCGTTGTTCTTTGTCACTCCTGAAAGAGCTGCCAGTCCGATGTCGAAGGTTCCCCCATCTCCTGCAAAAGCCACCACCTGAATATCATCCTTCCCCTGAATTTTAAGGGCATTGGCAATCCCAGCTGCGGTCGGGGCTGCAATTTCAAAGGCAGAATGAAAGGCCGGCACCGCGTGAGGGGAATTGGGATACATGCCGGAAACTGCCCCTCCACAAGATGGAACGATGATGACGATAGTTCGGGGCCCCATGGCCTGCATCACCAGTTTCATGCCGGTCGCCAGTCCACAGCCAGCACAGGCGCCATGACCGGGTCTTAAATAATTTGGGCCTAATTCTGGAAAGGCCATATGAATTCTCCTCCATCTCTACCAGTATTGACAAACAAACTACCGGAAATCCCAAATTCCAAGTTCCAAATCCCAAACAAATCTCAAATCCCAATTTCAAATGACCGAAACAGTCTTTTTAAAATTTAGAATTTTGATCATTGGAATTTATTTGGTGCTTGGTGCTTGTTATTTGGTGCTTATTCCTTTATTCTTCCAAGATCCAGATCGGTGTATCTCTTGGTTCCGTTCTGTTCTCAACATCAAGAGCGATTTTTTGAATGATTTCGGGTGGTACATCTGTACCACCGACCCCTGCTATGTAGCTGAAAGTAAGAGGATGGTCGGGAGAATGAACCAGGGCTGCCCTTAATTCTTGGCAAAAAATCCCTCCGCTCCCGAGAGAGAAGTTTCGATCAATGACAGCAATCTTTTTCTTTCCTCGAAGCGTTTGTTGAATTTCTTCCGCTGGAAAAGGTCTGAAGAGGCGTATTTTTAACTGCCCAACCCGGTGTCCCTGTTCTCGAAGGGCCCTAATAGCAACCCTGGCCGTACTCGTGATCGTTCCAGCTGTCACGATTACGATCTCAGCATCTTCCAGCATCACCGGCTCAATGATCCCATATCCTCTTCCAAACTCCTCTCTATATTCATGATCAACCCTGCCAGCGATTTCCTTGACTGTATCCATCGAAGTCTGAGCCATATGCCTATACTTACGATACAACTCCGCGGGCACCACTGGTATTAAATATCCCGGCTTATCAATATCAAACCGATGGGGGAGGTCAAGAGGCGGGAGGAATTGATCCACTTTCTCCTGCTCAGGAATGTCCACAGGTTCCATAAAATGAGAAACTAAAAAAGCCTCTAAACAGACCATTGCTGGCAGGAATACCTGTTCTGCAACTTTATACGCCTGAATCACGCTATCAAGCGCTTCTTGACCATTTTCACAATAAAATTGAATCCATCCTGTATCTCTCTGGGAAAGGCTGTCCAGCTGGTCAGCCCAGAATCCCCATGGCGCAGCCAATACTCGATTGACATTGGCCATGACGATGGGAACCCGACACCCGGCAGCAAAATGGAGCATCTCGTGCATCAAGGCAATGCCTTGAGAGGAGGTCGCTGTGAATGTTCTGACGCCTGTTAAGGAGGCGGAAATACATGCTGCCATGGCAGAGTGTTCCGACTCCGTTCGCATCATGATCCCCTTTAGCTCACCCGAGGCCTCCCAATCGGAGAGCTTTTCATAGATCGAGGTCTGTGGCGTGATCGGATATGCAGCGATCAAAGGTGTCCTGCAGAGCTTGACCGCAAGGGCCACTGCTTGATTTCCGGTGATAAAATCCCTCATGAAAACTCCCTTGTCGAAAAATCATTGCAAAACTAACAATTACCAGTAGCAATGAGTAGAAAAAGATCAAATCACTCCTCTCCTCCCTTTACAAAAGGGAGGTCGAAGCGACTCTGCGCGAAGACTCGCTCCGAGAATTCCCCTCTTTGGCAAAGAGGGGTTAGGGGAGATTTTCAGAAAAGTATGCCTTCTCAAATATGGACTCCTTAGTAACTTTGACCGCGAAGCGCGGGATTAAATTGGATTGATCCTTTTCCACATTGTATTGATCTTTATCCGTGCTCTTTCATTTGGACGACGCTTCTGGGACAGGCCCTGGCGCAGGTGCCGCATCCTTTGCAATGGTCCAAATCGACGGTCTTCACCTTTTGCGCCGGATCGAGTGAGATCACTCCCTCCGGGCAGAAGAAATAACAATTGTAACAGTAGTTGCATGTCCCGCAGGTAAAGCATCTCGAAGCAGAAACTTGGGCTTGATCGGCGGAGAATCCCCGGTTCACCTCCGAAAACCCCTGCAATGCCTTTTCACGGCT
>Ga0315294_10002228_pt1 | contig 21219 bp, 11 predicted proteins | sample YL17G13_40_MG_FD_203626 | JGI IMG/M metagenome (GOLD analysis project Ga0315294, IMG submission 203626) | Sediment microbial communities from Yellowstone Lake, YNP, Wyoming, USA - YL17G13_40 | ecosystem: Environmental > Aquatic > Freshwater > Lake > Sediment | place: USA: Wyoming | collected...
GGGCACGTCGACGCTGGGCTCGGCCCGGCCGTCGTACCAGATGCGCAGGTGCAGGCCGTCGAGTTGGGCGTCGGTCGCGCCCTCGGGCATCTTGAGGTTCAGGCGGCGGACCTGTCCGGCCCCGGCGAGGTTGCCCAGGACGAGCGATTCGCCGCCGGCCACCGTCCGGGCCCCGGTGGCCAGGACCGTCGCCCCCGCGCTCGTGCCGGCCGGGTTCGAGCCGACCGCGCCGAGCACGGCGACGGCCGCGTCGCGGTCGGCCTGCTGCTCGGGCGAGAGCGTCCCGCTGTAGGGCGTGACGACCGCCGTCGCCGGCAGGAGGTGGTAGTCGTACTGGTAGTAGTGGTGCTCCCGGGCCCAGCCGCCAGGGGCGAAGTTGTTCGACTCGATCCGCAGCGACTCCTGGAAGGCGATCGGCTCGTAACTCGTCTGCCCGCCGACGAGGGTCCGAACAAGGGGGGACTGCACGTAACCGTAGGCGCCGTCGAGGAACACGTTGCTGTTGGTGTCGATCTGCACGACCCCGTCGACGATGATCCGCACGGTGAAGCCGGCGTTGGCGGCGGCGTGGGGCATCCAGAACCGGGTGAGGACGCCGGGCCCCTCAAGTTCCGTCACGACGGTCTCGACGTTGCCGGTCTGGCGACCCTCCGGCGACAGGTAATAGTTGTAGTCGTCATTCGCACCGAGGCGGTCGTAACTGGAGGCGAGGCCGGCCGTAACGCCCGTCTTGGCCAGCGCCAGGTCGTTCCAGTCCTTGAGCGGCTCGTAGCCCGTCAGGGCCCCGAGGGCGGCGGACGGGAGCATCGCGCAGGCGACCAGGCCCAGCCAGACGCGGCCCATGACGGCTTCCTCTCAACGAAGGCGGGGGCGGGAGGCCCGGCGCGGCCTGTGCCCTAGGGTAATATTACCCACAATCGGGGTCCAGGCAACCGCCCCGGCCGGAAAATCGGGCGGACTCCCGGCGGCGCGGCGTGGTTCAAGGGAACGTGGCCGGCGCTTCGGCGCGGGGCGCGCCGCGGCGCGCGGCAATGGACGCCGCGGCAACGGCCGCGCGGATTTCCCGTGGCGCCGGCGGCGCGCCGCCGTAAGATGGGCCCGCGCGTGCCGCGCGCCGGTACGTGTTCAGCGTGCGTGTAACGGGGGTGCTACTGGCTGTTTGCAGCCAGTGCGATTCCGGGCGGCACTGGCGGACAAGCCGCCAGCGGTCGCCACGGCGCCCAACCAGGGTGGCACCCGCCGATGGGAACTTGTCAAGCACGCTGAACACGTACAAGCGCGAGCGCGCGGTCTGCGGAGCGGCCGGGCAGGGGAGGCGCCAGCAGGAGGTGACGGCATGGCAGGACGAGAGCGGAGCGGGTGGAGCCGTCGCGAGTTTCTGAAGGGCGCGGCCGCGGCGGCGGGCGGCCTCGTGGCGGCGCCGTATGTGATCACGTCGACCGCGCTGGGCGGCGAGGGACGGCCGCCGGCCGGCGACCGCATCGTCATGGGCGCGATCGGCGTCGGCGGGCGCGGCGGCTACATCCTGGGCGCCCACATGGGCAACGCCGACGTCCAGGTGGTGGCCGTCTGCGACGTCCAGGGCGACCGCCGCAAGGGTGCCAAGGCCGCCGTCGACGGTCACCACGGCAACCAGGACTGCAAGGAGTACATCGACTTCCGCGACCTGCTGGCCCGCAAAGACATCGACGCCGTCTGCATCGCCACGGGCGACAACAACCACTCGCTCGTCGCCATCTCGGCCGCCCGTGCCGGCAAGGACATGTACTGCGAGAAGCCCATGAGCATCACCATCGCCGAGGGCCGCGCGGTGGTCGAGACGGTGCGGCGGCACGCGCGGGTCTTCCAGTGCGGCACGCAGCGGCGGAACATCGGGAACTTCCAGTTCGCGGCGGAACTGGCGCGGAGCGGCAAACTCGGCCGCCTCCGCGCCGTCCACGCCGAGAAGGCCGGCGCCCAATCGGGCGTGAACTTCACGGTCCTGCCCGAAGAGCCCGAGCCGCCCCGCGACGTCGTGGCGTGGGACCTCTGGCTCGGCCCGGCCGCCTGGCGGCCGTACAACCACGAGTACCACGCGCGCGGCTTCTGGGCGTCGCACGGCGACTTCTCGGGCGGGCCGATCACCGAGTGGGGCAGCCACACGGTGGACCTCTGCCAGTGGGCCAACGACGCCGACGACACCGCCCCGGTCCTGTACGAGATCCTCAACAAGCAGGGCGATGTGGCCGGCACCTACGCCAACGGCGTGAAACTCATCATCCGTTCGGGCCTGCGGTTCGGCTCGTGTCCCGTGCGGTATGAGGGCGACGAGGGATGGGTCGAGACGGGCGACTCCGGCCAGGTCGAGACGCACCCCGCGTCGCTCGCCGCGGAGCGTCGGTTCCGCGGCGGCTACCCGGCCGAGGACCACGTGCGGCAGTTCCTGAACTGCGTGAAGACCCGCCAGCAGCCGGTCTCGACGGCCAGTTCGGCCCATCATTCCATCACGGCTTGCCACTGCGCGAACATCGCGTACCGGCTGGGCCGGACGGTGAAGTGGGACCCGGCCAAGGAGACGTTCCTCGGCGACGACGAGGCCAACCGCCTGCGCTCGCGGGCCTATCGCCAGCCCTTCCGGCTGTGAGGGGGCCGCGGGCGGCAGGGAGAGACCTGGCTATGTCAAGAGGAGATGCACCCATGCGTTCCAACTGCCGGCGGTTCGCGTTCGTGGCCGCGTGCCTCGCCCTGGCCGCGGCGGCCGGGGCCGCCGCCCGGGCGGCCGACGCCCCCGCCAAGACCCCCGCCGAGCGCGAGCAGGCCGCCCTCGACACCCTCCGCACCGACACGTCCTGGGCCGCACGCGACAAGGCCTGCCGCGAACTCCAGGTCGTCGGCACCCGCAAGTGCATCCCGGCCCTGGCGGCCCTGCTGGCGGACGAGCGCCTCTCGCACATCGCCCGCGTCGCACTGGAGCCGATGCCCTACGACGAGGCCGGCCAGGCCCTGCGCGACGCCCTCGGCAAGACGAAGGGCCTGGTGAAGGTCGGCATCATCGACTCGCTGGGCTTCCGGCGCGACGCGAAGGCCGTCGGGGCGCTGGCGGTCCTGGTGAAGGGCGCGGACGCGGCGATCGCGGAGGCGGCGGCCGCCGCCCTCGGCCGCACCGCCACGCCGGAGGCCGTCGCCGCCCTGGGGGCGCTCCGCGGCTCGGCGCCGGAGGGGCTTCGGGCTGTGGCGGCCGAGGCGTCGCTCGTCGCCGCCGACCGCCTCACCGAGCAGGGCAAGGGCGACCAGGCGGCCGCCATCTGCCAGGACCTCTCGGCCGAGAAGTGGCCGCAGGCCGTCCGGACGGCCGCGTTCGCGGGCCTCCTCAGGGCCCAGCCGGCCGAGGGAGTCGCCCGCGTCGTCAAGGCCCTCGGGGGGGACGACCCGATGATGCGGGCGGTCGCGATCGCCAGCGTCGCGGACCTCAAGGGCGCGGGCGTGTCGGAGCGGTTCGCGCGCGAGTTGCCGAACCTCGCGCCCGACGTCCAGGTGCTCCTCATCGAGTCGCTGGCCCAGCGCGGCGACACGGCCGTCGGGCCGGCGGTCGTCAAGGCCGTCTCCTCGCCGAGCCCCGAGGTTCGGACGGCCGCGGCCAAGGCGCTCGGCGCGGTCGGCGACGCCGCCTGCGTCGAGGTCCTGTGCAAGGTCGTCGCGGAGGCGAAGGACCCCGCCGAGAAGCAGGTCGCCGGCGCCAGCCTCCGGGCCCTGCGGGCCGACGGGGTCGACGCGGCCCTCCTCGGGTGCCTGAAGGCGGCGCCCCCGGCCGCGCGGCCGGAACTCATCAACGTGCTCACGGACCGGAAGGTCGCCGGCGCCGTGCCGGACCTCCTCCGCGAGGCGAAGGGGGCCGACGAGGCGGCGCGGGCCGCGGCCCTGAGAGGGCTCGGCCGCCTGGCCGAGCCGAAGGACCTCCCGGCCCTGCTCGACGTGCTCGCGGGCCTCGAGGGCGACGCGGGCCGCGGCGACGCCGAGCGCGCCGCGGTCCAGGTCTCGCGCAAGGTCGCGCCGGAGGCCGCCCAGGCCGACGCGGTCCTCGGCGCGCTCGCCAAGGCGTCGGCGGTGCCGGCCCGGTCGTCGCTCCTGCGGGTCCTCGGCGGCATCGCCAACGCGAAGTCGCTCGCGGCCGTCGGGGCCGCCCTCGAGGACAAGGACGCCGCCGTCCAGGACGCCGCCGTCCGCGTCCTGGCCGACTGGCCCGACGCGCGGGCGACGGAGGCCGTCCTGGGCGTCTTCCGGACGACCGCCAGCGACACGCACCGCGTCGTCGCGCTGCGCGGGTGCGTGCGGATGCTCGGGCTGGGCGGCGCCCCGGCCAAGGCAACCGTCCGGTCCTACGGCGAACTGCTGAAGGCCGCGCGGCGGCCGGAGGAGAAGAAACTCGTCCTGGCCGGCCTGGCGAAAGTGGCCGACCCCGCGGCGCTGGCGGCCGTCGAGCCGCTCCTCGCGGACGCCGACGTGGCGGCCGAGGCCGAACTGGCGCTGGTGGCGATCGCGCGCGGCATCATGGGCTCGGCACGCGACGAGGCCCGGGCGACGGCCCAGCGCCTCCAGGCCGAGTCCAAGACCCCCGCCGTCCGCGACCAGGCCGCCGACGTCCTCCGCCAACTCGACAAGTTCGAGGACTACGTGACCGCGTGGCAGGTCTCCGGCCCGTACACGGAGGACGGCAAGGGCGCGGGGGCGCTCTTCGACGTGGCGTTCCCCCCCGAGAAGCCGGACGCGAAGGACGTCGCGTGGCGCGTCCTGGAGCCCTCGGCGGGCGAGCAGCCCTGGATGTTCGACCTCCTCGCCGCGCTGGGCGGCGAGCAGCGGGTCGGCTACGTCCGCACCTGGGTCCGCTCGCAGGCCGAGCAGCCCGCCCGCCTCGAGTTCGGCACCGACGACGGGAACAAGGTGTGGCTGAACGGCAAGGTCGTCCACGCGGCCAACCGCGGCGGGGCGGCGGTGCCCGGCGACTTCAAGGTTCCGGTGACGCTGCGGCAGGGGTGGAACACGCTCCTCCTGAAGATCACGCAGGACACGGGACCGTGGCAGTTCTGCCTGCGGATCCGCAAGGCCGACGGCGGGAAACTCGAGGGCGTGCGGGCCCAGGCAACGCCGCCCGGCGATTGACCCTAGCGCCGCGGGGCCGCGCGCCAGAGGCAGCGCCCGCCGCGGATGAAGGGTTGCACGCGAGGCCGCGCGCCGCTAGCATGGCGCGCGAAAGGTGAACCGGGATCCGGTCGGCAGCAGGAGGAGGATGGTCGATGGAGAAGCGGCAGCGGCAGGTATCGCGGCGCCTGTTCCTGAAGGGCCTGGTTGCGGCGGGGGTAGCCCCGTACGTGATCCCGGCGTCGGCGCTCGGCGCCGCGGGCCGGCCGGCGCCCAGCGAGCGCATCACCATGGGCTTCGTCGGCGTCGGTGGCCAGGGCAGCGGCGACATGGGCGGGTTCATGAACTTCGCGGAGGTCCAGGCCGTCGCCGTCTGCGACGTGGACTACGCCCACCGCTCGCGCGCCAAGCAGAACGCCGAGCGCCGTTACGCCCAGGAGACGACCAGCGGCACCTACAAGGGCTGCGACGACTACAACGACTACCGCGACCTCGTCACACGCAAGGACATCGACGCCGTCTTCTGCGCCACGCCCGACCACTGGCACGCCCTGGTCACCTGCGAGGCCATGAGGAACGGCAAGGACGTCTACTGCGAGAAGCCCGAGACCCTCACCATCCGCGAAGGCCGTATCATGGTCGAGACCGCCCGCCGCTACGGCCGCGTCTTCTCCGGCGGCAGCCAGCGTGTCTGGGAAGACTACAACTGGTACCACCGCATGATGTGGTCCGGCGCCGCCGGCGACCTCCAGGAGATCTGGGTCGACATCGGCGGCCCGTCCGGCGAGATGCTGCGGCCCGAGATGCCCGTCCCCGAGGGCATGGACTGGAACCTGTGGATCGGGCCCGCCCCCTGGCGCCCGTACAACAAGGACTACCACCCGTTCAACTGGCGCGGCTGCCGGGACTTCTCGGGCGGCGGCATGACCGACTGGGGCGCCCACCATATCGGCGGCGCGCTCTATGCCAGCCAGTTGTACGACCAGAGCCTGCCGGTCGAGGTCATCCCCCCGGACGGGAAAGAGGTCAAGAACCTGACGTACAAGTACGCCAACGGCGTCCGGATGTACCTGGGCGGCGCGTGGGACGGGCCCCTCGGGTTCAAGGGCACGAAGGGAGAGGTGCCGGAGCGCGGCAAGCCGAGAGCAGTGCCCCCCGACGTCGACATCCCGCGCTACAAGGGCAAGGGCGGGATCTTCGGCGACTTCCTCCACTGCGTCCGCACGCGCGAGCGGCCGTTCCGCGATATCGAGATCGCCCACCGCACCGTCGCGACGTGCCACCTCGCCAACATCGCCTTCTGGATTGGCCGCGCGTTCAAGTTCGACCCGGTGAAGGAGGTGATCGTCGGCGACGACGAGGCGAACCGCTGGATCGACCGGCCGAAGCGGGCGCCCTGGACGCTGTGACCCGTCGCGGCGGGGTCCGCCTTAGCCCGGACCTTCGTATCCGCCCCCGTCCTCGATGGTCGGGAGCGGTGCCGGTCCCGTGTAGAGAAGCCCCGACCGCCCCTGCTGGAGCAGCCCGAAGGTGTGGAGCGGCCCCGGCCCGAAGGGCGACAGGGGCGGGATCGGCAGGAGCGTGCCGCGGCGCCGGTTGGCCACTTGTTCGCCGTGCTCGTAGCCGTTTGCGTCGGCGGCGCGGCCCATCCGCTGGTCCTGGAGGAACCCGCCCGCCGGCGTGCCCGCGCCGTTGGTCTCCTGGCCGGGGCTGAGCGGTGTCGACTGGCCCAGGTCGCCCGTCACCCCCGCCAGGCCCGACCGGACGAGCGCGAAGTGTCCGCCGAAGGCCTGGAAGAACCCGACCTGGATCCCGCGAGTGCCGCGCACCGCCAGCGTGTCCGACGGCGTGACGATCGCGAAGTCGCTCCGGATGCGCCCCTTCTCGACGTCGGCCTGGACGTTGCCCTGCTTCAGGAGGATGCGGGTCCGGACGGTCTCGCCCTCCTTGCGGACCTCCAGAATCCTGAGGACCGAGAGCGGGCCGACCTGGGCCAGGCTGTCGGTCATGTCGAGGACGCACCGCGCGCGGAAGCCGGTCCTGAGGTCGGTCCCCTCGGCGAGCGCCTGGCCGACGCGGACCGCGGCCCACGGCTGCCCGACGGCTGCGCGCGACTCGACGTTCCCTTCGACCACCCGGACGGTTGCCAGGAGCGCGTCGCCCGCCGGCGCCTCGGGCTTCGCGGCCGGCGCAGGCGGCGCTTCGGCCGCCTCGGCCGGCGCCGCAGCCGCCATCGCGACAAGGGCCCAGGTGACGATTGCCGTGCGGATCATCCGGATGCCTCCTTCTCCCCCGCGCCCCGGCGCCTGCCAGCGCTTGCCGCAGCCCGGGCGCCAACTCCACCCCCCCTCCTAGCGTTTTCGGCCTCGTCCTGTCCAGACAAAAAGCAAACGTCGTGCCAGATCGGTCTTGGGCCTTTGCGCGGAGGATCTCCATACCCGCCTGCCGGCAGGCAGGCCCACCGGGCAGGAAATGGAGTTTTCAGCCGCGCCAGGGGCCATGGCGCGGCGGGTGCGGAGACCCGCCGCGCAAACTGCTCAGCCGCCCTTGGGCCGGCGGATGTCGTACTTCCTCATGCGGTAGCGGAGGTTGTCGCGGGTGATGTGAAGGGCCTCGGCGGCCCGGGTCTGGTTCCACCCGTGCTGGGCGAGAGCGGCAAGGACCATGGCCCGCTCCTGGGCGACGAGCGACGACTCCTCGGCCGGGGCCGCACCGGACGCCGCGCCCGCCGCGGCGGTAAACTCCGGCGGCAGGTGCTCCAGGCCGATCCGCGCGCCTCCGGCGGTGCCCTCGCGGCCGCGCGCCAGGCCCAGCAGGCACGCCCGCTCCAGCACGTTCCTCAGTTCCCGCACGTTGCCGGGGTAGTCGTGCCGCAGCAGCGCCGCCATCGCCTCGTCGTCCACCGCCGGCACCGGCGCCTTCAACTCCTCGGCGATCTGCTTCAGGAAGTGGTCGACCAGCAGCGGAATGTCCTCCCGCCGCGCGCGCAGGGGCGGCATCTCGATCGGGAAGACGTTCAGGCGGTAGAAGAGGTCGCGTCGGAAGCGGCCGGCCTCCATCTCGGCCGCCAGGTCGCGGTTCGTCGCCGCGATGACCCGCACGTCGCACCGGACCGGCCGCGTCCCCCCGACGCGCGTGACCTGCTTCTCCTCGAGAACCCGCAGCAGTTTCGCCTGGACCGCCGGGGCCATCTCGGCGATCTCGTCCAGGAAGACGGTGCCCTCCTCGGCGAGTTCGAAGAGGCCCTCCTTGCGCTTCGACGCGCCCGTGAAGGCCCCCGCCTCGTGGCCAAACAGTTCGCTCTCCATCAGCGTCTCGGGCAGGGCGGCGCAGTTGACGGCCATCAGGGGCCGGTCGTGCCGGTCGGAGCACGCGTGCAGCATCCGGGCAGCCAGTTCCTTGCCCGTGCCCGTCTCGCCCAGCAGGAGCACCGTCGCGCCCGACGGCGCGACGCTCCGGATTAGGTCCTTCACCTTCTGCGTGGCGGGGCTGGTGCCGACGATCTCCGAGGCGGTCGCCGCCGCCTGCCGCAGGCCCAGGTTCTCGCGCTGGAGCCGGTCCCGGTGGCCCGCGTTCGCGGTGGCGATGGCGGCCAGGTTGGCGAATACCTGGCACAGCCGCGCGTGCCGCTCGTCAAACAGGCCCCCGTCCGTCGGGTTAAGGACCTCGACGACGCCGTACGTGCGGCCCCGGTGGATGAGCGGCGCGGCGATGACGCTGCGCGTGTGGTAACTGGTCCGCGCGTCGATGTCCTTGTAGTGGGTGCGGTCGTGGCCGACGTCGTTGACGATCGCCGGCTCGCCTGTCTCGATCACCTTGCCCGAGATGCCGAGCCCCTGGTCGTACTCGATGCCCACCAGCAGGTCGGCCCGCTCGCCCGCCGCCGCCCGGAAGACCTGCTTCCCGCGCGCCGCGTCGAGCATGATGACGCTGGAGGCCTGGGCCTTCATGACGGTTGCGGCCGCCCGCGCGATCGCCGCGAGCGTCTCGTCCAGGCCCTGGGCCGCGTTGATCGCCGCCGACGCGTCGACCAGGGCCAGGAGCGACTCGGGCGGCAGGTTCTGGGCCAGGAGCACGATGCGCTGGTTCTCCCCGCGTGACGGCGCCAAGTATGCTCTCCCGGCGCCGTCAGTGTCAAGCCTGAGCGAAGAGCAAACGCGCAAGGCGCGCCCGCCGCGCCCGGGGGAAAAAAAGGCGAGCCGGCACGGCGGCTCCCTCCGCGCGTGCCGGCCTGCCCTGCTACCGGCCCTCCCGGGTGCACTCAGTCCGAGGCGCGACGCCGTTCGATGACGCGCCGCTCGTAGACGCGGACGGGGATGACCCGCGGGCCGCCCACCAGGCTGCGGTTCCGCAGCGCGGCGGCGCGGAACGGCATCCCGATCACCGGCCCGCGAAGCCGCAGGTCGCACAGCGTGTCCGAGCGCGTCGGGCGCGGCCGCACCAGCCGCACCAGCGACTGCGCCACGGGCGACGTGTCGCCGTACGCGGCCGCCTTCGTCGCCCCAACGCCCACGACCAGCGCCACCGCCGCCGCCATCCCGATCGCTTTCAGGTATTGTCGCGAGGTCCTCATCGCCCACCTCCTGTCTCGTTCGCTTGCCATCTCCACCCAGAGGAAGAGCAAGTGCTGTGCCAGTCGGTGGCGAGGCCCGGCCGGTGTCCTCGCGCCTTCCGTAAGTCGTTTTTTCGTGGACGCTTACACTCTCTGCGAGGTCGGCATGTTGCGGCGTGGCAGGGGGGGCGTCCCCCCGGGGTGGGTGCGCTGTGCCCACGGGAAGGCCCCAAGCGGGTGCCCTGTGCCCACTGGCAACGCCAGGACCCGGGCGTGGGTGCGCGCCCTGCCGTGGACGGCGGCGAAGGGGGGCGCGCTCGTGGCAGGCCGCGCGTAACCTCTTGCGCTGAACGAGGTTAGTCCTACAGCGCCGCTTTGCGCGGCGGGTCTCCGCACCCGCCGCGAGCCCCAGAAAACCGCCATTCTCGCGCGGTGCGTGCGGAGACCCACCGCGCAAACACTCAAGTGGCGCTGTAGGATTAGGACGTCCCGCCCTGGCGCGCGGTGATCCGGATGCAGTGCCGCGCAAAACCCGTCCCGGCCGCACCGCTTATCGTGAAGGCGAGGGCGTTGCCGGTTCGGATCGCGCCGGCGACGGCGGCGATCTGGTCGGCCTCGGTCACCCGCACGCGGTACTCGCGGCCCGCGAGGCCCTCGACCTCGGCGACCAAGTTCTGGCCTTCCCATGTCACATCGACAATCTTCAACTCCTGGTCCGTGTCGCCCGTGCGCGTCTCCACCTCGGTCGGCAGGAGTTCCACGCACGGCTCGAACGCGACCTCCAGGCGCGCCGACCGCACGAGGTCCACCTCAACGAGCGGCTGGACCGAGCGCGGCGTCGCCCGGACCTCGAAGGGCGCGGCCCGGCCGTCGCACGTGGTGGCGGTCACCCGCGTGCCCCCGCCGAGGACCGGCGCGAAGCGCAGGCGGTACGTCTCGCCCGAACGGGCCTCGGCGTCGAGGACGATGCGCCCGCGCGACCGTGCGTACGCAAAGTCGAACGCGGCCGCGCCCGCGCGGAACCGGCGGACCTCGACGCCGGGCCAGTCGGCCGGCAGTTGAGGCGCGAACGTGACCGTTCGCGCCGGCGCGTCGGCCTCGAGACCCAGCAGGCCGCGCACCAGCGGCAGCACCGCACCGACGCTCGAGAAGCCCTGGTGCGCGACGCATTCCGGGAGGCCGATGTTGCGGGATCCGGAGAAGACCTCGCTTACGACTCCCAGGCCGTTGTCGAACGTGTGCCGCGCGATGCTGAAGAGTGTGCGGGAGGCAGCCGGGGTGAAGTGGTGGCGGAACTCGGCCAGGGCGGCCCACGTCGAGAGGACCGGCCAGACGGCGCCGTAAATGTAGCGGAGCGGGCCGTACTCCGCGCTGGCGGGCGCGAGGCTGCGGACGCCCCAGTCCGTCGTGAGTTCCGCCGACGCGAGGTGCCGCAGGGTCGCCGCAGCGCGCTCGGGCCGGCCGAGGCCGCGCGCGAGGCCCAAGGCGGGCCATGGCGTCGGCTCCCGGACGGGCCGGCCGAGGGCGTCGAAGGCGTAGCCGTACCGCCCCAGGTCGGGGTCCCAGAACTTCTCGTCGAACGCGCGTAAAGCCTTGTCGTACAAGGCTTTGCCTTCGTCGGCCAGGGCCTGGTCGCCGAGGAGCCCCGCGAGATCCTGGACGGCGAAAAGCGCGCGGACAAAGACGGCATTCATGGCGATATCTGACTCGATGGCCGTCAGGTTGCCGTACTCGAAGGCCCCGAGGCCGGCCGCCGGATTGTCCATGAGGCCGTCGCGGTTCGCGTCGGTCGAGACCGACCAGCGGTAGGCGCGGACGACCGCGCCCCAGCGCTCGCGCAGGAACTCCAGGTCGCCCGAGGCGCGGACGTAATCGTGGACGGCCGTGATGAAGAAGGACGCCGTATCGCCGTGGATGTAGCCGAAGGGATAGTCGCGGAACCAGTCGACGAAGTCCGCGGCCTGGGTGACCTCGTGGGCGATCTTGCCGTCCTCGCGCTGCCATCGGCCGGCGAAGGCGATCGCCTGCCGCGCGGCTGCGAAGTCGCCGCAGGCGGCGAGGCCGTAGGCCATCATGAACGCGTCGCCCCCGAAGAACCAGCCGAAGCCCGGCCGGCCCGTCGCGCCCGAGGGGCCGAGGCCGGCGACGAGGCCCGTGCCGAGTGTCGGGTGATCGACGAAGAGGTCGTCGATGGCGACCTTGGCCCACTCGAAGGCGAGGTCAAGTTCGGGGCGCGGCGTGCGGAGCGCCAGCGTCCGGTCGCCGAGCGCGCGGTAGTGGCGCACGTTCGCGCGGTAGATGGCCTCCGCGTCGGTAAGGAGCGCGCGGTAGGCCGCGCGGACTTGGGCGCGGTCGCCGCTGCCGCCCGCGATGGCGAGCGGGATGAGCCGGCCGCGCACCGCCGCCGGGTCGTCGATCGGGATGCGGAACTCGTTGGGCGTGTCCGAGAGCGCATGGTCCGGCGTGTTGGAGATGGGCTGCGCACCGGGCGAGCCGATGAAGGCGTGGTGGCGCTCCGTGGCCTCGCGGATGAGGTACGCGCGGGCCTCGGCGTCCCACGTGGTGGCCTGTCCGCCGAGGGCCGCGGGCCACATCGGCGCAAGGACCGGTGTGAAGCGGCAGAGGATCGTCATCGGCCCGTCCGCGCTCACGTCCAGCAGGATGAGGACGCCCGGGCGGTCCATGGGGACGAGGTAGATCGCGCGGACCGTGAACGCGGGATGGGCGAACGTGAGGACCGACGCCTCGGGCGCGACTTGGGCGTGGCGGACGATGTCGCGGGCGCGGACGGGCCTGGTGGCGGTGGGGAGAAGAAACTGTAACTCTAGGTTCCGTAAGAGTTTAAGGGGCCAGGCCCAGACCTCGGCGGTCCCGCCTTCGTCGCCCAGGAGGGCCGCCCGGCGCCCGACCTTCCCGAAGTAGTTCGCCGGGCTCGCGGGGCGGCTGAGGGCGAGGTCGTTGGGTTCCAGCGGAAAGGCCGGCACGGTGGCCGGCGAAGCGGGGGCGGCGGTCATGCGGCAGGCTCCTCCTTGGCGCACGCGGCGCGAACAACGTCAGTTCTTCTCCGGCCGGACCTCGCGGTAGCGGACGAGGAGGCTGCCGGGCCTTCCGGGGATCTTCAGGGGCACGCCCTCCGCGAGGTCGCACCCGCGCATCGTTTCCTTCGTCACCTTCCGCGCCTCGTCGATGAACTCCAGGGCGTACTGGCGCTCCGCGTCGAGGGCGTGGAGGCCGGCGATGAGGCCCGCGTAGGGGCACTCGGGCCGGCGGAACGCCAGGACGATCCCCGCCCGGAGGTCCGCGCGGTGCAACTGCCAGGCGGCGAACTGGTCGGGCGCGACGGTGCAGGGCGTCAGCGGGTAGCAATCGCCATACCAGTACTTCTGGTTCTCCTTGACCTCGTCGATGGCGCGGCGGGCGGCGTTGGCGGAGAACCCCTCGTCGAGGAAGCCCAACTGGACGATCGCCCCCGCGCCGGCGGCGCCGCGGAGGTCGTAGGCGTCAGCCGTCCAGGCGCACGACTCGTGGAACGGCAGGTAAAGGTTCAGGCCGCACGCCTGGGCCTGGTTCCACTCGACGTGGCCGGGGGCGCACGCCGTGTCGCTCCGCCACAGGGGGACGCTCCGCATGCAGGTCTCCAGGTCGATCCGCCGGCCGCCGCTCGCGCAGTTGTCGATCGCCAGGCCGGGGTGGCGGGCGATCATCGCGTCCCACATCGCATAGTGGCCCTCGACGTAGCGGATCTCGGTCATCCCCTGGCGGTCGGGCGCGTCGGCGGCCCGCCAGAAGGGCAGGGGGTCGAGGTTGAAGTCGTTGCGGTACCAGTCCATGCCGAACTCCGTGATTCGCGCCGAGAGGAGGTCGGTGAGCCACCGCCGCGCGTCGGGGTCGCTGAGTTTGAAGAGGCCGCCGTCGGCGCCCCCGAAGACGAACTCGGGGTGGTCGCGGGCGATGGCGGTCGTGGTCGCGACGCGCTCGGGCTCGAACCAGACGATGAACTTCAGGCCCAGCCGGTGGCACGCGTCGGCGACGGGCTTCAGGCCGTTCGGGAACTCCTTGGGCTTGCACGTCCAGTTGCCGACGCCGTTGGGGAAGTCGCCGGGGAACCAGGCGGCGTCGAGCCAGAGGAAGTCGGCGCCGGCCCGGGCGGCGACCTCGGCGGCATGGCGCTGGCCGGCCTCGGTCGGCCACTCAGGATGCCTGTTGTAGCGGTCGTAGCCCTGCCAGAAGACGGGCATGGCCAGGGGCTTGCCGCCCTGTTTCGGGACGTAGTGGAAGAGCATGAGGCGGCGGAAACGGTTGTGGGCGGCGGTGCGGTCGCCCTTCCAGGCCATGAGGAGGACGCGTGGCGTGCGGATGCGCTCGCCGGGGTGCAGCAGGAGGTGCGTCCGCTCCATGCCGGCGCGGAGGCGCGTCGGGCCCGCCGGGTCGCGCTCGAGCGAGGCGGCCCACTGGCCCGACCAGCCGACGGCCGCGATGACCCCGCGCCCGGCGTGCTCGAAGTTGAAGAACGGGAACGTGCCGTTCGAGGGCCGCCCGCCCACGGGCGCCAGGCGGATCGACTTGCCCGCGTCCAGGGGCGTGTCGAAGGGGACGAAGGACCGCGCGCTGCAATCGTCGCCCGCGATCTGATGCAGGACGGCCGCTTGACCGGCCGGCGTCGTCGCGAGGCGGACGTCGCACGCCTGCACGTCCTCGAGGACGGGTGAGTCCTGCGTCCCGCGGTTCTCGAACTCCAGGACCCACTCGGCGGCGGGGTAGCGCTTGAAGACGGAGACGACGGCGCTCGCGCGGAGCGAAGTCTTCGGGTCGGTCCAGTGGACGCGGTGTTCGGTGCGGTCGGCGAGGTCCTTCGACTCGACCTCGCGCGGCCAGGCCGCGAGCAGCCCGGCCGACGCCGCGCCGCCGTAGGTGAACGAAAAAGGCGGCCCGACGCGGGCGAAGAAGGGGCCGTCCTTGTGCTCGTCGAGCCAGAGACGGCGGCCGTCGGCGGTGACGAGGTGGGCGTCGGCCCAGTCGGCGTGGTCCCAGCCGGTGCCGTCCTCGGTGGCGTCGGTCTTGAGGACGATCTGGCGCGTGCCCTCGGGGATGTCGACGCTCACCGGGACGGGCTGGCCGCCGCCCTTCAAGGTGGCGGTGCGGAGGACCTCCTTGCCGCCGATCTCGACGACGAACTGGACGGTGCCGTGGCGCCCGGCCGTGTCGGCGTTGTTGTCGACGCCGACGAAGGCCTTGAAGACCTTGACGCCCGCGGGGAAGGAGACGGCGATCTCGCTCGCGGCGTGGGTCCCCAGGCCGCGCTCGAACGTGCGGTCGCCGATCCGCAGGGGCGTCCGGAGGATCGAGCGGCCGAACTCCAGCAGCGCGTGGTCTTGGCGGCGCAGGTCGAGCGTGACGGCGTCGGGCGCGGCCGCGCGGTCGGTGCCCGCGAAGACGGCCGCCGCCCAGTCGGCCATCTCGGCCACCTTGGCCGGGGCGGCCATCACCGCGTCGTCCGGGGCGTCGGCAGGCACGTCGGCAGGGTCGAGGGCCATGGCGGGACCTCCTGGGACGAGGATCGTCAGCAGGCACGACAGCCGGATCGCGCGTCGCATCATCGGGGACCTTCCTCTCCGGCGGCGGCCGGGGCCGCGCGCGGTTGAGCCGCTACTCCAGGGCGCCAATCTCCCCCGCCAGCCGCTCGCAGGCCGGCAGGTACTCGTTGCCGAAGACCCGCACATGCAGCATCATCGTGCAGAGCCAGTAGACGCGGCAGCGGCGGTCGAAGCCGGGGCGGATCGCGTGCCGCGCGCCGTAGCGCTCGAAGAACGTGGTGTCGGCCGTTCCGAAGACCCGCAGGTACGCCAGTTCCGACTCGACCTCGCGGTAGTTCGCGCCGCCGTCCAGGAAGGCCGTGATGGCGGGCCGGTCGGGATCGGCGTCGTCGACCATGATGTTCGTGGCCCACAGGTCGCCGTGGACGAGGGTCGGCCGTCCGAACTCGGGAAGCCAGGCGTCCAGGCGCTCCAGGAGCCGCGCGACGGTCCGGCGGCTCCGCGGCGAGAGGCGGTCGCGGACGGCGCGGAACTCCGACCCGATGGCCGGCGCGAACTCGTCGAGCCAGCGCGTCGACCGGCCCGCCACGAGCGCGCTGCCGTACGTCGCCCGCGTGTGCTCGTGCAGGTCGGCGACGAGCCGCGCCAGGTCCGCCTGGAAGTGCGCCATGCCGCGCTCCGTCAGCCGGGCGTCGGCCAGGTTGCGGCCGCGGACCTTCTCCAGCAGGAGGCCCTTCAGGGGCGACCCGTCGTGCGCGTCGAAGCAGGCGTACGGCCGGGGAACGGGAAGGCCCGAGTGTTCGCGGTGCCAGCGGAGGGCGTCGTACTCCCACCCGAAGCCGCCGTGGCCCGCATCGTCGCTGATCTTCGCGACGACCGAGGGCGGGTCGCCATCGGTCAGGAACTCCAGGACCTGGTTCACCATGCCGCCGCGCAGGGGCCGCACCGCCCGGACCGAGAGGCCGGGGTCGAGGTGCTGCTTCAGGATGGCGGTCGCTGCGCGCGCGTCCATCGACCCGCACGGCTCCACGGACGCCAGGTTGCATTTCCGCCCGCCAATCTACCATGTTCCGCCGCAGGTCGGGGCCGAAAAAACGCGCGGGGCCCGCGCGACAGCCGGGCGGGCGCCCGAAGGCGAGCGCCCGCCGGCCGCCCTTCGCTCCTCGCTCGAGACCGAGCCGCGTCGTCCGCCCTCGTGCCTCTTCAGGACCGCGGACGTTTCTGCTATAGTGCCGGCATGACGCATCCCGACCGATTGCCGGAAGCCGTGCCCGGCGGCGCACGATCGTTCGCCACGACGCGCTGGAGCATCGTGCTGGCGGCGGCGCACGAAAGCCGGCCCGATGCCCAAGCCGCCCTGGCGACGTTGTGCAAGGCCTACTGGTATCCCCTCTATGCCTACGTGCGGCGCTGCGGTCATGAGAGCCACGACGCGGAGGACCTGACTCAGGGGTTCTTCGCCCGCCTTCTGGACAAGGACTACCTGGCTTCCGTGGACCGCGGCAAGGGCAAGTTCCGCTCCTTTCTGCTGGCTTCGCTCAGGCATTTCCTGGCGAACGAGCGGGATTGGGCCAAGGCCCGGAAACGCGGCGGCGGTCGGACCGTGCTCTGCTTGGACAGGGGCGAGGCCGAGACCCGCTACCGCCGGGAACCCTCGCACGAGTTGACCCCGGAGCGGGACTTCGACCGGCAATGGGCCCTGGCCCTGCTCGGGCAAGTCCTGGATAGCCTGGAGGCGGAACACATCGCCGCCGGAACGGACAGACTCTTCGAGGGACTCAAAGGATGCCTGACGCAAGCCGAGGCCTCGTGCCCCTATGCCGAGGTGGCGTGCCGCCTGGGGATGACGGAGGGGGCCGTGAAGGTCGCTGTGCATCGCCTGCGCCGCCGCTACCGCCAACTCTTACGGGACGAGATCGCTCAGACCGTGGCCAGTCCCGAGGAGGTCGATGAGGAGGTCCGCCATCTCTTTGGGGCCTTCCGGCCCTGAACGGTACGTTTTCCTGTAACCCATCCGTTGGTTTGCTTCTGTAAGGGGTGGAAGCCACTGGGTGAGAGGATGAGGCGATGAGCCAGGAAAGACGATGTCCGCAGTGTGGGGCTGATCTGCCCGCCAACACACCCCATGGCCTGTGCCCGGCGTGCCTGCTGGAGCGAGGCCTGGGAGGCCAAACCCAGGCGGACGACGGCACCAACTTGCCGGCCCTGGGCGATCGCAGTGCGGATGGTGCTGGCGGCCCCCAGCGAACCCCGCCCCAGATCGAGGGCTACGAGGTCCTCGGGCCTCTGGGCGAGGGCGGCATGGGCATCGTCTGGCGGGCCGTGCAGCTCAGCACGCGTCGTCCGGTCGCGCTCAAGCTGCTCCTCGCCGGGGGGTTCGCCTCGCCGAAGGCCCTGCTGCGCTTCGAGCGGGAAGTCGAACTCGCCGCCCGCCTCGAGCACCCCCATATCGCTCGCGTCTACGAGAGCGGCCTGCGCCAGGGCGTGTACTACTACGCTATGGAACTCGTCGAGGGCGTGCCCCTGGACCAGTACGTGGCCGAGCACGGCCTCTCGCAGCGGCAGGTCCTGCCGCTCATGCGGACGGTGTGCGAAGCAGTGCAACATGCGCATCAGCGGGGCGTGATCCACCGGGACCTGAAGCCCTCGAACATCCTGGTGACGGCGGACGGCCAGCCGCACGTCCTGGATTTCGGGCTCGCCAAGACCTTTCTGGAAGACGATGCGCGAGCGGCGGTGTCGATGGACGGGGAGGTGGCGGGGACGCCGGCGTACATGTCGCCCGAACAGGCGGCGGCGAAGCTGAACCAGATCGATACCCGGACCGATGTGTACAGCCTGGGGGTGATCCTGTACCGGCTCTTGACGAGCGAGTTTCCGCACGATCTCACCGGCACGCGGCTACAGATCCTGAGGCGGATCGCGGAGGAGGAGGTCCGCCGGCCACGCCAGTTTACGAAGGTGGTGGACAAGGAGCTGGAGGCGCTGCTCCTCAAGGCCCTGGCCCACGACCCGGAGGGGCGGTACCCGACGGCCCAGGCCCTGGCGGAGGACCTGCGGCGGTACGCGGCGTACGAGCCGATCGAGGCACGGCCGATGGGCTCGCTGGGACGGATGCGGCGGTGGTGCAAGCGGAAGCCGCTTATCGCCGGACTTCTGGCCGCGGTGGTCGTCGCGCTCATGGCGGGCTCGGGCATCTCCACGTACTTCGGTGTTGTGGCCCAACGCCGTGCAACTCGAGAGGCCGAGGCGCGGAAACAGGAGACCGTGCAACGGCTGGAAGCGGAGCGACAGACCCGCCTGGCCAACGCGCAGCGCCTCGCGGCGCAGGCGGGCACCGCCCTGGACAGACACCCCCAGCGGAGCCTGCGTCTTGCGATGGAGGCCTTGGAGACCACCCTGCGCCACGGTGAACCAAGGGTTCCTGAGGCTGAACAGGCCTTGCGTGATGCCTTGGCCCGGGTGGGGGGCCGTCCCCTGCAAGGACATGAGAACGGGATTGCGTGTTTGGCCATCAGCCCGGACGGCCGGTGGCTGGTCACGTGCGGCGGCGAACCGTGGACGAAGATGTCGCGTTGCGACAGCACGGCCCGCCTGTGGGACCTGACGGCCAAGGGCCCGGCCGAGGTGCCGATCGTTCTGCGCGGACATGAGGGGCCGATCTGGTGTGTGGCCATCAGCCCGGACGGCCGGCGGCTGGTCACGGGGAGTTGGGACAAGACAGCCCGCCTGTGGGACCTGACGGCCAAGGACCCGGCCGCGGCGCCGATTGTCCTGCGTGGACATGAGGGGGAGGTTACGTGTGTGACCATCAGCCCGGACGGCCGGCGGCTGGTCACGGGGAGTGGTGACAAGACGGCCCGGCTGTGGGACCTGACGGCCAAGGACCCGGCAGCAGCGCCGATTGTCCTGCGCGGACATAAGGGGCCGATTCGGGGTGTGGCCATCAGCCCGGACGGCCGGTGGCTGGTCACGGGCAGTGAGGACGCGACGGCCCGGCTGTGGGACTTGGCGGCCAAGGACCTGGCCGCAGCGCCGATCGTCCTGCGCGGACATGAAGCCTGGATTCGTTGTGTGGCCATCAGCCCGGACGGCCGGTGGCTGGTCACGGGGAGTTGGGACAAGACGGCCCGGCTGTGGGACCTGACGGCCAAGGACCCGGCCGCGGCGCCGATCATCCTGCGCGGACATGAGGGGCAGATTTCGTGTGTGACCATCAGCCCGGACGGCCGGTGGCTTGTCACGGGGGATGGGGGGGGCACGGCCCGGCTGTGGGACCTGACGGTCAAGGACCCGGCCGCAGCGCCGATCGTCCTCCGCGGACATGAGGGGCCGATTACGTGTGTGGCGATCAGTTCGGACGGCCGGTGGCTGGCCACGGGCAGTTGGGACAAGACGGCCCGGCTGTGGGACCTGACGGCCAAGGACCCGGCCGCGGCGTCGATCATCCTGGGCGGACATGAGGGGCAGATTGACTGTGTGGCCATCAGCCCGGACGGCCGGTGGCTGGTCACGGCCAGTAAGGACAAGACGGCCCGGCTGTGGGACCTGACGGCCAAGGACCCGGCCCCGGCGCCCATCGTCCTGCGCGGACATGAACACGGGGTCTTGTCTGTGGCGACGAGTCCGGACAACCGGTGGCTCGTCACGGGCAGTGACGACACGACGGCCCGGCTGTGGGACCTGACGGCCAAGGCCCCGGCCGCTGCACCGATCGTTCTCCGCGGACATGAGAGCTGGATTCGTTGTGTGGCCATCAGCCCGGACGGCCAGTGGCTGGTCACGGGGAGTCAGGACAATACGGCCCGGCTGTGGGACCTGACGGCCAAGGACCCGGCCGCAGCGCCGATCGTCCTGCGCGGACATGAGGACAAAATCTGGTCCGTGGCCATCAGCCCGGACGGCCGGTGGCTGGTCACGGCCAGTAAGGACAAGACGGCCCGGCTGTGGGACCTGACGGCCAAGGACCCGGCCGCGGCGCCGATTGTCCTGCGCGGACATGAAGGCGTGATTGTCTGTGTGGCCATCAGCCCGGACGGTCGGTGGCTGGTCACGGGGAGTGAGGACACGACGGCCCGGCTGTGGGACCTGACGGCCAAGGACCCGGCAGCGGCGCCGATCGTCCTGCGCGGACATGAGGGCTTGATTCGTTGTGCGGCCATCAGCCCGGACGGCCGGTGGCTGGTCACGGGGAGTGGGGACGGGACGGCGCGGCTGTGGGACCTGACGGCCAAGGACCCGGCCGCGAAGCCGATTGTCCTGCGCGGACATGAAGGCGGGATTGTCTGTGTGGCCATCAGCCCGGACGGTCGGTGGCTGGTCACGGGGAGTGAGGACGCTCGCCTGTGGCACCTGACGGCCAAGGACCCGGCCGCGGCGCCGATTGTCCTGCGCGGACATGAAGGCGTAATCCTCTCCGTGGCGTTCAGCCCGGACAGCCGGTTTCTGGCCACGGGGAGTTACGATAACACAGCCCGGCTTTGGGACTTGACGGCCAAAGACCCGGCCGCGGCGCCGATCGTCCTGCTCGGGCACAGGATGGCGATCTTCTCCGTGGCCATCAGCCCGGACGGCCGGTGGCTCGCCACGGGCAGTGACGACAAGACGGCCCGCCTGTGGCACTTGCGGTTGAGTGATCTGATGGATCTTGCCCGACGCACCTTGGGGCGCTAGTTGGCCGACAAGGAATGAACTCCGCCGGCCTCGCTCCCCGGCCGGGCGGAGGGTAAGTCGCATCGTCCAGCGGCACGGCCACCGGGACCTGCTGCGGTCCAAGATCGCCCAGACCGTGGCCGGTCCCGAGGAGGTCGACGAGGAGATCTGCCATCTCTTCGGGGCCTTCCGGCCCTGAACGGCCCGTTTTCCTGTAACCTGTCTGGCGAATTGCTTCTGTAAGGGGTGGAAGCCACTGGGTGAAAGGACAGAGCGATGAGCCAGGACAGACGATGTCCGCAGTGCGGGGGGGAACTACCCGCCAACGCGCCCCAAGGCCTGTGCCCGGCATGCCTGCTGGAGCGA
>Ga0315294_10002229_pt1 | contig 21211 bp, 23 predicted proteins | sample YL17G13_40_MG_FD_203626 | JGI IMG/M metagenome (GOLD analysis project Ga0315294, IMG submission 203626) | Sediment microbial communities from Yellowstone Lake, YNP, Wyoming, USA - YL17G13_40 | ecosystem: Environmental > Aquatic > Freshwater > Lake > Sediment | place: USA: Wyoming | collected...
AATGGCAAAAATTATTTTTTGTTTATCTGTCACATCCATTCACCTCCTTTTCAAGTAAAATATAATAAACCATATTTTACTTAAAGGTTCTATAGTAAAATACGCTTACTTAAAAATTTTATATAATAATGGCAAATGCTCTAATGCATGTAATAATCCATCACTTTTGACAACCCAATAATTTTTATTTTGATCAATGTGTATTACAGGGATTCCACAATATTTCATTAAATATAAGCCCATTCTTTTAGAACATTTATGCCAATCTTTTTTCATATCTTCTGTTGCATTCAAAATATAACACATACTAATCCTTTAAAGACAAATCCCACAACATCACATTCATCCAATCTCCAGATGTAAGATTCGCTTTGTCTTGAAAATCAGTTGCTTCGGCATATTCTTGTCTTTGCAAAACAATCATTTGCCGCATAAATTCTTCGACAACGGGACAATCTTCGTCAATTGCCAATTCTTTAATTTCATCTAAAGATTGAGTTGTCAAATACTCTCTCTCAAGATACTTATCTGCAATTTCAATAATTGAATTTATAGGAAAATCTATCCTATCAATTTCAGGAATTACAATAGGAGTATTTAAATCAGTTAAAATATCGAATATCATTTTCGAATGACCAGTTTCCTCATCATGTTGAGACAGAAACATGTTCCCCAAATTATTAAATCCCTTATTTTTCAAAAATCCCCCTAAAAACATATACAAATTAGCATTATATTTTTCGTGAGAAATTTGTTCGCAAATCGCATCCTTTAGTCCATCACTAATTAATTTCACGGGATCACCTCCTCTATTTGCTCTCAATCAATTTACTTACACTTCCCTTACCATTTGTTGTAATATGAACTCCTGTCTTATTATCTCTATGGAAAGAAGTAAATTTCCTAAATTTCTTTTTCTGTTTATTTAAATTCACTTTTGGACGTATTTCCCATATATCCATATTTCACCCTTTCATAAATGCATCCATCCCTCTCTACTCAAAAGAGAGGGATTTCAGATGGTATTCTACTTTGGTAGATACCCGCGTTACTTTTTTACTTCGAAAAAGATTTTCCAACTATTGGTATATTTGCACTTGACAAAAGATTATGAGTAAATTGTGCACCACCCAATTGCAATACATACCCAAATACCACCAACAATACATCTGCTATTTTTCCAATTTGTGCATCTACATTTGGAATGTCAACCTGAGGTTGAAATACCCTTAGATAAAGCAATACAGAAATTCCCACAAGATTAAGAATAGCAGAGTAAATCTGTGCTTGTCCGTCCTGTACTAATCCAGCAGTCTTTAAAATATTGATTATCGCTGCAACTAAAGCTGCAAACCCAACAAGCATACTAAACTGAATCAATAAATCACTAAAACTCATATTATTATATTCTCCTTTCAAGAATCAATTGTAAAATTTAACAAATATATCAATCAAATATATAAATAATATATCTTAATATATTTTGTAATACCTCCATATATTTTTCTAAAGATTTGTTTTCAGAATTTTTTACTATAATATTGTGATTCTATCCAAGCATAAGTTTTTTCCATACCATCAAAAAGCAATGTGCTTGGTTGCCAATTAAGAACTGATTGAATAAAAGTATTGTCACTACTGCGACCCGTAACACCTATTGGAGCATTCAAATCATAATATCTTTCTAATTTAATTTCTGCGATATTTTCAGCAATATCTACCAAATCATTTATTGTCACCATTTCGCTCGACCCTAAATTAATAGGAGTCGCAACCAACTTGTCACAATGCATAATCTGATCAATACCCTTTATACAATCGTCTATCCACATAAAACTACGAGTTTGTTTTCCGTTTCCCCATATTGTAATTTTATTTTTTTTGGTATATTTTGCTTCAATCACTTTGCGAATAATCGCAGCAGGAGCTTTTTCACGACCCCCATCCCAACTTCCGCAATGTCCGTAGACATTATGAAAACGTGGAATAAAAGTTTTTACACATCTTTCAAACCAATATTCCTGACAAAACATTTCTGAGAGTAATTTTTCGAATCCGTAGCCTCGCTCTGACATAGCTGGATATGCATCAGATTCTTTTAAAGCACAATTATTAGAATCTTTTTGTAAATTTGTATTATAAACACAAGCAGAAGAAGAAAATAAATAACGTTTGACGCCAGTACGATAAGATGCTTCAAGCAAATGTGTATTTATTAAAATATTGCGCAAACATTCTACCCTGGAATTTTCAATAAATCCCATTCCGCCCATGTCTGCTGCAAGATTATAAACTTCTACTGCATCTTTAGTAGCAATTATTGCATTTTCTTCTTTGCTCAAGTCTAAACATAAATTTTCAACACCACTTATACATTGATACCAATCTGAAATAGGTTTTATATCTATTGCACGTATACGCACAAATCCTTGTTTATTAAAATAATTTACAAGATGACCACCAATAAAACCACCAGCGCCAGTAACAACTATTAAATCGTCTTTATATAATTCTGAATCTGTTGATGCTATTATATTAGTCATTTATTTGCCTTATGTTATTATTGTTATTGTTTATTATATTATGATTTGATTATTTGATTATTGTGTGTTATTAATATGCTATCCAGAAAATTTTCTGGCCGGTTTGTACGCTATATGCCGCATTTGGAAGAATAGTAAAGCTTCCAGAAGCAGAAATTACAACATACGGAGTTGCTGAACCAGAATAACTACCACTAGCACTATAAAGATTTACGATATATCCAGTTGCATCTGCTACCGCAGTATACAAAGTTATACTTGAACCATTAGCTTGGGCTGCTGTTACGGTGTGGGATCCGCTTTTCATTTTTGCTGCTTGAAGTGTAATTATATTCGCTTGTGCGAGTGCTATGGCAGTTCCCGCTAAAGATCTGTGGAATGCTTCATTCATGTGATTAACTGCTGTAAGTTGACTGCCTGATAAAGTCATAATATTTTTCTCCTTTTTGTAATTAGTAGACGACCCAGTTGATACGGTCTAAAGCCGTGACGGTATATCCGGCATTCGCTGTGATTGTTAATGCACAACTGGATGTAGTTACATATCCAGTAAAATATAAGCGAGATCCAGATCTGTAAACATCTAAGACATATCCCTTGCTTGTTTCTACCCCAGTTGGTATGCTTAGAGCAGACGCATTTGCGTGGGCGACTGTCACACTCATACTTCCCGACCGCATCTCCATTAAAGTTTCGGTATCAGTACCTAATGTTTTAATAGCAGTTCCAAGCGCACTTTGTTGGGCGCTTTTGTTCATGCGATTAATTACAGTTGCTTGTGTTGACGAAATACTCATTTTTCCTCCTTTAAGAAAAATCTTTTCGTATGCGGAGCCAGAGATGAATAATCATTCTCCGTTACATACAATTATAATTTCAAGAATATGATTTATATTTCATATCCCGTAAATATCTTTGTAAAAACCATTTTTTACTTTATAAACAGTATGTTTTTCTATATTTAATTCCTTTGCTATTTTAGTCCCAAAAATTCCCATATCTAACATATCTCTTATTTGTTGAACCTTTTCTTCTTTCAATATATTATGATTATTTATTCCAGAATGAGATTCTACCAATTTTTGTATGGTTTCAGCGGAGGGACGTTTTCCCAAATGGGATTCTCTTTGCTTTTGTCTAGTTTTGTCAGATGCTTTTTTGCCAAACAAGGGATGGTTTTCACCAGAAAAATCAGCATGATTATCTATCATTTTTTGTATTGTTTCAGGAGAAGGATGTTTTCCAGTGTTTGCTTCTCTTATTTTTTGTATAGATTCTTCAGTATGTTTTCTGCCAGTACTAGATTCCCTATTTTTTTGCTTAGATTCTTCTGTGTGTCTCCTTCCTGCGCTTCTTTCCCTATTCATTTGATTCATTTCATCTGTGCGTCTTTTACCAGTATTTGCGATGGATATTTTTAACTTCGTTTCTTCCCTATGTTTATACCCTCTTACACATTGTCCTCCCCAAGTCTTATTATATCCCCATTCTGAAATATGAGAACGAAATTCCTTGATCCAAAACACTTCTCTTTCATTTAATAATTCAGTGGGACATTCTTCTAAAATAAAAAACTTAAAATTTTCTTTTCCTACTTCATTCCATGCAATTTGAAAATATTCGCTGTCGTTATTGTTTTTTAAGTCTCTAAAGTGCTCATTTTTTCTTCTTTTTAAAAGTTGCCCTTGTCCAACGTATGGTTTTCCATCAATTAAATTCTCGAAACAATATATTCCACTACAGCTACCACTTGTTCCAATATAATAATTATCAACTAACAACAACATATCCATATCAACAATTCCTTTTGGATTCCAATGAAAATTTACGGGAGTAGGATTGCGAGTGGAATCTCTCGTCTTCAGACGGGTAATTAATCCGTCCTATCCTACCCCCTCCAATAAATCACTCTAAAGTACCCAAAACAGGGTACCTTAAACAAATAAAATCCTTATTTCATTCATAAATTACTGTTACAGAAGCGTTTGCGCTATCAACTATTAATCTCAATCCATTGAAGAATGGAAGTCCGCTACATGGAATCGTATAAGGCGTTGTAGTAGCATTGCTAGCAACCATTGACATAATTACAGGTGTAGTTCCTGATAATGTGTCTGCTAATGTAATTACCGCCGTATTTGCAACAGAATTTACAATAATAGAATGTAAATTTCCAGCACCCAATTTTAAACTACTTCCGGCAGTTTGACCAGACGGAAAATAAAAACTTGTAGGCTGAGATATATAATTACCAAGCCTATAAATAGTTGCGCTTCTAATATTCATTTGAATTACAGAAGTAGAACTACCGCTATTCAAATTCTCAAATCTTAGAGGAAGAGTCAAAGTGTCAGTCCAAGTAGTAGCCGATGCAGAAACAATATGTAACAATTCTGCCCCTATCGTAAACCATACCTTGGTATTATCCCAATAAATCTCATAAGCCTGAACGCTTTCATCTATAGGTAATACAATTGTTTTCCCCAAATGCCCATTAAAAGATCCGCTGATAACTGGAGTATCTACTCCTGTTTTACGAGTAACGATTCTGGGAGTTGTTCCATTGAGTTCAAAAAAACATCCGTCCGTTGTAGTAAATGCTCCCCACCTTCGTAAATTATTAGCAGAACCACTATCTGGAATACGCATCACTACCCTTGCACGGTTAGCTGCTCCACCTAAATATCTAGCAGATCTAAATGATTGTAAAGAAATTCCCGCATTTATCTGAGAACCTGTACTTAATACTACTTGAGATCCTTGAGGAACAACTGATCCAGATCCACTACCAGCAGTCCAATATACAACATCTAAAACAGAACCGGAAAAACTAGACCCTACTAATCTAACTGGAGAAATTGCTCTTTGTTCACCAGAGGGAGTGTTTTCTACAAAAAATCCATAGTCATCTTGTAGTTCCTGTACTGAAACCCTAAGATCACCATGGTCTGTTAAACTTCTGGGTAGTGCTTCTACAATAGGACACAACACAGACTGTAATCTAAAAACACTAGTGGCCGTATTGCTAATATTTTTTACAATAGTTCTAAAATAACTACTGACTGTTTGTACAGTTATTCCAAAATTGCCAACACTGGTACGATAAGTATATTCATCACTAATATCCCAGCGAAGATTATCTGGACTTTGCTGTATATAAATTGTACAGTTTTGATCTGTGAACAAAGACACCTGAATACCCGCAACTCCAAATGTAGATTGCCCCAGTCCTACGAAAGAACCACTTGCCGCTATTACTGAACCCGACCAGCTATTGGATGCACTTTCAACTACATTTTGAGAAATTGTCATAGAACCACTGACAAGTTGTAATATAGAGCCGCTAAGAACACTTACTGAACCACTAATTGGTTGAGTTGCAGGGAAATTTCCAACATTGACTGAACCACTAGTTGTAACTATTACAGATCCACTTGAAACAGTGGTTACCGAACCACTAATAGATTGAATAGTCGGGAAATTGCTAACAACCACTGATCCACTTGCCATAATTACTGAGCCACTAAAAACAATAATATCTGTATTTCCATCATTTATTGGCATTTATTATCTCCTACTTATAAAGACAATAATATCTTAAAGTTATTGGAGACCCTCCAATAAGTGTAATATCATGGATAACTAACCCATCAATAGAAATTGAATCATTGGCTGCAACATACACAATCCCGCCGTCATTAATCTGAGCATAAATTGCAGAACCGCTAGCATACAACATCAATGAATTAACATCTAGCTGATTCCCCGCAGCATTTTTAAATGTAATTTTTTCATTAGCAGAAGTAGTCGATATCCAAGTCGTATCGCTACCAGAAACACTAGAAATAAAACCAAAACTTGAAATAGGGGCAATCATATTATTTCAATTATCCTCCTTTTAATTTAAAAAATCCTCCAAAAAGGAGGTATAATATTATCATTTCATATCAGATATAATAAAATTGTTGTTTTATTCTACAATCATCCAATCCTCAGCAAGAATATCTGTTTGACTTGCTAACCATGGAATTAATTTATTATCAACAGTTTTCATTACAATAAAATTTTCAAGATAACTTTGAACTCCATCATAACGTTTATTAAATTCAATTGATTGTTCTTTATAATTTGTATCCGTTGCATAGGCTAAAACAAGCCACATTCCTTTTCCATTCCAACCAATTCTTGCAACTCTTTTTCCAAGTTTTAAATAATAAAGAGCATCTTCAAAAGAACATAGTTTTTCTTTCATTATATATTACCACCTTTTTCAATAAAATTTTTAAATTCCATAGATGTCTTTGTAGCCGCCGTTTTTTACTTTATATACAGTATTTCTGCAAACTCTTAAAATCTTTATTATTTTGCATATTCTTATATTGTTATTCAACATATTTTCAATCTGTTGAATTTTTTCTTTTTTAGGTTGACTTCCTTCAATCCCATAACTATTTTTATAGAAACCATTCTTTGTTCGATAAACAATATTTACATCAATATTTAATTCTCTTGCTATTCGAGGTATGCGAATTCCATTGTCTAGCATATCTTTAACTTGTTGAATAATTTCTTTTTTATAATTAATTATTCCTTCAATGTTATAAATGTTTTCGTAAAAACCATTTTTTACTTTGCGTATTATGGATTTTCCTATTCCTAAAACTTCCTGAATTTCTGTTATACAAATTTCATCATCTAACATACGCTTTATATCTTGAACAATCTCTTTTTTTGTAATTCTAGGATGATTTATTCCAGATTTATATGGTATATTATCTTTTATTTTCTGTATCGTTTCAGAGGAAAGTTTTTTCCCATAGTTCCAATGATTTTCTCCAGATTTATCAGGCATATTGTCTTTCATTTTTTGTATAGTTTCAGGAGAATGATGTTTATCTTTCATCCAACTATTGTCTTTCATTTTTTGTATAGTTTCAGGAGAATGATGTCTTCCTCTAAAAAAAGCACCCCCTCCCCAACTTATATTGTATCCCCAATCCGAAACATGAGAATGCAATTTAGCAATCCAATAAACTTCTTTTTCATTCAATAATTCAATTGAACATTCTTCTACGATATAGAGTCTAAAATTTTCTTTTCCATCTTTATTCCAGGCTTCTTGAAAATATTCACTATCTTTATTATGTTCCAATAAACCAAAGTGAGTTTGTCTTCTTTTCTTTAAAACTTGCCCCTGCCCTGTGTACTTCTTTCCATCCAACAAATTCTCAAAACAATAAATTCCACTGCAACTACCACTTGCTCCAATATAATAATTATCAACTAACAACAACATATTCATTATATTTTCCCTTTTCATTCCCATGATATATGCATGGAAACAAGGGGAATTCTTGCTTTCAGACGACTCATGACTTTCGTCCTATCCATGCATTTACCAAATCTACAATTTGCCACCTTTTTCTATATTACTCGCTGAATCACGCGTATTACTACCTGCATCTCCTAATTCAGATGAACTCTTTTGAGGTCTTCCGGCATCCTTGCCCCCCTGTTGGAAAGCTGAAATTATTGGAGTCAACTTGTCTGTAAATCCAGTCTCGCGTCCCTCATCCAATTGTCTCTGAAAATCAAACGGAGACATTCCAAGGGATGCTGCAATTTTTTGAGGAAGTACCATTCCCAAAGCAGAAAGCTCCATTTGCTTATCAAAACGTTGTTGACGATCAGTATAAAAATTAGATCCTTCTAGAGAAAATTTAAACTTAAATTTATCTGTAAATCTGTTTACGTGATAATTAAGAAAGGCAGCCATTTGAGGATAAATATTTTCCATTAACTGAATATCTACCCCAAGTGATAATTGAGTTTCGACAGCATTCATTTTCAAATCATTGCTGAATATAAGATTTGAATTTACTCCACTCATAGCAACAGATGTTTTTAAATAAGAAGAATATAATTCATTTTCCGCTGGAAAATTAATACTTTTTACATTATTCAAAGGAAGAGCCGCGGTTTTCACCGCGTCGCCAATAGATGATTTGACCAAAGCAAGAAAATTTCCCAAAAGCGCAGGCGAAATATTAAAAGCGTCTTTAAGTTTTGCAGCAGCATCTTTTAACTGTCCAACTTCTCCAATTATAATTCTGCTTGCAGCGCTCATATTGATATTTTTCTGTAATGATCTCATTATTGATTGATTCACTAAATCAGAAAAGAGACCTGTGAAGTATGGAATCCTCGTAGAAAGTGCCGGGTTTAATTTGAAAACATGTCCCACATCCACTGGAATATCCATCCAGAACACCCAACTAGAATTTCCCCTTGCTTGGGGAGATAAGCTGGGATCATAAGTTTGTAAAGCATTATTATTTCCACATAGTTCATTATATTTTTTTATAAAAAAATTTGGATATAAATTTATATCTACCCCCGGCAAAATGAACCAATAAGCCGACATTGAAAATAAAAATCCGTATGACCAACGTCCCGTAATCATCGTATAATTTGGGCTTGCCGGCAATGCCTGTAACACTATCTGATCCATGTCCCATCGGGGACAGAAGAAGAATGTTTCGTTCCTCAGCATTTCTCCAACAGCAATATTAAACTCTTTTTTATAGTCGAATTTGTCGAAGAATTCGGAAATTTTATCTTTGTCCCTTTGATAACTTTTTCCAGAATAATCTCCTGTCTTTGCATTAATACAGGTATAATTCATATCAAATGCCAAAAGATTCTGCAAATAAGAAAGTAGCCTTTTATAAATTTGTGATTTAGATTCAAAATCCTCAGAAAACGATTGAAGCGCAAGTTCAGAATTTTTTGGGTCTATTAAAGCATCATTTAAAGATTGTTCTGTTGCTGCCAGGGGATTAAGATTAAGATCCTTCATCCTTTGATTCAACAACATGGGAGTCATAATGTTATTATATCCATATCCCCCAAAAGAACTAGCGAACTCTAATATATTCCAAACATTTTCTTCAGATAATTCATCTGTATTATTTTTTGTAATTTCTTCCAATTTTTAAACCTCCTTTCTTAGTAGGCTTATACAACCATCGTAATTCCCAAGACTTCTTCCGCTGCATCATAATCCCCAACTTCTTTGAGTAAGGACTTATCCAAATGCGAAATCACATAATTCATATAACTAATAGCAGAATACCGATCTTTATATGAACCAGGCTTAGAGTCCAATTTTAATAAACCATTAACAAGAGTTAAATCCAAATTAACACATTCATTAATAAATAAACTTGTTTGTACATAAGTATTTAAAAATCGAACAGTTGTCTCAGAATCATTAGCATCATTCATAAATTCTTTGTTGTTTTTTATTAAAAATTCTTCTGCTAAATTTTCGTCTATTAAAAAATTCCAAAGTTTTTTCTGGAGGGCAGATCTAAAGTTTGCAGCTATCAAACTATTAAGCTGTTGACTTGCAGATATTGGAAATATCACCTGCAATGCGCCCAAACCCAAAGTCCTAGATTCTAAATCTTCCCTTGCTTTTCCATCAACAAAATTATATTCCTCACCAACTATAGTCATAGCGGGATAAGTAATTCCCCGTTCATCATGTTGAATAGATTGCGACAGAGAATCATATACACTAATTCCACTACCCAAAATATCAAGAACTAACAAATCACAAGAAAAATCAAAAAATATTTCTTTAATTCTTTTAGCCTGTAAAACAGTATTCAATCCCTTGTGAGATTCCAAATATACTAAATTTCTTTCATAACCTTTGTTTATCAATGGAATCAATTTCGCACAAGCAATAATCGTCAAGTCATTATTGCGATTAGCCCTAGTCGCAACATCAACAGACATAATACGTAATTCATTTTCTACTTTATTAATATCATAATTATTTTTTTTAGAATTATAATTTAAATCTGTTTGGGGATAAAATGCTCGTTTTATATTGCGTTTAAAAAAATTTGGACGATAATAAGATTTGCCGCTAGTTTCACTTGGCAAATTAAGATATTCATGCTGAACAGTTATAGAATCTGCCTCATCCATTTCATTTTTAATCATTGCTTCAGTTTTGATATTGTGATAAATTGTAATTAAATAGTCAAATGCAAGAAAGTTTGCAGTCTCATCTCCCTCGGACATTCTTTTTATGCATGATTTAACATATTGATACCAGTATCCAACAGTAAAATGCGCACTTGTAATATATGCGATTATACCTTCTTCTTTTAATCTATCGTCATTTTTATATGCTGAAAGCAATCGGTATGGAGGTGTTCTTGAAAATAAAAATGGTTTAATAATTCCTTCAAGAACATCTTTATCAACAAGACGTGATTCTTCAACAATAATAAAATTGGATCTATTTCCACGCGCTGATTCAGAAGACGGAACAACACGAATAGTAGAGCCACAATGAAATATGACCTCATAAGTATTTTGATTTGCCGTCAAACTTTTAATTTCTCTAGCGACATTAGGATGAAGACTTCGCAAGGATGTGATTTTTTCAATAATAAGTCCGCCCTGTTTAAGCGTGCTAGAACAGGCAATAATTTGAATACCAGGATATAAAATAGCTAAGCACAAACTATAAACCGCAATCATAAATGTCTTCGCAGAGGCTCTGGCTGCAACAATATAGCATAATGTGCTTCTTTGCAATACCCACATTATTAAAATTTGATATGGATGCAAATGAATACCAAGATAAGTTTCAACAAAGCGATGAGGATTAGATCTCATAAAGTGGATCCATCTCTTCAATCTTTCTTTTCTTTCTCCATCTAAAGTCTTACTCCGCACCATTTGTTTTGGTTGTTTAAAAACATCTTGAGAAAGAACATTTTTATTAAAATCAGATGCATAATAATCCGACATTTAATCTTCCTCTTTTGATTGAATGATTTCCGATATTGTATCATCCTCAATGTCCATATTATCATCATCACTATTTAAATCAAAATTTCTTGTCAAACCAAGAAAATTACTCAACGGTCTTGTTACAAATTTTCTAAAATACCATTCAATATTATCGACATCTTTAAATAGTTGTTTGTCTTTATAAAAATCAGCAGGTTCTGTCTCCTCTATTATTTTAATAAAAGAACTAAATGTATCTTGACTTTTACCAGCTCCAGCAATATTGCTTTTAGCAGGATCAACTGAAGCTGTTTTCATTAATTCTTGTAACATTTTGATTTCGTTATTGGGAGATTGTCCTTGACTTGCAAATCGCTTTTCTCTAATGTTCAATTCCATAAAACAAATTTGTCTTAAAAGACTTTCTTCAGTGGCTGTGTCGGATTTGTGACTGCGTCTATAACGCGCCATTTCCGACTCCAAAAAATTGTATTGCTCATCACTTAATCCGCTTCCCCAGAAATTTTTCAAATACTCCATATCAACAATATCAAGATTATTATCTTGAATTTCTTCAATTAATTCTTTGCTAGGTTCTGTAAACATCATATCCATACCATCAGTACCAACAGTAAATGATGCTCCACCGCTTGTTAATTTGCTCTTGTAGATTCCAAAAACGCCCTTTTGTTCTTTTCCCTTAGCTTGAATAGTATTGATATGAGTATGTAAAGCATTTAACGCCTTTTCTGAAAAAGCAATGTTTAAACTTCTACAAGTACGTAATATAGCTTTATCAATATTACGTTCTAAAACAAAATAATTATCATAAATATTATCAACACAATCATGACAAATAGATAATAATCCATTACTATCCAGGAACAAATCTATAGCCGTATAAAAATCTTTACCATCTTTTACCTTCATGCATTTTCTACAATATGATTTTCCAACTGTCAATCCAGATATGGTCGTTACAGAACCATTCCCTAAAATTTTTTTTCTTTTTGTTGCTCTAGTTACCATAATTCCCTACCTTATGCAGTAGTTTTCATCAATCCTTTTCTTTTTTCTTTTGACAAACACTGTTCTTGTGTTCTCCCAATAGCATGACAATTGTTACAACGAAAAGATTTGAATAATCCTGCTGGAGTACTATATAAATTACTAATATATTCAAAATCTGTACTACCACAATAGCCGCATACAGACTCTTTAGAATCGTGCCATAATCCAATGTTGGGATGATTTTTAATCCAGGGACGAACCGCCAAATATGTTTCTTGTAACGCAATGACATCCTGTTCATTATAATCAAGCATATCATTCAAAGAATGTCCATCCCCAGCAATACATCTTTTCCATAGATCTAATCCCCCAGTCTCTTTTTTTCTTTCAAGATCAAGAGTCAAATTTACATAATCCATTGCCCTTGAAGTAAAAGCAAAATTCCTGGATATAGTTTGAAAAACATCAATACTTTTATAATTTGAGGGTGGATATATTTCATTAATAATAAATCTGGTATTTACTTTTGGAATATCAAAATTATTACCATTATAAGTAATAGCAATATCACATTTATTTAAAAGTTCCCACAATTCCTTAAGTATTCTTTTATCATCTTTCTTAATAGCTTCCTTAGAAGTTAGAACACTAGAATAAATATTTTCATCGTATAGCCATTTCGCAGCATAAGAAATTATAAACCAATCATTTAAAATTTGATTTTTATTTATATATTGTTTATTAATTCCCCATGATGCAATTTCAATATAACTAGTTTCAATATCAAATATTAAAATTTTTGGATTATTTTTAATATTTTTATTTTTGAGTATTCCTTGTTTTGTAATGCCCTTTTTTTTACGTGCTCTTTTAAATGCTCCCCTCAGTATCTCACCATCTTGGTATCCAAATTCTTGTGCAAGCTCAGGCCAAATAGAAATACCACCACTGCTTACCATCCATTTTTCATAACATGCTTGAAATACTTTTTCTTCCAAAGTATATCTCCTTAAAATATATTATAAGAGTACGCCTTACCATTGTGTTTTACGTCATTTCAAAAACAACTTGTCTGTGTGAACAAGACGTTATCTGCCCTAATAGTTGGGTGGAATCTAATAAGTGACGTTCTCTGTCCCCTAAAGAGGGACAGCTTCACAGTCAACGTTCTTCCCAGTGGAACACGTTAGCGACTGTCCGCTTCGTCCAAGCGGTATTTATGGACACAACTCCGCGATTCCCTTTCTCTCACAAAGCGTACACAAATCAAATTTTTTCTTCTGTTTTTAATCTATCGTTTGCAACATCTCTCAATTGCTTAGATGGTCTGAAACTTATCGTATATGATTTGGGACGAATTATATATTCATTCTTTTTGGGTATCCAGTGTCTATGAGACTCTACAATTGTAGTATACATTCTAAACATATTACTAATTGTTATTGAGCTATGTTCTTTCGCAATTCCCATAATAATATCTTCAAATCCAATTAAAAAAATATCTGCATCTTCAATAGAAAATCCACAACGTTTAGATATTTCACGAGCTAACCACTTACGATTATATGTGGACAATTTCATTTTGATGTGATTCCCTCCAATATATATACACTTTGCACTATTTGATTACATATCATTATTTTTTGTGTTTTTCCTATATTTTTGTACGTTGTTTCTAACGTCCTCTTTCCTAAAATCTTTATAGCAATTATCACAAAAATCATGTCGCTTAGATTTATTTATAATTGCTATTCCACAACTTATACAAGTTACGGGATAAAAACTTACAATATTATCAAAATCATCAACAACAATATAATCATCATTATCATTTTTATTATCAATATTATCTAATTCAATTTTAAAACTGCCTACTAATGTTGCTTTTATATATCCAGCAGTATTTAATTTGTAAATCATTTGATTTTTTTCTGTCCTATCCGCTCTTATTTTAGCAAGATTAAATATATCTCCGATATTAGCATTGATATATAATTCATTTTTATTTCTTCTAAAAAATTTCGCAACAACTATCATTACAAATAATATTTTTTCTAATTTATAATTTTTTAATGTTTTTATAAATTCTATTTCTTTTTTACTAATATTGACTTTTTGTTCAAATCTCAAACCATATTTTTTGCCACTGGATATTGCCTTATCTATTTTCCAATCCCATATAATATTATTAAATTCAGGGTTATATTTTTTGCAAAAGCCTATCAAATTCTTTTTGATTTGAACTGAGCTATTATCTAAATAAAAATAATATTTAGAAAGAATAATAAGATCTTTCAAAGACATGAATCTTGAAAATCCCTCTTCTAATATTTTCTCAGCATATTTTTTTTCATCAAATATTATCATGGGGTTGGTTCCTTTTTATGAGCTGATATTCTTTTGTTTGCAATATCAAAATATTCTTTATTGTTTTCAAATCCTATATAATTGCGATTGGTATTTATACATGCTATTGCAGTTGTTCCTGAACCCATAAATGGATCTAAAATAATTGTATTTTCGGAACTTAAAAAAGTAATAATTCGTATAGGTAATTCCAAGGGATAAGGAGCAGGATGTCCTAATTTTCTTTTTGTTTCTGGTTTAATATTCCATACACTATGAATTAAACTAAGAAATAAGTCTTTTTTAATTTCAGTTCCTATTTTTAATTTAGGATTTTCTTTATGCGCTATTATAATCATTTCATGTTCATCAATTAAACAAGGATTAGAAGAAGAACGCCATGATCCCCAAGATGTTTTTCCGCCTCCATTTTGTTTATTCCAGACTATTGAACCTCGTAAAATATAACCAATATTTTGCATTAATTTACAAGTATCTGCATATATAGGTATCCAAGGATTCCTACCATATCCATCAGGAACATTAATTGCAATACGACCAATAGATTTTAATTTCATAAAACAAGATTGTAATATATTATTCAAAAAAGATAAATAATCTTCATAAGAATCCCATTCCGCATATTCAGGTCTAGCATTAAAATAAGGAGGAGATGTAATTATTAAATCAATACTATTATCATCAATTCTTTTCATGCCTTCAAAACAATCTTCAAAATAAATTTTATTAATTTTAATCATTTATATAATCCTCATTATTACTATTTTTCTCAATCTTTATTTCAGCTAAATAATATTTATCACCCAAATACTCTAGTTTTCCTTTTCCCAAGAATGGTATAAAATGTCTGGATTGTTTATTCAACATTACATTTTTTATAATACCATCCCCAAAAATATTCCATACGAAATTTTTATTATCACCAGGATGAGTTTCATAACATATATTTACAGCAAGATTTGCTAACTCAGATATATTTGAACTTACATTTGTTAATGATTGTTGTAATATATATTTATTATATTGTTCTAATGTTTTATATAATATGTTCCCCCTATCATCTCGCAGCATTGCAAAAATTCTTTTCCCTGATTTATAAACTTTATAAATTGCATAGAGTTTTTTGAATTTAATTTTATCAAATTTTATTTTTGGATTTTTTAATATTCTTATTATATCATCTGGAGTATTTTTATTTATTGATAATTTAATTTCTTTTATATTAGATTCCATGTAATGACAAATTTGGTTTATTGTACAGTCAGAATCCAAAAGGGGGGAAAATCTATAGTGTTTATTTATAAGAGACTGTTCATGCAAATCTTTAGAAACACATTCCTTATTTAATAACTCATCAATGGTTATTCCAAAATTTGCAATGGCAAAATTATTATAATTCTCTACAAATCTTTTGTATTTTTTATTATATTTTGTATATAAATATTTCATAAAATACGGGCGTTTATATACAAGTATCTTATTATCAAAATCAATAAAACTTTTTTCTATATCTGTCATATCAGATTCTTTTTTATTCCAATTCGTCCAACGCAATGGAAATTTTTTAACGACCAATCCCTTTGCTTTATCTATTTGTTGTCCTTGTTTTTGTCTGCATAATTTTAGTCTCTCTATAATTGTATTATATTCTTTGCTGTCTATATCATATTCTGGTAGCATTGAATACATTGTGGTTGAAACATTTGTTATAAATCCTACTTTGCTATTGAATGCAACCATATCAGTTAAATACAATTGGTCTTCTTCTAAAATTGTTTTTGGAATATTAGCAGTTTCATAATAAATGGGCAGTCCACCTCTAGCAGTATCAATAATTTCTTTGCTAGATGTTGTCATTACTAAATCGCCATCAAAATCAGAATCTGCGTGTAACATAGTATCATTTCCATGGATATTATATATTATTCCCGAATAAATATGTTTATACCAATGTTTTATGTTTTTATTTATTGCTAAATCAAGTACATTAACTTCTGATTTCCAAGTCAAAGGAGCACGCATAGCTACAACCTTTTTTATTTTCTTTTTATTCCAATATTGAGAATAAGACTGAGATTTTTGTAATAATCCCGACACAGGCAATCCCAACACGTGTTCAGTCATTGCATAGGGATCAGCAATCATAGTTGAATAATTACCATCAACAATAATATTGCCAATATATGATTCTTTTATTTTTTTATTCAGGGAATGCAATATATGATTTTGTATATAAATATCATCAATAAGATTATTATTTAATATTAATGCTTTTGTAATTTTATCATTGATTTTGTTGAAAATATTTGCATCATAATCTCCAAGAACATATTTTCCAAGTAAATATAATAATGCATATTCTACATTTCCATTAGCACCAACGATAGTTTTGCTAAAATATTCAAGTGTATCTTTGCATAATGATTGTATCTGACTAGCATCCAAATCAAGAACTTGTAAGAACTGATAATTTAAAAATACATGATGTTTATCAAATTCAGAACTTACACGAGATATTCTCCAATGCAAATTATTTTTTCTAAGATTATCAATATAATCATCAATAGATCTATAATTATTCCATAATTTAAATTGAGATTCTGATATTATCAAATCTATTGTTGATATGTCTACATAATTCCCCCAAATATCTTGAATCATACGAATACCCTTTTCTTTTGCTAATTCATGAAAATCAAAAACACAAACCATACCTTTTAAAAAACTATTTCTTATTACAAAAGAAGATGGCAAATAATTTAATTCTAATTCATCTGTCCATATTTGTGCTGCATTTGGAGATATTAATCCCTGCCCATCAAAAAGATTAAATTCAATGTTTTTATTAATTTCCTCAATTTTATCATTGTCTCCAATTGTATCCTCAATAACCATATCTACCATTTCGTTGCGTTCAATGATAAGGTCTTTCACTACTGCAAATCTTAAATTGCTAACCTCTAATCCTGCACTTGCGCATAGTGAAAAGTATGCATTGTACTTTGCTGGAGATATTTCAGTATCTTTTAAAAACCCATTCTGCAATATTTTTTGCATAGATTCTTGATATTTTTGATCAATAAAAATCACAGAATTTCTACGTGCTTGTCCAGAACTACATAAGAATCTAACAAATTTATTTCCATTTATTATCAATCCTTTATGTACAATGTGTACATAATGTCTATTGTCCTCAACAACAATAGAAATTATCTCAGGAACAAATAATAATTCATCCATTTCTTTTTCAATTTCTAATAATCTTTTACTATTTATTAAACTTGATTTTTTATTATGTATTTGTTTTCTTTCAAGAAATAAATTATCAATTTGTTCCTGGTTGTCAGGTAACCCCTTTATTTCACGAAGAGATTGAAGCAGTTGAGAATCTCCAAGACTTACCAATTCCGCATTTCTACGACTTTCAGGAATAGTAAGTGAAATATTATATTTAGATTTTCTCAGTCTGATGGAAGAAAATTTAAAAATATTATACTGTTGAAGTTTCTTTGGCAATAAACTTTCCCTTATTTTGTGTGTCACTTAAACCATATTGTGGTACACAAATAATTTTGTGTCCCATAAGTGAGACACTATGAATATAATAAAATTTCAATAAATTATTTCGATAAATTATACAATAATTCTCCAATTTCTCTATCTGTAAATTCTTGATCTAGCATTATTTGTTTTATAAACAATTCTAATTTTGTTATATGATCAGATAATTTATCTTCGCCTGGTCTGATATTCCAAGCTATAATTGCTTCTTGTATAGCTTCATTTCTAGTTGATGCATACCCATGTATAAGTCTGCAATTAGGACAAGTCCCAAAATATTCATAGTCCTCTTTCCCTATTTCGCAAATTTTATAGGTCTTTATAATTCCAGTAATTCCACAAAAGGGACAGGGTTTGATTCCCTCCATTTTCTTTCTCCTCTATTTCAAAATCTTACAAGTAAAAAATAATGATAATCATAATTATAACATAAAGATACTAGTTCAAAGTTTAAACTGTTTTTTAATACACAACATTTCAATAATTGACCTATCGTAGTATTGATTTAGACCCCTCTTTTTAACATCCTAATCTATTCTTTGCAATACCATATATTTTCTTATCTAATTCTATTCCAATATAATCACAACCTAATTCTTTTGCAACTACTCCAGATGTTGCGGTTCCACAAAATGGATCAAGCACTAAATCTCCTGCATCTAAAAATGGACGCATCAATCTCTGCAATAATTTTATCGGTTTTTGCCATTGAATACATTTTCCAGTATCAACATCTTTTATCCTTTCTTTCGAAAGAGTAGAAAAACTTCCAAGATCGTCAAACACCGAACAAGGAGTTTTTAATCCAGTTCCTTTCCTGTCTAACTTTGTTCCTGCTGTAACCTTAGGAATTTGAATTCTATCCCCATACCACTTGAAATTTTTCCCCTTGGAATATATTAAAATATCATCATGCTTTTGGGAAAACCCCCTTCGGGGACATCCTCCCCATTCCTGTTTATAAATTACCCAATTGACAAAATTAGATTTGGACAATTTGTCCATCTCTAATTTCACATTTGCAACGGTGTGATAATCAGTTTGAACAATAAAAATACCGTTTTCTTTTAATTGTCTCCAATAATAATGTATCCAAGTAAAATCAACATTATCATAAATCATATCAGCATAAACAAAATCAATCAATCGACTTGAAATAAAATTTAGATTGTTGATATTTAGTATTATAATTTTGTTATTTCCTACAGACAGATCTTTTTGTACAATTATAAGACATTTCCTCCCAATAGCTATTGTCACTTTTTCTAACAAAATCCAGGTCGACAAAGTTTAGACAGTCCTCTGACTTATTGTCATTTGCCTGGTCTGTAAGGTCACACTCTTCATAATATAAACAAAACTCACATTTACACTCATTCATTACAACTGCCCCATTATCCTCCTCTAATTCTTGAATTATTATGAATATAATACCATAAATTATAAAATCTGTCAAGTATAAAATAATATTGCTTATGGCTTTCATTATTTTTATTTTTATTGCACAGACAATTTCACGGAATGTAATCATTTAATGCGGTTTCCTTAAATAGTATTAATTAATACAAGTAGATTAAATATTAGTTAATATAATTATATTAAGGTTTTAATAACCCTTTATATAACTAGTTAAAACTTAATTAATAATACAGATGTATTAAGGTTTTAATAATACCTCTATATAACTAGTTAAAGCTTATTAATCCACCTGTATTAATTAATACTACTTAAGGAAATCGCATTAAATGATTACACAAAACATAAAAAATGCAATAACACTTTTGTCATAATATAAATATTTTTGATTATACTATACGCAATTATGATAATTCCCCCAAATAAACAAGACATTATTTTATTGCATTGGGTTTATTGGACATAGAAACTACGGGAAAATCAAAATATAAAATATATTATAAAATTGACAATGATGCAGCGAATTAGTAGATCGGGAATGGTTGATTATTGTTACAAAATCAAATCATACTCAATAATATACAAATCATAATGGTGTATTCATTATATCATAATAATAAAATTGATAATATTTTTTTTATAATAATATAATTATATTATTATCAATTTTATAATGCTTCAAGTGTTTATATCATAATTATATGGATATTATAGGGATATTATTTATTATTATTGTTATATTTATTTGTTATTTTTGATATGATTTGATTGAATTGTATGATTATTATTAGATCTTTTTTGTATTTATAAATATAATTATAAATAAATATAATGTGATTATGAGATTATTATGATTATTATTTTGTTGTTGTTTTGTTATTATTTATTGTGATTTTATTATTATGATGATTGTTTTTATGATTTTGATGATTGTTTTTGTGATTATTTTTATGATTTTGATGTGATTATGTGTGTGTGAATTAACTAGCATTGTAGGTATGCTATCCTAGAATATGTCCAGAATATGTAAAATGGGGGGTGTATTTGCGCAAATACTTGTGTTTATACTCTATAATCACAAGTATTTACATATAAAAGCAAAGACAATTGAAAGTTTAAGATTCAGATCAATTTTAATTGCATCAAGGCTTCCTGGTAGGATGGGTTATCGTAGCAGAACATATGATATATTAAACACTAATAGTTAGTAACACTAATATTTCACAACACTAACAATTAATAATACATAATATCATTATATAATAATATCAATATCCTTAATAATTAGTATTGCTAATACTTCACAATACTAATGGTTAATTGTATAAATTATTAACTCTTATAATCATAATACATAATATAATGTAAGTACATAACATTATATACTTACATTATGTACTGAATGTTCTGTAAATACAGAACAATCAGAATATATACATCATGTCCAATTATAAACACAATGTTCATAATACAACATAAATTGAATTATAAATAAT
>Ga0315294_10002230_pt1 | contig 21204 bp, 23 predicted proteins | sample YL17G13_40_MG_FD_203626 | JGI IMG/M metagenome (GOLD analysis project Ga0315294, IMG submission 203626) | Sediment microbial communities from Yellowstone Lake, YNP, Wyoming, USA - YL17G13_40 | ecosystem: Environmental > Aquatic > Freshwater > Lake > Sediment | place: USA: Wyoming | collected...
ACATCTTCCCGCTGACCCCCAAGCAAATGATTGCCCACTTAAAGCTCGCCCGGCCGATTTATTCCCAGACCTCTTCTGGCGGCCACTTCGGCCGAAACCTCCCCGACTTCACCTGGGAAAAAACCGATATGGTCGAGAAGTTGCGCAAAGCAACCGGCCTAAAACCAAAAAAGAAATGAGATTCCAGATTTTATACTCTTGAAGGCCATAAGATTGTATCTAACTCCGCACGACGAATCCCCTTCTGCCTGGCATATGTAGATGCAACTTTTTGGAATTGCTCGTTAACTTGTGGTGTGAGATTCTTAATTCCAGGAAATCGAAGTCTTAAATTTAGGTTTTTTCTTGCAAATTCTCTCAGTTTCTTAGCGGCTATACCATCTAAGGGTGTCTCAAGAACATCCTTAAATTTATCCAGTTTATACTCACGCAATAAGACTTTGTTGAAGTATGCTGCAAACATAAGAAGGTTAATTGCTTTCCGAGCTGCACCCCAATTCTTCTTGGCACCTTTAGGAAACCTTTTCATTAGCCCATCAGTTTTTTTGTCTAACCAACTGCGGTACTCATTAGCTTGCTTCTCCGTGAGTTTGCTGATGTTCAGCTTTCTAAGAAATTTCCTCGCCGCTTTAGCTACCCCGCGAGCTCCTTGCTTGCGCAGAGTTGAAGGTCCTATTGCCCCGTTGGCGATATGGCGATGAATCAACTTCAATCGCTGTTTTTTTATCCATACTCGGTCAATGTTTGAAATGCCTCTTTCCTGTAAACACCATCGCAATGCCGTATTTGTCGGTCGTGGTCAACAAAAATTATTTTGCAGTTTTTGACGTTTCATAGTTAACGGGCATAAGTTTTTCCAAACTCACATGTTTTGAAGCGTCAAGAATTTCAATGCCGACAATTTTGCTATCTTCACCTATATCAAGCACAATGTCTTCTGATACCCGCCTGTTTATGGTATCCTGCTTTCTGTCATCTAACCGGATATAGAGAAGGTCCGTTTTGTCATTATACAGAATGTTCATTTTTATCTTTCCCATTTCCCATAAAATACATAGACCGTAATAGTTATTACCGTGTCCTTTTCGATTGTATAAACTACTTCCACCCTCTTGTGTTTATAATATTTGCCGTGTCGCTTTTTCTTATATTCATAAATTTTCGCCTTAGCTGTTCGCCCATATTTAGCAGGAATCACAAAACCCGTGTCAATTACATCTTTGATTTCATTTTCATTTGTGCCGCGATGCTTTGCTCTATCTAAAGTATGCAAGTCAATCTGAATGTCCATTTAATATTCCTTTTCGGCGTATTTCAAACATCTTCTTAATGCTTGAAGTGTCTCTTGCCGGTAAAGACCATCGCTATACCGTATTTGTCGGCGCAGGCGATGACCTCATCGTCCTTTTGTGAGCCGCCCGGCTGGACTATGCAAGAGATGCCTGCCTTGCCGGCGTTTTCAACATTATCCGGGAATGGGAAAAACGCATCGGAGGCCATTGCGCAGCCCTTTACCTGGTCGCCGGCATGCTTTATCGCAATCTGGCCGGACTCAACCCGATTCATTTGCCCCGCCCCGACACCCAGGGACTTTTTATTCTTGACCAGCACGATTGTGTTGCTCTTGGTATGCTTGGCCACCAGCCACGCAATCCTCAAATCCTCAAGCTGTCCCTTTGTCGGCCGCGCCTTCGTCGGATATGTCAGCGCATCCGGCTCCCACCCAGCCAAATCCCTCTTTTGCAATAGCAATCCCCCGACAATACATCGAATATCAAACTCGCCGCTATCTATCTTTGTCCTGTCAATTGGCCCGGTTTCTATCAGCCGAACTCTGCTGCCCCAGCTTTTGAGCGTTCTGATTGTCTCTATCGCATCCTTCTGGAACTCCGGAGCGACAATCACCTCTGCAAAAAAGCCGCTCGCGCCCATCGCTTTGCCGAACAAGCTGTAAGATTCCATAATCGTCCTGGCTAATTCAGCCGTCACCATCCTGTTCAAAGCGACAATTCCGCCGAACGCACTGACCACATCGCCTTCGTAGGCCTTGCGATATGCCACACAGATGTCACTATCCACCGCACACCCGCAGGGATTAAGGTGCTTAACGACCACCGCCGCCGGCTCATCAAATTCCTTCACCAGCTCAAATGCCGCATTGGCATCCATCAGATTATTAAAGCTTATCTCTGTGACACCCGCTAATAACCTGCCGCTGCTCACCGAGGTTTCCCCGCTCGCCGGCAGCTTATAGAACGCTCCGCTCTGATGGGGATTTTCACCGTATCGCAGCCCCGATTCCTTCCTCAATGCAATCGAAACCCTCTCCGGATACTCCACGCCCGCTCTGGCGTTAAGGTACTTAGATATGGCGGCATCATACGAAGCCGTAACTCCAAACGCAATCCGTGCAAAGTCGCTGCGAGTCTGCTCGCTGACGGCCCCATCATTTTTCTGCATTTCTTCAATGACCTTATCATACTGCTCCGGCTGCGTTACAACCGTCACGAACTTATGATTTTTCGAAGCCGAGCGAATCATACTCGGTCCGCCGATGTCGATATTTTCAATTGCCTCTTCCAGCGTGCAGCCGCTCCTGGCAATCGTCGCCTCAAACGGATACAGATTCACGCAAACCAAATCAATCGGCTCAATATTATGCTTTTTCATTGCTGCCGTGTGCTCGCTTTTGTCACGAAGTCCCAGCAGTGCCCCGTGTATTTTTGGATGCAGCGTTTTTACGCGCCCATCCATCATCTCCGGAAACCCCGTTACCGACTCGATACTGACAACGCTCACCCCTGCAGCACCGAGCGCCTTGGCCGTCCCGCCTGTGCTGATTATCTTAACGCCCATCTTGGCGAGCGCCTCGGCAAATTCGACAATGCCTCTCTTGTCGGAAACACTTATCAATGCCGTCTTAATTTTCACGTCCATTTGAACTCCTTCTCCTTTCTGTGCACAAAAAACCTGACAACAAGACCCATCTGCATCCAAACGTCTTCAGCATTGCCCTATCCTTCCCTCTGAAAAAATTGCAAAATGTAAAATGCAAAGTGCAAAATTAAGGAAGTCATCCGCCCCCCGCAGCTTCTTGCGAAGCAAGAGCGGGGGCGGATTCCACAATTTTGATTTTTCTTACGGCATCTCCACGTGGTCAGCCAAATCGATGTGGTGCTCCTCTTCAAATTTTTTCATTTCTTCAATTCGTGCAATATCATCCTTTATCCGGTTTACGAGCTTAAATATGTATGGCTTACCTGCCAGCCGGTTTTGCAGGTCATCCAGCATCGGCTCCCACGTCCCGCCGTATAATTGTGCCTTCAGAATAACAAGCATCCGATGCTCATTGCTCAGTCGCCCGGCATAATCCTTGACCGCCTCATTGACCGGCCTGGCACCACCCTTATCAGCTTTTTCGCCCGGCTCATCCATTCGCCTTCTACCTCACCCTGCGACAGGATATCCCATGGGGCTTGCCCGCCATACGTAAGGCAGGCTTGTTTCGGCCAAATCCTAACAACCCACCCCAGAATTTGCAACAAATTTTCCCAAATTCCCCAATAGCCCGCATATTTCATAGGGGTGTTAAATTTTATAGTGGGCGATGATTTTAACGTCAACTTGGCTGGATATGCTTAATTTTATGCACCCAGCACATACCACCCCCTTACCCCCCATTTACAAAACCAGGATTTTTCAGCATCAGCCAAATCCAAAAGATGGCTGTGAAAGAATCGACAAGTGACAAAGCACTCGAACAAAAAGCTCCTTAAACGGATAACCGCCAGCCAAATGAATCACTATCCGCCGAACACTACACACAATCCTTGCACCTATCTTGAGCAGTTTAATACGAATCGTACCTGCCTGTGCATTGGCCAGTTCGGTATCGGCAAGTCCCTGCCTGCGAAGCGTATCCATCAGTATATATGCAGCGGCAGACAATAACACTCGAAACTGATTGGCGACAAAATAGCGACAACTTGTCCTGTCGGCAAAAAGATGTAATTGCTGCTCCTTTATCCTGTTTTCCGCCTCACCACGCTGACAATAAACCCTATCGTAAAGTTCCTGCGGCTCACCTTGCAGATTGGTAACGATAAATCTGGAGTTGTCTCCCTTTTGCAAGTGCTCTGCCTTAACTATCACCCTGCGCCGGCAGCTCGGCTTTCCACGACCGGTCGGCGGCAGCGGTGCTTGATTGAGTTTTTTCGCCAAAGGTCACGGTGACTTTCTCACCGGGCTCCGCCCAGCCCCAGATCCGGATCGGCTTGTCGCGTTGCAGCACCATGCCGGTCTGAAACAGATTGTGTAGACACAACCCGGCCCCGATGGCAGGGACATCAATGCGGTCCTTGCCCGGCTCCAATTTCTCTTCGGCGCCGGCCTGCGACAAAACCAGTAGCGATATCAATCCAGCCAGCCAGGCGGTGCAGCGTATACTCTTCATGTCAGTGCTTGATCCTTTCGGTTTTTCAATTGCGTTCACTTTGCGCGGGGACTCTTGCCCTATTTGATTCGGATGAGTTCCGGGGTGTCCGTCGAGGCTTCAATCGCAGCGATCGTTTCGCGGACGCTCTTGGCCTTCACCAGCATCAGATCCTTAGGAAAGCCTTTTTCATCCTTTTCGAAGAAGTGGGCAATCTTGGTCAATTCCGGAATGACCGCCTTGGCGTGGGTGCCGAAGGTGAGGAGGATCTTCATGAGTTCCGGCGTCCGCTCTTGGCTGTCCCAGGGATTCTGATCGCGCGTGTATTTCACGCAGGCGCTGATGCCTTCCTCGATGTGGTGTTTGGCCAGGATGCGGAGCCCCTCCAGGCGGATCCCGTCGGCAAACATTTCGCCACTCGGCGCCGGTTCGATAACTGCCTGAAGGATGGCGGGAAGCAGTGGCTTGATTTGCTCATAGCTCAACTGCGGATAGATGCCGCTGATAAAGCCGCGGGCGTAACCGTCCTGGTTTTGCAGTCCGGCGACCACGGCTTTGCGGAGCAAGTCCTGGTCCACGCCGGCGAGTGACTGTTTCAGCATCTTTCCAAAGACATTGACGCATAGATAGCGTTGCTCCATGCCGCGCGGATCTTCGGCAGTGGGTTTTTGGGCGAGTCGTTCCAGCAGGATCGGCACCGTGGACATGGCGGCGGCACCTATTTCCGACAATGTCTCGGCGGCTTTGATGCGCATCCAGAGGTCGCGGTGTGAGAGGAGTTTTGTCAATTCCGGCACGGCGGGGGCAGCGGCAGCACCGAACTGAACGAGCGCATCGCAGGCGCCGTAGCGGGGTTCCAGACGCGGGGCGGAAAGCATCTTCACGAGGGCGGCGACCGGTTGCTCGCCTTTGCGGCGGCCCAGCGCCGTGGCGGCGCGATCGCGCACAATCGGCGACCAACTGCCAAGCGCTTCTAACAGCTGATCCAGGCTGAGTTTGTCGTAGGCGCTGTAGCGATCCGTGTCGCTCCAGCCGCGACCATCGAGAATCAGAGCCTTGGCGGCGGCGGCATCAAGCTGCGGCGCGAATTTCGGCTGTTTGCCGGTGAGCAGGATTTTCTTGAGTGGCATGGCGTAGGCCAACAGATAGCCGGCGCTGCAGTCCCAGCCCACGTAAGAGTCCATATCATCCGCACCCAGCGGTTCTTGATGGGGGAAAATTCCGTCCGAACCGCGTGCCATGTCGAAATACCACGTCCCAAATTCGTTCATCCACGCCCCAGTCGCCTGGGGGCCCGACAGGGCAACTCCGGGCATGGCCCAGAGCATATTGAAAAAATTACCAGTGTGCCCGCATTCGCGCTCCGGTCCGTGGGAGGCCACGCTCATGCGGGAGAAAAACTCCGCGCCTTTCGCCTCGCCGAGCAGGTTGAACATGACCGCAGCCTCCCCGCACTTGCCATTGTCCTCGTGAGTTAAAATCCATGCGCCGTGATCGCCGTAGGGAATGCAACCTTTGCCGATGTAAAAGCGCAGCAGCTTGGCACTGCGCTCGATCGCCAGATCCAAGTCCGGGTCTTTCACGCCAGCCTTGCGCGCCATCGCCAACGAAATGGTCAGCGGCACACCAGTGGCGTTCATCATCCCGTAGCCGTAAAGTCGTCCGTCGGGCCGAGCGAACCTGTGGCCCCACGAGCCCACCGCGCTTTGACCACGGGCGGCTTCGAGCGCGAGCCGCGTTAAGCCCGGCATGACCGAAGCATCGCTTGTTGCGATCTTGTATTCGGACAGGAGCATCATGGCGTAGGAATAATACCATGATGCCATGTCTTTATCCAAGGTGGCGTTCGCGAACCACTCGGCTTCCTTCTTGACCAGCGGGAGGTAGGCGGGGTCGCCGCTGGCTAACAAGGCGAGGGCGTTCAGCGACCGGGGGATGAGATCTCCAATGTTGTTGGCATACGCGGGATCCGCCATCCGCTTGGCGAGGTCCCTGCACCCTTGTTCGAGAATGCGTTTGGACTTCGGGCAATTGTAGGGAGCCGTGGCGCTGTAAGTTCCGAGCACCGGAAGCTTCACCACGACCTCCGCCGTGCTGCCTGCGCGCCACCGGGTCAGGCTGAGATTGCCTTGGCCGGCTTCCGATTCGGCAAGGGTCAGGGCCTTGCCCATTTCGGTGCGCGCGTCATAGGAAAACGCCTTGCCGCCGACTCCGAGAATCACGTCGCCGACCGCGACAACGCCGTCAGCGGGAGAACCCTTCTCCACCTTGGTGATCGCGATCTGGCGGGCGTCGTAAGTTTTCCAATAAATCCAACCGCGCAGACCGGTGGCACCGAGATTCCAGTCGTGCTTCGCTTTTTCAGGGATCTTTTCGCCTTTGGTGAAGTCGGGAGCGGGCATCTCCCACCATTTTTCCGCCCCGAAAACCGGGCCGGGCGTGGCGAGGATGGCTATGATCGCGATGGAGGATAGAGCAAAAGCTCTGCGTGTGATGTGGTTCAGCATCGTTTTTATTCCTTTCTTGTTCTCCAACATTGCTATACATGCAGGCAATTACAGGTTTTGCTATTTTCCGAACGTATTATAGAGGAGTAGGAGTCCTGTTGCAAGTCTATTTTCTCGCCCGTTCAAAAACCAGTATCCAATCCTGAGGGGACGGAACGTTTTTCTTGAAGCTCACAGGTGTGGCATCCTTATCGCCCGCTTTTGCGCTCGCCTTGATCACGCCCTGGTCGAACTTTCGGCCAGTTGCGGGATCAAAATAGTAAACATGCCAATCCACGTCCGGCTCGAGATTCTTCACCTCCGGGCCTTCCCAGTTGTAGATGTTGCGTCGCGGCATGTAGATGATACGCACTTTGCCGGGAATGCCGGCGGCAAAGCAGCCTTCCTGAACCCATTCGGGATGTGGCTCGAAACGCGACCACGGATATTGTTCAAGCAGTTTCTTGCCGATCCCCAACTGAGTTGATCCGGGGTAGTTCATACCCTCTTTCCAGGTTGTCCAGTCGTAGGGTTGGCGGTCCCACGCGCCCCAATTCCCATGATCGCCCTCCACGCCGGCATGCCAGATTCCCGCCGCGCCGTAGGTGTGGCCCGCCGCACCACTCAGCATATACGACCAGAAGACCCGGCGCTGGACATCCCCGAAGCCCTGTTGCATGTGCCCCTCATAGCAGACTTCACCGACCAAGGCCGGCATGGGAGGTTTCTTCGCATAAGCGGCGGTCATGTTGGCGATCGTCTCCGGATCGATGGCTACTCGTTCGTCGTGATTTCCGCCGATCATGTCGAAGTCAATCACATGGCTATCCCCTGTATTGCCGCGGCGCCCCTCGGCCGTATGGCAGGTCAACAGGCGATGATAGGGATCGATGCTACGAAGATAGGTCGCCACTTCGGCCCAGGGGCCTTGCCCCCATTTGGTAGCATCCGGAACTTCACCGGCCAGTATCCAGAACACCGGATAGGCGCTGTAGCGCGCCACGAGATACCGCCAGTGCCGCTTCAGGCCTGCCGCTCCAATCGCCTCCATGCTGTTGCAGTCTCCACGCCCCCAGGCGCCCACAATCGCCGGAGCAATGCCCGCGTCCACCAGATGCTTCAAGCGACGATCCGCGTAGTCAAAATACTTCGGATTCACCCTGTCGAACTTTATGGATTCGTAAGGAAGCCCGCCCTCATTCGCGAGACTCGGTTCGAGAAACCCTTCGTCGGGATAGGGTCCACAAACGATCTGCACCACATTGAAGCCCTTGGCCTTGCGGTCGGCAGTCAGTTCCTGAAAGCCCTCCCAAGTCATCCGCTTGCACAGGTTCTTCCACCATGTGTCGCCGAGCCAGAAGAACGGCGTGCCGTCGGCGTGCTCAAAATGGCGTCTATCTGTGCTCACTCTGAGAAAACCATGTTTCAGCAAGGGATTCCTCCCTTGGTATTCGGTAACCCGAAGGGTCTGCTCCTTTCCGTTAAGGTCGGTGTTTAACTTGTCCGTGCATTCGACGTGGAATCTATACTCCCCTTGCGTTGGGGGCGCGAACCGCATGGTCCATTTGCCGCCACCCGCCCAGAAGGCCGGGACAATCCATTGCTTGTCGCCTTGTTGAAAAACGACATTAACCTCGATGGCCGTGAACGGATTCGCATAAGGCTTTTTGGTTTCATAGGATGCCTCAAAGACTTCCCATTGCGCGATCTCCGTTCCGTTTGCCGCAGCCTGCGTCAGCGCACACAACGCTAACACGACATACATCATTTTTCTCATTTGCGTCCTTTTTGTGGTGATATGTTCTTTCTCTCTACGGTTTCACCCGCTCCAGCACCAGGACCCAATCCTGGGGCGAAGGCAGTTGAGGCGCCTTGTACTCGTCGGACCATATCACAATTGATAGGAAAATGCTTTTTTTCTTCCGCAAGGCCCGTTCGCTTTCGGGCCCACCACAAAAGATCCCCCTTCCGTTCCACCACCCCATCGCTCACCCCGCCCGCGTATGCAATATAGCACACAGGATTGGTAAGATGCTGCATAATCTGGCCCATTGCGAGAATCCATATCAGAACCTCAAAGAACCCAACCAGCGGCGCCAGAAACTTAAACCCCCTCGAAACAAATACGAGCCGAACCGTCCCCAGACTAACGTCGAGAATCCTCGCAACGAAAATTAGAATCGGCAGAACAATCCACGTAAAAAATCCCGAGCCGAAAAGCAGCACGTTATCCATATTAATCTTCCCTGTAGTTGTTTTTAGTCCCCTCGCTCGATAGCCAAATCCGCCTCGCAGGCAGACCAAACTTTCCACTGGGCCAAATAGACCTCCGCCTTCTGATTTAACTCGGTTATAAGAATCACTAAATGCTGCGATTTTGAAATCACAGCAATCAATTCTGGTATTCTACCCTTTGAGCTTCTCTTATTGCTGTCCGGGAGCGGCTGCATTCGGCTCAGCGGCACCCGCTGCGGGAGCACGCCGTAGGCTGTCAATGGTCTTCTGCAACTGTTCGATGGTTGCCTGCTGTTCCTGTATAGTTTTCTGCAGACCACTAATCTGGTTCTGGAGCTCAGTAACCTTACCGGTCTGTTCGTTTAACTGGTCGGTGAGTTTCTTAACCGTCTCCTGACCAGCCGCCGTCTGGACGGTAATCGCTTTATCTCTCTCACCGGTCAGTTGTTTGACCTGCTGCTCCAGCTCATCACGAGCACTCTTAGCTGCTCCCAGCTCCTCCTTTAGACTCGCTACCTGGCCTTCTGCTTTCGCCAAATCCGTTTTGACCTTGGATAGCGACATCTCTGCTGCCGCAGCCCTCGCGGTAAGCGCTTTTTCCTTTTCCTTATTCTCGCAGCCCATAAGAATTAGCGCACAACACAGTAGAGTAAAAACTCCCATCGCTGATTTCATTCTTACCATTTTCGTCTTCCTTTCCTTTTCTTAAAAATGATTACTCAAAAATCTTGTTCCACTTCTTTCTTTTCCATATCAGTCTCTGAACTTGTAGCTCAGCATCTTATAGATAAGTTTCGCCGCTAAAAAGTCCGGCGCCTTGTTTCTCTCGTTGGGGCATAGCTCAACAACATCAAACCCGACAATATTTTTTTTATCCGAAACCGCCTTAAGTAGTCTCAACACCTCATACCATAACAAACCGCCCGGCTCCGGCGTGCCGGTGGAGGGCATTATCGAAGGGTCGAAAACATCTAAGTCAATCGTAACATAAACCTTGCCGGATAATTTGCCTACCGCTTCATCAATCCAGCCAGTCCTGCTATAAATGTCCTCTGCAAAAAAAACCCGGCCCCTGTCGATAAATTCCTTCTCCGATGAATCCATACTTCTTACCCCTACCTGCACAATCGGACAGGCCTCTCTGGCCCTGGCCATCACGCAGGCGTGATTGTATTTAGAGCCGTTATACTCATCTCTCAAATCCGTATGGGCATCAAGCTGTAAAACCGTAACATCTGCACTACTTTTAACGTGCGCTTTGATAGAGCCGATACTGACCGAGTGCTCTCCACCCACAACCACAGTGAATTTTTCCTTCTCGATATAATGCCGGACTTCTTCACTTACCATTTCTATCATATCCTCAGGCAGTAGGTCCTCCACCTTCAAAGCATCAGCCGTGAATATACCCTTTCGGTAAACCTCAGAGCCGGTCTCGATATCATATAGTTCCATATTTGCCGAAGCTTCTATTATGGCAGTCGGCCCTTTGTCGGCCCCTTTTATCCACGTGCTTGTCCGGTCGTATGGAACAGGAATTATGACTATGCGGGCGTCCCTAATGTTAGAATACTCTCCCCACAAATCTCCAAAATTCTTTGCTTGTGCCATAATAGGAATGCACCAAAACGTATATTGAAGAACATCGGCTTTTTATCGCCGATGCTGGTCAGTAGGGGCGGTTCGCGAACCGCCCCTACTATTCTTTATCGGTCGAAGAGAAACATTGCTATCGCCACCGTTGTTGTCCACACGTCCTTCTGTCCTCTCGCACTCTGGGTTATATTGGAGGTCCTGATTATCAGCCCGCTGGATTTATACACCTGCTCTTTTTCACTCCAGGCCTTATTGGGGTCCATCTCCAGCCCCAACGTCGTCCCCAGCATCCCAGCCGCAAGGTCCTCAGACATATCCGCAGCTTCCTGCTCATTCATTCCGTAGCCGTGCACCTCGCTAAGGTATCCCCACTTTTTGTTGTCTTTAGGAACGGCTATTCCTACTGAGGAAGCCACTAACCTCTGGTGTTCATCTGTGTCGGCCCGCGCTAACACGCAGTAGCATATTTCTCCGGGGGTTAATCTTTTTAGGCCCTTTTCTCGACTGATAATCTTACACCCTGGCGGCAGAATTGACGACACCTGAACAAGGTTTTGCTGCGCCACCCCTGCATCCCTCAGCGCCTCCTCGAAAGACTTCAGTTGGTATTTGTGCCGACCGACTCCCTTCGTAAGAAACACTTTCGTGGGAAGAAGACCGTCCATTTATATCTCCTTCATTTACAATTCACTTTCATGTAAAGGCGACTACTTTTCTCCATACTTGTGGTGAGCGAAGTCGAATCCATTCTCCTGTCGTCTCTTTTACAGCACAACCTCACCCTCTCACGCCGGTCCTTCCACTTCTCGAAGGACAAACTCGAACTTGAGCAACAAATATAATTTGTTGCCATCAAGTTGCAACAAAAATTTTCCCAAATTCGACATTCGATATTCTAAATTCTGTATTCCGTGTTCTGAATTCTCAAAAAGATAAGTATTTCCTTGCCTTTTCCAGTCTAACCCCCGCCTTTCCTACATCCTCAATGCTCCCAAGACGCCCTTGCTTTCTCCGTTCGAGAATTCGCTTCACCGTCACCGGCCCAATTCCGGGGACTCGCAAAAGCGCCAGCCGCGATGCTGTATTTACATTAACAGGATACATCTCAGGATGTCTCACCGCCCACGCCTCTTTAGGGTCCACAGTTAAAGATAGATTCCCATCCTTTTCAAAGACAATATCCGATTCCGCAAAGCCGTATTTACGAAGCAGAAAATCCGCCTGATACAGCCGATGTTCCCGCATTAAAATATCTGCTGCACTCCTGCCTGTGGCGGACTCGCCCGCCATACGTCCGGCGGACTTGCTTTCTATGCATTCATCCCCCAACCCCTTTTGATAAGCACTGAAATATACCCTGTGTATTTTCATCCGCTCATACAGCCCGAACATATACTTGACGATTTCCGCATCCGGTTCCCCAGCCGCCCCGACGATAAACTGTGTCGTCTGCTTGACGCCCGCATATTTCGACCCGGGCGCCGTCAGTGCTTTGACTCGCTTCATCGGCTCAATAATGTCCTGAATATACCTTTTCCTTTTCGATAGTTTCGCCAAGTTTTTCTCTCCCGGCGTCTCAATGTTCACTGATACCGCATCCGCGAGCAAAACCGCCTCTTCTATTGCCGCATCGCTCGCCCCGGGAATAATCTTCAAATGAATATATCCCTTGAACCTGTGGTTTTTTCGCAATATCCTCGCTACAGAATTGAGTCTATCCATTGTCGCGTCAGCAGACCCTAACACCCCCGAGCTTAAAAACAGCCCAAAAACTTCCCGCCGCTCGTAATAATCTAAAAACGCCTTCACCGTCTCATCAACGCCGAGACTGCACCTGCGAACATCCATATTTTCTCGAAGCGGACAGTATTTGCAGTCGTTGGTGCACACATTCGAAATCAGCGTCTTAAAAAGAGTGCTCGTTCCTCCATTCGGAAGTGTTACCGGATATATCCATTTCCCCTTGCCGCCTCGTTTGCGATGCTCATCTTCGGTGCTGCCGCAGGCGCATGCCAGGTCGTATTGCGCATCTGTGCTGAGTATCTCCAGCTTCTTATGTGTATCCGGCCTGCAAACAACCCCAACCATAATCCTTTGCCTCAAGCTGTTTCGCCGTCACGGCGGCGCAATACGCACAATGATATACGAATTACGAACGATGAAATATATTTCATTGTTGCTTTTTGGGCTCCGGAACCAATCCAAGCATCTGAAGCACCTCCGCATACTTGGTCAAAACAAGATAGTTCCGAAGCGAATAGCCGCAGCATCTAAGTGCCTCCTCCGAGTAATCATCCTGATATTTCTTCGGATTACTCGGGTGAATCCCGTCTCTCGCCAGAAGCGTTGGAACATCATAATCTTTATATTGCGAAAACTTATCCATTGCACCATTCCAGTCTTCGGGCCTGCGTTTGAGAATCTCCGAATGAAAATCAATAAGCGGTAACTTCATCTGCTTGGCTGTCTTCCGCACCGCCTCCGTATAAACCACCGCCTTGTCAGAAAATTCATCCCGAGGTGGAATCGTGCTCAATATTACCACCGTTCCATTATCAAGGCACTTTTGTACAACCTGTCGCATTTCCTCTATATATTCTTTTAGCTCAACAGAGTGCAGGTCATTTGTGCCAAACATAATCAGCGCCGCCTCCGGGTTCAGCTTCCGCAGCCACTTATCGATATTCTCCTGCGCCCACCGAATCGTCTGTCCGCCTTCGTTGCCGAACTCCGCACCTTTCCAGTCCTGCCAGCACTCTTTCTTCATATACCCGTTCACGAGCTTGTATGCCTCCTTCATCTCTGGTGAAGCGTTTTTGCGAGAATACGATAGCGGCGTCCAGAAGGCCAGCGTCACCGTAATTGAGTCTCCAAAATGTGCAAATGTTCCTCTCCGGCCGGTAAATTTCTTGTGCACCTCGGCCATTGGCTTAACCCAGTATTGTTCCTTCGATTTACTCTCGTTGGGTTCCGAACCACCAGCCGGTAACGCAAATGCCAAAACCAGCCACAAGGTCACGACACTTTGAATCTCTTTCATCTTCACTCCCTCACCCGCCTTAAGCCAAGTCCACTAACTACTACCAACTATCGACCAACGACCAACGGCTAACACGAACTACGAACTTCCTCAAAAAACGGCGTCCTCTTTTGCTCTACACAAGTGGCAGCATACAGGTACATCGCAGCCGACCAGCTTTGCCAATCCTCGCCCTGCGGACTGCCATCCTGTGCCCGCAGCCATTCATTAAATCCGAATTCCACCTTCGCCTCGCGGGCCGGGCGAACAAGTTCCGTAAGTGCAATAAGTTTTTTCTCGGCAAGCGCATACTTTTCCGCTGCCACCAGCGCCGCAACATAAAACCCGCAGACAAAAGGCCAGACTCCGCCGTTGTGGTACTCACCCGGCTGGTTGTATCGCCTGTATCGCGTCATCCAGTCAGGGTCGTCAGGTTTTACATAAGGGAAAAAATTGGGCGGCAATTTGACAGCCAGGTCTTCATTTTTTCTCATTGCCTCACATTCTGTTTCTATCCACGAAGTAAGCCGCCTCGCTCTTGAAGGTGAGGCAATCCCCGTAAGAATCGCCAGAGAGTTTCCCAACAGGTCAAACCGTTCGCTCCTGTGTACCTTGTAGGACCACATCGCATAATAGGGCTTATTCCTCAGAACCAATCCCTCATGCACGTGCCGCTGCTGCCTCTCTCCTTTCACGGTGAATCGGTCCATTGCCTCGCGTAACTCCGCCGCACGCTCATGCTGGCCAAAAAGCCGCAGATATGTATATACTATGGTATTTACGTATAACCCATATCCCACCACCCATTGCTCGTCACGCCAGTCACTGGTGGGCAACTGCGCAACAGTAACACGGTTCGTAGGACTCTGGTATTCCATCCACCTCATTGCTTTCTGCACCGCATCCTCAAGAAAATCCTGCTCGCCTGTTACCTGTCGAAAGATGCCAACTGCCATCAGGAATAATGGCGTGCAATCGCTCGAACCCCGGTCCTCCGTGTCGTGAACCAGTGACGGAATGTGTCCCAGCCGGCTCTGGTTCCGAGCCAGCACCTCAAGTGCCCGGCGCAGAGATTTGACCAGCTTCTCATTACCAGAAACCAGCACCCCCAGCGATGAAATCATCAAATCCCGAGTGTATGGCTCAGGATAACCCCACCCCGCAGCCCTCGGCAAACCGCGATATGGACCGTGGGCGTTATGCAGCAATACCTCTATGGCGGTTTCCTTTGCCCGGTCAATTAAACGGCTGTCTCGCTTGTTCATCCTATGAAATGCCCAATCGGTTTGAAACCAGCTCGATAAACTTCTTAGCTATAATACGATAGTCATAATTCTCTACGGCGCGTTTTCTCCCTGCTTCGCCCATCTTCTTTCTTAGTTCAGGGTTCTGCATCAGCTCCATAAGGTACTTTGCGATATCGTGCACGCTTGCGCGATAGTCAACAGTTCGCGGCCTCTTGAACACAACTCGCTGTGCCCCCTCATCCCCGGATTCGTCAGCCACCGTCGCCTCTCTCAATCGTACCTCTTGAGCAACACCGGCCAGAAACGCATTCTGACCGTGCACCATCGTATCCAGCATCCCCATCGCCTTGATACCTATCACCGGCCTGCCGCACGCTCCGGCCTCAACCTGAACCATCCCGAATCCTTCCAGCCGCGATGGTGCTGCATATATATCGCAGGCCGCCAGAAAATATGGCATAAAATTTCGCGAGATTACATTCGTAGTATAGACAACGTTCTTATCAATACCCAAATGTGCAGCCAATTGCAGGTCCATCAGGTTTTGCTGCTCCGTTCTGGGCTGAGGCCAGACCTTGCAGACATATTTCCAGTCGGGCGCCTTCGTATCGATAATCGCCAGCGCCTGCATAACCTCCTGCGCACCTTTGCTGGCCGCATCGCCACCGATAGTGAGAATCATTATCTGGTCCGGCGCAACCCCCAGCGCCTCTCGGACTGCAGCCACCTTTGGGTCGCTTTTGTCACGCGGGATAAACGAATCCGTATCGCATCCTACCGGCAGCACCTCGATGTTATTGCCGCTCAATCCGTCCCTTATGTAAACGCTTTTGACCCACTTCGAAGTTACCAGAATAAGAGGCAGAGCTTCGAGCACCTCATGGTAGTTTGCCATATAGCCGTCTGCCACCAGCCAGGGAACAGATTGAACACCATATCGCTGCGGATGAAGCACCAGGTCGGGCGTATGTCCCCAGTACCCAACTCCGACCACAAGGTCCGGCTCAAACCACCGGTAATACCACTCTTTTTCCTGCCCGGACTCGAAGTGCACCGAATACACTTCGACCCCAAGCTCCTCTAATCCCCTGTGAAGCAAATTCCCCTGCGTGGCCAATCCCGCCGGCGATGGCGGATAATCATATAACAATAATACTTTCATATTTCCTTACTCCTGTTTCTCAAACGCCTTTCCACATCGTCCCCGGATTTGAAGCACCAGAATGCCTCCTGGCGCCCCGCAGCCCTTGCCTCGAAACTATCAGACCCAAAACCATAAATCTTTGTAATAGTATGATATTTCTTTCGCCAGATGTCATCAGATAGTTTCACACTTAAATCCGCTTCCCGGATTGGCTCGGGCAGTTTCTTGCCGCCGCCGTCCTCGTAAGCAAACATCCACATCTGCTTGGCTGACAGCTTCCCACTCTTCCATAATTTGCAGACCGCCTTCGCCGTTTCCTCGTGCCTCCTATGCCGCGTATATTCCCCACAAAGGCTGTGAGTAATAATAAGGTCAAATTTGTTCATTGTTCTTTGTTCATTGTTCTTTGTTTTACGATTAACAATTAACGATGAACGGGGTTTGTTCATTGTCGATGAACTATTAACTGATAACAATAAACTCATTATAGTATCCTTGACCTCGTTTTCAACCAGCGGCTTCTGCTCCGGGCCGTCATCGAGGTCGCCCATCTTTCCAAAAATCCGAAATCCGAAATCCGAAATCCGAAATTCCTCTATCGCTCTGGCAAACCTCCCCGCTCTGTCTCGGTCGCTTTTCCTGCAAAGCGCCACTATTGTCCATCTAACTTCAGGGTGCATTAATATAGTTCCGCCGGCCCACAGCGTTTCATCATCAGGATGCGCCACAATCACCGCACAATTGCCGAAGTCAAATGTTTTGTCAGATGCCTTTCGTTCGCCCATATCTTATCAAAAAAATATTTAACCCCGCAATTTATTGCGGGGTTATTTTCTAACTTTTGAGCAGAAACTCAACCAGCTCGTTTATCTTTGCCGTCGCAAGGCCGATGCAGGAGTCCGCCGCCCCATAGTACATAAAAATTGTCTCGCCTTTTTTGACCCACCCGCACGGAAACACCACATCATCCACATCGCCCTCTCGCTCATAATGTGCCTTAGGTCCAAAAACCCACTCCTCGGACCGCCGAATCACTCGTCTCGGCTCCTCAAGGTCAAGTAGCGCAAGCCCCAATCTATAAATTGAACCTGAGGCCGTTGTCCGCACCCCGTGGTATAGAATCAGCCATCCCTCTGGCGTCTCCATTGGCGGCGCAGACAGCCCGATTTTATTCGCATCCCACCAGCCGCCTTCCCGCGAACGAATCACCTCCTGATGGTCGCCCCAGTGCTTCAGGTCCGGCGAAAACGATATCCATATATTTGCCGGCGTTCCGGGCCATTTTGCCACCGGACGGTGAAACATCGCCCACCGCCCGCCAAACCGAACCGGAAAAATCGCCGCATCCTTATCTTCCGGCGGCATAACAGGCCCCAAACGCACAAAATTTCTGAAATCAGTCGTCGTCGCCAGCGATACCAGCGGCCCGCCCCTTGAAAATGCTGTATATGCTATCGCCCACTTCTGCAATTCTTCCAGCCGCGTCACCCGCGGGTCCTCAATGCCCCATATCTCCTCTGGATGTCTTTCCGGCTCAGGCACCAGCGTTGGCTCCGCGTCAATCTCCCACTCATGTACTCCGTCATCGCTTCGCGCAGCCGTCAAATGCGAAATTCCCCTGAAATCCTCCACACGGACCAATAGCAGTGTCTTCCCGTTCACTATCGCAGCAGCAGCATTAAAAACCGAATTGGCAGGATATGGCCAATCCTTCACCGACAGAATAGGATTGCCGGGATGTCTGCAAAATAGCTCACGTCTTTCCCTGTTGCGCATACGTTTCCCTCTTATACCGATATATTTAGCCCGCAGCCTGTTCTGGGCGCAGCCGAAGGAGCGGGAATCTACAAATCGTTAATCATCACTTGTCCGCCATCCGTGTGGCGGAATCGTAAATCGCAAATCTTTCAACCCTGCCCTATAAACTCCATCAGCCCTTTCCTCGTCAGCATCACCGCAATCGCAGCCAACAAAAGACTCATTATCTTGGAAAGCGCCTTCGAGCCTGCCTTGCCGAGCACCTTTAGCAGCACAGAAGATGATCTTAAAATCACACCGGCTAACACAATATTTACCAGCACTGATACCAGAGTAGCAAGTAATCCGTATTGTGATATTATAACCATCGAGGTCGTTAGAACCGCCGGCCCGACAATTAACGGTGTCCCCAGCGGAACCGCCCCAAGCTCCTCGCTCGGTATCCGCCGCTCCTTAACCGGGTTTATAATATCCGTTATCGCAAGGCAGAAAAGTATCGCCCCGCCTGCAATCATAAAGTCCCCCATTTTAATACCCAAAACATTAAACACTGCCTTGCCCAGAAATATAAAGCCGACCGCTATACACAACGCAGTAACCACGGATTGAGCGATAATCTTTGCCTTCGCCTTTTCCTCCATTCCCGCCGTCAGTGAAACAAAAACAGGCAGCGCCCCCACTGCGTCAACGGCGACGAATATCGGAATAAAAGATAATAAAATATTCCTGACCATATCTGCCCCTTCTTTTGCTAAATCAATCTCGACCAGTGCTCGCTATCGACGCCGACCGCCTTTAGAAACTTCTGCTCGACCAGTTTCTCCAAATTCACTCGTTCCGTCAATGTTCCCGTCCGCAGCGGAATCTGTCCGCCGGCGTAAGTCTGATGGCCTCCCCCCGTCCCTCTCCTGGCAACAATCTGCCTCATTACCTCATCTGCTCTTTTGCCCTCTTCCGATGTCCGAATAGAGACTAATAGCTTATCCCCAAAGAATCCGCTGCACATCGCCCACCACACTTCTTCATCTCGCTCTAAAAGGTCTGCCACTTCGCCTATCATATCCGGGTTCTCTGTGTCTCCTAATCCCGTAATAATGCATTTCCCATAGACACGGGCATTCTTAAGCGCTTCCGCCAGCATCGCAAAATATCCCCGCTCCACGCTGCCCCGCTGAATCTCGCCTAACATCCTCTTATTTGCCAATGGAAACAGTATCCCCATCGCCCTGATATCCGCCCGCGACCCCTCTCTTCCAAGCTCCTGCGTATCCGACCGTATCCCGTATAGCAAAGCTGTCGCCAACGGCATATCAGGCGTTATCCCCGCCTCGACAAGATATTCACACAATATCGTCGCCGTAGCGCCATACCCCCTGCGGATATCAATAAGCTGCGAGCTCCTTGTCGCTCGTCGCAGAGCGTGGTGGTCCACTACGATATTGGATGATATATTCGCCGGCAGACAATTGTTGCCCGCACCTGGCTGCGTATCAACCATTGCCACTAAGTCGAATTTTTCAAACTCAATCTCGCTGCAGGGCCGCAGGTTCAGCCCAAGATATCGCACTAATGCCCTGTTTTCTCCGCGTCCTACCGTCCCGCCGTGTGTTATCGAACATTGAACGTTGCCTAAGCTATTCGCCAGTTTCCGTAATGCTACCGCTGCCGCAATCGAGTCCGGGTCCGGGTTATCCTGCATAATTATTAGCAGGTTGCTCTTACCTTCCAGAAGCTCACCGAGCTTCTTGACCCTCAATCGTGTTTTAATACCACGCTTCATAGACTTCTATTTTGAAATTCTAACTTCTTACTTCTCTTTTCGTCCTTTGTCCTTTGGATTAGGATACTCTCAACCCGCCCATAAATCAAGTGCAACTTCCGCCCCCATACCCGCGTCATAGCGAGGAGTCCCGCACCAATTGTTCGCTCAAGATAGAAACTATGTGGGTCTGATGCAAGAAACTCCCTCGACAGTTCAATTGGTGCGGGACGATGTGACAATCTATATTCGACATTCGACATTGGATATTCCCTCCCTTCCACCGTTTCACCATCCTATTGTCCCATCGCCGGACCGTTCCACCGATTCACTCCATAAGCGCATTCACGCACCACGCACTGCTCACTACGCACAACGATTTGCGTAATCTGTGTTTATCGGCGGCTCTTTATTTTATTCTGTGTTTTTAGACTTCGGCGAGCTGAGTTGAGCCGTGCCTCCTGTCGTAAGCCAGGTCGAACGATTTCGTGGCTATTTTTTTTCTGCGGCAGTTTTTACTCTTATTTAATCGGTGTTCATCAGTGTTAATCCGGTGTCTAACTTCTCTGTGGCCTTGAAAAATCCTGGTTAAGATTTTAATTTGCCCCCCAATCGCATATAATATTATTGCGTGTGCGATTACTTATAAGCTCAAAAATATGAAGCCAATCCCGGAAAAACTCAGCGATGCCGAGCTTCTCGCCCGCTATGGCAGGGGTGATGAGGCGGCATTTCGTGAAATCGTAAGTCGCTACAAAAACAGTCTTTACGCATTCCTGCGGCAGTTTCTAAACCGCCAGGATTTGGTCGAGGATGTCTTTCAGGAGACCTTTTTGCAGTTATTTACCAGCCGGGAAAGTTTTGATGATACCCGGCCGTTACACCCCTGGCTGTTCACAATCGCCGCCAATAAAGCAAAGGATGCCCTCCGCAAATGGCAGCGGACATCCGCCATCCCCATAGGCACCTTAGCGGAGTCGGAGGAAATGTCGTTTGATGATATGCTGAACACCATTAGTGCTGATACCACAATGCCTTACAAAGAGCTGGAAAAAGGCGAAACCGCCATGCAGGTAGGACGGATTATAGCGAATATGCCGGACAACCTGCGGGAAATTTTGATTTTGGCCTATTTCGACAAATTTTCTTACAAACAAATGGCCCAGATGTTAAGTATACCTATCGGAACGGTGAAAAGCAGGCTGCATACAGCCGTTGCTCGCTTCGCAAAAGATTGGAAAGCATCGATTGGGAGTAAAAAAAGCTAAATGAGTTCTCTAAACAACGAGCAGAAACAATTAGTATTTGATTACTGCTTAGGTCTAACATCTGAAAAAGAATCCGCCGAAGCCAAGGCCTTAATCTCCTCTAACGAAGAGGCCGCCCAAATTCACTCAAAGCTTCTCTCTGCCATCGCACCGCTCGATAGTCTTGAGATGCAATCCTGCCCGGATGAACTGGCTGAAAGTACTATTTCACGACTTAATAGCGCAGCGGATTCGAGCCAGTTTCGGCTTCAGCAACTACT
>Ga0315294_10002231_pt1 | contig 21194 bp, 19 predicted proteins | sample YL17G13_40_MG_FD_203626 | JGI IMG/M metagenome (GOLD analysis project Ga0315294, IMG submission 203626) | Sediment microbial communities from Yellowstone Lake, YNP, Wyoming, USA - YL17G13_40 | ecosystem: Environmental > Aquatic > Freshwater > Lake > Sediment | place: USA: Wyoming | collected...
CTTCAACGACAGCCAGCGCAAGGCCACCAAGGACGCCGGCCAGATCGCCGGCCTCAAGGTCGAGCGGATCATCAACGAGCCGACGGCCGCGGCCCTGGCCTACGGCATGGACAGGAAGAAGGACGAGATCATCGCCGTCTACGACTTCGGCGGCGGGACGTTCGACATCTCCATCCTCGAAGTCGGCGAGGGCGTCGTCGAAGTCAAGGCGACCAACGGCGACACCCACCTCGGCGGAGACGACCTCGACCAGCTCGTCCAGGATTGGATCGTGCAGGAGTTCCGCAGGGAATCCGGCATCGATCTGACCCGCGACAAGATGGCCCTTCAGAGGCTCAAGGAAGCCGCCGAGAAGGCCAAGGTCGAGCTATCGACCACCCTCGAGAGCGAGATCAACCTACCCTTTATCACCGCCGACGCCACGGGTCCGAAGCACCTGCTCATGAAGCTGACCCGGGCCAAGCTCGAACAGCTCTGCGAGGACCTCATCCAGAGATCCGTCCAGCCGGTGCGCCAGGCGCTGGCCGACGCCAACCTCAAGGCCTCGGACATCAAAGAGGTCGTCCTAGTCGGCGGCCAGACGCGCATGCCCCGCATCCAGCAGCTCGTCCGCGAGCTTTTCGGCCGGGAGCCCCACAAGGGCGTCAATCCGGACGAGGTCGTCGCCGTCGGGGCGGCCATCCAGGGCGGCGTCCTCTCCGGCGACGTCACGGATGTCCTCCTGCTCGACGTCACGCCGCTGACGCTGGGGATCGAGACCCTCGGGGGCGTTTTCACCCGGATGATCACGCGCAACACGACCATCCCGACCAAGAAAACGGAGACGTTCTCCACGGCCTCGGACGACCAGCCGAGCGTCGAGATCCACGTCCTCCAGGGGGAACGGGAGATAGCCTCAAATAACCGGACCCTCGGCCGGTTCCACCTCGACGGCATTCCCCCGACTCCCCGCGGTATTCCCAAGATCGAAGTGAGCTTCGATATCAACGCCGACGGCATCCTCCAAGTATCGGCCAAGGACTTGGGCACGGGAAAACAGCAGGCCATCACCATCACAGGTCACAGCGGCCTCGACGAGAAAGAGATCAACCGCATGGTCAAAGACGCCGAGACGAACGCCGCCGAGGACAAGAAGCGGCGCGAAACGATCGACGCCAAGAACCACGCCGACCAGCTCGTCTACAGCCTCGAGAAGCTCCTGCGGGAGAACAAGGACAAGGTCCCGGCCGAGGAGGCGGACCGCGTCCAGAAAGAGATCGACAACACCAAGAAGGCCATCGAGAGCGACAACCTGGAGCGGATCCGGAAGGCCGCCGAGGACCTGTCCCGGACTTCGCACAAGCTGACGGAGATGATGTATCAGCAGGCCGGTCAGCAGGCCGGCCCGCAGACGGGCGGCGGGCCCGACGGCGGTCCCGGTCACCAGCAGCAACAGCAGGCCTCTGACGGGGACAAAGGCCGGGCCGGCGGCGCGGACGAGGAAGTCATCGACGCCGAAGTCGTGGACGACGACAAAAAGAACTAGGCCCGGCGGCCTCTGACGGGATACATCCGGGCCGGGGAAGGGCCCGTCTGTCCGAGGTGCGGTGATGGCGAAAGACTATTATCAGGTCCTGGGAGTCGCCAAGGGCGTGGCCCTCGCCGACATCAAGAAGGCCTACCGGAAGCTCGCCCGTAAATACCACCCCGACCTCAACCCCGGGGACAAGACGGCGGAGGCCCGGTTCAAGGAAATCCAGGGGGCCTACGCGGTTCTGAGCGACCCGAAAAAGCGGTCTCATTACGACCAATTCGGCCAGGCTGGCGACATGCCACCGGGCGCGGGCCCGCGAGGGCCCGGCGGCCCGGGGTTCGAGGGATTCGATTTTTCCGGCTCCGGGTCCTCGACGTTCCGGGATTTTTTCGACCTATTCGGCGGCGGCCGCGGGGCCGAACAGGCGCGCGACGGACCGGAGCGGGGGGAGGACCTCCATTACACGATGGAGATCGGCTTCGAGGACGCCATCCACGGCGTCCAGACCCGGATCCGGGTCAACCGGCTGGCCGCCTGCGAGACCTGTGGAGGTCACGGTCACGTTTCCGGAGGCCGCAAGCGGCCCTGCCCGACCTGCGGCGGCAGCGGCCGCGGCACCGTCCAGCGCGGCTTCATGAAATTTTCCGGGGCCTGCCCGGCCTGCGGCGGATCGGGGCATTCCCCGGGCGAGGAGTGCCGGGCCTGCCAGGGGCAGAGCGCGGTCCCGAAATCCGACCTGATCTCCGTCCGCATCCCGCCAGGCGTCGATAACGGCTCCAAGGTCCGGGTCCCCGGCCGCGGCAACGCCGGCCGCGACGGCGGCCCCCCGGGGGACCTTTTCATCGTCATCGAAGTCGCCCCCCACGCTTTTTTCAAGCGGGAAGGGGCGACGATCTCCATCAAGGTGCCCATCACCGTTCCCGAGGCCACTCTGGGCGCAAAGATCGAGGTCCCGACCCTCTGGGGGAAGACGACCATCCGCATTCCGCCCGGGACCAAGTCCGGCCAGAAGTTCCGCATCAAGGAGCAGGGCGCGCCCCTGGCCGGCAGGAAGGGCCGCGGCGATGAATACGCGGAAGTGTTCATCGTCCCGCCGCCGTTCGACAACCAGAGGATCCGCGAAATGATGAAGGAATTGGAGCAAATCTCGGGTCCCAACCCGAGAGACACCACGGGGACGAACTGACATGAAAAAAGAGCGAAAGGCAACGAAAAAAGGACCCAGCCGGTATTACCATATCAGCAGCGTCGCCGAGATATTCAAGATCCATCCCCAGACCCTCCGGCTTTACGAGCGGGAAGGCCTGCTTGCCCCCTCCCGGAGCGAGGGCAATACCCGGCTCTATTCGGCCGAGGACCTCAAGCGCTTGGAGATCATCCTCAACCTCATCCGGGAACTCGGCGTGAACCTGGCCGGCGTCGAGGTCATCCTCAACATGAGGGCGAAGATCGAGCAGATCGAGGCCGAGGTCAACCAGTTCCTCGAGTACGTCCGCCGCGAGTTCTTCCAGGGCAAGGAGGACGAGTTCGAGAGGAAGAAACGGGCCCTGGTCAGCGTCAGGCCGGGCGGCGTCGTCAAGGTCAAAACCCCGGACGAGTGAGCATGGATTACCGGGATTTCTTCGATTCCAGGAACCTCAAGCACTACCTGGAGGACATCGCCAAGTTCCCGGCGCTCACCGAGGCGGAGGAGAGGAAACTCGGCGAGATGATCCGCGAGGGCGACGAGGAGGCCCTGCAGACCCTCATCAAGTCCAACCTCAAGTTCGTCGTGTCCTACGTCAAGAAATACCGCGGCATGGGGCTGGGCCTGCTCGACCTCATCGACGAGGGCAACATTGGGCTGATCGAGGCGGCCAAGCGGTTCGACCCGACCCGCAACGTCCGCTTTATCTCCTACGCCGTCTGGTGGATCCGCCAGGCGATCGTCCACGCCCTGACACTGTCCTCGCGCATCTTCAACATCCCCCAGAAGCTGTCCGACCAGATCTCCCAGATGAAGAAGAAGACCGCCGAACTCAAGGCCGGGCTCGGCCGGGACCCCACCCGGGAGGAGGTCGCCAAGTCCATGGGCATCTCGGAAACGGACGTCGAAGACCTCGAGCTCCTCGGCGAACGGAACCTGTCCCTGAGCGACAAGGTCAACGACGATGGCTTGGAGGTCGAGGACCGGGTCAGCGACCCGGCGTCGCCCCCGGTTGAATACCAGATCATCAAGGCCTCCGTCCAGCGGCAGATCCGCGAGATCCTCGGGGAACTGGATGAAAAAGAGGCACTTGTGCTAAAATTAAGGTTCGGGCTGGAAGACGACCGGCCGCGGACCCTTCAGGAGATCGGCGGCCGGCTGAAGCTGACCCGGGAGAGGATTCGTCAGATCGAGCAGAAGGCCATGAGGAAACTCAGCCGGTCCCACAAACTCCAGCACCTCAGAGGGTACCTCAATTGAGCGAACAGACGGTTTGTAAGAAGTGCCAGGGGACGGGTTGGCTCCTCGAGGACGCCGGCGGGGCCCAGGTCGCCAAGCGCTGCAGCTGTTTCACCGACCGCTGGAAGCAGTCCCTGCTCGAACAGGCCAACATCCCCCGGCGCTACCAGGCCTGCCGCCTGGACAATTTCGAGGTCCACAACGACTCCCACCGGGACGCCCTGAAGATCTCCCGGCAGTTCGTCAAGAACTACCCGGCCCAGGACGTTGGGCTCGTTTTCATCGGCCCCTGCGGCGTGGGGAAGACGCACCTGGCCGTGTCCATCATCCAGGAGCTCATGCGGACGAAGGACGCGTCCTGCATCTTCTACGACTTCCGGGATCTCATCCGGGAGATCCAGAGCACCTTCACGCCCGAGTCGACCCTCTCCGAATCGGACGTCATCGCCCCCGTCTTCCAGTCCGAGGTCCTGGTCCTCGACGAGCTCGGGGCGAAGAGGACGTCGGCCTGGGTCGAGGAGACGGTTTTCTACATCATCAACCACCGCTACAACCACAAGAAGATGACCCTGTTCACGACGAACTATCCCGACACCGAGGACGAAGAGGACAAGCGCGATTCTTTTTACAAGAAGGGCGGCGAGTCCCTCATCGACCGCATCGGCGTCCGGCTCCGTTCCCGGATCTACGAGATGTGCAAAGTTGTCGAGATGGGGGGCGACGACTACCGCAAGATGGCCAAGCAGGCCAGCTACCGGTTCTAGCGTTTTAGGTCTCGGATTCTCCTGTAGGGGGAAAGACCAGTGAAAGAAAAGAGAACCTATCAGGACCGTCGAACATATCTCATTTCCGCCGTTCAGAAGAGACGGAAAAAAATCAGACAAATGGCTATTGAGCTGGCGGGAGGAAAGTGCCGGCAATGTGGGTATCACAGCTGCCTGGAAGCTTTAGAATTCCATCATCTTGATGAAGGGGGTAAAGATTTCTCGATCTCAGCCAGGGGACATTCGAGAAGTTGGGCACGTGTAAGGAACGAGGTAACGAAATGTGTTCTGTTATGTGCGAATTGCCATAGGGAAGTTCACAGCGGCTTAGTTTCTTTGAACAAGCTCTCTCCTTGATCGGGGGATCTACCGGTGCCTCTTTCTTCCTTGATTTTTTAAGGGCCTCGTGATATATTGCGCCCGCTTGCTCCTCGGTAGCTCAATCGGCAGAGCGGGTGGCTGTGTAAACGCAGCTTCCACGAGAAATCGTGGTTGAAAAACCGGGTGAATTCAGGGAAGCCTTCCCTTCGCGGAGCGGAGAAAGGTAATCCTGAGCCAAGCCTTATCCCGGCGGGATAAGGAAGGTGCAGAGACTAGAGCGTCGCTCGTACTCCGGAGTCATTCCGGGGGAAGCGCCCGGCACCCTCAGCCCTTATCATGGGACGGGTGAAGAGATAGTCCAAGCCCAGAAGAAATTTTGGGGCGCTTGTAACCACTAGGTTGCAGGTTCGAGTCCTGCCCGAGGAGCCAATTTTTCTTGCCCCCCTCTCTATGCGTTCCGCGGAATGTCCGCGCCGCTTGTCCGGCCGTTGCATCCCTTCGCGCTTTCGAATATGATGACGTGCAAGACCGCTTTGCGGGGAGGGAAGTCATCCATGAACCTGCCAAACAGAGGATTTCTCGCGATCCTTCCGGCGCTCGCGCTCCTTCTGCTGGCCTCTTCGAGATGCAGCAGCGGAACGGAGTCTCCCGACGACACGACGCCCAAACCCTATACGTGCACGGGGACGCCCGCCACGTGCCTGAGGATCTCAGGCGGTTGGACCTATGAAGGAGTCGTCTTGAGCCAGGGTCAGACGGGGAACGGCGGTTCCGATCCGTTCGTTTTGCGCCTGGACGACGGTCGTTACAGGATCTATTACGCCGTTGCGGATACCCCCGCCGACCCGGACTGGTGGGGAATGGTCAGCTGGATTTCCAGCGACGGACTCAATTTCACCCAGGAGCCGGGCTACAGGTTCGAGGGATATACCCTCTTCGGGCATTGGATCGTCCGCAATCTTGACAGTTCGTATAGGATGTATTGGCTCGACCAGAAACAGGGGAAAGTGAACAATCTGGGATATAAAGCCATCAAGAGCGCCTTGTCCACGGACGGCGGCTGGACTTTCGTCGCGGATCCGGGAGAACGCCTGACGTATTCGGGCACCGGCCACGAAACGAACGGGATCGGATTGGGGCGAGTCATCCTGCTCGGCAACGGCACGTACCGGATGTACTACTCCGGGATCAACGATTACGGACGGACACTGAGCGCCGTATCCGCGGACGGCCTGAGCTTCACCCGGGAAGCCGGCATCCGGCTCGACAAGCTGTGTCCCGCCGAAGGCGGCGCCCCCCCGGTGACGCCCATCCTCGACGCGCTGGGCACATTCCACACCTTCCTCTGGGGCACGCGATGCACGGGGAACTATGTCAATTCCCAAGCGGGCTTGTTCGATGGGACGACACCCGACGGCCTGGCAATCACGATCGCGTCCTCGCCCTTCGTCCAGGGATATTCCAAGGACGGGACCATGGCCACCTGGGTCCACCCCGAGGATTTCACCGTCGTCCAGACGCCCCAGGGCCTCCGGGTCTATTTCATCCTCTACGGCGGAAGCAGCGCCATCATCCCCGAGACGGCTCTCTACAGCGTCATCAACACGTCCATCAAATAGGACGCCCAACAGGCACAAGGCCCGTATTCGCCCGGCGAAAAACCTCTTTCTCGGGGCTCCCTCAATTAACCCAAATTTGTCCCATCCTTAATCGTTTCTTGATTTTCCCCCCCTATATTATATGCGGATACTAGGTGTGTTCCCTCCCCAGAAGGCCAAGTCAAGGGAGGTCAGGTGCACCGATCCTTGGCGAACGATATCCAAGTTCTTAGGAGTCAGAAAGGAGACAAACGAGTGAGAACAACACGGAATCTCATCCCGGCCATCGTCCTGAGCATGCTGGTCATTCCCTTGGCGAGCTTGCTGGCCCAGACGACAACGCTGCCGCCGCCGCAGACGTTTTCCGCCACGATCTACCTTGATTACAGGTATTTCCTGAACAACGCCGGACCCATCACGCTCAAGCCCAGCAGCCCGACGACGGCCTACCTCAGCAACCAGTTTATCTTCCGCCGGGCCTATTTCACTTACGAGAACAAGATCAACGACAACCTTAAGTTCCGCTTCCGCCTGGACGCCGATAACACCGCTAACATTACGGGCGTCGCTCTGACAGGCTCGCCGGTGACGGGTGTTTCCACGAACAAGGACGACAAACTGCGTCCTTTCATGAAGCACCTCTACCTCGAGTATTCGAATTTTCTCATTCCTAAGATGGTCTTGAACGTCGGCATGATCGAGACCCTGACCTTCAAGCCGGCCGAGGAACGCTGGGGGCTCCGCAGCGTCGCCAAGACCATCACGGACGGCTACAAGGACATCACCAAGAAAGACATCCTGGCTACGAGCGCCGACATCGGCGCGACCCTGAAATACTCCTTCGCCAAGTATTTCCGGGTGGCGGCGGGAGTCTATAACGGTACGCATTATTCCCACGCCGAAAACGACCAGTTCAAAAAGCTCCAGCTCCAGGCCCAAGTCACACCGGTCGCCGGCTTTTCGATCGTCGGCTACTATGACCATGAGCTGAAGCTCCCCGTCGCGTCCCTCCCCGCCGAGACCAAACCCGCGGCCGAAACATACAAGATCGACGGCTTCTTCGAGATGGTCAAGAACCTCGTCATCGGCGCGGAATGGTTCACGTTCAAGCACGACCTCAATCAGACGGCCGGCGAAAAATACGACATGGGCGGCTGGTCGGCCTTCGGACGCTACGTCGTAAAAGCGGACAAGTTCACTCTCTTCGCCCGCTACGACAGCTACGTGCCGAACAGCCTCGACCGGGACCTCGACATGAGCCTGGTCATCGCCGGTTTCGATTGGGCGCCGTATCATGCCAGCTGGAGGCTCCAACCGAACATCTGGTTTACCAACTACACCAACGGAGTCCGATACAACGCCAACGCTACGAAGAACAGCGACATCGTCTTCAATATGACGTTCTTCCTGTCGTTCTAACGGGGCGATGAGGGAATTGTGAACGATCGTAACAAAGGAGAAAAGATATGAAAAGAATCCTCACGACGACTCTTGTGATCATGGGAGTCCTTCTCGGCCTCGGCGGCCTGGCCGGCGCTCAAAGAGGGAAGATGATCCAGGTCAAGGGCTCCGATACCATGGTCAACCTCGTCCAGATCCTGGCCGAGGAATATATGGGCAAGACGCCCGGCGCGGCCATCGCCGTCCTTGGCGGCGGCTCCGGCACGGGTATCACCGGCCTCATCAACCAGACCTGCGACATCGCCAACAGCTCCCGCGAATGGAAGCCGAAAGAGATCGACCAGGCCTGGGAGAAGGGGGTCAGCCCGCGTTTTTTCATCGCGGCCGTCGACGGACTGAGCATCGTCGTCAACGAAAAGAACTCCCTCGAGCGGCTGACGATGGCCCAGGTCGGCGCGCTCTACCGCGGCGAGGTCAAGAACTGGAAGGCCGTCGGCGGGTCCGAAAAGGCGGTCTCTCTCTACGGCCGTCAGTCCAACTCCGGGACGTACGTCTTCATGCAGGAGTTCGTCCTGGGTAACAAGAACTACTCGACCGACATGAAGGAAATGAACGGCAACGCCCAGATCATCGAAGGCATCCTCCAGGATGAGGGCGCCGTCGGCTACGTCGGCGTCGGCTACCTTTACGACCAGTCAGGCCGGATCCGCAAGGGACTCAAGATCATCGAGATCTCCAAGGAGCCGAACGGCACCGCCTATCTTCCGACCGACAAGGCGGCCGTGGATTCCGGGAACTACCCCATCTCCAGGCCGCTGTTCATGGCGACCAACGGCAAGCCGAAGGGCGATGCGGCCAAGTTCCTGGCCTGGGTCAGCGGTCCGGAAGGGCAGACGATCGTCGAACGCGAGGGGTTCTTCGCCATCGGCCCCGCCCACAGTGCCCAGAACGACAAGAACTTCAAGTGATTTGACGGGATCTGAGTTATTCGCACAGATTAGAGCACTGGAGAAAGGCCCTGGTTGCGGGATGAAAAAGAGGAAATGGGCAAACCTCAAAGAGTCCGCGATCAGGGCCTTCTTTCTGACCTGCGGCATCTTGGCCGTTCTGGCCCTGGTCGGTATCTTCGCCACTCTTCTCTACACCGCCATCCCCGCGTTTAAAGAGATCCAGCTTTCCGAATTCCTCCTGAAGAAAAACTGGGACCCGACCTCCCCGGAAAAGGCGGAGTATGGGATCCTGTCCATGATCGTGAGCACCCTCATGGTGACGGGCGGCGCGCTCCTCTTGGCTGTCCCGATCGGCATCGGTGTCGCCGCCTACCTTTCGGATGTCGCCCACTGGCGTGTCCGGGAGATCGTCAAGCCCATCGTCGAGATCCTGGCGGGCATCCCCTCGGTCGTCGTCGGCTTTCTGGGGATCGTCTTGTTCGGACCGACCATCGCCAAAGTTTTCCATACGGGCAACGGCTTGAACGCCGTTAACGGGAGTTTCCTTCTGGCCATCATGGCTTTGCCGACGATCATCAGCATCTCCGAGGACTCGTTGAACGCCGTGCCTTCCGCTTACAACGAGGCCTCCCTGGCGCTCGGCGCCTCACGGTGGCAGACGCTTTTTCGGGTGAAAGTTCCCGCCGCCCTGTCCGGCATCATCGCCGCCTGCATGCTGGGCATGGGCCGGGCCATCGGGGAAACGATGACCGTCCTCATGGCCACGGGCAATGCCCGCGCCTTCCCGCACGGATTCCTGGGTTCCGTCCGGACCATGACGGCCAATATCGCCATCGAACTGGGAGAAGTCCCTTATTATACGACGCATTATTACGCGCTTTTCGCCATCGGCCTCGTCCTGTTCGTCATGACCTTCATCGTCAACCTGGCCGCCGATGTCATCCTCCATAAATACCAGGAGCGCGAGCAATGAAACAAGCCAGGCAGAAAAAGGTCGCCCAGTTCATCGGCTTTTTCCTGCTCCGCGCCTGCCTCACCATCGTCCTGGCCGTGCTTCTCCTGTTCCTTTACGACATCGGCAAAAAGGGAGGAGGCGCGATCAGCTGGGAGTTCCTGACTCAGGCCCCGCGGAAAGGAATGACGCAGGGAGGGATATTTCCGGCCATTTTCGGGACATTCCTCGTGACTCTCATCACGGCCATCCTGGCCGTGCCCCTGGGCATGTGCGCCGCGATCTACCTCAACGAATACGCTACCCAGGGCCGTCTGACCCGCCTTATCCGGCTGTCCATCCGGAACCTGTCCGGCGTGCCGTCCATCGTCTATGGCCTTTTCGGAGTCATTCTGTTCGTCAACATCATGCGCTTCGGGACGTCCGTCCTCTCGGCCGGCCTCACCCTGGGACTCATGACGCTCCCCTGGACCATCACGGCCAGCGAGGAGGCCCTGAAAACCGTCCCCAATTCCTACCGCGAGGGCGCGCTGGCGCTCGGCGCGACCAAATGGCAGTCGATCCGGACCAACGTCCTGCCCTACGCCGTTCCCGGCATGTTGACAGGCACAGTCCTCGGGCTGGCCCGGGCGGCGGGGGAGACGGCGCCCATCCTCTTCACGGGGGCGGCCTTCTTCCTGCCCTATCTTCCGAGATCCCTGGGAGACCAGTTCATGGCGCTCCCGTACCATCTTTACATCATGGCCACTCAGCATCATCAGATCGAGCAGGTCCGGCCGTTGGCCTACGGGACCGCCCTGGTCTTGATCGTCCTGGTCCTGGGCATGAACATGACAGCCGTGGTTATCCGCTACAGGCTGAGAAGGAAACGAAGATGAGCGTCGAAACAGGCATCGCCAAGATCGAAACGAGAAACCTCGACTTCTACTATGGCCCCGTGCGGGCCCTTAAAAAAGTCAGCATCGTCTGTCCGGCGAACCGGGTGACGGCCATCATCGGTCCATCGGGATGCGGCAAATCGACGTTCATCCGGACCCTCAACCGGATGAACGACGTCATCCCCGGGACGCGGGTCGAGGGAACGATCCTGCTCGACGGGAAGGACGTGCGCGCCCCTGACGTCGACGTCGTTGAACTGCGGCGGCGGGTGGGCATGGTCTTTCAAAAACCCAACCCCTTTCCGAAGTCCATATTCGACAACATCGCCTACGGGCTCCGGATCAACGGGATGAGGGATAAGAGGAAGCTCGAGGAAGTGGTCGAGAGGAGTCTGCGGGGTGCCGCCCTCTGGGAGGAAGTCAAAGACCGGATGGATGAGAACGCGTTCGCCCTGTCGGGCGGCCAGCAGCAGCGGCTCTGTATCGCCCGGGCCCTGGCCGTCGAGCCCGAAGTCATCCTCTTCGACGAGCCATGCTCGGCCATCGACCCCATCGCTACCGCCAAGGTCGAGGACTTGATTGAAACCCTTGAAAAAAGCTACACTGTCGTCGTCGTGACGCACAATATGCAACAAGCGGCCCGAGTGTCCGACTACACGGCCTTCATGATGCTCGGGGAGCTCGTCGAGTTCGACGTCACGGAGAAGATCTTCACGAACCCGGCGAACAAGCTCACCGAGGATTACATCACGGGGCGGTTCGGATAAAACGGGCCGCGCCGGACTCCGGAGGAGAAGCGATGTCTAAATTGGAACGTCCGTTCGATGAGGAACTGAAACTGCTCAAGGAGAAGCTCCTGGAGATGGCTTCCCGGGCCGAGGAGCAGATCGCCTTGGCTATCCGCGGCCTCAAGGACCGCGAAGAGAAATTGGCCTGCCAGGTCCTCGATAGGGAGGAGGCCATCAACCTCCTCGACATCGAGATCGACGAGATGTCCATGAGGCTCCTGGCCCTCCGGCAGCCGATGGCCACCGATTTGCGCTTCATCACCTCGGCCATGAGGATAGGGAGCGACCTCGAGCGGATCGGCGACCTGGCCGTCAACATCGCCGAACGGACCATGGACCTTCTGAAGCACCCCCAGCTCAAACCGCTCATCGATATCCCGCGTATGGCCGAACTGGCCCAGGAAATGGTCCGGGACGCCCTCAACGCCTTCATCAACGGCGACGCCGTGCTGGCCAAACAGGTCTGCGAGCGTGACGACCAGGTGGACAAGCTCAACATCCAGATCTTTCGGGAGCTCCTGACGTTCATGATGGCCGACACGGCCACCATCCCCCGGGCGGTGGACCTGATCCTCGTCGGCCGCCACCTGGAGCGGATCGCCGACCACGCGACGAATATCGGCGAGGATGTCATCTTCATGATCAAAGGCAGGACCATCAAGCACCACGCCGAAGAAGGACGGGAGGCGCTCCGCAAGACCTGCGCCGTGGATGAATAGGGCGCCCCCCAGGGGCGCCGGGCGGAACCGGCCGCGTCAGCTAAGCTTTCGGATCCGGACCTCGATCTCTTTTTCTCCCTGAAGAAGCTTGACCAATTTTGACGTGTCCGTCTCTCCAAAATGGTAGGGGTAGAGGATCTTCGGCCGGAAGGCCCGGGCTGCGTCGGCGACCATCTCCGGAGTCATCGTGTAGGGGAGGTTCATGGGCAGAAAGGCGACGTCGACGTTCTTCAAAGCCTTCATCTCCGGCGTGTTCTCGGTGTCGCCGGCGATGTAAAGGCGCTTGTCGCCGAAGGTGATGATGTAGCCGTTGCCCGAGCCCTTGGGATGGAAAGGATTTCCGTTCGAGCTCTTGTTGACGAGGTTGTAGGCCGGGACGGCCTCGACAGCGATGCCGAGGACGGTCCGGGTTTCTCCGTTAGCCATGATGATCGCTTTCGGCAGCTCGCCAACGCAGGCCTTGGTGGCGACGACCGTCGTTTCCGGCTTCATGATAGCCTTGAGCGCCGCCGGGTCCAGATGGTCGAAATGTTCGTGCGTGATGAAGACAAGGTCGACTTTGGGGAGCGAGCTGTAATCCGCGACTTCGCCGTAAGGGTCGATATGGATCGTTTTCCCGCCGAAGGCCATCATCAGGGTGCCGTGGCCGAGAAAAGTGATCTCGAGGTTGCCCTTCGATGTCGAAATAACGTCTTTCTCGAATTTCCGCTGGGCGGCGGCTAAGCCGGCGAAACCCAGGGCCAGGAGACAAATAGCCAAGAGGAGCTTAATCATGATGTGTCCCTCCATGCTCTTTTAATATTATTATATATCCGTGGGAGAGCCGGGGCAAGCCCCCACTCGGAGGCGCGATGAACTCTTGAGCTAAAGCTTCAATACAGGCCTAGGCGGGATACGAGGGCGTGAAGGGCGAAGACGGCGGCCGTCGCGGCGGCCGCGAAACCGAATGAAAAAAGCCACGGGAACCCGGATATTTTCCGGTAGCGACGGACGATTCCGGAGAAGCACCAGGCGGCAAAAGCGACCGAGAGGATCAGGGAGAGTGTTGCCGTTATCATGGTCATGGGCGTTTGGTCTCTCGGGACCATTAGAGCAGGGAATTGTTAAGATATGATAAAAAAAACGGTGCCAAAGAGCGGGGTTTTGTTTATAATACCGCATCATGAGAGGAGAGTGAGATAAGGTCATGGCTCCCGTGATCGCCGCTCTCGATGACGAGCCCGATATCCTCGAGCTCCTGAGGGTCAACCTCCAGAAGGCCGGCTACCGGTTCGAGGGATTCCAGGAGGCGGACGACCTCTTCCGCTACCTCGCCCGGGAAAAGCCTAGCCTCATCCTCCTCGACCTGATGCTCCCGGACACCGACGGGCTCGAAGTCTGCCGGCATATCCGGAGATCCGAGGGTCTGGCCGCCATCCCCATCATCATGCTGACGGCCCGAGGCGACGAATCCGACAAGGTCGTCGGACTCGAGCTCGGCGCCGACGATTACGTGACCAAGCCTTTCTCCGTCAAGGAGCTCGTCGCCCGGATCCACGCCGTCCTCCGACGGCCCGGGGGAGGGGAGGCCGTCCGCCGGATCGCTGTGGGCACCTTGGTCATCGACGTCGACAAATTCGAGGTCACGGCCGAGGGAGCGAAGGTCGACCTGACGGCGACGGAGTTCAAGATTCTCCAGCTCCTGGCCTCGCGCAAAGGGAGGGTGTTCAGCCGGGACCAGATCCTCGACTTCCTCTGGGGCAGCGAAAAAGCCGTCATCGACAGGACCGTCGACGTCCACATCCGCAACCTGAGGGAGAAGCTGGGCGAGGCGGCCGCGCTCATCAAGAATATCCGTGGCATGGGGTACAAGCTCGAAGAATGAAAAAGACGCTGTTTCTCAGGGTTTTTTCAGGCTACGCGGCAGTCATCGTCCTTCTGGCCGCGGCGGTGACGCTGTTCGCTCCGCCCCTGATGCGGAAGCACGACATCGAGGAGCGGGCCTCGGCCTTGGAGCACATGGCCCTTCTCCTGGAAGCCCAGGTCATTCCCTATCTCACGGGCTCGGGGGCGGGGGACCTGCGCGGGATCGTGGCTGCAGTTAGCCGGCAGACGGAGACGCGGATCACCGTAATCGACGCGGCCGGAAACGTCCTGGCCGACTCGGAGAAGGAAGCCCGGGACATGGAGAACCATCTTTACCGTCCGGAGATCCAGGCTTCCCTGCAGGGCGAGAAACGGATGTCCATCCGTCCGAGCTCGACCCTGAAGCAGGAGATGATGTACATGAGCGTCCCGCTCATGGTCTCGGGGCGGGTCGTCGGCGCCCTCCGCCTGAGCTTGTTCATGAAGCACATCGAGGCGCTCCTCGCCACCCTGCGCGGCGAGCTCCTGAAAGTCGTCGGGCTGGTGACCCTGTTCGCCCTGCTCATCGCCTTTTTCCTCAGTCGGTCCGTTTCCGGTCCCGTCCGCGAGGTCATCGACGCGTCCTCCCGAGTGGCTGCCGGGGATTTCGAGGTCGCGGTATCGACGCGGCGGAGCGGAGAGTTTAAAAACTTCGGCCAGAGCTTCAACACGATGACCGGAAAGCTCAAGACTATGTTCAGCGAGATCCGGATGAAGAACGAGGAGATCAACGGCATCCTGGCCTCCATCCGTGAGGGCCTGTGCGTGCTTGACGGGGACGCCCGGGTGGTCCTGTGCAACTCGAGTTTCCGCCGCATCGTCCGGAACGATGCCCCGGAGGGCTGGCATTTTTGGGAGGTCGTGCGGAGCTCGAGCCTGGCGGAGGTCGTGCGGAGAGTCCGGGAGACGCGGGCCGAGGCGACTAAAGAGGTCGAACTCGGCGAACGGTCTTATTTCTGCAGTGTCGCCCATCTCGCCGAGGGCGACCGGCTGGTCGTGACGCTCCACGATATCACCGAGTTCCGGGCCCTCGAGAAGACCAAGAAGGACTTCGTCATCAACGTTTCCCACGAGCTCAAAACGCCGCTGACGGCCATCAAGGGTTTCGTCGAGACGATCGTTCCCCGGGCCGAAGAGGAAAACCGGCCTTACCTCGAGATCATCCGGCGGAATACCGACCGGATGATCGCCATCGTCGAGGACCTCCTCACGCTTTCCCAGCTCGAGGAGCGGGGGATGAAGATCGAGAAAAGCGAAGTCCACGTCCGGCCGCTGGCCGAAAATATCCTCAGGATATTCGAGAAACGTGCCCTCGAAAAGGGCCTCGCCCTTGTCCTCGAGGCGCCTACCGACCTGCCCGCCCTGCGGGCCGACCCTCTCCAGGTCGAAGGCCTACTCCTCAACCTCGTCGATAACGCCGTAAAGTATACCGACAAGGGGTCCGTAACCGTCCGCCTCGCGGCGCGAGAAGGCCGGCTGGCGATCGAGGTTGAGGATACCGGCATCGGCATCGATTCCGGCCACTTGCCCCATATCTTCGAAAGGTTTTACGTCGTCGATAAATCCCGGTCCAAAAAGCTCGGCGGCACGGGCCTCGGTCTGTCCATAGTCAAGCACATCGTCCTGGCCCATCAGGGAACGGTGTCCGTCAAGAGCCGGCTGGGCGATGGGACGACGGTTTCGGTTCTCCTTCCGGTTGCTTGAGTGGGGGATTTCCCCCCGGCAGGCTAGGTCGGCGTGGACTCCGCGATTTTCAGAGAGGCTTCCCTGGATAGCGCCACGGACAGGGGGCCATCGCCAGTTCTTCCGCCGGGATCCCCTCGGGATGGTCGGCCAGGCACGTTTTCGGGTCGCAGCAGGTCTGACAGACCCGCTTGAAGGCCCGGAAGCCGTGGAGTTTCACCCGGGGGCTGAGGAATCCTTCCTTGACCGGCTCCTCGCGGAGCAAGTCCGTGCTGAGATATTTCTTGTTGTCGTCCGAGAGGACGGTGACGACGACGGCATCGCGGCCGAGCTCGTTCTGGACCATCAGGGCACCCAGGAAGTTCGCGCCGGAGGAGATGCCGACGGCAACGCCGATTTCGGCCGCGAGCTTCTGGGCCATGAGGATGGAATCCCCGTCGTCGACGGCGACGACCTTGTCGAGCTTCGTGAGGTCCACGATCGGCGGGATGAACTCGTCGGAGATGCCCTGGATGCGGTGCTTGCCGACTTTATGGCCGGTGGACATGGTCGGGGAGTTCGACGGCTCGAGCGGATAGAGCTTGACCGCGGGATTCTTGAGCTTCAGGAAGCCGCCAGCCCCCATGATGGTCCCGCCCGTGCCGACGCCGGCGATGAAGGCATCGGGCCGGAGGTTCTGCCAGCGGAGCTGCCACCAGATCTCGGGCCCGGTCGTCCGGAAGTGGGCGTCGACGTTATCCTCGTTGGAGAACTGGCGGGGGAGGAACGAGCTTTCCAGGGAGGCGGCGTATTCCTCGGAGAGCCTGATGCTGCCGAGGAAGCCGCCCTCCTCATGGGATACGAGGCGCACCTTGGCTCCGAGGCTGCGGATGAGGTCTTTCCGTTCCTGGCTCATCCAGTCGGGGATGAAGATGGTCACGGGATGCCCGAGGGCGCGGCCGATGGCCGAGAAGGCGATGCCGGTGTTGCCGCTCGTCGCCTCGATGATCGTCGCTCCCAACTTGAGGGTGCCCCTCTCGTAGCCGCGCCGGAGAATGTGATAGGCCATCCGGTCCTTGATGCTGCCCGTCATGTTGATGTTCTCGGACTTGGCGTAGAGGACGCGCTTCTCGCCATCGAAGCTGAAGTCGATGGCCAGTAGGGGGGTATTGCCGATCCAGTGCCCCAACCCGTTCAACCTGGTTTTGAGGATGTCGTCGATTGTCATGGCCAACCCATTATATTCAATCCCGGCCGGTCCGGCAATGCGGCGGAGGCCTTGGCGCCAGCGCCCGAGTTGCGCGGCGGGGCGGTTGGGGTAAAATAGGGGAGAGCATGATCTATTTTCTGAGCCTCGGCAGCAACTTGGGAAACAAGACAAGAAACCTGGCCCGGGCCGGGCGGGTCCTCCGCGAGAGCGGAGTGGAAGTCCTGGCGGCGTCGTCCATCTACCTGACGGAACCCGTCGATAACCGCGATCAGCCTTGGTTCGCGAACCAGGCCCTCGAGGTCCGCTCCTCCCTTGACCCGCATGCCATGCTCAAGCTCGCGAAATCGATCGAGGCCCGGATGAAACGCGTCCCGACGGTGGCCAAGGGTCCCCGGACGATCGACATCGACATCCTTTTCGCCGACGACCTCATCGTCGACCTGCCGGACCTCGCTATCCCGCATCCCCGGCTGGCCCAAAGGAATTTCGTCCTGGTTCCTCTGTGTGAGATCGCCCCCGAAATCCGCCATCCCGTCCTGGGCAAGACGGTCAGGGAACTGGCTTTGTCATCCTCCGACCCCTCGCAGGTGATCGCGCAGAAGCGTAGGCGCAGTTGAGGGCCGGACCCTGCCAACCCCGATATGCTGAAGGGTCCATCGTCGAGGGTTCGGGACGTCCAAATGGAAGAAACCGGCCCTTTCGCGTGTCTATTATGGGAAGAGGAGAGTATTGCATGAAGACAAAGACTATGGCCATCCTCGTCGGATGTGCTTTGCTAGGTATCGCGGCTCAGGCCATGGAGATCCGGGGGACAGTGGTCAGTCCCGGCCAGAATCCGGTCGGCGCGGCCGTCGTCCTCCATCGGGAGAGCGGGGCCAAGACCGAAACCGACGCCGAGGGCAACTTCGTCCTGGACGTGGCCGAGGCCGACCGCATCCGGCTCGAAGTCGTTCACCCTGATTACTACGAGCGCGAATTCCTGATCGAGCGCAAAGCCCTCGGCAAGAAGCTCCAGCTCGTCCTCGTCCCGCTGATCCGTCAGAACGAGGAAATCGTCGTCACGGCGCTGCGATATCCCGAGTCTTCAATCAAAGTCCCAGCGGCCAGCACCATCATATCGGGGGAAGCGCTGTCTGAGAAGATGGCTCCCAACATCACCGAGGCCCTGCAGGACGTCCCGGGCGTGAACGCTATCGGCTCGGCCGGTTTCTCGCTCGTGCCGACCATCCGGGGGCTGGCCCGACGCCGGGTCCTCTATCTCATCGACGGCGCCCGGCTCGAAAGCGACCGCCGGACCGGCCCCAACGGCTCTTTCGTCAGCCCGGAGGACATCGAACGGATCGAGGTCCTCAGAAGCTCCTCCTCGGTCTTCTACGGCTCGGACGCCATCGGCGGGGTCATCCATGTCATGACCCGGACCCCCCGGTTCGACGGCGGGATCCACGGCCGCCTCCTGACGGGATACGCTACGGTCAACGGAGAAACCGGGGGCGGCCTCTCTCTGGAGGGTTCGGCCAAGTCGTGGGCGTTCTCCCTTTCCTTCCAATATGTCGACGCCGGCGAATACCGGGCTCCGGGCGGGACGAAGGTCCTCCAGTCCCAATACACCCAGGGAAGCCTTCTCGCCAAGATCGCCCACCGCACGGATAAGAGGGAGGTCGACTTCAGCTTCCTAGGAGCGCGGGGGACGGACATCGGTAAGCCGAACACCACGGCCACGACAAAGCCGACCTGGTATCCCAGGGAAAACCAGAACCTCCTGCAGCTCCACTGGAAGGAGAAAAATGTCGGGAAGGACGGGGAAGTCCTCTTCCACGCCTTCGTCAACCCCAATTTCCTGGAAACCCAGACCGACACGTACAGCGGTTTTCTGAGCAAGAGATCATTTGCCAAGACCGACAGCTCCGAGTTCGGGGCCCAGCTGTCCTATGCCAAGAGGATCGCGCCCTCCTTCAGGTTCGAGGGCGGCGTCGATTACTTCGCGCGGGGCACGGCCGACGCTTACAACAAATACACGTCCTTCGACGAATTCGGCGGCGTGACCGAGGTGGTCGAGGAATATCCTTACGTCGACGGCAGCCGGGACGACCTCGGCTTCTTCCTGTCTGCGGACTACGCGGGGATCAGGCGGGTGGATATCCTGGGTGGCGTGCGCTACGATTTCCTCCAAATGAAGGCCCTGCCCCTGGGAGAAGTGTCGCCTATCGTCACCAAGGAGGGCCAGGCGACCGGCTTCCTGGCCGTCTCCTATAAGCTCGTGAAAAACCTGACGGCCTTCGTCAACATGTCCAGGGCCTACCGCCTGGCCAGCATCAACGAGCGTTTCTACACCGGGATCAGCGGCCGCGGTTTCATCGTCGGAAACCCGGACCTTCGGCCCGAGAGCAGCCTCAATCTCGACGGCGGGCTGAAACTCCTCGGCCGGCACCATTTCTTCGGGTTCTACGCTTTCCGCTATCAGATCGACGACATGATCGAGCGCTATCGGTTCGACCCTTCGACCTACACCTACGGTAACATCGAAAAAGGCCGGCTGCAGGGACTCGAGTTCGAGGTCGAGGCCTTCCTCCTCCCCGGCTGGAAGGTCTTTGGGAACGTCGCCACGATCCGCGGCAGGAGTCTGGAGACCGGCGTACCCCTGAACGACATACCCCCCTTCCAGATCTACACTGGGACGAGGGTTTGGAAGGGGAAGTTGTCGGCGGAGCTCAATGCGACCTTCCGCCTGGCCAAGTCAACTCCGGGACCGGCGGAGATCGGTGTCGCCTCATCGGAACTCGTCAACCTCAAGGCGAGCTATCTCTGGAACGGCTTGAATTTCTATGTCACCCTCGGGAACATTTTCAACGCCGCCTATATCGCCAGGGCGGATTCCGAGGCCATGGTCGAACCGGGCAGGAACCTCCGCCTCGTGTTCGTCTACGCGTTCTAGGCGAGGAGTCGTCGGCCTCAGAAGGCGTCGACGAAGTGCTCAAGCCGGTAGCCGTTCCCTTCGCCGAACAGGATGGAGATGACGTCGAAACGGCAGGCGGCGTCGCCGAGGGGATTCTCCACCAGGTAACCCCGGGCGATTTTCCGGATCTGCCTCTGTTTGCCGGGAGTCACCGATTCCTCCGGACGGCCGAAGGATTCATCGGCCCGGGCCTTAACCTCGACGAAGACGAGCGTCGTTCCGTCACGGGCGACGATGTCGATCTCGCCGTGGAACATGCGGAAACGCCGGGTGACGATAGCGTATTTTTTCTTCTCCAGGTAGGCGCAGGCGATCTCTTCGCCGCGCAGACCTAGGGCCTGAGTGCCGCGCTTGCCGTCCGTCACGGGCTTCGCCTGAGACCTTTCGTTCACTCAGTTTCTTGGAAGCTCTGCTTTTTTCCAGAGAACACCATTCTTGGTGTCCTCGAGCAGGATCCCCCGGCTGAGAAGGTCTTTTCGGATGGCATCGGCCAGGGCGTAATTCTTCTCTAACCGGGCCTTATTCCGAGCCTCGATCTTTTCTAGAACTTCTTTCTCCAAGATTGAATCCCCATCCGCAGGCTGATCTTTAGTAACAGTTGCTCGCCCCCTGACCCTGCCGTGGGCTATAATTTTCCCGACGGCCGACCTGACAGGGGAGGGCTTGATGGCAAGCACTTTATCGAGAGAAGAATAGAATTCAAAGATTTTGTGGGCGTCTTCAATGGTAATGGCATCTTGAGCGATGAGGGCATTTACGTTCGTCACGAAATCGAATATTGATCCCAGAGCCTCCGAGATATTAAGGTCATCCTCGAGGCTCTCGACAAAGCCGTTCCGTGCCGTAGCAATCATCTCGGGAATTTCAGGGCGCGCCGGCCCCTCTTTTGTTACGTCCTTGAGAGCGCCGAGGAAATTTCCCAACCTCCCCCGAGCGGTCTTTGCTTGATCCAGCTCGTCGAAGGTGAAGTTGAGCATCTTCCGGTAGTGGGTGGAGATCAGCAGATAACGGACATCGTAAGGGTCATAGCCCTTGGCTAGAACATCCGAGAGCGTGTAGAAATTGCCCTTGGACTTGGCCATCTTCTCGCCGTCGACGACGAGGTGGTGGCAGTGGAGCCAGAAGTTGACGAACTTGACGCCGTTCGCCGCCTCGGACTGGGCGATCTCGTTCTCG
>Ga0315294_10002234_pt1 | contig 21182 bp, 20 predicted proteins | sample YL17G13_40_MG_FD_203626 | JGI IMG/M metagenome (GOLD analysis project Ga0315294, IMG submission 203626) | Sediment microbial communities from Yellowstone Lake, YNP, Wyoming, USA - YL17G13_40 | ecosystem: Environmental > Aquatic > Freshwater > Lake > Sediment | place: USA: Wyoming | collected...
CCTCACTGGTTCACAGGGAAGAGCAGCGGGCGAACTTGCTGTGTTAAGGGTCGTTTATGTATAAAGCTAAATAAAGCCGAAATTGTCATCCCGTAACCCGGAAGACTCACCGCCCCGGGTCCGCTGGAAGCATGAATAGACATCCAATACGCCGGGCGGGGCGGACATCTGGAAAACCGCATTATACTTGAGTATATGAGACGATTGCCCGAAAATCAACCTGCCGCGCCGCCATTTCCCCATTTTGTCCCGACTTGTGCGCCCTCACTTAAGCCCTTGCTGCCTTAGCGCCTCATACAACGCTATCGCCACCGCGTTTGAGAGATTAAGGCTCCTCACACCCTCCTCCATCGGGATCGCCACGACCTCACCTTCACCCGAGCCGAGAATTTTCGCCGGAAGGCCGGTCCTCTCAGAGCCGAACACCAGGAGATCGCCCGCCTCGTACTCCACGTCCCAGTGAGCCACTCCCCCCCTGGTCGAGAAGAACAGCATTCTCCGTCCCGACATCAGCTGACTGAACTCCTCCCAGGTCCGATGGATATGGACCTCCGCCAGCTCCCAGTAGTCCAGGCCGGCCCTTCGCGCAAGCCTGTTGTCGAGATGGAATCCCAGACGGCCCACCAGATGCATCGGCACCCCGGAGCACGCGCATGTCCTCGCTATGCTTCCCACGTTCAGCGGTATCTCAGGCTCGAAGAGAACGACTGAGAATCCGGCGCCAAAGCCCTGTGGAAAACGCAGTGGAGATGTGGACTCTCGAGGGTTCATTTAGGGCCCGATGTTGTACTGCATGTATAATTTGTGCAAGAAATCCCGAGCGCACTTACTCAGACTCGCCTGGATTTTTGTCTAAGTCTCGTCCCCTTATCTTATACTTCCCGAGATAGGTCACGCCGGTGAAGCTCCCAGGCCCTTTAAGCAGAAAAGGCAGGACCTCCCTCGGGAGAAGCAAGATCTCCTTTATTTCTTCATGCGTCATCCATCTCGCTTCGGTTATGCCTTCCTCGGTCGCGATTGTCAGCGGCTCGGACTTCCCGATTTTTCCCTCGAGGAAAAAATCCACCACGTGACGCTCGGGCGTTATCAGCTCGCCCACGGCAACAAGCTTCTCGATTCTGCAGTCGACGCCCAGCTCTTCCTTCACCTCGCGGACCAGGGCGCTTTCTATCGACTCGCCTGCATCGACCCCACCCCCGGGGAGCACCCAGTACTTTCCGCGCGGCCTCAAGTGCTGGAGGAGCAGGACTCGACCGCTCTCGTCGCGAGCGATGATCGCCACGCGCAGGCGCGGATTCCGCTCTTCTTTCGTCCCGGCCGGATTTTCCGTCATGCGCGCGACCTGCCGAACAGCAGGTAGAGAATCGGGCCGACCCATGTGGCGAGAATTATGAAAATGATCCAGAACAGGACGGTGCAGCCCGATCTGCGGCTGGTCAGAAGGTCCCACAATGCCCAGACGACCAGCACAACATGGATTACTCCCACAATTCCAAGTTCGGTAGCGGTATCCACGTTCGAGTCCGTCCCGACGGGCCCTATTGCCTCACGATACGCAACCCGTCGATGGTCATTCCACGGTCTATGGCTCTGAGCGAGTCCACCAGCGCCATCAGAGCCATCCCGCAGCCGACGAGGGCCGCGGTTTCCGCGCCGGTGCGCTCCTTGGTGCGGACCCGGCAGCGCACCGTCACGTGATTGCCCGCTTCGTCGGCCTCATACTCCATCTCGATCCCCGCTATGTTGAATGAGTGAGAGACAAGGATGTGCTTGTCAGCCTGCTTAGCGCCGAGTATCCCGGCAAGCCGCGCGACTGTCCAGGCCTCGCTTGTTCCCGATGTGGAGCCGGTCATGAATGCCTGAAACGCGGCGGCGTTCATCACCACGCGCCCCTCGCACGACGCTTCGCCTCCCCGATCCTCCGGCTCTCTTGCCGTCCTCTCCTTTTCCTCGTCCCCGATCATCTCCCGAGAGTAGTCGTTATACATCATTCTCCCTCGCCCGCCCGCGATAGCCCCTTCAAGCCCCCCCCGGTCTTTCGATGAAATTTTAATCTTAGCACACGATTCGCTATACTTGCCATCAGGATCCGATTCATGGCCGATTTGGGCAATAACGATGCGCAAGGCCCGCCGACGCGCCCGTCCTATTTCATTCGCACATTCGGCTGCCAGATGAATGTTGCCGACAGTCTTCAGTACGCGCGCGTTCTTGAAAACCTCGGCTGCGTCAGGGCCGAAAGCGACGAATCCTCCGACATCCTCGTCGTGAACACGTGCTCCGTGCGCGCGAAGGCCGAGGAGAAAGCCATAAGTTACCTCGGCAGCGTCATCCGCGAGCGCGCCCTGAATCGACGGGAATCGAGGTCTAGCGCAAGGGGAGGCATTGTGCTCGTGGGATGCATGGCGACCGTGCGCGGCAATGAAATCCTGCGAAGGTTCCGCGAAGTCGCGGCCATGGTGCCTGCGAGGGAGCTTGAGTCGTTCGAGGACCGCATCACGAGCCTGTGGCCCGAGCTTGTTGCCTCAGCGTTCGACGATCGGACGAGTCCCCTTCCGAGACCCGAGGAGAGATTCGAGCGGTTCGTACCGATCATTCGTGGATGTATTAATAAATGCACCTACTGTATCGTTCCTTACGCTCGCGGCGACCGGCTTGAAAGCGTGCCGCCGTCCCGCATCTTCGCCGAGGTGGAGGGCCTCATCGCTTCCGGAGTCAAATCGATCACTTTTCTCGGACAGAACGTCTGCGCCTACGGAAGCGAGATCGAATCCGGGGGTTATGGTTTCGCGGAGCTGCTTGGAGACATCCGCGACAGGTTCGGCGACGCCGACGTCTGGTTCAAGTTTCTCACGAGCCATCCCCGCGACGTCTCCGACGACCTCATCGCCGTCATCGCAAGTCACCCCGCATTCTCCAGGCATTTTCATCTGCCGGTGCAGGCCGGGGACGACGAAGTTCTCAGGCGTATGGGTCGGGGCTACACATCGGCGCAGTACGTCGGGCTGATCGACCGCATCCGAGCGACAATCCCCGACTCGCGCATTACCACCGACATCATCGTGGGCTTCCCCGGTGAAGACCAGAGCGCCTTCGAGCGCACACTCGAGACGATCGAGAGAATCCGATTCGACGCCGCCTTCACGTTCCTTTACTCGAGTCGGTCCGGCACGCCGGCGGAGAAATGGGCCGATCCGATCCCCGTCGACGAAAAAAAGCGGAGGCTTGGGAGGCTGATCGAGCTCCAGAATCGGATCGCCCTCGAAAAATCCCGGGCGAAGGCGGGCTCGGAAACGACGGTCCTTGTCGAAGGTCCCGCGATGCGAGCCGCCTCGAAAGCTTCCGGGATGGTCGCGGGTCGCACTCGGGAGGAAGAGGTCGTTCTGCTTGGGGGAGGTGCCGACGATTACGGGAGGCGCATAAGGGTGAGGTTTGTCGAGGCGAATCTCCGCTCCTTCACGGCCGAACGCATTGATGAGAAATCGACCGCATGATTAGGTCGCCGGATTGGGGTAGAATGTCGCTCTATTGCAGGGGGCGTGGCGACTCTTTATGAAGGCTTCGCTCTTCGATATCTCTCTCAGGCGCTTGCATCCGCTCTGGCTGGTCGCGGGGGCGTTGATCGGAAGAGCCCTGGGGCTGGTCGGGGGACTGAATTTTAGTTTCTGGTACTTCGCGCATCCGGCCGCACTTATCGGATGGCAGGTTTTCGGGGCGATAGCGGGCGCGCTGTTCGCATCGTTTCTCATGACATCGCGCGTGCCGCTCCAGACCCGGGGCGCAGTGCTCGGACTCGGTATTGGATTCGCGGTGGCCCTGTATGGGGGCGAGATCCAGGCGGCGCTTCGCCCGGCCATGGGGTCAAGAGGTCTCGCCGGTATGCCTGTCGGCGATGGGGTCTTTTTCGAATGGGCGTTTATGCATCTAGCCTTCCTGGGCGCAGTGGCAGGATGGATCATCGGCGCCGCGATCGCGCGAAAACGAAGAAAAGCTCATCTCATTGCACAGCGATCAACGCCTGGAGAAAACGCAGGCACGTCCCTTGAAACCGAACAGGTCTGAATCGATCCTCACGCTCGTTTCCGTTGCGCTGCTGGGGCTTCTGTACCTGAAGCTTCCCGATCATCGCTATTTCGTCGACGGCATCGATTCCGCGTGGCTCATCGAAACCTCGAAATCTCCCGTCATTCACCCACACCATCCGATTTTTCCGCTTCTGCCGCAGGCGCTGTTTAATCTCACTGGAGGCGAGGGAGCGGGGGTAAGTGCGCTGGGACTGCTCCTGATCTGGGGATCGGTCTTCGGAATCGTGACGGCGTGGGCCATGATCCTTCTGCTCAGGTCGATCAAGGTGTCGCCTGCGGGTATGCTCTTTTCCGGCGCTCTCTTCGCGTTTTCCGCGGGCGTGTGGTACTTCAGCTCGACGGCGAATCAATACTCCACCGCGCTGGCTCTCAATGTGTTCACGCTCCTTGCGCTTGTCTGTCTGATGAATCTGCCCGAGGAGAGAAAATCCGCTTCCGCCGTTGTTGGAGTCGGCGTCCTGACCGGTCTCGCGATTGGAGCTCACCAGGTGAACGCTCTGCTGCTCTTTCCGGTCGCATTCGCAATATTTACGAGGGATCACCCCTCCCGGCGATCGATCGGGCAAGCCGCGCTCGCGGTCGGCACAGCCGTGGTAGTCGCCCTTGCGCTGAATGTCATCATCGGGGTCGGTCTCGGAGGATTTCGATCCTCGAGCGATTTCGTCGAATGGCAGAAATCGTACGTCACCTACCCGCGATACTGGGCATCCGATCCCATAGACTCTATCGTCCGGTCGTTCCGAGGTGCGGTCGACCTCCACGTCGCGCACGCTTTCCATCCGGGAGGGCTCTTTACACTGGACCGGATTGATCAGCCGGGCTCAATAAAATGGTTCATTGGTTTACTATTAAAAATCTCCCAGGTGTATGTGCTCGGCTTCCTTCTGATTGAGACACTCGCAGCGTGCGTCGACTATTTCCGCCGACGTCCGCGATCGCCTCTGCAGGCGCTCGGGCTCATCTCCGCACTTCCCTTCATCGCGTTCACTTTTCTGTTCACGCCCCAATCCACGAACTACCGTCTTTTCTATCTCCCGGGTTTCATCCTCTTCCTGGCGCCCTGGATCGATCGACAGTTCCAGCTCTCACGACCCGCGTTCCGTCGCGCATGGCCCCTTTGGCTTTTCGTCGCGGCGCTGTTTCTCGGCAACTTCTTCGTGAAATTTCTCCCCGAGAGCAATCCCGAAAACAATCCATATATCGCCGAGGCCGGTTTGCTCGCCAATTTCGTAGGTCCGGGCGATCTCGTCATTTACTCGGGCGCGGACGAGGATTTCCTGAGGGCTCACTACCTGAGATACTTCGCTCGGACCGATATCCTCGCCGAGCCGGAGCTGATCGAGGAGATCCGGTTTCGTCCCGATCGGCTTCTCGACGATTTCCGATCCAGGCATGAAAACGGACACGTGATCCTTCTCCACGAGGACGCGCTCTACTCCGAGGAAGATTTCAAGTCCATCCGTGAATTTTACGGGGTCGATATCTCCCTGGAAGAGCTCAACCGATTTTTCAGACCCAATGCCCAGTTCGTGTCGAATTTCGAGGTAAACGGGAAGCGGTATTATATCGTTGTCCCCAAGTGAGTGACGGCCGGGGACAGGCACTCCGATCTTGCCTTCCCAAACCTGACAGCAGAAATGAAGCGGATCGTACGGCAAGATCGGCGTGCCAGTCCCCTTCTGCATTGCCGGGGACTGGCACACGGTTTTGCCGGATAGCACACTCCAATCACCCCTTCACTTTGCGCGGCAAAACCGGGTGCCTGTCACCGGCCCGGACGGAAGCGATTGACCCGCTCGGGTTCGCTGTGGGAGAATGCGGGCTGTGGCCCGATGCGTCCGCATACTCGGAATCGATCCCGGCTTGAGTCGTTGCGGTTACGCCGTGATCGATTTCGACGGTCGGAACGCGGAGGCGGTCGAATACGGTCTGATTCGGACCAGCTCCAAGGAGCCGAGCACGAAGCGTCTTAAGGACATCGCCGCCGAGCTCGGCAAGGTGATCGACGAGTTCGGTCCCACCGAGTGCGCGATCGAGAGGGTATATTTTCACAGAAACGTTTCCACGGCGATCGATGTCGCGATGGTGATGGGGGCGGCGCTGGTGCTGGCCATGGAGAAGGGTCTGGAGACAAGGCAGTATGCGCCTCTGCAGGTCAAGCGCGCGATTGTCGGCGTCGGACGGGCCGACAAGCTGCAGGTTCAGAAGATGGTGGCGACGCATTACAGGCTGGAGGAAATTCCGAAGCCGCCGGACGTGGCCGACGCGCTGGCGGTCGCGCTCACACATGCGTATTTAAGAAACTCATATTATGATCCTTCCGTGGGTTAGCCGTTAACAAGCCATGTACGCTTTCATCGAAGGTGAAATCATCGACAAATCGGACCGCGCCATCGTGATCCGTCCCGACGGCGTAGGGATGGGGCTGACGGTGAACATCGCCCCGCGCACGTCTCTCGAACTGCCGCCCGTCGGCGAAACCACTCGGCTCTACACATCGTTCCAGGTGAGAGAGGACTCGCAGGCGTTGTACGGTTTCGAGACGGTTGCGGAGCGCGACCTTTTCGAAGCCCTCCTGAAGATCAGCGGCATAGGCGGCAGGACGGCGCTCGCGATCCTGGACCTGCCTCGCAACCGAATCGTGCAGGCCATAGCCGCCGGGGACGCAGATGTTCTCAGGCAGGTGCAGGGCGTGGGTCCGAAAACCGCCGGACGCATCGTGCTGGAGCTGAGGGACCGTTTCGCCGAGGAGCTCGTGGAGGAGTGGGCGGGCGCTCTGAGCGATTCCGCGATGGGGAAAGCTGCGGAATCCGATTCCGGGCATAAGTTCGCGGAAGCGATCGAGGCGCTTGTCGAGCTGGGCTACATGAGGGCCGAGGCTCGGGAGCTTGTGCGACGCGCGCGGGGGACTCTGGGCGAGGGCGCGCCCGCAGAAGACCTCGTGCGCCAGGTCCTCAGACACGCCGGGTGATTCCGCCGTGGTCCATTCCGACGACATACCGTCTTCCGGCTCCGCCGACCGCTCAACCTTCTGGCGCACCTTTTTCGGAACTGATCTTCTGCCTCTCGCGATAATCGTGGTCTTTGTGATCGTCCTGATGTGGCCTTTCACCATCCAGGGTAGAGCGCTCATGCCCGACACCTGGAAGAGCATTCATCCCTGGGCGCGCGGAGTCGATCTTGAGGGCTGGCAGGCGAACGTGTACGACACGGTGCTCGAGTACGGGCCGTGGTACGAGTACTCGCAGACCTGTCTGAAAGAGGGCCGCGTGCCTCACTGGAATCCGTGGCAATTCTGCGGCGCTCCGCTCTACGCCAACCGCCTGATCCCTTTTTTCTATCCGCCATTCGTGCTGGCGGAGATTATCGCCGCACCGCACAAGATCATCGGATGGTTCCAGCTTTTCAACCTTATCCTGTCGGGATGGGGGATGTACTTTCTGCTGCGACGATGGTCGATGACGCGGGCGATCGCGACGGCGGGATCGCTTCTGTGGCTGACATGCGGGGTTCATTTTCTGCCCTTCCCGCTGTGGACGCTTGGAACGATCGGGTTTCCCTGGCTTCTGTGGGCGCTGGAGGGTTTCCTGGAGAAACCCGGACTCCGGCCCATCGCCGTTGCAGCGTTTGTCGCCGGGCTGATTCTCATGACCGGCTACCCGGTCCTCGTCGTTCACCTGACTTATTTCACCGCTCTGTACTTCATCTGCCGATGGTGGACCACTCGTCGCATCGGCCCTGGGCGGCTTCATTGGTCGATTCCCCTGATAGTCCTTCTGTCGGTTTACATACTCGGGTTCGGACTGAGCGCGATCTCCAATGTGCCGGCCTGGAATTACTCGAGCCAGACGGTGCGACACATCGAGGGTTTCACCGACAAGGCTTTCGAGCGTGAGAAGCTGGCTCTCATAACGCCTGCCGAGGAGGCCGGGCTGGACCCGATCACTGCGCGTTTCGGAGAGAGGGCGGATATTCTGTTTCCGATAAACGGTCGGGGGACGCAGCGCGCTTGGCAGTACGGCGGCGTCCTCGTATATCTCCTCGCCTTCCTGGGAATTCTTGCCGGACGTCCGCAGGCGAGAATCCTGGGCGTTCTCGGACTGATTTTCGCGATCCCCGTCTGGATTCCGGAAGTTTATGTATCAATGACAGGGGTCCTTCCCGGCTGGGCGCTCACGATTCTCCTTCCCATCGAGGCGGTCAACCTGATCGCGTACCTTCTCGCTGCCTGCGGTATCGAAGCGCTGATCGACACGAGGCGGTCACCCAATCTTTACGGGAAAGCGCTCTTTGCACTCCTTGCAGTCGCGGCGATAGCTGTCACGGCCCGGATTCTGCACCACGCACCGGTGATCGACCTGCCCATCCTCCTTGATGTCCCGGAGTCGAACCTGCTTTCCTACAGCCCTTTCCACGTTTTCTATCTTGCGGCTTTCGCGGCATTGGCACTGGGCGTCGCGGCTCTCGTGTTCGTCCGCAGGAAGGTCGTCGCGCTTCGATGGCTTTTCCTTCTCGCGTCGATCGCATTTTCCCTGGTCACCTTCGAGTACCTGCAGCCGGTGTACTCGCAGCCTGATTACACCCCGGAGACTCCTTTCACCGATTGGATCAGAAAGGCGGCGATGCCGGAGAATCCCGCAGAAGGAAACCGGCTTGCGCGATGGGCCAACCTGCCGCTCCCGTTCGACCCCGGCAAGCGCGCGAAAAGCCCTCTCACACCGAACCTTCACCTGATCTATGGCGTTGAGGACGTGGGCGGGTACGATTCTCTCGTTCCGGCCAGGTTCATTAATTACTGTAGCTTATTCGAGGACCCGTTCATCGACTACCGGGCCCTGATCGCGTTCGCGGCGCCTTCCACGATGCAGCATCCCCGCTTCCGTGCGATGGGGGTGAGGTGGATACTCAGCCAGGGCGAGCTTCCGCTCGAGGCGGAGGACGGCTGCAGTCTGGCCTGGGACGATCGTCGCGACGGGTCCCGTCAGGGCACCGACAGGTCGGACGATTTCATCCAGGTATGGGAAGTCTATCAACCATCGCCGAGGGCGTTTCTCACTCGAAGAATCGCCTACGCGTCCGATCCCGCCGACAACCCGCTCGTCCAGGCCGAGAACTGGCGGGCCCGCGGCATCGACGCAATCGTTGTCGAGGACCCCGAGCGCGAAAACAGAACTCTCGCTTTCCCGAACGACCCTCTCGACCCCGACAGCCCGGTCCTCGACGGAAGCGAGGTGGTTTTCCTGCGCGATCAACCTGAGCGTGTCGTTCTCCAAGTCCAGGCTCCGACGGATTGTTACCTTGTCCTGCGCGACGGCTGGAACCCCGAATGGTCCGCGACGGTTGACGGGAAGCCGGCGCGGATCCGGCCGGCGGACGGTGCGTTCCGAGCCGTGGAAATCCAGGCAGGCACTCATGCGGTGGAATTCCGCTACATCCCCCGAAGCTTCCGTCGCGGCGTGTGGATAACGTGCATTTCCCTGCTGGTCATTGTGGGACTCTATTCTGTCACCGGCGGCAGGACGCGATACAAAAGCCCCACCCCCTCGAACCGATAACCCTTCTCCACGAGCGCATCCACGGTCGCGCCCGAGTAGACAGGGCGTTTGTCGATGTTGTGCTCGATTATCCATGCCGCGGTCGCAGCTTCTTTCTCCTTGAGGGTTATCGGTTCGGGGGGGAGCACAAGGGAGGGGTATTTTCGCCTGAGGAGGTCCAGACCCCAGTCGAAGCCCGCGTGCTCGACAAATACGATCGCCACGTCATCGCGTTTCCCGGCGTATTCGACCTCCCGGTAATACCAGAGCGTGAACGCGCGCTCGTACCGGACCTCCAGCACAACGGCGTTCTTATCGAAAGACGCGAACGATTCCTCCCCGAACTGCATGGCATCGTACGTGCCCGACGAATCGACCCACCAGTGACTCTTGAGTCCGACAGCCACACCCAGAACAAGGATCAGCACCGCAATTCCCCTCGCAAGCACCAAAAGCCTCTCCGGGGCCCACAAGACCAGCGCCAGCAACCAGCCCGCCCAGACGGCGGACGCCCAGATCATCGGAAGAAGATATCCCTCGGGGTCCCAGATATGGTAGCTCGCAAGGTAAAAGAGGCCCGATCCCACCATGAGCAACGTATGCACAAGCCAGAGAATCTCGCCCCGGCTCTTGCCGAGGAAGAGCCTGCACGCTCCGAGCCCCGCAGCCAGAGCGCCGAAGCCGCCGAGCTCCCATGGAATCGACGAGAAGCGCATGATCCGTCCCAGCATCTGGAACGGCATCAGCGCGAACATGAGGCTTCTGAATTGCCTGCCCGTCACGACCCAGATGAAATTACGCAGGGTCTGGGGGTTTCCCCAGTCCAGAGGTGGATTCATAGCAGAACGAATTGGCAAGTACAGATAGAGAAGAAGGGCCAGCGCGAACCACATCACGCCCTTTGCCAGCTCCCTGAATTTCAGCCCCGGGACCCCCATCGCGAGGATCAGAGCGATTCCGGGAAACAGGAAGAGGCTTGTCAGGTGATTCGTCAGGGCGAGTCCCCACGACAGGCCCAGCAGCGCCACAAGCCTCCCGCGACGCTTCTCCCAATCCGCTTCCCCTCCCGTCTTTCGAGCCCCGGCGAGGAGCTCTATGAGAATCCATCCGATCAACGCAACGAAAAACAGGTTCAGCGAATACACTTCAGTGACGATCGAGAGCGACCAGACATCGGTGGCGAACGCGAGGATGAGTCCCGACGAAAGCGCGGCAGCGCTCCTGGCAAAGCGGGTGAGCCTTCGTGCATCCTGGGCGCTCAGAAGATCGAAACCGGTCCAGACGGTCCGGACGGTAATCGCGGCAGCCAGCGCGCCCCACAGTGCGCTCAAAGCGTTCATCCTCCAGGCGACCGATCCCAGCGGGACGAGGTGGCTCCAGACCCAGCCCGTCATGCAGAACAGGGGATATCCGGTCGGATGGGGAATGCCCAGGACCCACGCCGATGTTATCAGGTCTCCCGAATCCTCCGAGTGATGCGCCCAGCTTACCCCCGGCGACAGCGTGAGAAGGTAGACCGCCATCGCGATCAGCCATGTCCAGAAGCTCAGCCAGAAGGGCAGCCGATCACGGCCGGGCTTCTCGGGATTTCCGTCCGATTCCTTCAGGCATTTCTTCCGGGTGGGCGGGGTCACGGACGTGATTTTACTTCTCTTGGCAGCCGAATGTAAAACGCATTGGAGGGTCCGACATGTGTTAAACTCTCCGCCATGCTTCTCACGCGGCGGAGCTTGATTCTTCTGGCGTTGACGGCGGTATGGGAAATCCTGTCAGGCTTCGTACCGCTTCTTTCCAGCCTGTTCATAATCCACGTCAGCATCGTAGTCATACTGATCCTCATCGACCTTCTGTTCAGCCCCACGCGGGACGATATCGCCGTCGAGCGCATCTGCGAAAGCAAGCTTAGCCTGCTCGACGAAAATCCCGTCACGCTCATTGTCACCAATCGCTGGGAAAGGCCGCTCACGGGCTCTTTGGTGGACGAATATCCCGACCCGGCGCGCATCAGGCCCGAGAAGCTCGATTTCGCCATCCCGCCCGGCGAGTCGAGAAAACTCACTTACCATTTCCGCCCGGAGAAGCGCGGGGATGTTGTGTTTCCGCGGGTCCATTTTCGGGTTCGAGGCAGGCTGGGGTTCATAGTGCGCAGGCTGGCGATCAAGCTCGAGACGAAGGCCCAGGTGTACCCGAACCTGATCCAGACCCGGCGCTGGGACCTTCTGGCCCGCAAGGGCGCTCTGTTCGCGGCGGGATTCAAGCCCGTGGGGCGGTTCGGACGCGGCACCGAGTTCAGCCAGTTGAGAGAGTACGTTCCGGACGATGAATTCCGGGCGATCGACTGGAAGGCAAGCGCACGAAGGGGAAAATTGGTGGTGAGGGAGTACGAGGTCGAGCGAAGCCAGCCTCTTACATTGTTCATCGACTGCGGCCGTCAGATGATCGGACGGATCGACGAGCACACGCGACTCGACTACGCCATCAACGCGGCGCTGATGCTGGCGTATGTTGCGATTCTCAAGGGAGACCAGGTCGGACTTATAGCATTCGGCGCGAAAATCCAGCACTACCTCGCCCCGCGTCGAGGCACAGCTCAGCTCAACAGGATTATCGAGGCCCTGTACGATGTCCAGCCGTCCGAGGTGGAGAGCGACTATCGCGGGGCTATCAGGCAATTCCTCGCCACCTGGCGAAAACGAAGCCTGATCGTTCTTTTCTCCGATGTCGTCGACCCGTCGGCGTCATCGGTTCTTCTCGGGCACCTTCCGTCGGTTCATCCGCGGCATCTGCCCCTGGCGGTGCTCCTGAAGGACCCTGAGCTGACCGAGATCGAGCGCCAGGCCCCATCCAACGCAAACGAGCTCTATGAGAAAGCGGTAGCGTGCGACCTCGCCACCAGTCGCGAGCTCGCCGCACGGCAACTGAGGCAGGCCGGATGCCTGGTTGTCGATGTCGCTCCGCAGGACCTGACCGTCGCCGTGGTTAACGAGTATCTCCGTCTCAAGGGCCGCAGCCTGATTTGATCCTCTCCCCTTTCAGTTTGTCCCGATCCTGCCGGTGCTATACTTTTCAGGCCATGATTACGCTGAACATCTCGACCCGGAACCGCATGGAATTCATCGATATCACCTCAAAGATCAGTGAGGTCGTACACAAGTACGGATGGTCGACGGGGATCGTCACGATCTACTGCCCTCATACGACCGCAGCGATAACCATCAACGAATGCGCCGACCCGGACGTCAAGGCCGACATCGTCAACTCGCTGTCGAAGCTGATCCCTTACCATGCCAACTATGCCCATGAGGAGGGGAACGCAGACGCGCACATCAAGGCGTCACTCATCGGACCTTCCGAGCAGGTCATCGTTCATTCGGGCGAACTGGTACTCGGGACGTGGCAGGGGATTTTCTTTTGCGAATTCGACGGACCGCGGCAGAGGCGGTTTCATGTGCATTTCCGGTCCGACTAGAATGAACCGGGGACCGGCACGAATGGCACATGCTTAGGCAGAAAACGAATATGAAGAAGCAGAAGTTGGACGAGATCGGGGACTGGCTCGAATTTCGCTCATCACTGGCTTGACTCTTTCCATGCGGCCCGGGGCGAAATTCGTGCCTGTCCCCAGTCCCGAAGTCCCGCCTAAGAAATCTCGAACATATTCATCTTTTGCTTAAAAATGTGCCATTCGGGACTGGCACCGGCCCGTCAATCGAGGAAGCTACACCGCTCTGCTTGCAGCCGCATCCGCAATCGGCTGTTGCGACTCGAGCGCCGGGATCGGTACGGGCTCCACGCCCGCACATTCCCTGACCTCGCTCAGCACTCTGGCTGCGATCAATCGATCTTGAAGGCGCCCGATCAGGGCGTTAACAAGCCGATCGCGCGTCTCGGCGCTTGAAGGACGCGGGGTGAAGCCCGCAGTCACATCGCTGCCCATGTCGGCCGAGCTCACGCGTATGCTGAGGGCCCGTATCACCGTCGCGCCTCGATATTCCGCCTCATAGACCCTGTGGCTTTCGCTGCCCGACGGCTGCTGAAGCGTTATCGCCGGGACATGGAATCCGGGTGGCGCATCCGACGGAGCGGATTCCGGCAGGGCCGATTTTTTCAGGCATTCCTCGATAGCGCGCAAGGCATCGAAATAGGGCACATCCATGTGAGTGGTGAAAAGCTCGTCGGGCTTGCCCATCTCGACCGGATGCCCGAGCACCAGTCCGGCGTCGCACAGAAACCTGAACAACTGCCCGTCCGACGCCATCGCCGACCATTGGCGCCCGAATCTCCCCTGGATGCTCCTCAGGTAGAGCCCAACCAGGATAACCAACCCCACAAGCATCGCTATCGCTATCGGCAGTGCAATTCGACCGACATCCCTGAGAGCCATCCCCGCGATTCCAAGCACCGCTATCAGCAGAATACCTATCCAGAAAGGGTATTGCTCCCTCTCGGCCTTGCCCCAATGCTTGCGGACAATACCGTTGGCCAGAGACGGTATCAGCTCCAGTTGCGCCTCCAGGGTCACGAATTTGCCCTTCTGCACCGGGTCTCCCTTGTCTGTGATTGTCGCCTTGTCGCCTGCTCGCACTCCCCCTGTGTGAGATGAGAGAGTCATTCGGGCTGGACCTCCTCGACTCGGCCGGTTTCGTCCATTCTGAGAATCGGCGAACCCTCCAGGGCTCCGGCCGATAGATTGGGTGAGGCTATGATCACAAACCCGGTGGGGGTTAACTTGATTTCAATATCGTGGCCCGGGACAAAAGGGGTTCCCGCGCCCATGGCCCTGTCCGAATACCCTCTGGGAATCTGCCCGTCCCGCACCAGCTCCGCCCATGTACCGTATTTCTTGTGAGAAGAATAGTACATCTGCTCAGCCTGGGAGACGCCTCGAAGCCGCACCTTCGTCATACCCATGCCGAGGGCGTTCGTCCCTGTTCCGGTGTTCGCGCCCTGCATCACCGGCCCATACGACCGCAGGGCCACCACCAGCAATATGCTCACAATGGTGACGCTGATCAGAAGTCCGATAAGGCTGAAACCCCGTTCCCTCACGCGGCACCTCATCTCGCCATTGAGCACTATTATTATATCATAACTAATAGCGCTATAGTTCATTCGCAAAGTTAATCCGGATTCGAGACGCTGCGTGGCGTTCCCCTGGTCAATCGGCTAGAATTGGTCGAGCCGGAGGGATGCTGATGATGCTGGAACAGTCGGGGCCTCGATTTCTTCGAGTGGCCCTTTTTATCTTCGCAATCACCTGCCTGGTGTGCGGAATCATGTATCCCTTCGCCCTGGTTTACGTCGTTCCCCAGTTCGCGGAATTCTACAAGGATTTTTCCGGGAGCGAAGCTCAGCTCCCCGAGGTCACCCAGCGTCTGCTGAATTGGTCAGAGGAATTCCGGTACAACTGGTACTGGTACCTTCCCATGTGTGTAGTTCTGGCCTTAGGTCCACTGGGAGTTGTTATTGCCCTCTTTGCAGCCAAAGCCGGCCCTTGGAGAGATCGCGATCCCGGCGAAACACCCCCTTCGCACTATTCGGTCGCAGGTGTGCTGCTGATTCTCCTCAGCATCCTTCTCTTCCTCTTCCCGATCGTTGTTGTGGTGCTGGCCCTCTACCTGCCTATCTTCAACCTTGTGAATATCATCAACTAGCCGGACCGGATATCCTGACGCGGGTCGATGTTATAATTGTCATTCGGGTGAACCTTCGCGACGACCTGCGAGTCAACTTGAGCAGTTCCGAATTCGGCGAATCTGCTGACGACTATGACAGACAAGAAGACAAAACCGGACGAGACTGATGCAAAGCCCGATTCTGAGAAGGCTCGTGTGCCTCGCACCCTGTGGCAGAAAATCGTCGGACTTATCCTGATGAGGGGCGCGAATCCGTGGGTTTTGTGGACCAGGGACATCGCCATCTGCCTGATCGTGGTGCTGCTTTTCCGTGCGAATGTCGCGGAGGCCAACTACATACCGTCGCCGTCGATGGAGCCCACGCTCAAGGTCAGCGATCGCATTATTGTGGACAAACTGAGCTTGAAATGGCGGGCGCCGGAGCGGGGCGAAATGGTCGTTTTCCATCCCCCGGTTACGGATCGTTCGGGCGAACGGTGGATCAAGCGCGTTATCGGCCTCCCCGGCGACACGGTGGAGATCATCAACGGTACAGTTTACATTAATGGCGAACGCCTCGACGAAACGTACGTTGAGCATCCAGCCGGCTACTCCGAGCCGCCGGTGACCCTCAAGAAGGACGATCCGTCCACATCGCAGAACGAAGGCGAATACTACCTCCTGGGCGATAACCGGCGGTACTCCCGCGACAGCCATGTCTGGGGATCCTGTCCAGCAGGGAATATGATAGGTCGGGCGATTTTCCGATACTGGCCGCCTGCGAAGATCGGCGCGCTCGACGGCGCAAAGAACGAGCCGGAATCCCCGCAATAGAATTCCCTCTCTTTTTTCTTCTTGGTGTTCCTTCGTGCCCTTCGTGCCTTGGTGGTTACTCTTATCCAGCACCCAGCCATGTCGAATGTGGCGCGATCTCCTGTACGCCCGGACCTACAATCGGACCGGTCCCCACGCCGGTGGGCACTCCGTCCTCCGGGAGAAGCCCGCCCGCGGCGAACATCGAGTGCGAGTACATCTTCGTCGTCGTAAAATACCGGACCTCATCCGACGGATTCACGATCACGATCCCGTTTTCGTACGTCCTGACGTAGCAGCCGCCTGAATCCTGAAGCTCGCCGATGTCGACCCAATCCTCCACGGCGGGACCCGGGTCCCATGAGTACTCCGGCCACCATTGCGGCTCAAGGCCCCACGGACCGAGCATGTTGAGGTAGGTGTAATTGTCCAGAAGCAGCATGTAGGTTCCGTGCACGAAGCGCCGGTCCGGGATGTTGTCGACATCAACATCGGTCTGGCAGAGGATAATCTTGTTCTGAATCGCGAGCGACCTCGCCCGGTTCATCTGCAGCCGCCAGTCTTCCTCGGTGAAATAATTGTCCGGTCCCCAATGGCAGAAACCTTCGATCATCACACCATCGCACTGGTTGTACGTGATGTCAGAGATCGTCGTCACGTAGCTGCCCGCGTTCGGTATCAGGTAGTAATAGACTGGGAGCGTGTGATACGCCTGCGCGACGGTGTCGAAGAAGTACTGGGTTTTGGGGGTCCAGTAGGTGAACATGTCGTACGGATCGTCGCTTCCCTCCCACCATTTTTCCGGATCTGTGTTCCAGGGCTGGCTTGCGGAGTCGGCGAAAACCCCGTCGAACTGATCGCCCAGGGGGTCCATGCGCTCGATCGTGTTCCCGATGAAATAGAGCGCCCATTCGCTCGTCGGATCGGTGAGATACCAGTTCCAGTCCTGCTGCAGCACGCGCTGGTTCGGTTGAGTCGACCAGGAACGGTGCTCGAAGAAATCCTCCTGGGCGTTTTCGAACGTCCAATTGCTCACCCAGTCGTTGCCGACAATGTTGGCCAGGTCTCCCGCACCGAACGCGAGATGATACTGGATCACGATGAAATCGGGGTTGTAGACGCGCATCGAATCGGCGAGGCTTTTCACCAGTTTCTGACTGCCTACGCAATGGGTCGCCATGAACTCCTTCTGCGGGTCGGTCATTTGAGTGGAGAGCTGGTCCACAAAGACCGCGCCGCCGGTACCCGCAGGGGGAAACACCCGATTCGGCACTCCGGTGGCGTCGAGGATCGGAAGATCGATCCGGTAGACAAGCGCGCAACCCTTCGAATCTACCATGCGGGCATAGATCCACAGCCGGGCAGTGTCGGAGGCGGTTGCGATTCCGGGGAACCACGTGAGATACGTGTTCCCCGATTCGATGCGCAGGTAGTGCCAATCGGAGAAATCGGACCAGTCTGTTTCCCACTGCGCTTGCATCGAAGTCTCCGGGCACGTGGCGTCGGCTTCCATGTCCGCCCTCGCAGAAATGAAACCGCCCGATTTCGTCAATGCGCCATGGACATTTCCGTTCCCGAGGAAACTCACTTCGCCGGGCTCTTTCGGATAGCGCACGAGCACCTGGTACTCGCATTTGGCGAATACGCTCAACGAGGCGTATCGGAACTGGTAGATCGCGGAATACGTCTCATGGGGACCGAACTCTCTGTCGGGCTGATCGCCGGCGAAAATCATGAACGCGGGTGGGGGCTCGAGTACGGGCATGTCCAGTGAATGCCACCATCCGTCAGGGGAGAGGACCTCGAGGTCGGCATCATCTTCGGGTATCACCAGTCCCCTCACAAACCATCCCGACAGCCCCGTGGGATTGGTCAGCGTGACATTGACCGTCAGCAGCTTCGCCACAGGGTCGTGGCTCAAGACCTGCAGGGACACGCAACTATTGCATTTGGGCGGGTTCAGGAGCGGCCAGACATTGAAGTGCGCGTCGGCGACTCTCGCGGGGACAAAGACGAGCTCCTGAGTCGACGAGTCCCAGGCGAATCGGCCGTCGGCCCAGATCTGGTAGGTCGGCGCAGAGGCCGACCGGGGTCCCTCACTGGAATCACCTGTCTGAGGCGTGACCCCTGGCTGATATGTCGCTGCACAACTGATAATGAGAAGGACGATTGCAGGGAAGGCAGTACGCATGACGCTCACCTTCGGGCAAGAAGCATCAATCGGCTAAAATGTCCTCTATTGAAACACCGAGATTGTCCGCAACCTTTTTCAGAATCCTCTCCAATGTCCCCACCCTTATCGGGGATTTCATCGGCACCGTAACCGAATGCCTCGGCGGCCCGGGACGAGTGACCCTGACATGGCTCCCTGTCTGTCTGGAAGGTTCATAACCGAACCTTGACAGGATCTTGATGAGCTTCCGAGCGGACAAGTCACGAGGCAGTTTCATAACGCAAAGACCTCGTCGCGGACCAAGTGGAGTCTGATCATCTTCGGACGCTCTTCGTCCTCGTCAAAATGGCATTCGACAGCATCGCGAGCCATTCCCTTCAGCTCCTCCCAGGTGTCCGCTTCGGTAAAAATGCTGTATCCCAGCGCGCACGCATAGTACCCGCCTTCCTCGGCCTCACGGACCTCGAAGATGATCTCAGAACTCGTGGGTTTGTCTTGTTTCATTCGGCTTCACCTTCAGCCGTGACCGGACGCCCGTGAGCGGCCGATCAGGCAACGTCTATTTTAACATTCAATTTGTCGGCGTATTCGTACGGAATGGGTTTGTGGGGCTTTGTCTCCGCGTAAGCGGCTTCCTGATGGGAGAAATCCGACATTGCCTTGCTGCCGAAGCTCCGAAAGTATTCATTGACTGCACGTAAGACCGCTTCAGCCGAGTCGGGCAAAGCTCCCAAATCGGGAGCCTCCTTGGCAACGAGTTTCTCGCCAGTCATCTCAGGAGTGAAATCGACCTCGACCGACTCAAGCGCCTGATCTTCGATGAGAGCCGCGAGATAAATCTCGTAGTCATCCGGCACCGGTCCAAAGGGCAAGTGAATGTAGGTTGCGCCGGACATAGATGTTCTGTGATCACGGAAATAGGTGAAATCCGCATACCAGAGAAGCTTGTTGAGTTTTGTTTTCAGGACTCCCTCTTCTTGAGCGAAAGACATGATCATAGCCTGCAAGGCATCAGGCGAGAACCGACGATATCCAGTGAGGGGCCCGATTTCGTGCTCAGACGGGCGCACCCGAGCTGAGAGGCGATTCTCTGCCTTGCAGTCGGCTGAAACCAACTCCTTCAACCTGGCCTCGAGTTTGCGTTGCTTGGACGGAGGGAGTCGGTCTCTGTACCGTTCGAAAAATCCGGCCATGTAGCCGGTGTCTTGAAGCATTCGCAACACCTGATTATGAGCCTCGTCCGCGATACTCCCGCCTTCATAGCGATGAATAGTTATCTCTCCCCATCCAAGAAGCGCCGCCAATCCCCGTTGACTCAACCCATACTTATCTAGAAGTGCCCGGACCTCCCCCGGAGAGATGATATTATGCCGTTGACGGTAGATGTCAAAGGCAGCAGCCATGCTGCTCGAATCGAGCTCTTCGTCATAGCAGATGGAGCCACAAACCTCGCAGATCCTCACTTCCGCGACGATCTTGACGGGCTCCCCCTTAACGGGCAACTCCTCTTCGTGCTTTCCGATCCGAGTCGGGACCCGTTTATTACATGTCTCACAGTAGTTCATGGCTTGGGCTCACTGACGTGAAATGAGATGCATTTGGCTCCGGTCTTGTCTAGCTTAAGCTTGATGTATACGGTACTCTGTCCAACTTTTGCCTCGAATTCGTAAATCTCCCCGACACTCCCATCATCGTCCTTCATCGGCCCACCGATGCACTGATTTTCACCAAGCCTCATAATCACCTCGGTGGCCTGAAATGGCAGTAGCTGAAGGAAAGCCAGTGCATGCCGATTCTTTTCTCTGGGAACGATAAGAACACCATCCTTTTGAGCCTCCCTCCTAAACCGCTCGATGAAGTTGCGTACATCTGTCCTGTTCATTTCCGTTAGTCTCCCTGCAGAAATAACAGTGATGCAACTCCATCTCAATCCTGCCATTCCCAGCCCGTCTCTTTGCCTAAATGCTATCATATGATAGCACTTTTGTCAAGCCCCTACCTCGGGACCGGGATCTTGTCCAGAATCCGCGCGACTACCTCGTCCGGACGGATTCCCTCGATCTCGGCTTCCGGACGCAGAAGAAACCTGTGTCTCAGGGTGGGGTAGGCGAGTTCCTGCACATCGTCCGGCACTACAAAATCCCTTCCTCTGCATGCTGCAAGGGTCTTTGATGTAAGAAGTATGGTGATCGCGGCGCGCGGACTCGCTCCCAGAAGGAGGTCGTCATCCTCTCTGGACGACCTCGCGATCTCGTTGATGTAGTCCAGGATCGTTTCGTCCACCCTGACCGCCTTGATCTCCTCCCGCGCGGCCTTGATGTCGTCGTGATTCGCCACGGCCTCGATCCCCACGTCCTCGAGGTTCCTCGAGTGGAATCCCATGTGGTACCGCTTCAGAAGCTCCAGCTCCTCGTACCTGTCGGGGTATCCCACAAGAAGTTTAAACGTGAACCGATCCAACTGTGCCTCGGGCAGCGGGTATGTTCCCTCGTACTCGATGGGGTTCTGCGTGGCCAGCACCGTAAAAACGCTCGAGAGCGGATGCTCCACACCTTCTATCGAGACTCTCCGCTCCTCCATAGCCTCCAAAAGCGCCGCCTGGGTCTTGGGCGGTGTGCGGTTGATCTCGTCCGCAAGGACTATCTCGGAGAAAATCGGGCCCTTCTTCAACCTGAACTCCCCGAGCTGTGGGTCGAAAAGCGTCGTTCCGATCACGTCCGACGGCATGAGGTCGGGGGTGAACTGGATTCTGACGAAATCGGCGGCGAGGGTCAGGGAAAGTGTCCTGCCCATAAGGGTCTTGGCAAGCCCGGGAACTCCCTCCATCAGGACATGTCCCCCGGTCAGCACCGCCACGACCAGGTTCTGGACGACATTCTCCTGGCCCACTATGGCTTTCGCCATCTCGCGGGTTATCCGGTCCATTATCTCTCTAGCTGTAGACATCGCTTGGGCTTCCCTT
>Ga0315294_10002240_pt1 | contig 21165 bp, 22 predicted proteins | sample YL17G13_40_MG_FD_203626 | JGI IMG/M metagenome (GOLD analysis project Ga0315294, IMG submission 203626) | Sediment microbial communities from Yellowstone Lake, YNP, Wyoming, USA - YL17G13_40 | ecosystem: Environmental > Aquatic > Freshwater > Lake > Sediment | place: USA: Wyoming | collected...
GTGCGGCGCCTCTTCGACTCGGCCAAGGGCATCCGCCTGGCCATCCCCATGACGCCCAAGGAAACGGCCGACGCCATCGTGGCCACGCTCCAGGCCAACGGCCTCAAGGACTCCTACATCCGCGTCGTGGTGACGCGCGGCGAGGGAACGCTCGGCCTCGACCCGAACCGGTGCCCGCATCCCCAGGTGTTCATCATCACCGACAAGATCTCCCTGTACCCCCAGGAGCTCTACGAGAACGGGCTGGAGATCATCACGGCCGCCACGATGCGGAACCATCCGAACGCCGTCAACCCGCGCCTCAAGAGCCTCAACTATCTCAATAACATCCTGGCGAAGATCGAGGCGATCGACGCGGGCACCCTCGAGGCCGTGATGCTCAACCATCTGGGGTACGTGGCGGAGTGCACGGGCGACAACCTCTTCATCGTGCGCGACGGCCGCCTCTTCACGCCGCCCATCGCCGCCGGCATCCTCGAGGGCATCACGCGCGACGAGATCCTGGCCATCGCCCACGGCCTCGGGATCGAGGTCCGCGAGGAGAACCTCACGCGGCAGGACCTCTACGTGGCCGACGAGTGCTTCCTGACCGGCACCGCCGCCGAGGTCATCCCCGTCGTGCGGATCGACAAGCGAACCGTCGGCTCCGGCAAACCGGGCCCGATCACGAAGCGCCTGGCCGAGGAGTTCCACCGCCGCACGCGGGCCTGATACCGAGACCTCGTGCGCGGCGGGTCTCCGGACGTGTTCAGCGTGATCCTTTTCCCATGTGCCACGGGTTGCTTGCCAACCCGTGGTTAGGGCGGTCTCTCTTCCCTACGGCGTAACACCGTAAGGAAAAGAGGACCATCATGACCACGGGTTGACAAGCAACCCGTGGCACGTGAACGCATGGTACGCGCGTAAATCGGGATGCCGGGGCTGCGCCCCGGCCTACATCTACTTCACCTTCGGCCTCAGGGGCAAATCGTTCTTCTTGTAGGTGAAGAAGTGCCGCGCGATCTTCTCCGCCAGCCCTTCCGTCAGGATGCGCTCCTGCTGGGCGGCCTCGTCGCTGGTCTGGTCCGGCATCGTCTCGGCGGAGAGGAGCCGGGCCGCCGCCAGGACGGGCCACACCTGCTCGCCCGTCTCGGGCGAGACGAGGCGGATCGACGTCTCCGCATAGCCCTGGAAGACGTTGGAACCCGCGCTGTCCTTCAGGCGGAACTCCATCACCTCCACGTGCATCACCAGGTCCACGTTGAAGTACTGGCCGACCTGGGTGACGCTCCACCGCGGGAACTCCGGCTCCGTCCGGCGCGCCGTCTGGACATTCCGGCCCGGCACCACCGGCCCGCACGCCTTCTCGGCCTGGAGGCGCTTACCAACCTGGTCCGCCAGCTCGGCATCCAGCCGCGGGTATTCCGCCGCCATCGACGGGTCTTTCACATCCACCAGCACGAGGACGCTCTTGCGTTCGAGCTTGTACTCGGCCTCGACGGTGTCCTCCGGCACCCACGGCCCGACCGTCTTCACGAGAATCCAGGCCAGGCCCTGGCAGCCGCCGGCCGCCAGCGCCGCCGCGGCCAGAGCCAGCAGCGTGGCGATCACGACGAGCACGGTTCGCATGGTGATCCCTTTCGCTTACGTAGGCCGGGGCAACGCCCCGGCTGTTCACCGTACGCGCAACACAGATGCCGGGGCTGCGCCCCGGCCTACATCTTGACCTCGACCTCGTGGCACGTAGGCCGGGGCAACGCCCCGGCACTTCGACGGTCGCCGCGGCGACCGTAAATCGGGATGCCGGGGCTGCGCCCCGGCCTACATCTTCCCTCCCTTGACCTCGACCTCGTGGTCGTAGAACTTCCGCGCGATGGCCCGCGCGAACATGACCGTGGTGTACATGCGGATCTGGCGCTCGCTGATCTCCAGCACGCCGACGGGCCGGTCCTCGGGGAACGTCGTCTCGATCCTCGTCTCGTAGACCGGGTTGGCGCGGTCGCCGGGGCGACCCTTGATGACCTGGACGCGGGCCTTCACGCGGCCGCGCAGCAGGTTGGCCGACCGTTCCTCGGTCATCGCGAACTGCTCCAGCTCCACGTAAAGGAGCGTGTCGGCCTGGAACGCCTTGGCGATGTCGGGCAGCGTCATGTTCGGCCATTCCAGGTTCGACTCCTGCCACCGCGTCACCTCGACCGGATGAACGATGGTCTTGATGCGGGGCCTCAGGTGGAGGCCGATCTCGTTGACGATCGCCGAACTGACTTCGATGGGGGCCGTGGGGTCGTTGAAGAGGACCTCGGTTCCCGCATAGGGCACGATGACCAGGCGCTCGGCCTCCAGGGCGTACTCGGCCTTGATGGTCTCTTTCGGGTGGCGTTCCGCGAAGGCCCACGCAAAGAGGCTGTGACAGCCGGCCGCCCCGGCGGCCGCCAGGCCGGCAAGAACCACAAGGATCCCGATTCGCCACCGCATCGGATTGCCCCCAATCGCCGCCAAAGACCTTACGCCTCTTCGCCGTCCATGTGCCACGGGTTGCTTGTCAACCCGTCGTCATCCTGGTCCTCTTCCCTTACTGCATAACACAATAAGACACGTAGGCCGGGGCAACGCCCCGGCTGTTCACCGTACGCGGCACACAGATGCCGGGGCTTCGCCCCGGCCTACATCCTCACAGCGTCGCCCACTTGTAGACCCATGAGGCGAGAACCAGCACCACCATGAGGATCGCCGCCGTCGTCACGACCGAGACCCGCGCCAGGGGGGCCCAGGTGCGCCCCGTCGCCACCGTCGCCAGCGTCGCGAGCAGGCCGGCGGCCACGGCCAGGAAGAGGACGAGGCCGAACGGCTGGTTCATCAGCGCCTCGGAGAACCTGCCGTGGGCCGCCAGCACAAAAGAGGTCGTCACGCCGCAGGTCGGGCACGGGTGGCCGGTCATCACCAGCATGCCGCACGGCGGCAGGCCGAGGGCCTGGTGCGTGCCGGTGCCGGTGGGAGACGGCGTCAGCACGAGTCCCAGCCCGAGCGCCGCCGCCAGAACCGCCGCCACGCCGGCTTGGATGATCCGTTCGGCGAGCGAAGCCCGCGACGGCGAGGGGGCGACCAGCCCGGACTTACGTAGGCCGGGGCAACGCCCCGGCTTCATTGACTGGTCGCCGCGGCGACCTTCGCCCCGGCCTACGTTCCTCTCCGCCACCGCCTCGCCCACCGCCCGTGCTCCAAGTGGTCGCCGCGGCGACCACTTCGACATGGTATCTCCGGGCCGTCGGGGGGTCAATACGCTCTGGCGGCCCGGTTGCCCCCCCTCGCCCCGCGTATGTAGGCCGGGGCAACGCCCCGGCTTCATTACTGGCCGTGGTGCTCGTCCAAGAGTCCCGACTTTGCGGTTGCGGGTCAGTTTGAATAAAGATTGTTTCTCCTGCCTGCCGATGGGATGGGCATGGCCGGCGCTGATCCGCATAGATTTGAGTTTGACTTGGACCGTGGCATCCGCATTCAAGCGGTCGAAACACTTGAGCACAGCCCATCCCTGCCCTTGAACAAAGGCATCGGGCCAGCGACCAGCGGCATCTACGCGCTCTATCACAAAGGATCCTTGGTCTACATCGGCAAGGCGTCCATGGGAACGACCAAGAGCAAGCGGACCCTGCGCGAGCGACTCAATGAACATATCGGCAAGATCAGCGGACGACAGAACATCACGCTTGCCGACATGACTTGCCGTTATCTGACATTCGACAGCGAGTGGTGGGTGTTCGCAGCCGAGTTTGCCCTTATCGCCCACTACCAGCCGGAATGGAACGCCAGCGGCTTCGGCAGCAAGGTTCCCGGCAAGGGTAGGCCCGGAACTGAGCGCGTCAGCGCTTGGAATCAGCGGTTTCCCAAAGCAGATTAGAGTCTCCGTTTGTCTGGCTGTCACGCTCGCAACTCTCCCCATTGCGGCAAACGATCCAAAAGCAATGGCGCTTTCGGGCGTGGTGAGCCAGCTTCCATTTATCCGACACCATCGGGCCGGTGCGAATCTTCACGATGAGATCGCATACGGTGAATCCCACCTCTTCGGCCATGCGCATGAAGTCGCAGTGCGCCCACCGCGATTTGTGGCTGTTCACCATGTCGGTGATCTTGGCGAGCAGTAACCCTTCAGGCTTCAGCACTCTTCTTGCTTGCTTCAGAAACGGCGGGTAAAGATAGCTCAAGCTCCATCCGTTCTCTTTGCCGCATTCCATCGTCGCCCCGAAGTCCACGTCAAAGCGCTTGACGCTCTTGTCCCGGCCTTGCGGCCCGACATGCGGCGGATCGTAAACGACGGTCCCGTACTCTTGAGACGGCACACCCGTCATCAGACGGTTATCGGCGAGGATCATCGGCTTGTGCCGTGGGTCAATGTCCATCGAAGTGACTCGCCGCTTTGAGCCTGTCCAGAACCTTCCGGCATTGTACGTCGCGTCCAGGATCGGCTCCGGGTCTATGGTGGGATAAAAGGAAAGCATTATCTCAATTAGCTCCCCGTCGCTTCGCTCCCAAACGCTGCTGATCGGTTGGTATGTCCTGGGCGCTTGCTCGATGCTACGGACGCCGTTGCCTTCCGCCGCGGTCGCCCGCCGCTTCTCTTTCAAGAGGCTGTTTGCCATTGCCTTGCTCCTCACGTCACCGCACTTGCAGTTGCTCTGTGGTGTCCATCATGCCGCGCGGCCCACCTGTCGTCAAGTGGTACGTCGGCCACAAGGACGCCGAGAGCGCCCACGTGTCCGTGCAGGCCAAAGACCAAGGCCCGGACGAACAGCCGCTGCCCTCTCTTCTTCATGGCCCAGCATAATCGAAACGAGATCGGCGGCGGGAAGGAATCGCGGCTTCAACTTCGTGCCCTTGGAGGACTTTCTCAGGCCTGTGGCGTAGGCGTGTCGGTTATTGGCGCTGCTCGTTGTCCATTCCAGGTTCACCAGGCGATTGTCGGTTTTGAGTCCGTTCAGGTGATTGCACACGATTTTCGGGCCAGGCTTTCCGCGGAATGCCTCCAGCACGAGCCTGTGAACCTTGCAGGAGCGGGCGTGTCCGTTCAAATATAGACGCACAAACAAATATCCATACACCTCCCGACTCGGCTGCAGAAGGAAACCGGCCCGGGTGCCGCGCGACGTGTGCACGCGCCTTACCCTTCCGTAGTCCGAGACTTCGTAGGCGCCCCCGGTGTCGGGGACCGGCAGCCAGGTTTCAACCACAAAGAGGTCCCCCTGCACCCCGTCCATTCTCGGGTCCTGCCCAGGCGGGGCGGCGCAAGGCGCCTTGCCCGGGTTGGGCAGAAGGGAGCACCTGGCCGAGCCCATAGGAACCGGAAAGCAGAACCGGCTAACCCCGCCCTTTTTCACTCCACACCTCCGGTCAACGTAGGCCGGGGCGCAGCCCCGGCATCCCGATTTGCGCGTTGCGTCGAAGTGCCGGGGCGTTGCCCCGGCCTACGCGATTTTTCATTCCACACCTCCGGTTCGGACAGCATGGCATTGGCGCGCTTGCACCTTTGTTCCTCCGAGCGGATCCACGAGCGCACGCTGGGGTTGTTGACGTTGCCGGCCAGAAAGTTGCGATAGGCGGGAATCGTAAAGAGGGGCAAATCGAACTTGGCCGCCGACTCCATCGCGTCCTCGACAAGCAGCGCGAGCTCCCGTTCGATCGACTTCCAGGGCGCCAACTCCGGATGCCACAGGGCGGCGCGTCTTATGAACCAGTACGGCGCGCCCATGCGGCGGCCCTGCACGACGGCCTGCAAAAGGCGTTGACGCTGAGGGTCGGTGCATCCGTGGGGAAACACGGTCCCCACGATGTGCTTTTCCTCTTTTGTGGGTTCCTGCGCGCTCTCGGCACGCGCGCAATCCGTTGCCGGTTTGTGTGTGTTTTTGTTGTTATCTTCTTCTGTTATCTGTTGGGGGACTCTTTTTCCGTTTTGCCCCCGGCTTTTTTGCTCGTCTTCCGGTTGAAAGGTCATGGGGGCCGCGCCCTTTTTCCACAAAAGACCTTCCTTTTGCCGCCTTGGATCAAGACATCGGTACAAGTGTCTGCTGGATGCCCCCGGCCAATCCCCAGGTTTTACCGCAAAGACGGGGGGCAAATGACGTTCGAGACCCTTCAGGCAATTGTGGACGGTTTTCTCGCTCAAGGCGCAGGCCTCGGCCATTTGCGTCTGGCAGGGCAGACGCGTCCAGGCGGGGCCTTGGAGGCGCTGCAGATAGGCCCAAAGAAGTTTGGCCGTTGGCCGCAGGCCGGTCAGGCCCAGAATACAATCCGGCAATGCCACGTAGGGCGGTTCAACCTTTTCCATGGCGGGCTCCGTAGAGGGTTCTCCACAAAAGGGGGGCGCGCTCCGTCTTGTGCGCAGTTATGACGCTCAGCCAATATGAAAACCTGGCGCAAGTCCAGGCGGGTATGAAGGTTGCGATTCTTGGAAAGTTTCCGGATTTGCCGGCAGGGTGGTACGGGTTTGCGACAACATGGCCCTGGCGCTGGCGCCAAGGCCGTTCTTGACGAAGATGCACATGGTATCGAGCCGCCCGGCGGCACGTAGGCCGGGGCAACGGTCGCCGCGGCGACCACTTCGGCGCGGGCGCGTAAATCGGGATGCCGGGGCTGCGCCCCGGCCTACATGGCCTCGTTGGTCCCGACGGCGGCGGATGTGCCGGGGCTGCGCCCCGGCCTACATGGCCTCGTTGGTCCCGACGGCGGCGGATGTGCCGGGGCGTTGCCCCGGCCTACGTGCCTGCGGGAAACCGCCCCTGGCGCTGGCGCCAAGGCCGATTTGTGGAAAACGTCCCGAATTCCTGGGGGCGAAAACGGCCTTGGCGCCAGCGCCAGGGCCATGTTGTCGCAAACCCGTACCACCCTCCGCAGAAATCCGGGAAATCTCCGGAAATCGTAACTCCCCGTGCCGCCCGCGCTTGCAGCAGAAACGTTTATGGAGAAAGCGCCATAACTGCGCACAAAACGGAGCGCGCCGTCCTCTTATGGAGGCGCCCTCAAATGCGGAGTGCGGAATGCGGAGTGAACGACGAACCGCAACAGCACCTTTAGCCGCGACCCGAACGGGAGCAACGTAGGCCGGGGCGAAGGTCGCCGCGGCGACCAGTCAATGAAGCCGGGGCGTTGCCCCGGCCTACGTAAGTGAGGTGCAGAAAATGATGAAACTCGACTTCACCAACTTCGCCGACCCCACGCTGGATGAGTCGTTCGTCGAGTACCTCATCTCCGAGGAGGCCCCCGACCGCGGCCTGCATTTCGCCCGCCTGTGGGCCTACTACAAGAACGACCTGACGCCGCTCGGCGTCGGGCTGCCGGAGGCCGAGCGCTCCGCCGACTGGCTCGCCTCGGCCCGCCCGTACTACCAGGCGCAGGAATTCGGCCTGCCCGCCCGGATCAGCGGCCGCTCGCATCTGGGGTATGGCGGGGCCGGCGTGCCGCAGCCCGCCTTCAGCCGCAAGGAGGTCGTCATCGAGAACGACATCGGGTGGCGGATCGACACCGGCGTCCATTTCCTCGCGGGCAAGCCCGTGGCTTTCGAGAGCCTGGCGGGGCGGCCCGAGGGCGCCCGCGCGATCGAGGCGGCGCTGGCGGCCGTGTGGCAGGCGAGCGGCGGGCAGTCGCTCCTGGAAGAGCTGGCCCTGCTCGGGGCCATCTACGGCTTCGTGGACCTCGCGATTCGCGTGCGCCTCGATAGTGGCGACGTAGCCGAGGCCCGGACCGGCGGCGGAGGCGGCGGTCGCCCCGGCGACCCCGCCCTCCGCGCCGGTCGGACGGTCTCCCTCGAAGCCATCGAGCCGCCGCGCATCCTCCCGATCCTCGACGAGCAGGACTACCGGCGGCTGCGCTACTGGGTCCAGGTCTTCCGCCGGCAGGCGAATCGGCTGACGGGCGGGGTCGCCGCGGCGACCGGCCGGCGCGTGGACGAGGTCGAGGTCATCGAGATCCTCGGCCCCTCCTGGTGGCAGCGGTACGAGGACGGCCGCCTGGCCGACGAAGGCCCCAACCCGCTCGGCCGCATCCCGGTTGTCCACATCCAGAACTTCGCCAACCCGATGCACTACGAGGGGGCGAGCGAAGTCGAGCCGCTCATCCCCCTCCAGGACGAGCTCAACACCCGCCTGTCGGACCGCGCGAACCGCGTGACCTTCCAGAGCTTCAAGATGTACCTCGGCAAGGGGATCGACGGCTTCGAGGACCGGCCCGTCGCCCCCGGCCGCATGTGGGCCACCGACAATCCCGACGCGTCCATCGAGGTCTTCGGCGGCGACGCCGCGTGCCCCAGCGAGGACGCGCACATCGAGCAGCTCCGCGAGGCCCTCGACAAGACGAGCGGCGTGACGCCCCTGGCGGCGGGGCTGCTGCGAGACCAGCTCGGCAACCTCACGAGCGCCACGGCCCTCAAGGTCGTCCTCATGGGGACGCTGGCCCGCGTCGAGCGCAAGCGCGTCACCTACGGCGCCGGCCTGGTCGAGGCGAACCGCCTCGTGCTCGACGCCCTGGACCGCTTCGGCGTCCTTCGGACCGACCCGGCCGACCGCGCGATCCGCGTCGTCTGGCCCGATCCGCTGCCCGTGAACCTCGACGAATCGGCGGCGGCTCAACCCAGCACCACTTAGCCGCGCCAGCTTGTAGGCCGGGGCACAGCCCCGGCACGGTTTCGCGCGCGTGGCGCCAGGATGCCGGGGCGTTGCCCCGGCCTACATCTGGCGAATTGCGGATTGCGGATTGAACGGCAAACGACAAGGGCAAGAGGCCCCGAACAAGCACCCACGCTGAAAAGGAGAACACGATGTCACCGGACGTGCGAACCCAGACGGGTCAGGCCTCATCGGCCGGGCGCGAGGAAGCCCCGGCCCCGGCGGTCGCCGCGGCGACCAGCGCGATGGGATCTCCTCGCGAGAGCCCGCAGTCGCTGATTCAGGAGAGCATCAAGTACCGCCGCCGCGCCCAGGAGGCGGAGCGGCGGGCCGAGGCCCTCGAAGCCGAACTCGCCGGCCTCCGCGAGGCCGACGAGAGCCGCGCGGCCGCCGTCGAGGCCGACCTCGCCCAGGCCCGGGCCGAGGCCGAGAACCTGCGGAAGAGCCTCGAAGGCGTGGAGCGCGACCGGCGTCTGGAACGCGAGCTCGCGCGGGCCGGGTGCATCGATCCCGAGACGGCCCTGGCCGTGGCCCACGAGCGAGTCGCCGCGGCGACCGATCCGCCCGAAGACCTGGCCGCGTTCGCGCGGGGCCTGCTCGAAGAGAAGCCGCACCTTCGCGCGAGCGGCGGTCGCCGCGGCGACCCGGACGCGCCTCTGCCGCCGCGAACCTCCGGCCCCAAGCCGGCGGGCGACGACGCCCCGCGCCGGGCCGCAGAGCGCCTCGCCGAGCAGGCGCGCCAGACCGGCAGCCCGCGCGACGTGATGGCCTACGTGCGGGCCCGCCGCAGCGTCAGGGCGTAGCCTCGCAGGTGTAGGCCGGGGCAACGCCCCGGCATCCTGGCGCGGCGCGCGCGAAACCGTGCCGGGGCTGCGCCCCGGCCTACAGGCCTCACCGCCGCGGGAGCGGCGGGAGATCTAAAGTAAACAAGAAATCAACAACCCAAAGGAGCACACCATGCCGTTTACCGGAAAAGCGACGTACGCCGCGGGCGCGAGCCTGCCGGAGATCGCGGAGGACGTGTCGGACCTGGTGGGCATCGTCAGCCCCTTCGAGACGCCCCTCCTGGACGCCCTCGGCGACCCGCAGGTCGAGGCCCGCTCCACGCACCACGAGTGGCTTGAAGACGCGCTCCTGCCGAACGCCGACGTGGTCGAGACCACCCCCACCAACCCCCTCTCTGACGAGGAGCTCGATGTGGCCAACCCCGGCCGCTTCCGCATCGGCGACCAGGTGCGGTGCAAGGACGCCGAGGAGCTCATGCTCGTCCGCGTCGTCGGCTCGAGCACCATCACCGTGACCCGCGGCTACGGCGGGACCGCGGCCGAGGCCATCGCCGCCGGCGACACGCTCCACATCCTCGGCAACGCCTCGCTGGAAGGCCAGGACGCCGAGGCGGCGCGCTTCACCGTCCGCTCCCGCCGCGGCAACTGGACGCAGATCTTCTCGAAGACCGTCATGGTCTCCGGGAGCGAGATGGCGGTCCGCCACCTCGGCGTGGCCGACGAGGTCGATTTCCAGAAGACCAAGGCCGTGCGCGAGCTGCTGCGCGATTTGGAGAATACCATCGTCAACGGCATCGCGCCGGAGGCCGACCAGATCGGCTCGGACACCGTCCGGCGGACGATGAACGGCCTCCTGCCGCAGCTCGCCACCAACCGCTTCGTCCCCGGCCAGAACGGCTTCCCGAGCGGCGGGGCGCTGGACGAGACGAAGCTCAACGCGGCCCTGCGGCTCATCTGGGAGAAGTCGAGCGGCCAGGTCGACCTGATCGCCGTGAACGGCTACCAGAAGCGCGTCATCAGCCAGTTCGGCGCCGGGTCGCGGTCCTACTCGCCCCAGGACCCGCGGTACACCAGCCAGATCGCGATCTACGAGAGCGACTTCGGCGTGCAGCGGGTCATCCTGTCGCGGTGGGTGCCGAGGGACGCCGTTGTGCTCCTCGACTCCAGCCGCCTCCAGGTCCTGCCGCTGGCCGGGCGGAGCTTCCAGTACCGTCCGCTGGCGGCCACGGGCGACTTCGAGAAGGGCCAGGTCCTCGGCGAGTACTCGCTGGAGCTGAGGAACGAGTCGGCCCACGGCGTCATCCGCGGCCTCTCGGTCGCGTAACCCCCTCCCTCCGGGAGCCCGGTCGGCCGACGAGGCCGACCCCTCCCGCCTCCCCCGCGGGTCGGCTGACGCGCGGGGGACGCGGAAGGGGCGGACAAGCCCCTCGCACCGCGGGGGGAAACGTCGCCGCCAAGGGCTTATCCTCACGCGGTGCGTGGGGCGTATGAGCCACGCCGATAGGTAAGGAATGACGCCATGACCAACTTCTCGACCGATGCCGACCTGCTGAAGTGGGAGCCCGCCCTCCTGCGGGAGATCGTGCTCGATCACCAGTGCCTCACGCGGGGCGCCGGGGCCACGAGCGCCGCGTTCTCCGTCACGGCAACGGGCGGCAAGTTCGTGACCGCCAAGGTCCGGCCGGGCCACGTCATCTACCTCGCCAACCCCGACCAGGGCGTCGACGGCTTCTACGAGGTCCTGAGCGTCGAGGGCGAGACGGAGCTGATGGCCGGCCTCATCGGCGGCCGCGGCGACGAGGCGGTGCCCCTCCCCTCGGCCACAGGCCTCGACTTCGCCATCCACACCTTCGACCCGCAGCACGAGGAGGCGCGGTGGGCCCTCTTGGCGCGGTTCGGGCTGGAGGCCGACGCCGAGGCCGCGGGCTCGGACCTCGAGCGGTGGATTGCCCAGCACCGGGCCCTTCGGCGCGCCAGCGTCGCCCTCGTCCTGGCGATGCTCTATCGCGGCCAGGCGGCGGAGGGCGAGGCGAGCGGCCTGGCGCGGAAGGCCGAGCACTACGCCCGACTCCACGAGGACGAGGTGGCCAAGGCCCGGCTCATCCTGGACCGCGACGCCGACGGCCGCCCCGACGACGTGCGGAGCCTCGCCAGCCACCGCCTTCGCCGCGACTGAGGCCACAACGAGGACATGTAGGCCGGGGCGCAGCCCCGGCACATGTCGCCGCGGCGACCGAAATGCCGGGGCTTCGCCCCGGCCTACATCCCGGGCGGCAGGCCAAGCCCGGAAGCGCGCAAGCAAGGAGCACCCGATGACCGTCACCGACCTGGAAATCCTGGAGGCGCTTCGCCAGACGCTCGCCGCCGTCCACGGCCTGCGGATGGTCCGCATCGTGCGCCAGGAGGAGTCCGTCGAGATTCCCCTGAGCCGTCTGCCGGCGGCCGTCCTCGAACCGGCGGGGGCCGAGTCGCTCACGTGGCCCGAGGTCCCCGTCGGCCGGTACACGCTCCTCGCCTGGCGCGTGGGGGTGATGGACCGGGCGATCCCGGGGACCCGCGCCTTTGAATCTCTCGTCGCCCTGGCCGAGGCCTGCCGCGACGCGATCGCCGCGACGCCGACGCTCGGCGGCAAGGCAGCGGACGGCCCGCCCTCGGCTCGCGACGCCTCCCTCGCGCCGGCCGTCGGCGCCACGAGGCTTGGGCCGATGCATCTGGGGGAAACGGTCCCCGGCCGGCCGACCTCGCTCGTCGTGGCCGGCGCGTCGGGCTACTGGGCACAGCCGATGACCGGCGCCGCGACCCTCGACGGCGAGTTGCTCTTTTCTTCAGGCCCGCACGTCGTGACGGTCGGCAGCCCGGGCCGCCGCGTCAAGGACCTCTCGTTCAACGGCCTTGGGGGCGGCCTCGCGCTCGACCTGGGCGACGGGCCGCGGGAGATCCGGCAGGCGGGCGTCCTCTCGGCGCCGTCGGCCTCGGCGCTGGCCGTGCTCGAAGCGGCCATCGAGGCGTTCATCGACGGCCGCCCCTACACGCTCGCGACGCCGGAGGGCGTGGACTATCCGCTCTGCCGCCTCGAGCGGTTCGACCGCCTGGGGCCCCCTCAGGTCGGATCGGCCTGGCATCAGCCTTATCGCATCACGTATCAGCAGGTGGCGAGGTAACCATGCCTTACGCAACGGAAGGCATCACGCGCGTCCGCCTCACGCCGCTGGCGCTCGACGTTGCGGCCGGCCAGCCGGTCGCCTCGCCCGGCGCCGTCGAGGCGACCTGGGACTCGACCCAGGAGGGCCTGTGGCACCAGGTCTACCTCAACGGCCGCCTGGCGGGCGTGACCGCCCGGGCGGGGGATCGGCGCCTGATCGTCTCCGCCCCCGTGGGGCGCGACGGGCCGGCGGGCCTGCTGCTCGCGGAGGTCGTGGCCGTCGAGGCCGCCGACAGGTGGACCGACTTCGGCGCCGAACTCGCGGGGTTCGGCGACGCCGGCGGCGCCGAGGTCCGCCTGGCGTGGCAGGCAGGCGAGTACCTCGATCCGAACCTGGAGTCGTTCGACGCGTTCGGCGACGGCCGCACCGGCGTCGTGGACTACGCGACGCCGCTGAACGAGTCTCCGATCCCCGCCCGGCCGGGCGGGCAGGCGCCCTGGGGCTTCGGCGGCGGCGGGTACGGCATGGGCGGCTACGGCCGGTCCGCCGCCCGGTACGAGTGGACGACGGCGGTCCTGGAACCGGGGACGTGGCTCTTCGGTGTGGTGGCGGTCGACGCGGCGGGCAACCGTCTGGCCGCGGCCGCCGAGACCGCCGCCGTGGTCTCGCCCGTGGCGCGGCCGCCGGCCGCCTTCCGCGTGGACTCGTACGAATCGGAGTTCCGCATGGCGACCCTGGCCTGGGAGCCCAGCCCCGACGTGTAGGCGGAATCCCGAGCCCGGTCGCCGCGGCGACCGGGGAACTGGGTCTCTACGCAGTAACGTAGGCCGGGGCGAAGCCCCGGCTGGGCAGTCAATGAAGCCGGGGCGTTGCCCCGGCCTACGTAAGTAACGATGGAGGACATCGACATGCCTTCAACATTCACGCCGAACCTGAACCTCGAAAAGCCCGCCCACGGCGAGCGGGTAAACGACTGGGACGCCGTCCTGAACGCCAACTTCGACGCCCTCGACGCGGCCGCCTGGCGGGTGCCGGTGCGGACCAGCGACCCGCCCTCCCCCGCCGGCGGCGAGCAGTGGGTGCGGTCGGACCTCGGCCAACTGCGAGTCCGCGTCGGCTCGACCACCTACAAGGTGGACCTCGCGGCGGTGTAGGGGCGTACCGGCCGTTCACGTGCCACGGGTTGCTTGTCAACCCGTGGTGACCATAGTCCTCTTTCCTTACTGCTCAAATCAATAAGGAAGAAAGGCCACGTCAACCACGGGTTGGCAAGCAACCCGTGGCACATGAACGAAACACCGGCGGCGCGAGCCAGTGGAGATACCCATGCGTTCTTTCCGGACCGACATGACCAACTTCATCGAGGGCGCCCGCAGCGGCACCCGCCTCGCGACCGGCGCCGGCGTCAAGGTGGACTTCAGTGAGTTCGCCCCGGACGCCGACACCCTCGGCCTCTGGCACCTGCACAACGGCGGCTGCCAGGGCGAAGGCTCCGGCCTCGAGGACGCCTCCGGCCAGGGCCGTGACCTCGTCAACCACGAGGCGGAAGTCGTCGAAGACGGCTACCGGTTCGTGCGCGAAGATGAGGATTACTTGCAGGCCACGATCGGGGCCTTGGGCTACCAGCCCCAATGCACCCTCGAAGCCTGGGTGCGCGCATGGGGCACCATCGGCGAGGAGAACAACCGCCTCATCGTCAAGTACCTGATCAACTCGGGGAACCTTCTTTCCATCAACGCGCGCCGGGCTTCGTCGCCCGTCTCGAGTTGGATCGTGGCCTGGCTTCGCGTGGGGAGCGTGTGGATCGGCCCGGCCCAGTGGGTGGGGTCCGGGGCCGACGCCGTCCTGGCCTCGGCGTCGCCCTGGCACGTGGCCGCCGTCCTCGACGCGTCGCCCTCGCTGCGGCTCTACGTGAACGGCGCGCTGCGGGCCTCGCACACCGCAGGCGTCGGCCCGCTGCCCTCAGGCAACTACCTGTTGGCCGTAAGCGACCCCGCCGGATCGAACAGTTGTTCGGCGATCGTGGACGAAGTGCGGCTATCGTCGGTGGCGCGGTACGTGCCGTGGTTCACCCCCTACCGCCTGCTGGCGTCCGGCCTCTACACGAGTCCCACCTTCGACTGCCTTCGCCGGGGGGCCGTGTGGATCAACTTCCTTCCCACCGCGACCGTGCCGCCCCAGTGCGGGGCAGTTTGGGAGGTGCGCGCCGCCGACGCCCTGGACCCCAACGGCAACCCGGCGGGCTTCTGGGGCACCTACCTGGGCGACCCGGCCACGTTGCCCATCGGGCGGTACTTCCAGTGGCGGGCCACCTTGTCAAGCGCGGCCGACCGCCTGGTCACTCCCCTCATCGAAAGCGCGGAGGCCCAGGCCAGCGACCGGGGTTACAACATCTACCACGCAACCGGCCCCGGGCAGGAGTCGCTGGACTACGCCGACCCCTGCGCCCGGGCCGGGCCGGGCGTCGCGTCGCTCGACATCGGGCCGCTCGAACCCGGCGCGGTCCACTGGTTCGGCATCCGCCCGGTGGACGCCCACGAGCGCGAGAGTCCGACGGCCCAGAACGAGGTGCGTATGGAATTGGACGCGCAGGGGGAGTGGGTCTTGGACCGGCCGGCGGGCGTCCTGGCCCTGAGCGTCCGCCCCGCCGCCCTTGGCACGGCGCAGCTTCAGTGGTGCTACCGCGTCGGCCGCCTCGGCGTGGTGCCGCAGGCCTTCCGTATCTTCGGCGACGGCGGGACGGGCGTCATCAACTACACGGCGCCCCTGGGCGAAGTCCCCTGCCGCCAGGGACAGAACTGGTACACATGGACAAGCGGCCAACTGGAGGCCGGCGTAGAGCATCAACTGGCGGTCCGCGCCGTGACGGCCGGCGGCGTGTGGGACGAGCAGCCCGCCGTCGCGCGCGTCACGCCCGACGCCACGCCCCCGGCCTCGGTGGACGCGCTGGAAGCGGAGACGGTCCTATGACGATCCCGGCCAACACAGGGGCTTTCTTCGGCGCGCCGGCGGCCGCGACGGTCGTGGAGCCGCCCCGGACGGAAGTCCGCCTGGACGGGCGGGCGGAGCCGCGCCTGCGCCTCGACCGCCTGGAAGGGCGGATGGGCGGGGCGCCGCGCGCCTGGTTCTCCGTCGGGCTGGGGTACTCGCCCCAGACCGGCGACAACCTTCGCCTGGAAGACCTGGCGCCGCTGATCCATCCCGGCCGCCAGGTCACCGCCGCCCTCTTGCGGGGCGGCGTCCTTCCGGGCGCGGGGCGCGGGGACCTCCTGCTCTTCGAGGGACGCATCGGCCGGATCGAGATGCGCCTCGACAGCGAGGGGGAGGAACTCCGCTTCGAGGCGGAGGACCCGGCGGGCGAACTGCTTCGGCGCCGCGTGGGCGGACGGAGGGCCTGGACCGCCGATGGCAGCGCCGACCGCGTCGAGGGCCTCCCCCTGGTCTTCAACCCCGACGGGCGGCCCAACGCGTCCACGCAGCCGCATGATCCGGGCGATCGCGAACCGTACACGGTCTTCGCGCCGGACTCGGCGGCGAGCTCGGCGGCTTGGACACTGGACGAGGCCGTCGCGTACCTCCTTGCCGAGCACGGCGAGTCCGAGGTCGTGGACGTTCCCCTGCCGAGCGAGGTCCGCTCGATCGTGGGCGCCCTGGTGATCCGCGACGTGGCGCTGGAGGGGCGGACCCTCGGCGAAGCGCTCGGCGCCCTGCTGGAGCTTGCCGGCGCGCGGATCGCCGTGATCGCCGAGCCGGGCGAGACGGGCCTCAGCCGGCGCCTGGAGATCTGGCGCCCCGACCGCGCGCCGACCGGCTGGCTGGTCCATCAGCCACCGGGCGACCGGTACGATCCGGCGGCCACCAACCTGGCGGCGCTGGCCGTGCGGATGCACTTCGAGGCGGCCCCGCGCCGGTACGTGGCCCGCGGCGACCCGAAGCTCTACGAGTCGACCTTCGATCTCGTGAGGGGATGGGATGATTCGCTTGCCACGTACGTGCCCGAGGACTTCAGCCCGAGCGCCAACCCGGACTTTGCAGACGTTCGCGACGTGTTCCGCAAGTGGGCCCTCAACGAGGCGGGCGACTATAGCGCCGCCCCCTACGACCGCGGCCCGGCGCCGGACTTCTCGAGCCTGTTCGAGGGCGCCCTGTACGTACGCCGCCGCCGGCGGTTCCTGCCATGCCTGTCGCGCGACGTCCTGGGGCGGAGCCGCGGGGTGTACGCCGAGGTGTCGCTCGACGGCGGCACGACGTGGGAGCAGATGAACCTGGCGACGCGGGTCCTCACCGACGAGTGCGGGCTGTACCTGACCGAGGACCCGCTGCCTTCGCGATATCTGGCGGCCGCCATGCGCGGGCTGGTGCGCATCCGAGTGACCGCCACCGTGGAGAGCGACGCGTGCCTTTCGGCCGAGCGCGCGGAGGACGGGCCGGCGGACCGGCCCGGCCGGACGCGGCACCTCAGCGTCCCCGCCGGATACCGGTTCCGCCAAGTGGCCTCCACGAGCCGTTTCTACGGCCAGGGAGGCGCCGACGAGACCGACGATACGGCCAGGCTCCAGGACCTCGTCGACGCGGCCTACGAGGCCGACCGGCGGGTCCCCGCCCCTGCCCACATCGAGGTTCCGTACCTGGCCATGGGCCATCGCCCCGGCGAGCGGATCCTCGGCGTTCGCGGGCGGCGCCTCGACTTGGCCCGCCGGCATGCGGGGTACGAGACGGCGCCAGTCGTGAAGAGCGTCCTTCATACCTTCGCCCCCCTGCCGCAGACGCAGCTCGAACTGGAGTGAGGCCAGGACCATGAACACGGACCGACTGAAAGTCTACGGACCGGCGGGCGCTTTGGACCGCGGCGATGCGCGACTCGTTGAGGCCGCGCGGCCGAGCGACCGCTTCACGGAGATCGCCCCGGGCGGGCCGCCTTATCGCTTGCTCTGGCTTCGCCTCAAGAGCGGCGCACCCGGCGATCCGCCCGACGAGCGTTACTACGCCGACGAGGTGCGCCCGAAGAGCCTGGACGCGGGCGGCCACATCGAGTGGGAGGCGGCGCCGGGCGGCCTGACCCAGGCCACCGTGCACAACGTCGCAGAGACCCTGGCCGCCACGCACCTTCTGCCTGAGAACACCATCGTCCATGCGGAGGAGCGGCTGGACCGCGGCGAGCCTCCGAACATGGTGTACCTGGCGGACGTGCCCGTGCCGCCGGAGCGCCTCGCGCGGATCGTCTCCTACTCCGCCGGCGCCTACACGGTGCAACCCGTGCGGCGCGAACTCGGCGGCTTTGTCGATGACGGGCCTGCCCTCAGCGGCGTCGAGAACATCGCGGAGCTTTGGGAGGACGAGGCCGGCTACCTGTCCGGGCCGGCGGACTTCGACCGGTACGTCGGCATCGTCTGGACGCCGGCGGGGTGGACGATCGTTCTGCATCCGCCGCGGATGGTGTGAAGCAGCATTTAGCCGCCCAGCTCGCTGGGCGCGTTTCGGCGCTGCAACGGTGCGCGCCCGGCAAGCCGGGCGGCTAAATGGGCCGGCACGTAAGGATTTCAGCAATGCCCTGGACGAGCAGTCGATGGCCGCCCGAGCGGGGATACCCGCTGGATACGGATACGGTCATCAACGCGGTGCGCGAGGCGCTGGAGGAGCGCGACCACCTGGTGCCGGCCCTGTTCGTGCCGGCGACTTTCAGCCGGTGGGACCCGCTGCTCGGCACGCCCAAGGGGCGGGACCTCCAGCCCTTCATGACCATCGCGAACTTCCAGTACGAAATCCGGAAGATGCTCGACCTGGCCTGGCCCCTGCGGTGGTGGGACCCGAACCGCGAAGACCTGTATACGCTCGCCCACCTATGCCAGGACGCGTTCGGACGGGACGGCTGGACGTATGACCTCACGGCCGAGAACCCGGAGGGCGAGCCCGCGAACCGGTGGACGCCGGCGTATGCGGTCCTCTTCGACGAACTCTACCGGGCCATCAACCGGCTCGACCGCGTGAGGATCCTGCCGACGACTTCGGAATCCTTCCATCGCGACAGCGTGCAGCGCCTCACGTTCGGCATCGGCGACTGGGCCGACGAGCGGGCCGCCACGTTCGCCCTCTTCGACGGTGTGGACGACGGCGCCCGCGCAAGCCTTTCCTACGACGTCGGCATGGGCGGCGAGGTCCTCGACGACGACTCCAGCCAGTGGTGGTTCCTGGACTCGCGGGAATTCCGCCTGACGTTCGGCACCGGCGAGCTGGCCGGTTACACGGTCCGCCGAGCCTGGCTCGACTTCGCGACCGCGGCACCCGAGGGCTCGGCGGACTTCTCCGACACGTTCACGGCCGAGGTGGTCGACGGCGACGGCACGCCGCTCGGCTCCTTCGGCTCCGACGACTACGGCCCCAAGCGCGTCGAGGTTCCGGCCGCCTCGGTCCGCACGGACGGCGACACGGCGCTCGTGATCCGCTCCGCGCGGCCGGACACCGAGGACCGCCCCGCCTGGACCCCGGAGGGGCCCAACTACACGAGCACGTACCGGGAAGGCCTGGCCGTGGCCGCCCCGATCCGGCTCATCGTGGAGGTGGACTTTGAATACCACGGCTGACCTGCCGGCGGGCCGCGGGCCGTACGTCACCCGCGACGTATGCGAAACCGTCCATGCGGAGCAGCGCGAGGCCAACGCCCGCACGTGGGACGAGATCCGCGGGCTGCGGCGGCTCGTCATCCTGCTCGTCGTCGGGGGCCAGCTTTTCACCGGCGGGGTGAACCTGGCCGGCTTCGGCTACTGGCTCCAGCAGCACGCGGCCCAGCCGCACGCCGGGACGGTCGCGATGATGGCGGCGGTGCGGGCCGAGACGCGGGAGGACCTGCGGGACCTCCGCCGCGAGATGCACGACCTGGTGGCGTCGCTCCTGATCCGGCCCGACGCGGGCCGCCCGGAGCCGGGCTGGGCCCGGCCGCCCGCACAATCCAGCAAAGGAGATTCCCGATGAACCGCACACCGAAGACTCGCGTTCTCGCCCTCGCGCTGCTTGCCGCCATGGCGGCGGGCTGCGGCGCCCCGGCCGCCGTCGAGCGCAGCCAGCAACTGCAACTGGCCGCCATGGTCCAGTACCGCGACGAGATGGCGGCCTACCACGAGAAGGTCAAGGCCCAACTGGCCGCCGAGAAGCGGCGCGAGCTGGACGGCGCGCTGGCGGCGTCGCTCGCCCAGTCGGCCGACGCCGAGGGGCGCGTGGCCGCGGCCGCCGCCGTCGAGAAGGTGGCCAAGCGCCTCGCGCTGGAGGACGAGTTCCGAGGCAATCTCGCGCGGCTCGACGGCCAGTTCGCCCAGCGCCAGGCCGCCATCGGGCGGGCCATCGACCTGGCGCGCGGCACGCTCGACCTGCTGGCCGAGTACGGGCGGCTCGCCGCTCTGGTGCGGAGCCTGTTTGTCCGCGAGGTCGAAGCCCAAGAGATCGTCAACACGTACGAAACCGAAAGGAGCGTGAGCGATGCAGGAAGCCCAAGCGAACCTGAAGCGGGCGGCCGTTGAGTTCCTCGACGCCGCCCAGGCCGTCACCGCCCAAGCGGCCCAGCCCGCCGCGGCGGGCAGGCCCGGCGCCGACCCCCTCGACAGCGTCTCCACGGACGTCCTGGACCTGGGGGACCTAAAGCCGGCGATCAGCCCCGAGGAGTTCGAGGCGCTGAAGCAGCGCCTCGGCCAGGAAGCCCTCGTGCCGGAAACCATCATCGAGCTCGTGGCCCTGGCCAGGCAGGTGGCGGCCATGCTGATGAAGGCGTAGGGCCACAGAGCCACGCACGCGCCCGCGCGTCCCACGGCCGGACGGGCCGGCCGCGGCACACCCATAACGTCGACAACTGAGCTTTGAACGGAAAGGCAGGTCGAACCATGTTGGAACTCCTCAAGAGCAAGAAGATGATCCTGAGCCTGGCCGGCATCGCGGCCGTCCTGGCGCTGGCGCTCGCCGGGAAGGACCTGGAGATGCTGAAGTGGGTCGGGGGGTTCGTCGCCACAATCGTGGCAAGCCTCAACCTCGGCCAAGGCCTGGCGGACGGCCTCTCGGACGGCCGCACGAGCGCCCAGGGCCCGGACCGCTGATCCTCCGTTACGTGTTAATACTACAACGCCACTTCGCGCGGCGGGTCTCCCGACCCGCCGCGCACCTGCGCTATCTCGCCGCCCGGGGCAATTGCCGCGCGGTGGGTCAGGAGACCCACCGCGCACGAGGTTAAGAAACCGTGCCGGGGCTGCGCCCCGGCCTACAGGCTTGTTAAGTGATGGGTCAAGCCGGCACCCCAAGAGCAAGATCGCACACCAGCGCGCCGCGCTTGACTTGGGGGCCCCTGTCGGATAGATTGCTCGCAGCGCCTGTCGATGGGGCTGCCTGCATTCCGGGGGCCCGCGGGAGGCGCCAGGAAGTGGCGGATTTTCCCGTGACTTCACGGTCCGATGTGCGTATAGGCTGAGGGGGACGGTCCATTCGGCTGGTTTGGGGGCACTTCGAGGAACGGGCGGCAAGGACAGTATGCCCACATTGACGGTCATCCAGGGACCCGACCACGGTCGCACCTTCGACCTCGACGGGGCCACGTCGGTCGTTGGCAGGGACCCCGCGTGCGACGTGGCGCTG
>Ga0315294_10002242_pt1 | contig 21159 bp, 18 predicted proteins | sample YL17G13_40_MG_FD_203626 | JGI IMG/M metagenome (GOLD analysis project Ga0315294, IMG submission 203626) | Sediment microbial communities from Yellowstone Lake, YNP, Wyoming, USA - YL17G13_40 | ecosystem: Environmental > Aquatic > Freshwater > Lake > Sediment | place: USA: Wyoming | collected...
TTCGCGAGCCTTTTCCCGGGGAAGAAAGAATCGTCATCCCTTCGCCCAAAGACGTCCCTTATTTCGACCAGAAACCGGAGATGAATGCAGCGGGGGTGGCCCAAGCGGTCATTCAAGAATTGGAAAACCCGGAGATCGACTTCATATTTGCCAATTTTGCCAACATCGATGTAGTCGGGCATATCGAAAATGAAAAGGCGATTTTGAAGGCCGTGGAGACTGTGGATTTTCATCTCGGCCAGATCCTGGAAGGTTCCAGAAAAGCCGGAGTCATAACGCTGATCACCGCCGACCATGGGACGGCGGAAAAATGGTTCTACCCGGATGGCTCCATTGACACGGGCCACACGAACAGCCCTGTCCCTTTTATTCTGGTCGGCCCCGAAGGAGAGGAGCCAAGTTCCTGGAAGGTGCGTTCCGGGGGGGAGCTGTCCGATGTCGCCCCCACTATTTTGGAGCTCCTGGGAGTTCCCAAGCCACCGGTAATGACTGGAGAGAGCCTTTTGATCCAAAGGCCGCAGGTGAAACCTCAAGGGAGAAGGAGAATTCTCCTCATTCTTCTGGATGGCTGGGGATTCCGTCCGGAGACCAATGGAAATCTGATCGCTCGGGCACAAACCCCGGTGATGGATGATTTACAGAAGAGATATCTCTTCACCACTTTGAAGGCCGCGGGAGAAGCTGTCGGCCTTCCCGGGGGGATAGTTGGAAATTCAGAGGTCGGCCATTTGCACATCGGCGCAGGGCGACGGATCTATTCGGACCGTCTGCGGATTGACCGGGCCATTCAGGATGGTTCTTTTTTCCACAATGAAGCATTTCTCTGGGCCATTCGGGGAGCAAAAAAGAGTGTAAAGAATCTCCACCTCCTCGGCATTGTCTCTTTCTTCAGCTCCCATGGTTCGGTAAATCATCTGATGGCCTTGCTAAATCTGGCCAAGCGGGAGTCCGTGGGAAAACTTTATCTCCATGCTATGCTCGGCAGGCGGGGGGAGCATAAGGAGAGCGGAGCCAGGTATATCGAATTGATCGAAAAGGAGATGGAGAATCTTGACCTTGGGCAGGTCGCTTCGGTCATCGGTCGCTACTGGTCCTTAGACCGGGAGGAAAACTGGGACCGGATTGAAAAGACCTACCGGATGCTGGTATACGGGGAAGGGACCCCCGTCTTATCCAGATGCTGAACACGACCCGAAAAGAGAAAAATCGTAACTGTTTAGCCTTATGAAAAACAAAGTTCAAAGTCCCAAGCATTGCATAGAATCGTCATGAAATCCCCCTTTATCCCCCTTTTCCAAAGGGGGAAACCCCAATCTCCTCCCTTTGTAAAGGGAGGGTGGGAGGGATTTTCAAATGGCTAAACAATTACGAAAAATTCAGTTTACAAGGGTAAGCTTAGAAGAATAGTATATTCAGATCAATCAGAACGAAAGGCAAACATTGGAAAACCAGAAACTTCCCGGTTTTTTTGTTGAACAAGCCTTTCAGCTCTCGATGAAAAGAACTGGTCGGAGTCAACAGGGGGCTCTTTCTCCGACTTTTAGATTCCGGAGGCCCTGAAGTTGGTTTCCTCTCCCACTCACTCTGGCGGTCTCCAGGCCCAATCTCTCCATAAGCGGGGAGCCCATCGGCGGTGGGGCTCGAACAGAACTCTTCCTCTCGCCCTAGGCGCCCTGGGGGTAGTCTACGGCGATATAGGGACCAGCCCTCTCTATACCATCAAAGAATGTTTTTCCGGCCAACACGCCATAGCCTTGACTCCGACGAATATTTTTGGGGTCATGTCACTCATTTTTTGGTCATTGACCATCATTGTGAGCGTCAAGTATGTCATCTTCATTTTACTCGCGGATAACCATGGAGAAGGAGGAATTTTCGCCCTCTTCGGGTTGATGTCGGGAAGCGAAAATAAAATGTCGGCCCGCACGCGGTCCTTAGCCATGGCAGGGGGCATTCTGGGTGCGGGACTTCTTTACGGAGAGGGCATCATCACGCCGGCCATCTCGGTCCTCTCGGCGATGGAAGGGTTGGAGTTGGCCACCAAAGCGGCCGCCCCGGTCGTATTGCCGGCTACTTGCATCGTGTTATTTTTGCTTTTTTTCTTCCAACACCGGGGAACCGCCGATATCGGGAAAATCTTTGGCCCGGTCATGATGGTCTGGTTCGGAGCTCTCGCCGCCCTCGGTCTGGGCCAGATTATTCAGCACCCGCAAATCTTGCGCGCCATTCACCCGATTTATGCCCATGAATTTTTCGCCGCCAACAAGCTCGAGTCCATCGTCGTTTTCGGCTCGGTCGTCCTCTGCATAACGGGATGCGAAGCTCTCTATGCCGACCTAGGGCACTTTGGGCGCAAAGCCATTCGCCTTTCCTGGGTAAGCTTGGTTTACCCTGCCCTTCTCTGCAACTACTTTGGTCAATCCGCCCTCCTTCTTGGCCAGCCGGAAATGGCGGCCAATCCTTTTTACGGTTGTGTCCCAAGGCCTCTCCTCTATCCCATGGTTGGTCTCGCCACCATCGCTACGGTGATTGCCTCCCAGGCATTGATTTCCGGCGTCTTTTCCCTGAGCCGCCAGGCTATTGCCCTCGGGTTTAGTCCGCGTATGCAGGTCGTGCATACCTCTCCGGATGTTGAGGGTCAGATCTACCTTCCCCGGGTGAACTACGCCCTGATGATTGCCTGTTTGGGGGTCGCGATCGCCTTCCGCAGTTCCAGCAGTCTTGCCGGGGCCTACGGCCTATCCGTTACGGGCACCATGTGCATTACCTCCACCTTATTTTTCATATTGACGACCCGGATATGGGGCTGGTCGCTCTGGAGATCGATTCCGCTGGTGGCCCTCTTCCTTATCTTCGATCTGTCTTATTTCGGAGCCAATCTCCTCAAAGTCGTCGACGGAGGGTGGTTTACCCTTCTTGTGGCCACAACCCTTACGATTTTTATGACGACCTGGAGAAAAGGACGAGCCCAACTCATGCAAAAACTCGGCACCCGATTGCCGCTGGATGTCTTTCTGAAGGATTTCGCGAAACACAATGTTCCGCGGGTCAAAGGAACGGCGGTTTTCCTGTCGGCGATCCCGGAGGATACCTCCCCTGTCATTCTGCATCATCTGAAGCATATTAAGGTCTTGCATGAGAAGGTCATCCTCTTTTCGGCCCTTTCGGGCCATGTCCCCTACGTGCCGGTAGGGGAAAGACTGAAGGTGGAAGACCTGGGGCAGGGCTTTTGGCGGGTTGTGGGCCACTTTGGGTACATGGAAAGACTCCGGGTGCCGGAGATCCTCAAGCAGGCATCCAAAGAAGGGCTCCCTTTCGACGCGGGGGAGACGACCTACTACCTGGGAAGAGTGACGATGTTTACCACCGGCGATTCAAAGATGTCCAAATGGCGGAAGACTCTTTTCACTTTCATGGCGCGGAACGCCGGAACCCCGGCTGCCTATTTCGATTTGCCTGCAAACCAGGTCGTCGAGCTGGGCGCCCAAATCCAGATATAGGAATTTAGATCTCCGTCATCTGCCGCTACTGGTCTTTGGACCGGGAGGAAAACTGGGACCGCATCGAGAAAACGTACCGCCTGCTGGTTTACGGCGAGGGGCAAAAAGTTTGGGCCGCCCACGGCATATCGCCGAGGTAAATATAAATATCGAGGGCTGTAATGAAGAAAAGCGATTGCGCGGGCTAAAGGCTCATGCTATATAAAATTCGAAAAAGTCACGTTCCCACAGGAGGGAGTTTGATGAAGCAGAAAAAATCTTCGGTGGTATGCATTTTTTTGGTGTTCTTTTCCCTGATCTGGTTTTCGCCGGCCCAAGGCGCGGGGGCGAAGAATGTGATTCTGCTTATCGGGGACGGGATGGGGCCAGAGCCTGTGGGGTTGGCCATTTATTATAATCGCTTCATGAATGGGATGGACAAACGATTGAACCTGGAGCGTCTCATGGCTGCCGGGAACACCGGTTATTGCCTGACCTATCAATACGGCACGGTCATCACCGATTCCGCTTCAGCCGCCACGGCCTTAGCTTCCGGGGTGAAGACTCGGGATGCGATCATTGGCAAAGACCACGATGGACGGCCGATGAAGACCATCACGGATATAGCTCATCAACTCGGAAAGTCCACGGGTTTGATCAGCAACACCCGCATCACCCATGCTACCCCGGCTGCCTTTTATGCCCATATCATCCATCGGGATATGGAGAATGAGATTGCTTCGCAGCTCATTGAGCGGGGAGACCTGAACGTGGCCTTCTCCGGAGGGGCGCAGCATTTTATACCCGCTGGAATAAAAGTGGAGGAACACCTTGATCTGAAAGGGATCGACAAAAAAGCGGGATGGGGAGGGTCAAAGCGAAAGGACAACCGGGATTTAATTGGAGAAGCCAGGAGAAAAGGATATGCCATTGTGGCCAATGACCGGGAGCTTTCTGCCCTGGAGGCCAAGAACACAGATAAGGTTCTGGGGCTTTATTCAGCCTCAGGTTTCCCCAGCGCCATCGACCGCCAGCCTCACCACCAGACCGGGGTGCCAACGCTTTCTCAGTTGACGGAGAAGGCCCTGGAGATCCTGAAGAAAAACCCCCAAGGATTCTTTCTGATGGTGGAGGGAGGGCAGATTGATTGGGTCGCCCATGGCAATGATGTGGCCAGCGTTCTTCATGAAATGTTGGAATTTGACCGGGCGATCGGAGTCGTTATGTCCTTTGCCGAAGCAAACCCGGAGACGCTGATCGTGTTGACGGCTGACCATGATACCGGAGGGTTGGCCATTGCCTACAGCAATTATCAGCCTCCTGCACCGCTAAAGCTGCCCAGCGGCGAGACCTGGAAAACCAAGTACAACTTCGCGGAAAAGGGGATCTTCGAAAAAATGGCCAAGCAGAGAAAATCATTCCAGAAGATGGTCATGGATAGCAAGGGAAATCCCGCAGACCTGAAACGGCAGGTCGAAGAGAATAGCGCATTCTCTCTGACTGAGGATCAGGCGGCTTACGTGTTGGCCAAGGACCCCAAAACAGGATATCCGGCGACCACGGATTACAGTGAATTTTACGTATACGGAAACAACACCCCCATGGCCATGATGGGACGCCTCTTCGGGAAGGAGACGAACACAGCCTGGGCCGTCGGAACGCACACGCATACGCCGGTGATGGTCATCGCCAACGGCCCATCGGGGGAAAAATTCCGTGGCCTCCTGGACAACGTGGACATTCCCCAGATCATCGCCGGGGAGTGGGGGGTAACTCTCCCTGCGCCGAAGTGAAGGATTATCGGACGCAGATCGGCGCAGATTTTTAGGATTTAATCAAAAAGTTTTTACCAGGGTCAATCCGTGCAAGTCTGCGTCCCCATCATTGATCTCTTAAAAAAGGAGGATTAAATGAAATCTTGGGCAAACGGAATCGGGATGATCTTGATACTTTCCGCCGTAATGGCCAGTGCGGGTTGCGTCTTATTTGTAGCCGGAGCGGGAGTTGCCGCGGGCGTTGGAGGAGCGGAGTATTACCGCGGAGAGCTAAAGCAGGCGTACGCCGCCCCCATGGAGAAAGCCTGGAACGCTTCTTTGGCCGCTGCCGAGAAATTGAAGATGAAGACTACGGAGAAATCCATCGATAATCTGGATCAGAATCGGGTGATCAAAGGAAGTACCGAAGAGGGAAAAGATTTCCAAATCGCCCTGGAGGCTCTGGCCAAGGATGTCACGAGGGTGAAGGTGCGTGTAGGCATCCTGGGAGATGAGGCGTATTCTAAGAAAATCCAGGAAGCGGTCGCTAAGAATCTTACGAAATAGAAAGAACCGAAATGGGGAAGATTGCAATTGATCTGCAAAAATGTATCTCATGCGGCGAGTGCGTCACGGTTTGCCCGTCGATCTTCCTTTCCGAGGAAGGGAAGATCCGCATCGTTGACGAGGAACACTGCACGCTCTGCGGGCATTGCCTAGCCATCTGTCCGGCGGCAGCCATCGATCATGAAGATCTGGAAAAAAGCGAGTTCGTTGAAATCCCCGAAGACTTCAAGATGTCTCCGGATACCCTTTCCTTTTTTCTCCGCGCTCGCCGGAGCTGCCGGGTATTTTCTGAACGAGAGGTCCCCAGAGAGGCGCTGGCAAGACTGATCGATATCGCCCGGTATGCACCAAGCGGGCATAATTCTCAAAATTTCGAATTCCTGGTTATCCAGAAGAGAGAACTCATCCGCGATTTGGCCAAACGGACGGCCATCTTCTACGGAAACCTGTACCAAATGCTGAGCGCTCCAGGTGCGAGTCTACCGCCGTGGCTGCAAAGCCATATGCGCGGCTTCCGGTTGAACTGGGAGTATTACCAGAAAGGAGAAGACCGCATTTTCCGCGACGCTCCCGCCCTGATCATCGTTCATGCTCCGGCAGAAAATGCCTCTTCCGCGCAAAACTGCCACCTGGCTATGGCCCATATCATTATTCAGGCGCAAGCCATGGGTCTGGGGACCTGTATCATCGGGTACTTCCTTACCGCGGCCGAGCGGGATCCGTCGATCATCAAGGGATTGAACATTCCGGAGAATGAGAAAATATTTACCTGCTGCACGGTTGGTTATCCCGCGCTCGCCTTCAGAAGATTGGTACAACGGAAACCGCCAGTGGTTCGCTGGATGTAAAGGAGGCTCTTATGGAAGCGAAAATCGGCAAGGCGGTGCTGGAACTTTTGCAGGGAGATATAACCGAACAGGATACCGAAGCCATCGTCAATGCGGCCAATCGTTCGTTGCTGGGGGGAGGGGGAGTAGACGGGGCGATTCATCGGGCCGCCGGCCCGCAACTCCTGGCGGAGTGCCGTACTCTGGGCGGATGTGAGACCGGAGATGCGAAGATCACCAAAGGCTACAAACTGAAGGCCAGGCACGTCATCCACACCGTAGGCCCCATCTACCATTCCGCGGGGAAAACAGCTCCTGAACTACTGGCCAGTTGTTACCGGCGAAGCCTGGAAGTGGCCAGCGAGAACAAACTCAAAAGTGTGGCTTTCCCCTCGATCAGCACCGGAGCGTACGGATATCCCCTGGAAGAAGCCGCCCCCATTGCCTTAAAAACAGTAATCGATTATTTGAAAGCCCACCCGGATATTCAGCTTGTCCGTTTTGTGCTCTTCGGAAACGACGCCTACCAGGCATATGAGAAGGCTTTAAAAGATTTATTAGCATATTAACCCTGGCCCTTCGGCCACCCGCGAACGATTAAAATCCCCCCTCGCCCCCCTTTAGTAAAGGGGGGTTGGGGGGATTTCAAGGTTATTTTCTACGTATCATCTTAGGTTTGGATTTAGGGCCGAAAGGCTCGGGCACAAATTTGCCGTCCCGCTCCTCCAGGTAACCTTTCATGCCTCGTTCCTTCTGGGCGTCGAACATCGCCTGCCGTTCTGGCCCGTGGGAGCAGTGGGCCAGGGTGGAATAAGGAGCACAAACTTCCATGGCCGCCCCGATCCCGTAGGCCATAAAGCCCGATAGGATTAAACGCTTCATCAGGCGCACAGAATTGGGGGGAACCATGGCAATCCTCTCAGCCAGGGCCATTACGGTAGGCATGAGCCTGTCAGCGGGAACACATTCGTTGATGATGCCGATCCGTTCGGCCTCTTTGCCGTCGAAGTGGTCGCCCGTATACAGGTAGCGAGCCGCCCGATGCCAGCCGGCCAATGCTGGGATCAAGAAGGTACTATTGGAGTTGTGGCGGACTTCTGGCTGGCCGAAGACGGTATCCTCGGAGCAGTAACACATATCACAGGCCATGGCCAGCCACATCCCGCCGCCCATGCAGTAGCCATGCACGGCGGCAATCACCGGCTTCGTAAGCCGCCAGATGTCCAACTGGCGATGCTCGATGTTCTGGTAGTCATGAACTTGGACCGACGCCAGATATTCACCGACACTTTCATAAATAGCCGGGTCAGTCAAGTTTCCTTTTCGTTCGGGGGTAGCCCCCATGTGATAACCCGCGCAAAACGCTCGCCCCGCCCCATTGATAACCATGCAGAAAACTTCGGGGTCCGCATCCCCTTCGGCAAGAGCTACATGGAGATCTTTCTCCAATTCGGGAGTCAGAGTGTTCAAGGTCTCCGGCTGGTTCAATGTAATTTTCAAAACCCCTTTGCCCTTCGAACATAAAACCCGTTTAAAATCGTAAGCCATGGTGCAATCCTCCTTTCCAATTTTCAATCTATTACGCGCCCTTAGGCATGCAATGGCCAAATTCCACCTATTATATATGATGTTCTCGTAAAAAGTCGTCACTCCGGTGGAAACCGGAGTCCAGAGAATTTTTAAGTATTTGAAATAACTGGATTCCGGCTTTCGCCGGAATGACGGAAATACGTCTTTCCAGACTTTTTACGAGATCATCATATATGATATCCAGGATAAATTCCGTTTGGCCTTTAAATAATAAGTCGTAAGGCGCTAGGGGAATAGAAGAATTAGATGTGAGGAAGAAGGGGCATTTTGGTTACTACTTACGACTTGCGACTTACTCCTTACGGTCTTCAGTCGCCGGGCAGGACGATGATCTTCATCTTTTGGCCGTTTTCGGGTAGGCCGTATCGATTGGCAGACCCTCCCCGGTCGGAGGGCAGAATGATCTCCACCTGGTTGAGTTGACCACAGGAAGGGCAGGTGATCCGTAGCTTTCGCGTAGCCTCGGTGAATTCAACCTCGATGGGTTGAGCGCAAGTCTCGTTGCGGCAATTCACCCATTCCTTATATTTCATCATCTCCCCCCCCGTCTTTTCCGCGCCAAGCCTTGATAAATGCCGTCCCCATGATCCACAGGACAACGGCTAAGATCCCCCAGACAATGGGGTTGAGAAGAATATAATCCTTTAGATACTGGACCAGGGAATGAAAGACTACCATTGCTTCTTATTTACCCTTATTCCCCCATCCTTGCCAAGTAAAATATCGGCCAAGAAAGCGTCAACTAAAATTTTCTGTTTGCATTTGACCCATTTCCCGTTAGGATAAAAAAGATTGTTACGGGAAGCGGTTTCCCTCACCAGCGCCAATTCCCCGATCCTATCATTGAGGAGGAATGAGAATGAAATTTAAACCCGAAGAGGTGAACTTTCACCGGGAAGAATATCAGGCTCTTTTGGCCGAGATGCGGCCCAAAGATTATGTGCCTTTGATGAAAAAAGATGTTTTGGGAAGAGTGAACTTTCGCCATCGGCTACCCAATCCTTACATGAAGGATGGCAAGGCTTTAGTCTCTTTCGTGCTGGCGAGCCGGGAGGTCAAGAACGACATCCGCAAGGCCGTGGAACTGCTCGGCGGTTTTGGCCAGTCTTTGAAATCCCCGGACCGCATCCTCTTGAAACCAAACTTCAACAGTGATGATCCGCCCCCGGGCTCGACAGCCTTGGATTTCCTGGCCGCAGTCATTGACCTGCTCCGGGAGCATGGCTGTACGCGAATCTCTGTAGGCGAAAGCTCAGGGCGGCCCTGGGTCCCCACGGAGAAGGTTTTTAAGAACGCCGGCCTGGCCGCGCGGATGGCCGAAATGAAAATTCCTCTCCTGGATTTTGACCGCTCGGAGTACATGGATGTGCCCATTGGCGGGGAATACCTCGATATCATTGCTTACCCCAAGGAGTTGGAGGGATTCGATAAGATCATATACCTGCCAACGATGAAGACCCATTTCCTGGGAGGATTATCCATGAGCCTGAAGCTCACGGTCGGCATGACTCACCTGGCCGACCGCACCCTCCTTCACGGAGACAACAACCTGTTCGTGCCTCAGCGGGCTGCGGAGATGAACATTCCCATCAAACCCGACCTGATAGTCATGGATGGACGAATCTCTTTTGTCAGTGGAGGGCCGGCCATCGGGCTCGCGGTCCATCCCGGCGTCATCCTGGCTTCCGGGGATCCCGTGGCTCTGGATGTGCAGGGGGTTCGCCTGCTGCAGAATTATGCCGCAGTGAACCACCTGGTCGGCGATGCCTGGAGCCTGCCGCAGATAAGAACGGCCGTGAAACACGGGCTGGGAATCCACAATGACGGCGAGTTGCTTCTGATTCGATGATAAGAGTATAGTGGCAAGCGGTGAGCGCGAAATGCCCAACAGGCATTAAGAATCTTTCGTTACCTTTTCAGTTTCCTTTCTCCTCCTCAATCTTAACTTTCGAGGGCGATGCTTCTTCACTTTCAGCCAGCTCTCAATCCAATCCCGGTAAATGATGGTGAGGACGATAGAAAGCAATGCCAGTCCAAGAATAACGAAGAACGCCCGGTAATCTTCAGAACGAATGGCCTGGCCCTGCATCGTCAAGAGGAGGGTTCCCGGAATTCTTCCGACGGTGGAGATGATCAGAAAGGTAAGTATGTGCATGGGACTCAAACCCAGGAGGTAGCAAAAATAATCCTTTGGCAAACCGGGAATGAGAAAGAAGATGAAGGAAAAAAAGGCCCCCTTATGCTCCATCAGGTAATCGAATTTCCTCATGGTTTCTTGCCCCACAAACCGGCGGACAAAGGGCTGCCCAAAACGGCGGGATATTAGAAAAGCAAATAGTGAGCCCATAGAGAGGCCAAATGTGGAATAAACGAAGCCCGGGCCGAATCCAAAAAGGTATCCCCCAATAAAGCCCGTGATCTCCCCGGGAATCGGCGCAAAAAGGACTTGCAGGATTTGCATTCCAATAAAAGCCAAAGGGGCGTAAGGGCCGAAAGAAGCAAGGAAATTGTTAACCCGCGGTTTATTGCTGAAAAAGCGTAAGGCCTCCCGGAAGCCCGTGTAGACTTCCCGGTAATAATACAACAAAAGGCAGAGGCCCAGGAGCAGCAGAGCATATCCCAGGATCGATCTCCAACGCTGTTTTAGATATTCTGTAAGAGCAGTCATTTTCAGCCTTTGGAAATTATCTTTACCAGAAACTTAATCGGCAATCAACCAGATTCTCTTGAATTCCACCCTCTTTTCTCCCCCTTCGGAGGGCTCAAGATTATGTAAGTGGCTAGGCCTTTGGCGATGAGTTTTCCATCGACCGTTTTCACCTCCATGTCGGCTAGCGCCAACCGTTTTCCCTTGTTAATAATGCGGGCTTCGCCAATCATCTCGTCTTCCGTAACAGGGGTAAGGAAATTAATCTTGAATTCGACGGTGGTTACTTTTTCTCCCGGTTGAATCATCGTCATCATGGCAAAAGCCACAGCCGTGTCCGCCAGGGTAGCGATGGCTCCTCCATGGACGACTCCGTAGGCCTGAGTCAATTCTTTCCGGAAGGGCATGCGAAAACGGGTAAAACCGACATCGATCCGCTCCAGAGTGATTTTTAAGAGCTGGTAGTAGGGGGCGGATGCCACCGCGGCTCTCAGGGCTTTTTCGTAGCTTTCTTTGATCGGCATGGTCAATAAAAAAAGCGTTCAGCTGTCAGAAAAAAGCGATTCGCTCTCAGCCATCAGCTTTCAGCTAAGACAAAGGGTTTAAAAAATAGCCAAGAATTGCCGGGACAAATGCCTGTTATAAATCTTTTTTGGGTTTTTGCTGACTGCTGATTGCTGACGGCTGATCGCTATTCGTTGATGGCTGATTGCTGAAAGCTAGTCTTTTCATCCATTCTAAGGCCTTCTTCATGGCCCGTTGATCTTCGCGTAATCGGTGCCCCGCGCCCTCGATGAGGAAGAATTCCGCCTTTCCTCGCACTTGGGCATGAAGGTTCCTGGCATGGCTAGCATCCACCACGTCGTCCTCCGTACCGTGGATGATGAGCAATGGCCGGGGTGGAATTCGACCGATCCAATCCACAGGCTTCACAGCTAGGAAACCATTTTCCCATTCCTCCACCGAGGCCGGGAAATTTGTATCTCTGATGATTCCCACATCGCGGGCATGGACCATAAAATCTTCCAGGCCTTTACCCGTGAATAAATCCCGGAATTCGGCTGGGGAGGCACAGGAGACTAGGGCAGCAACATCTTTTCGATGAGCCGCCACATAAATGGAGACGGCCGCCCCTCCACTGAACCCCATCAGGAAGATTCGTTTTTGATCTACCTCAGGGCGGAGGGCGAGGTAATCCAGACCCCTGTCCAGGTCCCGGGCCCAGCCAAGGAGGTCGAAATTCCCTTCGCTTAAGCCGGCTCCGCGAAAATTGAAGATCAGGACGAAAAAACCTTCTTCGGAGAAATGCTCGGCCAAGAATGGATACCCCCGGTCGTCCGGCCCTTTGACCTTAGCGGGAATCCCATGGCAGATGACCAAAGCTGGATAGCGTCGTCTTCGATCGGCAGGAAGATAGACTGCTCCTTGGATCCTCAGTCCATCGCTCATCCAGGAAATGTTTTCGACATTCATAAAAAATCGTCCTGGCTTTTGGGACGCGGATTCACCCTGTTAGATGTTTACTATCTAGATTTCATCCGGAAACTCCCTCTCCCCTCGCGGGAGAGGGGCGGGGGAATAGAAACGAAAAGCCTTGATATCCCACTCATTATCACCCCCACCCTGGCCCTCCCCCCTCTAGAGGGGGAGGGGAATTCCCGGGTTTCCGGATGGAAACTATCTAACAGGGTAAACGCACATTTTTCAGATTGAAATCTAGAATGCAAGAGTTAGAACATAGTTTCTGGTCTTAAGAACTACAAACTCTTAGAAACCAGTAAGTATTTTTGTCATTCTGGATTCTGTCTTCTGACCCTTGAATTCTCCTGGAATGGCATCTTTTCCTGCAAGTCTCGGCAAAAATCTGCGTCCTAAACTAATATCCCAGGTTTTCTCCCACGATGATGACTAAGTAATCGGAGAAGAAAGGGGGTTTCCATTCGATGATGGTGGTAATCCGGCACACCCGCTCAGGAACACGGCAATCAACACATTTCCCCGCCTGCATACAGGGGGGATTGCTGTTCAGCCTTTTGCAGTTCATGGGCACCACAATTTCTTTGATCCGCCGCAATGCGCTGTCCAGGTCCGGAACGATCTTGTTCGCCCCGGCGACCACAATGGCCTTCTTGGGGCCGAACCCCATGGCATTCACACGGTTGCCACCCCCGTCGGTATTCACCAGTTGCCCCTCCATGGTGATGGCATTTGTGCTCGTAATGAACACATCACAGGTTTGCTGCGCTCGACGCAGCTGGAAGTCTTCCTCCGATAACATGGAAGCCGCTACCCAGTGGTTGATGATTTTGTTTCCCCTGGCCTTCAAGTCTTCCACGATTCCCATCCCCCGGACGGTGACGGACCCCCCTAGGCCTACGGATGCGCCGGGAGAAATCTCCCTTAAAACAACCTCCTTGGCCTGAGATTGGGTTTCCACATAGAGGGCATTAAAGGCTCTTTTCTTCAGAGCTTCAACTGCCCGCCGGCTTCGATCTTCCATAAACCATTTCATTACCGGGTCCATAAATTCTCCTTCTGTGCAAATAGATCTACCGCAAAGCACGCAGAGAGCGCAGAGGGAAAATCCTTATTCTGCAATAGAATGGCAAAACCCGAATGGTCTCCCCTTTTGTTGATGCTATATAACTCAGCGTTCTCAGCGCGCTCTGCGGTGAATGGATTTCCTGCTCAAGGTCTTCCCAAGACGAAAACGCAGGCAATCGACCCCGGCCCGCCGAGGGTATGCGTTAGGCCGATGTCCGCCTTTTTCACCTGGCGCTTTCCGCTCCGACCCCGCATCTGGTTGACCACATCGGCCACCATCCGCACCCCCGTGGCTCCCACCGGATGCCCGCAGGACTTTAATCCTCCGCTCGTATTCACCGGAAGCTCTCCGTTCAAGGCCGTAACCCCTTCGGAGATGAGCTTCCCACCTTCTCCCCGGCCGCAAAATCCCAGGTCTTCGTAGTTTACCAGCTCGGTGATGGTGAAACAGTCATGTACTTCAGCGACATCGATCTCCTTCCGGGGATCATTAATTCCGGCCTGGCGGTAGGCCATGGCCGCAGCCTCCCGGGTGGATTTAAATCCCAGAAAGTCATTATCTTCCTGGAAAGCCATGCTGAAATATCCGTACGTTACGGCCAACCCCATGCCTTTGATCAAGATGTAATCCTTCTTCATCTCCTTGGCGATTTCGGGGGTGGTCAGAATGGCGGCAGCCGCCCCGTCGGTTGTGGGACAGCAGTCAAAAAGCCCCAGGGGATCTACGACCATCGGCGCTTTCAAGACGGTTTCCTCGGTGATCGGGGAACGGAAATGAGCCTTGGGGTTTAATGACCCGTTGTAGTGATTTTTCACGGCCACTTTGGCCAGGGTTTCTTTGGTATAGCCGTACTGGTGGAAATAGCGGGTAGCAATGGGGGCAAAAATTCCTGGAGCCGTCCTTCCTTTGGAGATGAGCGGATGGGTCTCGTGAACGTGACGGGCAACCAGACTCCCCCGCGGGGGGACCTCACGCATTTTTTCCACTCCCACCGCGAGGACGATATTGTACGCCCCCGAAGCCACACCAAAGGCCGCATTCCGGACGGCCTCCATCCCGGAGCAACAGTAGGCGGAGACGCGAGTCACCGGGCGCGGGTAAAAATTCAGGGGCTCGGAAAGAGAGGCCCCGGCATCTCCTTCAAGACCCGTCAGCCCGGGAGAAAGAGTTCCCAGCCAGGCGGCATCCATATCTTTCGTTTCCAGTCCAGAGTCCTGGTAGGCCTCATAAACTGCTTCTATGGCCATATCCTGGTAGGTCATTTCAAAATTTTCACCGAATTTTGTCGCCCCTACACCGATGATGGCCACTCGATCCTTGATGCTCATCTCTCCCTCCTAAAAAAGCAGTTTCAGGTTTCGGGTTCAAGTTTCAGGTTTTGAATATTTTTTCCCTCTCTGCGCTCTCTGGGGTGAAATCCTTATTCTAAGGGCCGGAGCTTCCAGAAGTAATTATAGAACCCGCCCCCCTGGTGGAACCTGCGGAAAGTCAGCTCCACCGGCATCCCAATTTTGGCTTGGCCTGAATCGCAATCCGTCAACTGGCCATAAAAACGGCCCCCTCCGTCCATATCCACCACAGCCATCACGGTGGGCGGGTCCGGATTGGGGAATAGATGATCTTTGGCGAGAGTGTAAATCTTTCCCCTGCTGGGGAGTTTGGCGTCCTCGTATTCATCCTTGGCGTTGCATTTCAGGCAAATCCTACGCCTGGGGTAGGCAAACGTGCCGCATTTTTTACAGCGAGTGCCGTAGAGTTGGAGATTTTGCTTCTTTTCTTTCCAGAGAAGCGCCCAGGATGAATAGGGAACGAGGGGCTCATTGGGCAGGGTGTTTTGGAATTTTAGAAACTTCTCGTAGTTGGTCATGGGTCTCTTTACGCTCTGATGGCGTGCGACGCCCCGTTTTTCCCTCAAGCGTTCCACTTCCGGGGTGACCTGAAAGATGAAAGCATCACTGTTTCCGGCTCCGTAGCTGCAGAGCAGGATGCGCTCCCCCGACTTGGCCTTTTCCAGGGCGGCCACAAGGAGCATGAGAGGTGCGGCAGCTCCGGTGTCCCCTACTGTGGTCAGCAATGGGTCTTCCATAAAGGACCCGGGAGGAAGGTTTAAGCTTTTGGTCATGCGAGCGTAAATCCGGCCATCCGGAGCCGGAAAGATGAACTGGGAGATGTCCGAGGCTTTCATCTCGTATTTTTTTAGGATTCCTTCGACACAATTCTTGACAATGCGGGCATACCCGAAAGCCTGCACAAAAGCGGCGTCTCCTTTCTGGATAAAGACATCGTCTTGCTTCCGCCAGGCGTCCATGAATTCCTCGGAGATGGAATAGGATCCCTCGACGGAGGCCGCGACCCCAGTACTTCCCACCATCACGGCTGCCGAGCCATCTCCAAAGAGTTGCTCGGAATCTGACCCAGGTTCACCCCGGCGAGAGTCAGCCGCTGTCACAAGAATGTTCTTGGCACTTCCGGCCTTTACGGCATCCATGGCCGATTTCAACGCAGCCGTCCCGGCTCGAATGGAAGAAAGATGGTCGGCCGTAAAGATCTCTACAGGGAAATCTGCGGCGGTGGCCACCAGCGTAGATGCCTGTTTTTCCAGGTAGGGGGAGGTCGTGGAAGCGAAAATCAATCCCTCCACCGCTTTTGAATCGATCCCCTGAAGGCAGTTTAAAGCCGCCTCTGTAGCCATCGTAAGACTGTCCTCGTCAAAGTTGGCCACGGCCCGCTCTCCGGAGAGGAACCGGGGCCCCCAGGCCTTGGCTACGACATCACGCCCCAGACGGTATTTGGGAATATATGCCCCATAGCTGGTAATCCCGACCATCGGCACCCCCTTTTTCCCCTCTGTCGCTTTAAACCATTTAAAAAGATTGACAGCTTTTAGGGTTACGAAATAGTTCCCCCAAATCGCCCACATTATTAACACAGAAAGAAGCCCAACACAATCTTTTCCGGTACATCTACATCCTCAGCAATATATGAAGGCTCGAGGTCACGAGTGATATGGCCTCCAAAAAAATATACTCCTTTGCATTTTTCCCTTGCATTTTTTTGTGATGATCCTTATATTGGAGATTAGCACTCATTTGAAATGAGTGCTAACGACTAATGTTGAGCGTTGAGCAATGATTTTTCCATATTTTTGACAGATTTCTTGGTGCAAAGAGAAGGGAAAGAACCATTGACATAAAAAGGTGAGTAAAATCAGAAGGAGAGGAGGTTTAATGCTTGTGGGGGAGGTCAGCCTTGACCGATTATTTAATTGTAGAAAGGAGAGCTGAACGATGAAAATCAGACCATTGCATGACCGCATTATTGTCAAACGTGTGGAAGAAGCGGAGAAGACGAAGGGGGGAATTATTATCCCCGACACGGCCAAGGAAAAACCCATGGAAGGCAAAGTGACTGCCGTGGGGAAGGGAAAAATTCTGGAGGATGGCAAGCTCCAAGCCCTTGACGTAAAGGTTGGTGACCGGGTTCTCTTCGGAAAATATTCCGGCACAGAGGTGAAAATTTTAGATGAAGAACATCTGATCATGCGCGAAGATGACATTCTGGGCGTGATCGAGAAATAATCATAGGACCGTAAAGGAGGAATGAAACAATGGCTGCTAAAGAAATTCGTTATGATCAGAAAGCCCGGGAATCAATCCTTAAGGGCGTAAATTATTTATCCGATGCGGTGAAGGTGACTTTGGGACCCAAAGGCCGGAATGTAATTCTGGATAAAAGTTTCGGCTCACCTCTCGTGACCAAGGATGGAGTCACCGTAGCCAAGGAGATCGAGCTGGAAGATAAGTTTGAGAACATGGGCGCCCAGATGCTCCGAGAAGTGGCTTCTAAGACCTCAGACGTAGCCGGCGACGGGACCACCACAGCCACGGTTTTAGCTCAGGCCATCTACCGGGAGGGTTCCAAATTGGTGGCTGCGGGCCACAATCCCATGGAGTTAAAGCGCGGAATCGAAAGAGGAGTAGAGGTTGTGAACGAGGAGCTCAAGAAGCTCTCCAAGCCCACCAAGGAGCAGAAGGAAATCGCTCAGGTCGGAACCATTTCGGCAAACAACGATGAAACCATTGGCAACATTATTGCCGAAGCCATGGCTAAAGTAGGCAAAGAGGGCGTGATCACCGTCGAGGAAGCCAAGTCCATGGAAACGACCCTGGACATCGTCGAGGGTATGCAGTTTGACCGAGGGTACATCTCTCCTTACTTCGTGACCAACCCGGAGAAGATGGAGGTGGTGCTCGAAGATGCTCTGATCCTCATCCATGAGAAAAAGATCAGCAATATGAAAGACCTGCTCCCGGTATTGGAGCAAATCGCCAAGATGGGCAAGCCCCTATTGATCATCGCCGAGGAAGTGGAAGGCGAGGCCCTAGCCACTTTAGTGGTGAACAAGCTCCGGGGCACCCTAAAGTGCGCGGCGGTTAAGGCGCCAGGGTTTGGGGACCGAAGGAAAGCCATGCTGGAGGACATCGGCGTTCTGATCGGCGGGCAGATGATCTCCGAGGAGATGGGGGTGAAGTTGGAGTCGATCTCCCTCAAAGACTTGGGCAAGGCCAAACGGATCACTATCGACAAGGATAATACCACCATCGTCGAGGGTGCCGGGGATTCGAAGGCCATCGAGGGCCGGGTTAAGCAGATTCGCGCCCAGATCGAAGAGACCACGTCCGATTATGACCGCGAGAAGCTGCAAGAACGGCTGGCCAAACTGGTCGGCGGAGTAGCCGTGATCAACGTCGGCGCGGCCACGGAATCGGAGATGAAGGAAAAGAAAGCCCGGGTGGAGGATGCTTTGAACGCGACCCGGTCGGCGGTGGAAGAAGGGGTCGTCCCCGGCGGCGGTGTGGCTTACCTCCGGGCACGGCCGGCCCTGGATAAATTGAAACTTCCCGAGGAGCAACAGTTTGGCCTGAACATCCTGAAGAAGGCTCTGGAGGAACCCATTCGCTGGATCGCTCAGAATGCCGGGCACGACGGGTCCATCGTGATCGAAAAAGTTAAGAACGAAAAGGGAAATTACGGGTTCGATGCCCAGAAAGAGGAATATACGGATATGGTCAAGGCCGGAATCATCGACCCGACCAAGGTGGTGCGCACCGCCTTACAGAATGCTTCCTCTGTCGCCGCTCTGTTACTCACCACTGAGGCCATGGTAGCTGAAAGGCCCAAGGATAGAGAGAAATTCCCACCCATGCCTTCGGGAGGCGGCGGGATGGGCGGGATGGAAGGAATGTATTAAGAGCCGGATCGATCAAAGGTAGGCAGATAACGCCCAGCCTTTGGCGATCAGGAAAAGTTCATGAAAAGGGAAAGCCCCCCGTTTTTTCAGGCGGGGGGCTTTTTTTATTTTATGCGGCAGCGTGCGGGGACAAAAACACTGGCCCGACCTAATGGTGTAACGGATTGCGCGCCTTGTTTTATTTTGGGAGACCTGTTAATATTCCCTTGGCATGGAGGGCGGGATGCCGAGTCGCCTGCAGCGCCTGAGAAGGCCGGGGGGTCGCAAGGTTCTGGCCATCCAGCAAACGAGAAAATTGAGAAAGGAGAATCTCATGGGTCAGCAGATCAAGAAAGTGGCCGTAATCGGGACCGGTACTTTGGGAGCGCAAATCGCCATTCAGGCCGCTTCGTATGGATACGACGTAAAGGCCTATGATCAGGATCCGGAAAGTTTTCAGAAAACCCTCCAGAAAATCCGGGATGTAATGAAGATGAGAGGCAAAGGCCCCACCGTCCCGATGGAGGAATGGGAGAAGGGAGCGCAGAAGGTTAAGCAGGCTAGAGGCTTAGCTGAAGCGGTGAAAGAAGCAGACCTGGTCATCGAAGCCGTGCTGGAAAACCTGGAGCTAAAGCGAAAAGTGTTCGCCCAGATTGATTCCCTCGCTCCTCAAGGGGCGATCCTGGCCACGAACAGCTCGTCCATTCCCATCTCCAAGATCGAGAGTGCCACGAAAAGGCCCGAGAAGTGCGTGAACATGCATTTCTACATGCCGGCCACCAGTATGAACATAGTAGACCTCATGGGCGGGACGAGGACCAAGGCCGAGATCATTGAAGCTGGGCAAAAATTCATTCGCTCGATCGGTTGCATCCCCCTGACCGTCAAAAAGGAAATCCTCGGGTTTTGTTTCAATTGCGTCTGGCGGGCGATAAAAAGGCAGACGCTCTACATGTGGGCCGGGGGGTATGTGGATTTCCGGGATATCGACCGGGGCTGGATGGTCTTTACTGGCATGACCCAGGGTCCGTTCGGCCTCATGGATACGGTTGGACTCGACGTGGTCTATGACATCGAGATGGTCTATTACAACGAGTCGAAGGACCCCAAGGATCATCCTCCGGCAGCCCTGAAAGCTATGATCGAAAGAAAAGAACTCGGAGCGAAGACGGGAAAAGGGTTCTATACCTACCCCAACCCCGAATACGCCCGGCCTGATTTTTTAAAAGGGAGTTGAAGAAATAGATATTACTAATGAGTCCATAATAGTCTAAACATCATTGGTTGGAGGACCTTTCCTTTTGAAAGCCTCGAGCTGGGCTCCGGCTTTCGCCGGAGAGACGAACATTAGAAAGGCATGGTTCTTTGTCGTCATTCCGGCGGAAGCCGGAATCCAGGAGGATTTAAAAAAGATGAAATCCATGTCTAGACAATTTTGGCCTCATTAGTAAGTCCACTTCGGTATCGCCTTGGAAAATTGGAATAATGGAACCATGGAATAATGATTAAATTGCCCGGTTATTTTTTCCTACTTTTCTAACCCATTATTCCAATATTCCAACATTCCATATTTCCTATCCTTCTTTCCCCTCCAGGGAAGCAAATTCTTGCAGGAGCTCTTTTTGGCGTTTGCTCAATTTGGTGGGCACTTTGACTAGGATCTGGATATGCTGGTCGCCTTTTCCGAAGCCGTCCACATGAGGAATGCCCTGGCCGCGCAAAGTGAAAACCTGGCCCCCCTGAGACCCGGCAGGAAGGGATATTTTCTTGGACCCGTTGAGGGAAGGAACTTCAAGCTCTGCTCCCAATGCGGCCTGGGTGAAGGAGATCGGAATCTGACATAGAATATCATCGCCATGGCGTTCGAAGAAGGGATGGGGTTCCACGTGTATCACCACGTAGAGGTCCCCCAGCCGGCCACCCCGTTCTCCCTCCCCCCCTTCGCCGACAATTTTCAAACGACTTCCCATATCTACTCCTGCTGGGATCTTGATGGGAATCCTTCTGGGCTTCTTGACCTTCCCTGTGCCGCGGCAATCTGTACAGGGGTGAGGAATGAAAAAACCCTGGCCGCGGCATCGCGAGCACGTCGTGCGCAGCGTAAAAAAGCCCTGGGAGTGCGTGGTTTGCCCGCTCCCCCGGCATGCCGGGCAAGTCTCCTTTTTCGTCCCGGGCTTGAAGCCCGCACCTTTGCAGGTTCCGCAAGATTCGAGGCGTTCAACCTCTATCTCCATCTCCTTGCCCAGCGCCGCATCCAGGAACGCAATGGTTAAATCGTAGCGGAAATCCGCCCCTTTCCTGGGGCCGGATGCCCCGCGTCGGCCCGTGCCGAACCCAAAAAAGTCCTCGAAGATATCACCGAAGCTGGTAAAGATGTCCTCAAAACCGGAAACCCCCGAAAAGCCGGTTTTCCGAAGGCCTTCATAGCCATAGCGGTCATAGAGGTTTCTCTTCTCCGGATCACGGAGGACCTCGTAAGCTTCTGAAGCCTCTTTGAATTTTTCCTCCGCCTCTTTATTT